>Ga0181337_1000094_pt1 | contig 13099 bp, 16 predicted proteins | sample Sp13VDMM15DD_FD_168302 | JGI IMG/M metagenome (GOLD analysis project Ga0181337, IMG submission 168302) | Freshwater viral communities from Lake Michigan, USA - Sp13.VD.MM15.D.D | ecosystem: Environmental > Aquatic > Freshwater > Lake | place: USA: Michigan | collected 2013-04-23 | reverse complement strand
CCAGTTGGGCGTCCGCCGACACTGCGCTGCAATTCATCAACGGCGTGGTGGAGTGGGCCACGCCCAAAGGCAAAGAGATTCGGACGGTGCTTCGGATCGACATCGGCGTCAGCTTTCACCGCATCCGCGTCAACGGTCCAGTGACCGATCTTTTGACGCAGCAAGTGAAACTGTCTAAAGGCTGCAACCATCTCGAATCGGATTGCTCGGCTGTCCACAACAACATCGTGAACTATGGCGGGCAACCTTGGATTCCAAACGGGCAACCTCTCGGTTCGCCCGGCAACTCGTTCGGCTAAGGCAAGCGCATGGTCTGGAATTGGGTAGTACAGCTCATCATCGCTATCGCGTTGGCCGTGGTCTCGTATTTGATCACGCCGAAGCCGAAGGGCCCGGCTGCTGACTCGACGAAGGGCCTCGACAACCCGACCTCCGACCCGGCCAAGCCCATCGCGAAAATCTGGGGCACGTTGATTATCAAAGACCCGAACTGTCTCTGGTACGGCGAGAAGAACATGCGGACCTACAAGAAGAAGTCGGGAGGGAAGAAATGATCATTCGAATTTCTGACATCCGGCAATCGGGTTACTGCGTGTCGGGCGCCCGCGACTGGTTCAACAGACACGGCCTCGACTTCAAGGACTTCCTGAAGAACGGGATCGAATCTAAGACGTTGCTCGAAGAGGGCGATGAGCTTGCGCGCAAGGTCGTGACCGAAGCGCAGCGGAGACAAAACGATGGGCGGTAAGAGCGGCGGCGGCGCGCAGATCACCGAGTATAGCATGAGCGCTCAATACGGCTGGTGCCTGAGCGGCAACGTGCGGCTGCGCGCCCTGTACTTCGGCGAGAAGAAAGCGTGGGAGGGCGACGAGTCCACGCTCACCACTATCGAGATCGACGCACCGGAGCTGCATGGCGGCGACGAGAAGGAAGGCGGCGTCTCCGGCCGCGTGGTCTTCTATCCCGGCAACGACGATCAACTCCTGACCTCTGAGTGCGCCTCCAAGCTCGCACGGACGCCCACGACGGTCTCGGGAAACCGAGGCTTCGTTTCTACGTGGTTCATCGGCGCCGCGTCGGGTGGCTTCGTGTGGGCCATGAACAACCCCTATCTGAAAACACTGTGGGGCAAGTTCACGCGCATGCCTACGGGCATCGGCCTCCCTGACGGCACGGCTTTCATCGGCGACCACGCGAACCCTGCGCACATCATCTACGAATGCCTCACGTCGGAAGACTGCATGGGCGCGCCGTCCTCGTTGATCGACCTCTCCGCTTTCACCGACGTTGCGGAAGACCTCTTCGACGAACAGTTCATGATCTCGATTGGCTGGTTCAATCAGGACACGATTGAAGCCTTCATATCGGAAATCCTTGATCACATCCAAGCGACCGTCTTCGTCAACCCGGAGACCGGCCTGCTTACGATCAAACTGTTGCGCGCCGACTATAACGTGGACGACCTACCGCTCTTCGACGAGAGCAACTCGAAACTCACTGGCTTCGCGCGGAAGTCTCTTGGCGAGACCGTCAACGAAGTTCAGGTGGAGTACACGAACCCGGAGAACGAAGAGACGATCTCTACGTCTGCGCAAGACCTCGGCAACATCATCGCTCAAGGCGGCATCGTTTCGACCTCCCGTAACTATCAGGGCGTCCGGACTCCAGAGCTGGCCGGTCGTATCGCCGCGCGTGATGTCGCGTCGGCCGCTGCGCCTCTGGGCACGGGCACTCTCGAAGTCAACCGCGACGGCTGGGACTTGGCGCCGGGCGGCGTGATCCGCGTGAGCAATGCCAAGCAGAAGCTCGACAACGTAGTCATGCGGATCGCCAATATCGACAACGGCCAAGTCGGCAACGCGAAGATCAAGCTGTCGATCACCGAAGACGTGTTCGCTCTGTTGTCTGGCGTTTCCGTCACGCCTCCGTCCACGCTGCACGACGACGGCGCACGCGTTCCTACCGAGGCTGACTTCATTCTCGGCTTCACGATCCCGGCCTTCTTCGCTGCGCAGTTCAACGGCACCCTGACGGCTCCCGAAGTGTCCTACGCTGCGGTTCTCGCCGCGACCACGAACTCGGATGCGATGAGCTACGACTTGCACACGCTGAGTGCCGACATCGTTGGCAACCCGGAGTGGATCAAGGTGGGCACACGTGGCTTCACTGGCCGGGGCACTCTGCAATCCGATCTGGCTGCTGCGGTGGAGTCGACTCTCCCGCTCCTACAAGACACACGCGGCACCGGCGCCGAGGTCAACGGCTTCGTGCTCATTGAGGGCGCAGACGAGACGGAACACGAGATCGTCCTGCTGCAAGAGCAAGACTCGAATGGCGACTGGATCGTCCAGCGCGGTATGCTGGACACGACCCCTCGCGATTGGTCGGCCGGTGCGCCGATCTGGTTCCTGAACACCGACTCTATCTTCGGCGATCCGACGGCACGATCCGAGGGCGAGACACCTAGCTACAAGGTCACGCCGCGCACGTCTCTCGGCATGCTGGCTCTGGCGGATGCGGACACATTCGTCGTCAACGTATCGAACCGCACCTTCGCACCGCTTCGTCCGGCCGACGTGAAGATCAACAGCCAGCCATTTGGCGTGGTGGATGCGGTCGGCGCGCCTTCCGTGACAGTCACGTGGGCGAACCGGAACCGCAGCATGGAAGAGACGCGGGTCTACTTCTGGGATGACGGCGACTTGACTCCGCCAGTCGGTGAGACCACGACGATCAAAATCTACGACGTGCTCGACAACCTGATTGCAACGGACGCAGGACTTACCGGCGTCAGCCACGTACTCGACGCGGGAGACTATGCAGGATATTCCACCATCAAAGTCCGGGCATACGCATCGCTGGCCGGTGAGGAAAGCATACAGGGGCACGAGATCACCGTCCTCGTCCTCGAAGGTGGATTTGGTTTGCAGTTCGGCTTGAATTTCGGAGGCGCATAATGACGCAGTTTACAGCACCCGGTCTCGGGCTCTCTTCAGGCTTCGTGCTCGGTCAAGACGGCTGGGACGAAGAGTACAACGCGGACATGCTCAAGCTGTCCGTCTTGGTCCACGTGGCCGTGCTGGATCGTGTCTCCGATCTGCCTGCGGTCCCTGCGAACGGCGACCGTTACCTTCTCATCGGCACGGATGACTCGAACAGCGTCGGCGAGGCCAATCAGATCGCCGCCTACTCTACGGAACTCGGGTGGTCGTTCTTCACGCCGGGCCAAGGTTGGTCCGTGTGGGTCGTGGACGAGCAAGCCCGCTATGAGTACCGCTCGGGCGGCTGGACTATCGTCTCCGCGCAAACGCTGCCCCTCGATGTGGGCGTGTTCATAGGTGGCACGATGACCGGCGACGAGCGTGTCGCGACGTATGTCTGCACGCGAGCCTTCACGTTGGAGGACGACTTCGCATCGAGCCAAGGATACGCGGTCTCCGGCGATGACACGGACCTCGTGATTTCGATCCGCAAGAATGGCGTGCAGATCGGCACGGCGACGTTCGCGGCCGACAGCAACTCCGCCTTCTCGTCTGTCACGTTTGAAGCGACGGACTCCAACAGCGTTCCCGGTTCTTTCGTTGCCGGTGATCGTCTTGAGTTCTTCGCGCCCGCATCTCCGGGTGCGTGGGCTGACGTGGCAATCACTCTCTACGGGACACGCGTCTGATGAAATCCGTATTTGCAGCGAACCTCTATACCAACTCGGCGGTGAGTGCGGACTGCTACATGCCGCTCATCAGCGGTGGCTTCGCACTTACTATCCCGACGACCGAGGCGAACGCGCAATCTAAAGCCCCGGCCGACGGTACGCTGCGCAATCTCGGCATCTACATCCACGCCAACACCCGCTCGTCCACGACAACGCTCTACGTGCGTAAGAACGGATCGAACACCGCAGTCGCCGTCCCTATCGGTGCGGGCGTCACTGGCTGGCTCACCGATCTCGTGAACAGCGTTACGTTTTTGGAGGACGATCTGCTCGGTCTGTTCTTCGACTTCACGACGGGCAGCGGTTCTATCGAGTTCCGATCCTTCTCGGTAGAAGCAGAGTGGGACGCAGGAAACCACAGCATCTTGCAAGCGGGCGACAATCGTTCGGGCGCCGTCACCGGCTTGGAGTCCACCGGCAACGCGACGACGGGCTACGTGTACCCATTCGGCTCGACTTCTGCGCTGATCATCAACTCGCTCACTGAGTCTTCGGTGCAGCAAGAAATTCCGCTCGCCGCTACAATCAGCAACATGCGCGTTCTCGTCACGACGAACGCCCGAAGCACCGACACCGTGTTCACGTTCCGCAAGAACGGCGCGGACGGCGCGCAGACGATCACCGTTCCGGCCGGAGCTACGGGCTGGTTCGAAGACACCTCCAACACTGACACGGTTGCGGCCGGTGATCTGCTTGCCTACGAAGTCGCGAATGGCTCCGGCTCTGGAACGCTGCGCTTCAATGCGATCCAAGCGCAGGTGCATGCGGACAACGACGAGTGCTTCTTGGCCGCTACCGCGACGCCGGGCACGTTCGGAAACAACAGCACGAATGGCGACAGCTACTACAGCCCCGCAGGCGTATATCGTTGGGGCTTGACTGAAGCGGAGTTGCAACTTCGGATTCCTTTCGATTGCACACTGACCCGCATCTCCATCGACTCAGAAGGGTCGAAACGATTCGTGACCCGGATCAATGGTGCTGATGGATCGCTCTCGGTTACGGTTGGCGGATCGGCCGGTCTTGTAATCAACACGGGCTCCGATCCCGTCGTGGCCGGAGACTTCCTCAGCATCCAACGGGAGTCCGCAAACACGACTACGACCATCCTTCGTGCCCTGACGCTCGTTATGGCGGGCCCGGCTCCGGAAGACAGCAACTCCAACAGCGACGACCCGGCTCCGAGCGGAGCGCGTCGCGGCATTATCGTGGTGACGTGATGCGCAAGGTAGTCCACCAGCCGATCAAACGAGTGCCCGGTGAATACGTCGCGCCTGCGAGCCCGCAACGTGACTGGACGAAGCACAACCCGCACGGCCCTCGTGGCATCGTGCCGTGGGCTGCGCCGCGTCTGTTCGAAGGCAAGGTCGTCTGCATCATCGGCGGCGGGCCGTCCCTTAAGTCGTTCGACGTGAGCGTGCTCGAAGGCCAGCACTGCATCGTCGTGAACAACAGCTACAAGCTCGCGCCGTGGGCCGACATCCTGCACTTCGCCGACGCTTCATGGTGGCAGTGGAATGGCGCCGACGTGCTTGAGAACTTCAAGGGCATTATCTCGACGGCGACGAGCGACGTGGCCTCGGTCAATCACAAGCGGATCAAACGGTGGTGGCGGGATCGCGGCCAGTTCACCGAGGACCGCACGAAGCTGCACGGATGGGACTCCGGAACGCAGGCGGTCCACATGGCCTATCACCTCGGGGCCAAGCGGATCGTGCTCTTTGGCTTCGACATGCAACCGGCAAAAGATGGCCGGTGCCAGTGGCACGACGAGCATAAGCGGCCAACTAAGGCCGGTAACTATGCCGAGCGGTTCGCCCCGTCCCTGACGAAGCTCGTGGAAGCCCTCAGGGTGCGCAAGGTCGAGGTCTGCCGTGTCACAGAGCCCGGATTGCCCTCAATCGCACGGGTGAGCCTTGAAACGAGCCTCAGACCCCTTTAGACAGGCTTCCTCGGCCGGAGGATCGCCCGCATGAACGTCACCCCGAACTACAGCCTGCCGTTAAGCACGACATCCTACGTCCAAACCCAATTGACGGCCGCCCGCGCCGTGCTTCTGGCTTACACCCAACTCGACGCTATCGCCGCCCGGATCGCGGGCCTCGACGCTGGCCCGGCCGCCGTGCCCGCCGCCTACCGCGTGACGCGCCGGGTGAGCACCGGCAAGATGGCCCTGTCGATCTATGTCCGGCACGCCCTGACGCAACTGACGGCCGCCGTAGCCTATCTGAGCGACCGCCTGACTGCCGAGAGCCTCTCCGCTCCGGCCGTCGATCTCTACGGCAACTCGGTCAATCACACGAACCTCCGTGTCTCCCTGAAGCGTGCGCTGCCACTGCTGGACACGTGGATGCTCGCGGCCAACACCGCGCTCGACGGCGCAGGCGGGGGCGGCGAGGATTCCGTGATCTGGTATCTGACGATCCCGGCGCCATTGCTGACGGACGGCCAAGTCGATCCGGGCGATACGATAAAACTCGGAGACGTGACTTACACATTCGTCGATACGCCGGACGCTGCCAACGAGCTGAAGATCAGCGCGGGCAATTCGTGGATCGACTATCTGACTTTCATCTTCACGCTGTTCAACGACGACACGAACCTCGCCGCGTACATCACGGCCGGAAACATCGGGCCGGGCACGGTGACGCAGGTCAACAACGAAGCTGGCATCACCTTGAACGCTGCGGCCTTCACCACGTGGTACGGCCAAGTGACGGGCACGGGTGGCGCGGGCCCATGGGGCACGATCATCTTCGACGGCGACCTCCCCTTCAACATGGAGATCACGTCGGCAAAAGCCTTTGTTCTTGAAGTCGATTGATCACAAGTTGAAATTTTAGCCATCAAAGGATAAGGGTGGGGCTTCTCAAGACAGGAGCCTCCAATGTCAACAATCAATTTTGGCTTCCCGACCGAGTTTACGAGCTACGTGAAAACGCAGCAAGAAGCGCGTCGTGGATTTGCCGCCGTCTGGACTCAGATCAACGCCGTCGCCGCCAGTGTGGTCGAGCTGGACTCGAACAGCGCACCGCTCGACGACTCGAACAGCGCAGACATCCCGGCGCCGATCACGATCACCGCAGCGCTCAACCCGGACAACTACCACGTCTCGACCGGCAAGCTCGCGCTGTCGTTCTACGTGAAGCGCAACCTCACCAACCTCACGGCCGCCATGGCTGAGCTGCACGCGGGTCTCGTCGCGGAAGGCTTGAACCCTTCGAGCGATTTCACGCTGGCCGGGAACACGGTGAACCACACGAACCTGCGCATCACCTTGAAGAACGCGTTCGTGAAAGCGGATGCGTGGCTTGCGAGTGTTGCCGCCCTGACGCCGTAACCATTGCGTCTCACATAGCAGGAGCACGCAATGATCACGATCCTCGTCTCGAAACCCGGCTACCACAAAGAAGGCCTCATCATCGGACAACCTGAAGTGTTCGATGGCGAGGCCTATCTTGCCGACTCTAACTCCAACGCAACCGGCTGGCCAACCTCGCCGACTCTTCGTGTGAGCCGGAACAAGGGCCAAGGCCGCTTGTGCGTTCTGCTGACGGATCAAGATGTCGAGCTGGTAATCGGCCAGCGTGGCTTCGATCCCGCACTCTTCGACGCGATCCCTATTCGCATGGGCGCGCTGTCGAAAGTCTCTTACTCGTTCTTCCTCGAAGGCGACGAAGCCGACATCTATGTTCGGGAGTTCTAACAATGGCGGGACGTGGGCCCTTTGAGTTCGACTCCGGTGGCGTGAGTCAAGCGCAGGTAGACGCGTCGATCAACGCGGCTATCGCGATGCTCATTGACGGCGCGCCCGAGAACTTGGACACGCTCGCAGAGCTGGCGGCTGCGTTGAATGACGACGCGGACTTCGCGACCACTGTCATCAACATGATCAACACGCAGGGCATGCCGACTGGCGGCTCGGCCGGTGACGTTCTGACGAAGGTGGACGGTGTAGACTTCAACGCAGTGTGGGCGGCTCCGGCCGTCTCGTACACGGACCTCGATGCACAGGATGCAGTCGGCGGAATCCTTCTCGACAGCGTGACGCTCGACTTCGCCTACGTCTCTGGCGTTTCGATAACCGCTGACGTGATCGACAACTCCATCTCGAATGCGAAACTCCGGCAGTCGGCCGGACTGAGCGTTGTCGGCCGGGCAGGCGGCACGACGGGCAACGTCGCGGACATCACCGCAGCGTCGGCCGGTCAAGTCCTGCGCCACGATGGCACGAACCTTAGCTTCGGCACGCTGCTCGCGACTTCGTTCGCGAACGGCATCATCGTCGCCGCGCGCATGTACTCACCAACGGGCACGGTGCTCTTCGGCCGACACTCTGCGGGCGCAGGCAACGGCGAAGAGGTCGGAGTCGGCGGCGGTCTTGAGTTCTCTGGCGGTTCGAGCATCCAGCGCTCCGCTTTGACCGGCGACGTGACGGCCTCCGCTGGATCGAACACCCTGAGCATCGGCGCGGGCGCCGTGACCAACAACAAGATTCGTGACGGCGTTGCGAACTCTGTGATCGGCCGTGCGGGCAACTCGACAGGCCAAGTGGGCGACATCTCGGCTGGCGTTGACGGATACGTTCTGCGTCTGAGCGGCACGACCCTAGGCTTCGGCACGCTGCTCGCTTCGTCGTTCGCGGACAACACGATTGTCGCGGCGCGTCAGTCCTTCACTGCGCAGTACCGTCTGGCGGGCCGCGTGGCTGCGGGCTCTGGCGCGGGCGCGGAGATCGCGTCGTCGGCTGACATATTCACGCTGCTCGGCTCGGCGAACTTCGCGACGGCACGTTCGAACCTCGGCCTCGCTATCGGCTCCAACGTGCAGGCGTGGGACGCAGACCTCGACTCTCTGGCCGCCGCGTCCGGCACAAACACGATCTACTATCGGTCGGCCGCGAACACGTGGTCGGCAGTCACGATGGGCGCTGGCATGTCGTTCGCCGCTGGCGTGCTGACGGCCGCCGCATCTCCCACAGTGAACCGCACGATCAACGGCTGCTTCCGAGTCCGTCAGCGGTCCACGACGAGCATCGCAGACGACAACTACGCGTGGGATCGATTCAACATCCTCACGCAGTCGAACAACATCACGGCCACGGTGCTCACGGACCCGGAAGCGGGCGCGGCCAACGGCGGTCGCATGACCCAAGCGAACGCTTCGGCGCAGCGCATGGGCGCGGAGCAAATCTACCTGTCCGCCAACATCCGTGATCTGCGCGGCCTCGCCGTGGCGTTCGGTGTTCGCTGCCGTCTGTCCACAAGCGCGAACGTGAAGTACGCGATCTTGGAGTGGACCGGCACGGCCGACACGCTCACGTCTGACATCGTGAATAGCTGGACGAACACGACATACACGACTGGCAACTTCTTCATCAACACGGCGGGCTTCAACGTGCTCGGCGTTGGCACGGTCGCGCTAACAGCGAACACGTGGGCCGACGTTGGCGGCACAGTTACGGTCGGCGCATCCGCAAACAACATTATCATTTTCGTGTGGACGGAAGGCACCGTCGCGCAGAACGTGACGCTTGACTTCAACCGTTGGCAGTTCATCCCCGGCACGACCGCACCGGCCGCGAGCTTCGAGTTCCGCGAGTACACGGCGGAAGTTACCTTGGCGATGGGCTACTATTACGAAGTCCCTGCGACCGTTTTGAACTGCGACTTCGCTCAGACAGCGATCATCAACGAGTATGTCCACGCCGCGTTGCCTACGGCTATGTGGCGGGTTCCTACCGTGACTATGGGAACCCTCGGCTCGTCCTTGAACGTGGACGCGGCGTACCCTGTTGTGGTGGCCTTCGATAACACGCGGGTCCGTGCGCAGATTCAGAACGACGCTGCGTCTCGGTGCTTCCAACAGTTCACGACAAACCATATCTGCGACGCGGAGCTTTAAGATGGCTTTGAAGTATCGTTACCTTGACGCGACCTACCAACATATCCGGCGCCTGTCCGACGGCGCCATAATTCCGTGTGTCGCGAACAGCATTGATTACGTGGAAGCGTTGGCGTCGGGGGTGGACGATCCTATTGTGGACGACATCACGTATATAGACCCGAACAAACCGGCCAGTAAGTCGGCCGAGGAACGCATCGCGCAGCTTGAGCAAGCCCTTGAAACTGCGCAGAACGAGATCGGCACGCTGAAGGCTTTGTGGCAGGCCGAGTAAGCAGGGTTTATTTAATCCAAGTTCTATGCGAAGCAGGGTTCACGCCTTACCAGAGGGAACCCAAATGTTTGACCGCGCCACCTTCTTCGAAAACGTCAAGCTCGCCCCGTTCGGCAACCGGCTCACGCAGCAACAGGTTGACGGATGCGACCGCGTTCTCACGTGTTGGGAAACCCTGAATCCGCAAGGTCTCGACGGCCGCGCGCTCGCTTACGTGTTCGCCACGGTGTTCCACGAAACGGGCGGACGCATGGAGCCGGTTCGCGAAGGCTTCGCCAAGACCGACGCGCAGGCCCGCAAAATCCTCGCCGACAAAAAGTACGCGAAGCCCGATCCTGTGACCGGCTATGCGTATTACGGCCGTGGTTACGTGCAGCTCACGTGGAAAGAAAACTACGAGCGAGTCGGCAAGGCGCTCGGCATTGATCTCGTCAGCGATCCCGATCTGGCGATGGACGAAGAGACCTCCGTCATGATCCTCGTGCGTGGGATGATCGAAGGCCTCTACACGCCGGGTCAAAACCTCGCGAAGTATTTCGGGCTCGGCAAGCGTGGTCCGAACAACGATCCGGTCGGCGCCCGCGCCATCGTGAACGGCAAGGACAAGGCCAATCTCATCGCCGGTTATCAAGATCAGTTCCTCGGCGCGATCAACAAGTCGCAGCTCAAGGCGCACTCTGACGCCAAGCAAGCAGCCGATCCTGCGCTGCCCGATCCTGTGAAGAAGGAAGTGCCCGTCGATAAGCCCGATCTTAAGAAGGATCGGATCACGCTCGGCGGCGTCGTCGGCTCGGCCGGTGGCGTGATGGGTCTGGCGGGCGCTGCGAAGCCCGTGCTTGAGAACATCAACAACCCGTGGGCATTCGGAGCCTTCGCACTGGCGGCCTTCCTGATAGCCCTCGGAGCGTATCTCGGCATCACCGGGCGGCTGACGCTCGCACGGAAGGGCGGCGTATGATCAAGTATCTAATCGCCGCGCTGATCGCCGTCGCCCTGCTAGGCGGCGGGGTCGCCCTCGTCCAGCACTCTCAGATCAGTTCGCTCAAGTCGAAGCTGGAACAATCCCAGAAAGACTTGGGCGAAGCCGTCAGGACCAACAAGCAAAATCAGGCCAAGTTCGACTCGGCCCTTGCCACACAAAAGAAGCTATCGGAAATTGCGCAGGCGGAAGCCAAGGCGTCCAAGGTCCGGGCCGACAAGTACAGGAGAATTGCAGATGCGATCAACAACACTCCGGACACTGGCGAAGGCGTCCCTGCTGTCGTGCGCGATACTGTTGACCGCCTGTGGGACAACTAAAGAGGTCGTCTATCGCGATCACTACATCGTGGCGGAACCTGATGGCGCTCTTCGGGTTCGGGCAGACAAGCCCGCGAAGCCGGTGCTGAAGACTCCGAACGACACGGCGAAGATCATCGCGGACTTGTATGCGTGGGGTGAAAGCCTCGAAGGAAATCTGAAGGCCATCTGGCAATCCATAGACGCGGCAAAAGCGGACGCCGAGAAGCTGAACAAGGGTAAGCAGCCATGACCAAGATCACGACGGAAGTCACGGACACCTCCGCGCCCATCTACATCACTCGCAATGAGCTGGATCATCTTATCGAGAAGACGGTGGAGTCGACTCTGATCAAGGTGGGCATTGACCCGAAGGACCCGATCAAGTTCCAGCTCAACATGGCCTATGTCACGCAGCTCCGCGAAGGATCATCCGCAACGCGGCTCGCAGTCATGGCCACGTTCTTGGCGGGCGCCGCGACCGTGATCGGCACGGTTCTGTGGCTCGGAATACAGGCCTTGATCCACGGCAAGACTCCGGGCTAACGTCTGGCCCGCAACTTGCAGCGGAGCCGGACATGAAAACTTTCCCTCTATTCGCAACCGTAGCCACTGTCGCAACGCTGGTTCTCTTCGGCAACGCGCGATCCGGGGAACTCCCGGCCGTCACGTGGACAGGCCAAATCGTCTACTGCACGGAGAAGGACAAGACCGTGGCCTGCTTCACGGCCAAGTCGGAGCCAATGACTGACGCGAACCAATGCACGCGGTCGGTCTGGACGCAGGTCGAAGTGCTGCGCAAGCGCGCGGCCGACAACGGCGCCCGCATCGCGATCATCGAAACATTGTGCGTTAAAAGTTACGGCGTTTAGTCGGTCTCGACTTCGCAGGCCTCGACGAGCGCTTGGATCGTCTCACGCATGTTGTGCTTATGGTGGATCGCGAAGCCACCGGCCGACGCCCATTCCGCACAGTTCTGCAAAGCGTCGTCAACGAGGATCGGCTGGCGCTCACGCGGTAGGCCCGGCCGTAGCTCTGCGTAGCGCACCTTGTCCTTCCGCTCGCAGATGATGATGCGACTCGGATGCAGGCCGAATGCCTTCTTGCAGTATTCCATCTTCTCAAGACGGACCATGCCCTTCGCCTCGGGGCTCATGTCACGCGGCAGCGCCGTCAGCAAATGAACTTCACCATGGAATGACGCGATGCGGATCAAGTGCTCCGCGCCCTCGGCCAGCGGCATCGTGCGCCAGAACTCCGGCTGGTGCATGAGGTCCATGGTCATCTTGTCGATCTTCAGTTGCTCGGAGTCCCACGTCTCACGCGGCTCGGTATACCACGTGCCTGTCCATGGCGGCACGCCTCCTGCGATGGCGGCGGCGCGGAAGTCCGCGAGTGTGTCGTCAACGTCGAGAAAGATGCTGCGGTTCATTCTTCAGTTTCCTTGCCGTCGAGAAACGTGCGGTAGTGGACCCACTTGTCGGCCGCGTAGAAGCCCCAGCTCCGGGTCTTCGGGCCGGTGAAGAAAAGCGTCCACGTGCATGGCGAACACACCGTGGCGATGCGGTGGGGGCTGCTGCCGAGTCGAACGATCACGTCGCCTGCTAACCGGGTGAGACGCTTTGTAGAGTACCGCTTGTACTCCCAGCCGTCCTTTGCAATCCGCATGCCGTCGGGCGGACGCACGAAGACATCTTCGGCGTAATTGCCTGCGAGTATCCACGAGACGTTGGACCAAGGGTGATCGTGCAGCTCACGATCTGCGTCGGCGCGCATGATCTGGTGGATGTAAATGTTGAAGGGGGTGCGCAGCGGAAACAGGCGCCAGCGCCGGAGGTATGGGTCGGCCTCCGTGCCTATCGTGAACGACGGCGCGCGGCTTCCCGCGTACTTCAGAACTTGGGCGAGGACCGCGCGCCGGATCATTGGGG
>Ga0181337_1000093_pt1 | contig 13185 bp, 20 predicted proteins | sample Sp13VDMM15DD_FD_168302 | JGI IMG/M metagenome (GOLD analysis project Ga0181337, IMG submission 168302) | Freshwater viral communities from Lake Michigan, USA - Sp13.VD.MM15.D.D | ecosystem: Environmental > Aquatic > Freshwater > Lake | place: USA: Michigan | collected 2013-04-23 | reverse complement strand
ATGCGGTCCTTCGATGCGGTGACGAGGGCCGCGCGGTCGCCCGCGCTCTTGACCAGGAACTCGCCCTGGCCCTTCTCGTCCATCGTGTCGAACAGGCCGCGCTCGTCGGCGTTCAGCTTGGTGATCGCCTCGGCGCGCTCCGCGCGGGAGGTGAGGTCTCGGATGCTCTTGGCGACCGCTTCGGCGTTGGCGTCGGCGGGCGTCGGGGTCACGGGTTGGGTCATAGGAGTTTCCTTGTTGACGCCGCCGTTTGAGGCGGACTTGGTTGCGGCCGCGATGGCCGTCTGCGGGATGACTTCGTGGGTGTGGCCGTCGGCTGCGCCGATGACCAGGGTTCCGTCGAGCATCCTCACCCACGGATGGGAATGCCCGTACTCTTCTCCCTCGCCGCGCGTCCAGGAGGTCTCGCCTCCCTGGCCACAGTCGTCGAGGACGTGTTGGTGACCGTCCGCCTCGGTCGTCAGCATCGGGCGGTCGTAGCCGTTCTTGGCCAGCTCCTCGGCGGTGTTGCCCACCGGGGCACGCTTCCGCAGGAGCGCTTGGGCAGGGACCTGGGCCGCCTTGTCCACGCCGGAGACCTCATCGACGGTGAGGGAGCGGAGGATGCGCCGCTTGCGGGGAGCGGGCTTGTACGGGGGCTGTGCCATCAGGCGGTCTCCTCTTCGTCGTAGTCGCCGTACCAGCCGCCGATGCTGAACCCGGTGTATTCACCCGAGTCGAACTTGGCGAGCACTTCGGCGTCGAACTTGGCAGCGACCATCAGGCCGTACTTGCCCTTGGTGTCGATCCCGTACGCCTTGGCGATCTCCTCCGTCATCGGGAAGGCGAACAAGATGGAGCCTCGATCGGGTCCAGCGTGCATCGCCTTCGCCGCTCGGCTGTTCTCCATGAAGTCCGAGGCCGCCTTCAGCATCACGTCCTCGGGGATGTGGTCCCCTTGGAGGTCGAAGTAGGGCTGGCCATCGACCTTGCAGACGATCGCCCAGCCGAGGACGAGCCCGAGGCTCGCATCGACCTTCGTGACCTTGATGTTGGTCCGGATCTGGTTCTTGGTCGTCATCTGGAGGGAGACCTCAGTGAGTAGTCGGAATGGGTGGGCCTAGTCAAGTCCCCATGGGAGGATTCACTAGGCCCACCGAGGGGATCAGGCCGCCGCGTTGCCCAACTCCAGGTAGGTGACCTCGATGCGGCCGACGAGGCGCACCGTGCCATCGACCGCGAGCGAGGCGACCGCGATGTTGAGGAACAGGTCGGGGGTCGCGCCCGCGACCGAGAGGGCCGCGCTGTTCGCACCTTCGACGACGCCGAGGGCGGCCGAGTCGATCTTGGTCAGGACGTTCACCATCGTGCCCGAGAGGGTCGCGTTGGAGGCCGCCGCCGTTCCCACGGCCACGTCGAGGTTGGTGATCGTGTCCACCCCGCCCGCGCCCGTCGCCACGAGCTTCGCCAGCGCGCCGAGGACGAGGCACTGCCCCGTCGGCATGTCGCACAGCTTCACGCTCGCGTAGTCGAGCGCTTCCGTGATAGCGATGGTCGTGTCGATGTGGAACACGGCCTTGCGAGGCAGCAACGCCTCCTGGACCAGCTTGACGCCCGAAGCCGTGTTGGGCGTCGGGGCGCGACCGGCCCGCTGGCGGGCTCCGTCGGTCTTGAGGTTGGGGAATGAACTCGGGGTCTTGCTCTTGTGCATGGGATGTGTCCTAGAAGGGTTGTGCGGAGGTTAGGACCGCGTTGGCGGCCTCCTTCGCGGCATTGGTGAAACGGGTCGTAACTGCGCACTTACACTCGACGGTATCAGCCGCCGGAGCATTCATGTCGCCTGGGACCATCAGCGCGTTGCCCAAGCCGGAGAGGAAGGGCTGGTCCAAACGTCGCTGCTGCCCTTCCATGAAGCGGTGGGAGTCGCGGACGTTCGGGCGCTTGGAGGTGTCCCAGGTCCTGACGAGGTCGTTGATGTCGAGGTCGCCGCGTTCGACGGCCTGACGGTACATCTCGTGGTTCCCCGCGTGGACGGCTCGGAGGGCTTCGGTCCGCGCGATCACCTCGCTGCGGTACTTGATCCACTTCTCGCGGTAGCGGTCCACCATCCGCTCGATCTGGGCGGGCGTCAGGTTCTGGCCCTCCTCGATCGCGCGCCGGACCGTTGAGTCAAACCGTTTGTCTCGCAGCGCTCGGTCGAACAAGTCGCGGTCGAGGGTTTGGAGCTGGCGCCGGTAGTTGTTGATGATCTTCTGCTGGTACTCGGTCAGGCCGATCGAGTCGCGGAAGTTGCGCGCCTGTTCGACCGGGTTGAGCCCGCGTTGGATCCCGTCGATCAGTGCCTCGCGCGTCGCGCGCTTCTGCTCCTCGACGAAGCCCTCCACGAGGCGGAGCTTGTTCTGGGTCATCACGTCGAGCGCGCCTCGGTTGAGGTGGTCGAACTCGACGATGATCTGGAGGGCGTCCCCGATCACAGCGGCCGTCGCCTCCCCGGAGATGATGACGACCTCGGTGAACGTCGAGGACATCCGGAGGGCCGCGACCTCGGCGGTCACCAGGGCTTCGTCCACGAGACCGGCCTGGAGGAGCTTCTGGATGTTCTCCAGGCTCATCGCGTCCTTGATGGTGGCGATGACTGCGAGGAAGCGGGCGCGGAACTTGGGTTCCATCGCCTCAGCCAACTCCTCCAGCCGTCGGGCCGGGTCCTCGAAGGTCTCCGCCATGCGATCAGTTCAGCGCGACGATGCCGGTGGCGCTCGTTCCGGTGAGGTGTACTCGTGTGACCACCATCGGGATGATGTCGCCCGCCGTGACGGCCGCGAAGTTGACGACCACTCCGCCGATCGTGACGCGCAGCGTCCCCGAGGTCCCGATGTACAGGGCTCGGCAGATGTTCGGGAGGTCCGTGGCGTCGTCTCGCGTGACGGCCGCCGCGTGCGTGTAGGGTTGGGTCATCCTCTTGGTGTTCATCTTGCGCTTGGCCTTCGGCGGGTTGGGGTACAGGGAGGGCGTCGCCTGCCGGACGGGACCGGGCGCAACGTCCGCTTGTGTCTCTTCGGGAGGGATCCTAGCCTGAAACTGGTCAGGCTCCTCGGACTTGGCAGGTGTACGTTGCGGCATCAGGGTCCCTCTCGACCCCGATCACGTTGTACTCACGCCCCTCGATGACGAGCTTGTCGCTGGGAACGGGGATCACTCCAGCGGGCAGCGAGTCTCCGAGGATCAGGGCCTTGCGGTCGCCGCGCTTGATGATCGTGTCGTCGTACTGGCTGTCCCGGTACGAGTCGAGGATGCCCCGGCCAGGGTGGTTCGCCTCGGTCAGGGTCGTCCCCGCCGAAGGCTCGGCCGGGTTGCGCGCTCCCGAGGTCACCTTGATGAGGGTCAGGGGGAGGAGGAGCGGACCCAGCTTGGCGTTGATGACGCCCGCGATGTCCTTGCCGAAGAGGTGGTTGCCCATCAGTCGCCTTCCTCGTCGCCTTCGCCAACGTACGCTCGCCAGGCCTCTGCCCAAAGGACACCGAAGAGGGGGCCATGGTCGGTCTCCCAGCACGTTCCGGAGTCACCTTGGAGGACGTGGGCCCACTCGTGAACTAGCACCCAGGCTTGCATCGTGGGGCACATCCGGGCCTCCACGACGATGAGCCACTGCTCGTCGCCCTCGTCGTAGGTCAGGCCGAGGGCGTGTTGATCGTCCGGGATCTCGGCGACGACGAGCGTGACGCCGAGGGAGCGGGCCGGGGGAGCCCCTAGCGCCAGCGTCTGCATGACGCCCGTCAGCTCGACGGGGACGGGCTGGGAGTCGTACCGGGGCGCGGAGGCACAGGCCGCGAGGGCCAGGGAGAGGATGGGGAGGAGCTTCATGTCAGAAGGGCTCGTTGCGGTCGAAGCCGTCCACGTCGAAGGTCTCCGGGCACTCGGTCCCGAAGGACTCCGCGCCCCCGAGCGCGCCCGCGTAGGACGCGAGGAAGCAATGGATCAGCTCCATCACGTTGGCGGGGAAGCGCCCGATGACCTGGCTGGGAGACCCGTCGCGGTTGAAGAACTCGATCTCAGCCGAACCGGCCTTGAGGCGCTTGGTGTTGTCGTCCGTCGAGGTCGAGGTGACCAGGCCGGGGTTCTGAGTGATCGCAAAGGCCAGCTCGATCTGGGCGGACTCGATGTCGTCGGGGACCGTCGAGTCATCGACCGCGAGCCCCGCGCAGTCCGTGAGGCCAGTCCGGGGGAAGTCGGCTTCACCCGTCGCCTCGCCTTGCCACACCTGGCGATCGAGGAGCTTGAAGGCCGTCAGCAAGGCCTGATCCTTCTGGTCGTTGGTAAGGGCGGCCCAAAGGGCAGACTGGCCGAAAGAGTCGGCCATGTACAGGTCGGCCTCGGCCCGCGTGACGTAGGTGTTGATTCCAGGACCCGGGGGCGGTACGAGGGTGCTGACCATCTCAGACAGGCTCCTTCTTGGGGGTCGGCTCGTCGCCCGGCTTCGGCTGCGCGCCCGCCGCTCCCGCCTTCGCGCCGGTCAGGGCCAGCTCGGCCTCGGCCTTCTTGCGCTCCAGGTCGGCGTTGATCGCCGCGTCCTCGGCCGCCTTCTCCAGGTCGATCTCGGACAGGCCGAGCAGTCGGCGGATCTCGTTGATGGCCGGATCGTCCGGCGCGAGGACCGCTCCGGCGGAGGCCATGTCCTTCAGGGCGGCCGTGATCTCGTCGATCGAGCGGTGCTGGATCTTGGCGGGGGCGAGGGTCGGGGCGAGCTTCATGTCCCACCCGTTCAGCTCCATGAAGGGCTTGATCAGGTCGGCTTGGAAGCCCTCGGACAGCTCCTTGAGCGTCCCGTCCACGACGAGGGCGAACTGGTCGGACTTGTCGCGCGCCATGGCCAGGGAGCCCGCTCCGGACTCTCCCAGCAGGATGTTCTCGGTCCCGAGGACGCGGGCGACCTCGCGGTTGAGGCGCGCGATGGCCAAGGCCAGCTCGGGGGCGGAGGTCGCGCCAGCCTTCAGGAGGTCGAGGCCCCACTGGAGTTGGCCGGAGGGGTTCCGGTTGTCGCCCGTGGACTCGTACACCTTGGAATCCAGCAGCAGGGCGAGGTTCGCCGTCCGCTTGTGCTTCTGGAGGAAGGTCCGCATGGCGTTGAGCTGGGTATCGGCCTGATCCTGGCTCAGCGTCCCGGCCTGGACCATCTTCCGCATCTCAGTGATCGGCGCGCGCGCGACGGGGATACCACGCAGATCAGTCTCGAACCCAATCCCCTCCAGGCGCTCGTACTCGCGGAGGCGTTCGACCGCCTCGACGACGTGGCGGAAGAGGCCAAGCCCCTCGGGCGAGTCCGTGATGGAGTCGTCCACGATGTAGACCAGGCGGTTGCGGTCGAGGGGGATGCTCTTGAAGGTCTGGGGCGAGCGCTGGAGGACGCCGAGGACCGTCCCCGACTCGTCCACGTCCCACTGCTCGATCGTGTGCTGAGGGCGGGCTTCCACGTCGAGGATGCCGATGGAGCCATCCTCGTTCTTCTTGGCCGTCCACTCCTGGACGCTGAAGCCGTAGTAGCGGTACAGGGCCGCGCGGCGGACGACCCGGTGCCAGGGCGTCGTCATGTCGTGGATGGCCGCCTCGAACCACTCCGCGATCCGTTGTGCCTCCTCGGACTCGTCGGCCGCCTGGACGTTCCAATCGGCCTTGGCCGTCAGGTTCAGGAAGAACCGAACCGAGGCCGCCACGATCGAGACGTTGGCGAGGAGGTTGGTGTAGGTGCGGTACTTCTCGTGGCCCGCGACCTTGGCGTTGGTCTCCGCCTCCTCGACGTAGCCTCCGAACACCGCGACACCGGGGCCGCCCTCGGACTTGTAGGGGGAGGGCTTGGACTTGCCCCGGAAGATGTCCAAGAGGGGTTCGAGCGAGAGGGCCATGGTGGAATATCGACGACGGGGCTTGCCTTAGCAACAAGTGGCGGTAGGATTCCGTTGGCTTGGGTGTTCTTCGTCGGGCAGCCCGAGCCTCATGTTGTCGGTCGAGGGCCGAGGACTCATCATCCTCGGCCCTCTCTTCGTCAGATCACCTCGGGACCGGCCCCGATGTCGGCGGGGACGTGACTGACCAGCCAGGCGAAGGCGCGCGAGGCCGCGTCCACCTGGTCCATCAGCTTCCCGGTCGGGAACGAGCAGCACTCCTTGATGAAGTCCTCGTTCCAAGCCCCTCGGACGACGTACAGGTTGCCCGCCTCTGCTTGGGCAGACAGCGGTCGTGCGCGGTCCTCCTTCGAGCCCGACTCCGGGCTGAAGTGGAAGTCGAACCCCATCAGGGCCGATCCCAGGTAGGACTTCTGTGCCTTCCCGGCCTGACCCGGGTCCTGAGGGATGGACTGGACGACCGAGTGCCCATCCGCCTCGGCGCAAGACCGAATCCGGGTGGCCACCTCGTTCGGACCCCAGCGCCCGGCCTGCGCGTCGATGATGTAGGTCTTGCCAGCGTGGCAGGCCATCTTGACTCCGGCCGTCCGAGCGCCGTGCCCGTCCTTCGTGGCCGCGAGGTCCCAGCCTCGGCAGATCAGGGATAGCCCAGGGGGGAGGCGGTCGATGAACTGGAAGTCCTCGCGCTGGAACATGCCACCGTGGCGAGGTACGGGAGCCTGCTGGAGCTGGCCAGCAACGGCGTACTCGCCCCCCGAGGCCCTGAACGTCTCCTTCAGGTCCTCGACCTCCTCGCGCGCGAACCGCTCGGGCCAGGCAAGCTCTCCTTCGGTGGTGCGAGGATCGGTCCAACCGATCGAGGTGGTGCACTTCCGGTCCACCTCGAACTCCATGGGGATCATGAGGTGCGTGTAGCCGGGGAGGGGCTTCCCGCCCTCGCCTCCCTCCAGGATGAAGCCCGATACGTCCTGCTCGTGGAGGCGCTGCATGATGACGATCATCACGCCCTCCTTCTGGTTGTTGAAGCGGGTCGGCAGGGTCTCGCCGAACCAGGACAAGGTGTCCTTCCGCTCGGCCTCGGACTCGGCGGACTTGACGCTGTGGGGGTCGTCCACAATGAGGATGTCGCCTCGGTGGCCCGTCAAGGCGCTCCCCGTCGAGGCCGCTTGGCGGAACCCGCGCTTGGTGTTCTCGTACCTCACCTTGGCGTTCTGGTCGCCGCTGAACTCGAACTCCGAGCCCCACCAGCGCCGGTAGGTCTCGGACTCCATGAGTTGGCGACAGCGGAGGTTGTCCCTGATGGCGAGGTCCTGCCCGTAGGACGTGGAGATGATCCGCTTGTGCGCGCTCCGCCTCGGACCCCACAGCCAGGCGGGGAAGAACACACTGACGAGCATGCTCTTCATGAAGCCAGGAGGGACGTTGATGAGGAGGCGCTTGATGTCCCCTCGCTCGACCGCTTCGAGGTGCTGGCAGATCGCCTCCATGACCCATCCGGTCACGAGGGGCGTCCCGGGCTCAAGCTCCGACCACATCTCCTGAGTGAACGCCATCAGGGAGCGCTCGCACTTCAGCCGTCGAAGCTCGTCCAGGGCGAGGGCCGGGTTGGCCATCGCGCGGTCGAGGACGGAGATGGAAGGGTGGTGGTCGGTCACGAGGCGGCAGGGGGTTGCTTGGCAGCTCCGGCCTTGGCGATGCCCCGGCTGACCGCGTAGCCCGCGACCGACCACTGTACGAGGTCCAAGCCCGAGGCCTGAAGCTCGGGTTGGCTGTTGAACGCCCCAGCGAGGACGAGCACGAGCCCGACGACCGCGCCGAGGCAGGCCATCTTGAACTCGCTCGTCTGGGTCCCCGGCTTGTTGGCGTTGAGGAGGGTCATCGCCCGGGCGCGCTCCAGGAGCGCTCCGCCCTGCTCGCGTCCGAGGGCGGCCGCAAGCTCGGCAGCGAGGGTCTTGGCGTCGGCTTGGCTGAGGGGGAGGGGATCGCTCATGGTTGGTTCTTCCTCTTGGTGTAGCCTCGGGAGGTCGCGTTGATCGCACAGTCCGAGGAGCAGTACTTGCCGGTCACTTGCCAGGAGATGGTTCCAGGGGGCAGCTTCGCGCTCGGAAGCACGATGACGACGCATCGTGGGGCGACCTCGCGGAGGTCCCGCTTGCATTCCCTACAGCGATCACGAAGCGGGATCATCCTTCGGGGGCTTGGCCAGCTCGCGTTCGAGGATCCGGCGCAGGTCCTCCTGCGACTCGGGGGAGAGGTCTCCGAGGCCGATGGCCGTGGAGCTGATGTTGACCGTCTCCACCTTCGTCTTGGGGGTGTACTCGGCCTCGTGGCGCCGAGCCTGCTCCATTAGGAGGCGGTCGCTGTACTCGGTGACCCAGCCGACGACCCCGACGCCCGCGCCTTGGCCCCCGAGGGAACCATAGACCGGCTTCTGGATCCCGGTGACACCACGGCGGATCATCTCCTGGCTGTAGATCGCCGCGTGCTGACGGCGGGCCTCGTCCTCGGCGTCCCTGAAGATGGAGTCTTCACAGCGGTGCTTGGTGACAGTCCGCTCGGAGACGCCGACGGCCGCGCGCGCGAGGGTTCGCTCACCCGACTCCTTCAGCACGCGCAGGTACTCGTTCTTGCGCTTCGCCGTGAAGGCCGTCCCCATGCAGCGGTAGTCGCCCGGAGGGAACTCGGCGGGGGTGTTGGTCCCGTTCTTCGTGTTGGGGGCGTTCTTCCCCCTCATCGGGATCTTGCCAGTGGGGGTGAGACCGGCCGCCACGTTGGCAGCCTTCTCAGCATCAGTCAGCTTGGGGCGCTTCGCCATGTCCCCAAAAGGTAGCCCCTCGGTGGGTCGAACGGAACGCCCCACGGAGCGTTCCTCGTCGAGCTTGCCCAAGGTGACGTCGGAGGGGAGTCAGTCTTTGAAGTCACCAAGTCTTTGATTCCGAGGAGCCGCGCTCTGATTCACAGTCAGCCCAAGGCCAGGTCTACTGTGGGAGGTCTCTGTTACTTAGACTCCTTTGAATAGAAGAAGAGGATAGTAAACAAGTGTGTGTACCCCCTCGTTCCGGAGTGCTATACGGGCAAACAGATCACTTCCGAAGAATCAAAGCGATCAGAGACCTAGCTGGTATCCCCACTACGTTCCTGGTAGAACGTGAGGATCAGATCAAAGGCGAAACGGCCCGGGATCAAAGCGGGCTGTGAATCAAAGTCTACCCCTCACTCCACGATGCGGTCGGTCCCGAGGCGCTTCCGGACCTCCCTGGCGCGCTCCTTCACGGAGGGCGGGAGTGGGACCTGCGAGGTTGAATCTTCCCGAGCGGGGGGTTGAATCGGCGGAGGAGGCGTCGAGGTCCGGCGGGCGCTGAAGAACGCGACCCAGGCGCAGGCCGCGTCGAGTACCATCGCGCCCGAGGCTACCCCGGCCGTCGCCCATCTCCAGTCGGCCGGTTCGAGCACGATCACGAGGGGCAGGACCAGCAACATCGCAAAGCGCCACGTCATTCGCATCTTCATGATCGACTCCTCCAGGCCAACAGGAACCAGAGACCCCCGCAGAGGTAGTTCAGCAGGGCCGACCTCCAGAGCCCGAGGGTCAGCTGGGTCGAGGCCATCACCAAGAGCAGCGCTCCCGTGATCGCCCCGGTCGGGACGGGGATCCGCTCCCTTCGGACGACGGCCAACGCGACCGCCGCACAGAACCCGAAGGCGCAACCCGACATGACCCAGTCCTGCCACATCCTTCTACCGCTTCCCGCCGCGCGCCCTTCGAGCGGCCTGGGAGGCAGCGTAGTCGCCGCCCATCTTCTCCCCGACCAAGCCCTCCAACACCCGCAGCTCGTCCTCGCCACCGCGCGCGAGCTTGACCAGCGTCCCGCTCTTGCGCGACCCGACGACCTCGACGAGGCGACGAGCAACGAGGCCGTCCAACACGGCCTTCCGCGCCGGGGTCAGGGTCAAAGGGGTCTGCGCCTTCGCGTAGCGGAGGACTCGAAGGGCTGCGACTCGTTCATTGTCTGTGGTGTACATCGTTCAGGGTCTCCATCGGAGGTTCATGAGCCGCTTCCCGGCTCGGGTCAGGCGGAGGCCGTTGCCCCCGTCGTGTTTCAGTAGGCCCTTGGCGAGCGCGACCGCTACCAAGAGCACGTTGGAACGGTGGAACTCGTCGTCCAGGACCGTCCACGTCCAGATCAATCCGCGCCGAGTCCGTCCCCTTTGGGCGACGATCACGAGGATGTCCCGGACGGAGCCGTACACGGCGTCAGTCACAGTGGCACTCCTTGCGCTTCTCCGCCTTCCATTCCAGGTACGCCTTCGAGTCGCGCGCTCCGAGCCCGCCGCTCATCAGCCACGCCGCGATCAGCTCGCGCGTCGGCTTGTCGGGGTGGCCAGCACCCTTCACGGCCTCCTCGAAGCCCTCGTCATCCTTGACCCCGCCCTCGCCGATGTACAGCGACCACTCCTCCCCGATCAGCTCCATGCAACGCTCCTGCAGGTAGCCGTAGTCGTAGCGCACCCGGCGCATCTCGCTCTGCGCCTCTTCCACGAGGGCGTCCCGGTAGTGGAAGTAGCGGATGTCACGGAAGAGGTCACGCGCGGGCTTCTCCGGCCCCTTGTCGAGGCCATCGCGCTCCTCGGCCGCTAGAAGCTCGGCCTGAGCCATCGCCTCCTCGCGCGAGTCGAACAGGTCCCATTCATAGTAGATGGAGCCCCCGGACTCGCCCGAGCAGTACTCCACGCGGGCCTGGTTCCAGCCGCCCGATGTCTCGACCTTGATCCGTCGCAAGGTGACCTCGGAGACCTCCGGCGCGCGGGACGGAAGCTGCAGCTGACCCTTGCCTCGGCAGCGGGGGCATTCGACCTCGCCCTCCAAGACCGTCTCGCCCTTCGAGAGGACCCGCCACTTGCCCGAGGCCGCGCAATCGGGGCACGGGGTGTCCTCGGTCGTGTGCTTGGCTCGCGCGACGAAGGCCCGAGCGTTCAGGGAGAAGCGCGGGACGGGGACGCCTCCGTGGAGGACCGGCAGGAACCCGCTCCGCGCGGCCTCCTTCTGCCCACCCTTGTACCAGAGCCCCAGGTACCACCAGCGATCGTTGAAGAACGCGACCGTGTGCCAAAGCTCCGAGTCCACGTCAGGGCTGAGGAGCCAGAGCCCCCGTGGCAGCGTCTCGTCGTCCTCCCCCTTCCCGAGGAGCGCGCCCACCGTCGGCCGTCGGGCCTCCTCCCACGTCCTCTCCTCGGTCGAGCCCGCCCGCTGCGCGCGAGCCACGATCATCTCCAACAGGTCGGGGTTCAAGAGCGTTCGCATGGTGTCAGCCTATCCTCGCGGCCTCGCGGCCGTCTCTGTCCAATAGTACCCCGCCCGTTTGGTCGGGGAAGAACTCGATGACCTCGGACTCCTCCGGCTTCACACCAGCCGCGTCGAAGAGGGCGAGCACGACGCGGGCCGCCTCGACCTCGTTGACCGCGCTGAACACGGCCACCCACCTAGCCCCGCGCGCGATGAAGTGCTTCATGCCGACAGCGCCTCCCGCGCGGCGGTCTCCAGGTCGAACCCGCCTGAGATGATCGCCGAGTCCGGCATCAGGTAGCGCTTCCCGCATTTCAGGCAACCGAACTCCTCTGCGCTCATCGCCTCGTTCCGTCCCCGGTACAGGCGGTGGTCGGCGGGCGTCGCGCATCGAGGTCCGAGGTGCTTGGTGGGGTCGATGTTGAACGTCCCGCTGATGGCCTTCCGCATCGCGTCCTCGGCGAGCTTCCTGACGACCTTCCGCGCGACCCCTTGGGCAATCGCCTTCAGCAGGTCCCGAGCAGCGGCCGGGTCGAGGTCCCCATCAGCGCTCGCCTTCTCGATCGCGCGCGCAATCTCGCGGTCCTCTCGGACTCGATCGGGGTCCATGTCGGCGATGGCGCGTTGAACGTCGCCCAAGGGATCGGCGGACGGGTTGTCCCAGCTGACCGGATCCCCTCCAAGGGCGTCGGCTTGCGACTGCAGCTCCTCGGGGCTCAAGGCCCTTCGACAGGGCTCCTCCCCGGTCAGGCCGCACTTCCGGCACTTTGGGTACAGGTCGCCCGTCAGCGGGTCGAGGTGATCCCCGTTCATGTCGTGCTCGCCTCCCCCGGGGCAAGCCGCGATGGCCGGACCGAAGAGATGGCCCGACGGCTCCAGCTTCGTCTCGTCCAGGTAGGAGGCACCGCGCAACGCCTCGAACTCGTCGCCGTAGCTGGAGGCCAACAGGTCTCCAGCTTGTATGGTGTACGACTCTTCCGGCTTGATCAGGAACTCGCCGACCTCCCGAGCGAGAACCGCATCCAGCACTTCGCGCGCGGATCCGGCCTTCATCGAGCCCGAGTCGAGGTGGCGACCCTTCAAGGTCACCTTCCAGGGGATGTTCTTCGTGGTCATGGCTTCCGAGGCGCTTGCGAGCGGCCTTTCAAGGAGGATACCCGAGCGAGACGACCTTGGCAAGTCGTCTCGCTCGGCTCAGCCGCTAGAACGGCGTGTCATCCTCGCGCGCGGCGGGCATCGACTCCGGCTCGGCCTTCGACGAGGACGCGAAGTGCCAGTCCACGGCGTCGGCCTTCAGCTTCGAGCGCTTGGCCCCGCTCTGCTTGTCGTCCCACGTGTCGAGGCGCAGGCGAGCTTCGACCAGGGCCATGTCGCCCTTCCGGTGGTGGCGAGCGAACGCCTCGCCCCTCGTGCCCCAGATGGCCACGTCCAGGAAGATGGGGTCACCATCCACCCAGGTCCCGCCCGGCCCCTTCTTCTTGGTGTCTTGCGCCAAGGTGATGTTGGTCACGGACTCCCCGCCCCCGGTCGTCCGGGTCTCGGGATCGCGGCACAGACGGCCGCTGAAGAACAGCTTGTTGACTCGCATGGGTTCAGACCTTCAGGAGGTTCGCACGGGTGAAGTCGAGGATCAGAGCTGTGACCTTGTTGGTCGGTTTCAGCTCCCCGTCGGATCCGTCGAGGGCCATCTGAGCCCGGAGGCCCATGATCAGCCCGGAGTAGGTCCGCTGGAGGGGGTTCTGCTCCATCTCCAGGATGGACGCAGGAATCAGAGCGAGGTCGCCACACCAGCAGTCGGCGGCCTTTGCGTAGCCGATCGGCTTCCCTTCGGGGCCGATCAGCGCGACCTCCTCCCCGGCGGCAAGCTGCTTGGACAGCTCGTCGCCGAGGCGGACGGTCACGAAGCGCCCGGCGAGGCCGAGCGGGTTCAGGAAGGTGATGCGCTTCATCACACCAGGAGCTTGGCGCCGAAGGAGAGGCCGCCCTGGATCACGCCGAGGATCCGGCTGTCCACGGCATCCGCGT
>Ga0181337_1000092_pt1 | contig 13331 bp, 16 predicted proteins | sample Sp13VDMM15DD_FD_168302 | JGI IMG/M metagenome (GOLD analysis project Ga0181337, IMG submission 168302) | Freshwater viral communities from Lake Michigan, USA - Sp13.VD.MM15.D.D | ecosystem: Environmental > Aquatic > Freshwater > Lake | place: USA: Michigan | collected 2013-04-23 | reverse complement strand
AACGCGGGGTCGGCGGCCGGCTGGGAGACGAGGCCGATCAGCGTCGCCTCCATGTTGCCGTCGGCGCCGACCGAGATCTGGGTCGCGCCGAAGCCCGAGCCGACCTCCCACATCAGGTTCTCTTCGTAGGCGGCCATGACGCGCATGGATTTCGCCGTGATGCCGGTCTTCTTCGTGCTCTGCCAGCGGTAGGCGCCCGGCGGAAGGCCGCGGCCGTCCGGCAGGAGCACGGTCCCGACGGAGCCGGCCGTGGTGGTGGTGAGCGCGTAGACCGGGGTCGATCCCGTGAGGGAGGCGTCCTCGCAGACGGCCGCCGCGACGTTGGCCGCCGCCTGGCTTCCCTGGTAGGTGATCGTCATCGGGGTCGCGGGGAGGGGCCCGCCGCCGATGACGAAGTCGCCGAGCCGGAACCCCGTCCCGCCGCGGCGGATCGCGTCGTCGACGAGCGTCTGGACCTGCGCCGCGGTGTAGTTGTAGGGGATCCCCGTCACGACGACGGTCGTGAGGATGGTGAGGTCGTATGTGCCCCCTGAGACCACGCCCGACGAGGTGATCGTCTGGATCTCGTTGGTCCCGTCGCCCTGGGTGCCCGTCATCACCAGGCCGCCGACGTGCAGGATCGGGACGATCTTGTTCGGGTAGACGCCGACGCTGACGGAGCCCGCGGGCTGGTAGCGCTCGATGATGCCGGCAGTCGGGGAGAGGTTCCCGCGGAGCTCGTCGTCGCGGCTGCGCATCTGCGGCTCGGCGCCGATGCGGCCGGCGACCACGGGGAAGTCGTGGCGGACCGTCGAGATCCGGTAGGGCGTGGTGAGGGCGGCGTCCTCGTAACGCGGCGTCTCCTCCATCCACGCGGAGAGGGTCGAGCTCATGCGGTGGCCTCCTCAGCCTCGTCGGCGGCCGGGGTCTCGGCGCCCTTGTTGGTCTTGCGGGCCTTGCGCTCGGCGGCGGCCGACTCGCGCTCGCGCACGGCCGCGGCCTCCGCGTCGGCGATCCGCCGGGCGTCGATCTCGCCGACGACCTGCGCCTCCGTCGTGTGGGCGGGCTGCTGCATCGCGCGGTCCTCCTGCTACTCGTTGGCCTGGAAGTGGATCACGGAGACGACGAGGTCTCCGATCAGCTGGCGGGTCGGGGCGTCGGGCGGGCTCAGATCGAGAACGGCGCGCGTGATCGAGGCCTCGCGGACCTCACCCCCGAGTCGAGGGTCGATGTCCATCGCAGCGACGAGCGCGCCCATGAACCCGCGGGCCTGCGGCCAGTTGACGGCCGGGTCCTGATACGGGACGTACAGGGTCACGCTCCAGCGCTGCGGCCAGTCGCGGAACCCGAGCTCGTGATCGCGCTCCATGGGACGCGTGGAGCCGATCTCGTACCCGCCTACGCAGATGGTGGGGGCGGTGATGGCGGCGCCGGTCGGGTCGTAGCTGAGGGCGGTGAGGCCGTCGATCGCACCGAAGGCCGTGGCGATGGCCGTGGCGATCGCCTGGTACTTCTCGGCGGGGTCGGTCGTGAAGGGCATCAGCCGACCGAGAAGTGCCGGTAGCGGCGGGCGATGTCGCGGGCCTTCAGCGGGAGCGCCCGCTGCGGGAAGAGCCCCGGCTCGAACTGGTCAGGGCTCTGCACGGTGAGGCCCTGGTGGTTCTTCATCCAGTCGATGACCGTCTCGATGCAGGCCTCGCGGATGTCACCCGGGATCGCCGGCCAGCCCCAGACGCCCTTCACCCGGAGGACGTAGGTGTCGCCGACCGGCACCGCCGCGCGCAGCCGGAGCGCCGTGATCGGCCGGCGGCCGCGGCGGTTGCGCGGGAGCGCGACCAGGTCGTCGGCGACGACGGCCGTGTAGACGCCGTCGCCCTCGGAGTCGATGACCTGGAGCTCGGTGGGCGTCGCCGAGAGGTCGTCGATCAGCATCTCGCGCTGCGGCGAGATCTCGCGGAGGTCGAAGTAGCGGTCGCTCGCCGCGGCGTCGATCGTGAACTGCCGCTGTGCCACCTCCTCGATGAGCTCTGACGCCCTCGCGATGAGCGCCTCGATGCGGGCGTCGTTGGCCCCGACGGTGACGTCCGGGCGCAGGAGGGTGATGTCGTCCAGAGAGCAAAGCCCTGGCGCGGCGATGAGGCTCCGCTCGACGAAGAACACGCCCTCGTCGACGCCGGCGGCGGCGCCCGTGCCCTCCCACCGCCACGCCCACGGGCCGTCGTCGGGTGCGGGGATGTCGGCGTGGAAGACGCCCGCCGAGTCGCGGACGACCTCCACGTCGGTCAGGTAGACGTAGTCCGTCGAGGCGCCGTCCGGTGAGCGGACCGTGAGGGTGAGAGCCGTCGGGTCGGTCTCGACGCCGCCGACCTCGAACGTCACCTCGAGCACGAGCACGCCGTCAGGGCGATACGTGGCCACTAGCCGACCTCCACCTTGGGACGGGATGAACCTGAGACGGAGCTCCGGCCGCGCGATGCCCCGGCGACGGACGTCGAGCCCGTCGATGCGCCCACCACCGCGACGCCCGCGCGCGAGGCGCCGGCCACAAGCACGCCCGGCCGTGATCCCCCCACGACGATCGCCGGCACGTCCTCCTCGAGGATCGACCCGGCCACACCGAAGCCGGCCGTGATCGGGAAGACGACCGCGCCGAACCTGGTGCGGAAGCCCGCCGTGGTGGCCGTGAGCACGATCGGCCGGGAGACGACGCCGAACGCGGTCAGGACGGCCGTCGTCGAGGCGCCGAAGGTGACAGGTAGGGCCGTCGCTCCGAAGGCCGTCCTGGTGCCTGCCACGGCCTTCGTCAGGATGATCGTCATCGAGGCCGCGCCGCGGGCGGTGAGCGTTCCCGTCGTCGTCGCGCCGAGGGTCCACGTCGAGGCGGAGGCGCCGAAGTGCGTCGTCGCGCCGCCCGTGACTTCGCCGGCCGTCGTGGCACCGAAGACGATCGTGGAGGCCGAGGCGCCGAAGGTCGTCCTGACGCCGGCCGTGGTCGCGCTGAAGGTGATGACCCGGGAGGCGGCTCCGAAGGCCGTCCGGGCGCCTGCCGTGGTGGCGCCGAAGACGATCGTGGTCGCCGCCGCGCCGAAGGTGGTGCGCGTGCCGGCCGTCGTGGCACCGAAGGTGATGCCCCGGGAGACGGCTCCCGCCTTCGTCGCGAAGCCCGCGGTGACCGCGCCCAGGGTGATCGCGCGCGACACGGCGCCGAAGGTGGTGCGGGCCCCCGCGACCGCCTTGCCGAAGGTCCAGGTGGACGCCGACGCACCCGCGACAGTCCGGCCGCCCGTGGTGGTGGCGCCGAAGGTGATCGTCAGGGAGCTCGAGCCGAAGTGGCCAACCTGGCCGACGGTCGCCGCGCCGAACGCGATGGTGCGGGCCGACGCGCCGAAGTGGCCGACCCGTCCGACCGTGGTGGCCGAGAAGACCAGGGGGAGCGCCGCTGCGCCGAAGGTGGTGCGCGTGCCGGCAGTCGTCGCGGAGAAGGTGACCGCCTGCGATGCCGCGCCGAACGTGACGCGGGCCCCGGCGACGGCCTTGCCGAAGGTCCAGGTGGAGGAGGACGCGCCGAACTTGCCGACCCGACCGACCGTGACGGCGCCGAGGGTGACCGTCGCCGAGGTCGCGCCCGCCTTGGTGGCGAAGCCCGCGACCGCCTTGCCGAAGGTGTAGGTCGAGGCCGTGGCGCCGAAGTGCTCGGTCGGTCCCCCGGTGGGGAGGAGGACCGGGAGACTGTGGCGGGTGGTGACGGCCATCGCGCTAGGTCCGGTAAAGGCCCATCAGGGGGTATCCGGTCGAGGCCCAGGCGGCCGGGCTCATGGTCGCCGGGAGCGGGTGCGCGGTCGCCTGCTGGAGGATGCCGAGCATCTTCCCGGTCGCCGAGGTGACCGATGCGTTCTGCCAGTTGGTGTTGGCCGCGCCGGACGACGCTGACATCGCCATGTAGTAGAGGCCCGGAGGGAGGACGATGGTCCCCGAGAAGTCGATCAGCTGGGGCGCCGACGCGCCGGATCGCGAGACAGACCCGGTCGAGATCAGACGGGCGCCGGCCGCGGAGTAGACGCCGAAGTCGGCCGTCCCGGTGACTGACGATCCGTTGACCCACCCGCCGCCCTGCAGCGTGTATGGCCAGGGCAGATAGAACGGAACGTAGATGGCGAGGTTCGCCGACGGGTAGGTGCCGCTCGCAGGCGCGGCCATGATGCCTCGAGCTCGTCCGGCGACCGCCGCGTGACAGAAGCGCGAGTAGGTGCTGATGAGCGGAGGCGAAGTCCGCGGAGAGGGCCAGTCGCTCATATCGTCGAGACGGCCACCGCGCCGAAGACGGGCAGGTAGGCCGACGAGGCGTCGGTGAAGCTCATCGTCGAAGGCATGACCGACGAGTCCTGGTAGACGGCCGCGAACTTCAGCTGTTGCGTCTGCATCGCGATCCTGAAGAAGGTGCCCGTCGTGTTCGAGAGGGCCAAGGCCAGGAAGTAGATCCCTGCCGCGAGGGTGGTGTCGGCGATGTTGAATGTCTGGATCACGCTCGTCCCGGCCTGGGCGGTCGCGCCCATCGAGACGAGCAGGTTCCCGACGTAGTCGTAGATGCCGACGTCGGCGTTGCCCGAGACGACCGTCCCGTTGTAGGCGTACATCTGGCGGATCGTGGTGATCCGCTCGAGCGCGATCGGGACCTGAATCGTGCGGTTGGCCGACGGCCAGACGGCCGACGCGGCCGTGAGCCCGGTGTTGATCGCGATGTCCGAGGCGGCGGCCTCCGGCGATCCCGTCGAGATGACCGGACCGGGAACCAGGACCGCGTTGCTGGCGGGGAAGTCACCCATCTACGCGTACTTCAGGACCTTCCACGGGAAGTCAGCTGAGACGCCGGCCGTCTGCTTCAGTGTGAATCGGAGCGAGCCGGAGTCGGTGAGCTCGTTCGAGATCGGCACGCTAATCTTGATCATGTCGTCGGTGGGCTGCGCATTCGCGAAGGCCGCGAAGTAGACGACGCGACGCGTGCCGCCGGTGAGCACGATCTGGTAGATGCGGAACTCGACGATGTCGCCATCGCCCATGTCAGCGCAGTCGACGTGCATCGTGAAGGTGCCGGCGACCGCGACGTCGAGGAGGGTGTGCTCGGTCGTGACGGTGGCCGTCTGCGTGCCGGAGCCCTGGGCGGTGACGGCCATCAGCCGCCCGCCACGAAGCGCGGGGATGCGACGCCCGCGGCGAAGGCCGCCTGCGCCGCCGAGCTCGACTCGATCGACCAGGCGCCGTCGGCGTCCCAGTTGAACCAGACGAGCGCCTCGAGCGCGGGGAAGTAGCCCTGCTCGATGTCGTCGAAGAGCCAGCGGATCCAGTCGGCCTTGTCGCCGCCGGCCTCGGCCGAGCCCGTCTCGGCGATCATCACCGGCTTGCTGGGCGCGAGCGAGCGGAGCGCCTGGTAGGTCGGGTTCAGGAGGTCGCCCGCGTCGATCCAGCCGGCGCCGCCGAAGTTGTAGCCGTCCATCGCGGCCCAGTCGATCCAGGCCGCGCCAGGGTAGAGCCCGGAGAGGGGGATCGAGCCGGGGTAGATCACGTTCGGCGACCAGACCCACTCGATGTTCGAGGCGCCCGCCTGGTCGGCGACACGGACGATCCGCTTCCACGCCCTGACGTAGTCGCCGGCGCGGTTCCCGTTGGCGCGCTCGCTCCAGGGGTACCAGGCGCCGTTCATCTCGTGCATCGGCCGCACGAGGATCCTGTGGCCCCACGCGGCGACGCCCTTGGCCCACGAGCGGACGTAGGCGTCGAAGGACCCTGACGCGATCTTCGACAGGCGGAACTTCGGCTGGTTGGCCGCGCCGCCCGCCCAGAGGTCCCACGGATTCCAGTCGAGCAGCGGAACCGCGCCGCGCGCGACGACGGCGTTCGCAGGTCCCGGGTAGAACGGCTGCGGGACGCCGCCCTCCTGCCAGGCCTGGCCGTAGTGGATGATGCTCGCCCGCTTGCCCGCGTGCTGCTCGAAGACGTCCTGGGCGGCCATGTCCCACGGCGGGTCATCGAAGGTAAGCCCGTAGGCGTCGCCATCGACCCACGCGCCCCAGAGAATCGGCGCAGCGCCGGCCGCCGAGCATCCAAGCAGGAGAACGAGCGCCGCGGCGAGTGCGGCGAGGGTGGCGCCCTTTCGCATCAGGCGGCGATCGGGGTGAAGTTCAGGTCGAGGTCACCGATAGCGATGGTGAAGGTGTCGCCGGCGGTCACCGCGCGCGCGACGGCCAGATCATCGGAGCCGAGGAAGGTGCCGGCGCTCGAGGCGCTCCAGAACGACACGTAGCTGTAGGTCTCCGTCGCCGCGACGGCGGTCCAGGTGACCGCGGCGTCGTTCGTGATGGCGCCACCCGAGGCGGCGGCCATCGAGGCCGACTGGCGGGTCGTCTCCGTCGCGGCGTTCGAGGTGCCAGAAGCCCCCGGGTCGCCGGTATGCAGCTTCACGAAGAAGCCCGCCGGCGCGGTGTAGTTGGTCGCGTTGCCGAGCGCGTCGAGGAAGGCGTTGGCGACGCCGGATGCGAGTCCCACGGTCATGGGGCGATGTCTCCTTCATGCTTCAGGTGGGGCGCGGCGACGCGGCGCAGGAGGGCGGCGGAGGTGGGTGCCGCCCTCCTGCTCGCGCGGTCCGGCATGGGACTAGCTGGCGACCGCGTAGGGGATGTTCACGACCGCCGTCGGCGTGGCGATCGTCGCGGGCGCGGTGTCGGTCAGCGACGAGCCGGACGTGCACGCGAGGAGCTTCTGCCCGGTGACGATCCCGGTCGAGAGCTCGGCGTGGTCGAGGGCGATGCCGGCCAGGCTGACCGGCGTCGTCGCCTTCATCATGATCGAGACGTAGTAGACGCCCGCCTCGCTGATGCGCTTCGGCGTCGCGAGGGCGACGGTCTTCTCCTCGTCTGCCGCCCAGGCGGTGCTCGTCTGGTCGGCGGTCTGACCGAGCAGCGCCGGCGTCGCGGCCGACGAGTAGAGCGCGAACCACCAGTTCGTCGGCGTGTTGGCCGCCGTGCCGCCGGAGCGGAAGGTGAGGCTGGTGATGAGGTCGTCCTTCTGAAGGACGATCGCGACCGAGAGCATGACCTGGGTCGTCAGCGCCGTCAGGTCAGAGCGGGCGCCGTAGCGGCCCTGGGGGATGGTCTCGCGCCGGACGTTGCCGCCGTTGAGCAGGAACGCCGGATCGACGTAGGGCAGCTGCGCGTAGGGCTGGATCGGGTAGGCGTTCACGACTCGGTGACCTCCTCGACCTGCTCAGCGGAGGCCTTCGGGGCGCTCTTGGAGAAGCGGCCCGGGTAGGTCTCGAGCAGGCGCTTGGCGGCCGGGTCGGCGAGATCAGCCGAGCCACCCGCGGGGATCAGGATGTCGCGAGGAGGGTCGGCCGCGATGTCGAGCTCGCGGAAGTCCCGCCCCGTGACGTTGTGGAGCTTCATGGCTGGTGTCCTCCAGGTAGAGCGAGGCCCGCCGGCCGGGAGCGGATCCCGACCGGCGGCCTTCACGTCGAGGGGTGGGGCCTACGCGGAGCCGGGCAGGTTGTACGTCAGCGCCGCGACGTTCTCGGTGTTGCTGTACAGCTGCTTGAAGTCCTGACGGACCGACGCGATCACGGCGTCCTGGTCGGCCTCGGCGTAGAGCTCGCGGAGCGTCTCCATCGTCATCCCGCGCCGCTGGCCGCGGATTAACCCGCGGCGGTTGACGGTGAGCGCCGACGTCTGGGTCTGGGTGACGCCGTCGATCACGCCGGAGGCGTTCTGGTAGTCGCTCATGTACTCGGACACGATCACCGGGGAGCCGTCCACCTTCGCGAGCTCGCCGGCGACGATGGTGGCCGCGGGGCCGTACTTCTCCATCGTCAGGACCGAGGAGTCGGCCAGGAGGTCGATGTAGCCCGCCATCGACACGATGTGGGCCAGGTCGGTCGGGCGCACGCCGTACTTGCCCATGAGCTTGCGGTTGGCCCGGAGCGTCGCGACCGCGAGGGCGGCGTCGGCGCCGGAGCGGTCCGTGCCGGTCAGCTGGTTCAGGGCGATGTCGCGGAGCCCGTTCCAGTACTTGCGCACGTCGTCCGAGTCGGTGACGTCGCTGTCCATGTGGGTCGCCGTGAGGTCGCCGTTGAGCGTGGCGTCGTCGAGGTCGGCCGCCAGGTAGTCCTGGATCTCCCGCATGATGAACGGGAGCATCGCGACCATCGAGTCCTCCTCGGCCTCGCGCGAGACGAGGATCCGGCCGGCGAACTTCACCGCCGAGAGGGTGACCTTGCGGGTCGCCGGGGTGACGGCCTTGAACTTCGTCTGGCCGGAATCGGCGGTCTGCTCGGCGTGCACGCCCGTCCGGCGGCGGGTGACGCCCGCGGCCGGCAGGTCGAACGGCTGCGTCGGCATGTTGATGAGCGGGAAGAGGCTCGCGACCATCAGCGGCAGATTGATCCTGTCGATGAAGGTGGACGAGAGCTCGGTCGGGACCCACTCGTCGCCCTCGCCCGCGGTGGTCGAGTCCATCGCGGCGTGCAGCGCCGGGACGAACTCCTGCGAGTAGAACGCGAGCTCGCGCGGGTCGCGCGGGTTGCCCGGGGAGCCGAGGGCGTGCGAGAGCACCAGGAGCTCATCCGAGCGGTCCTGGAAGGCCTGCACGTCCGAGACCGGCCGCTTGACGAGCGGAGCGATCGACGCGGCCGGGCGCTGGTGCAGCGCGACCAGGCGCTCGAGCGGGCTCCGGGCGCGCAGGAACGCGGGCTCCGGGTCGGTGTCCTCGGCCTTCACGCCGTTGCGGACGTTCAGGTCCTCCGCGGCGGCCTTCTGGCGCTCGATCACGTCGGAGGCGATCGCCTCGACCGTGCTGCGGTCGACGAGACCGGCCTGCATCTTCTCGACGGCGTCGGAGAGGTCGTGGACCGCCGTGGCCACGGCCTCGATGGTGGCGGTATCGCTCATGTTCTCAGGCCTCCTTGAGGCGCGTGGTGGTGTCGGTGACGCGGGCGTGGATCTGCGCGAGCAGGTCCCGCTCGCGTTCCGTCTGCGGGGCGTCGGGCCCCTCGGCGTCCGGGTCCACCCACTCGACGGGGACCTCGAAGAGGTCCGCCACCGCCTGGGCGTCGATCGCCGGGTTGAGCTCGGCGCGGGCGCCGGGCCTGGAGTTGGGAGCGCGCAGGACGCGCGCCAGGGTTGACTCGAGGGTGTCGATGCGGTCGGCCATGCCGGCGGCGAGCGCCTTCTTGGCCGTGAGCACGCGCCCCTCTCCGTAGTCCGACCGGACGGTCGCGGCGCTGACCCCCCGGCCCTTGGCGACGTCGGCCACGAAGAGGCCGTAGAAGTCGTCGACCATCGCCTGCATGGACGCGCGGGCGTCGTCGTCGAGCGGTCCGTAGGGGTGGCCCTCGACCTTGAAGCGGCCGGCGTGGATGAAGGTCGTCGCCACGCCCTTCTGCTCCATCTCGCCGCTGTGGTCCTCGTGCGCCTGGACGACGCCGATCGAGCCGACCAGGGCGCTCGGCGCCACGACGACCTCCGTCGCCTGCGAGGCGATCCAGTAGGCGGCCGAGGCCGCCATCGTGTTCGCCACCGCGACGACGCGCTTCTGCGAGGCGGCCGCCCGCACCTTGGCCGCGGTCTCCGGCACCAGGCCGACCGAGCCGCCGGGCGAGTCCACCTCGAGCACGATCGCGGAGATCCCGTCGTCAGCCGCCGCGGCGTCGATCGCCGCGCCGACGGACTGCAGCGACGTGGCGCCACTCATCTGGGACACCAGCGACGCGCGCGGCATCAGGACGCCCGTGACGGGGATCACCGCGACGGCCGTGCCGGACTGGTAGGGCTGGCGCGACCCGGGGCCCGCCTCGATGCGCTGCTCGATCTCCTCGGCGCTGAAGCGGCCGCCCGCCGCGCGGAGTGCGATGAGCTCGGTGATCGCCTGGAGCGTCTCCGGGAGGATCGCCCAGGGCGCAGCGGTGATCGCCTGGATGATGTTCCGGTAACGCACCGGCTCAGTTGCTGAGGGCATGGGCTCCTCCGTTGGCGGTGCGGTGGTCTCGTGCGGCCGAGATCTCGGCGAGCACGCGCGCCATGTCGGCGCGGGCGCCGGCTGCGAGTGCCTCCGGCGTGCGGTCGTTCTCCGGTGGCAGGTTGCGGCGAGCCCGGACCTCGGCGCGGCTCATCCATCCCTTGACCGGGTCGAGCGCCTGGGCGTCGACCTCGGCCTGGGTCTTCATGTCCGTCCGCAACATCGCGTCGGCCAGGAACTCGGGGTAGAGGGCCCGCGGGCCCGCCGGGAAGAGGGCGCGGTCGCGGGCGAGCGTCTGCTCGATGAGGGCCAGGTCCCACGAGAGACCGTGGGTCAGGAAGTGGAGGCTCTGGCCCTCGACCGTGGAGTAGGTGAGGCTGCCGCCGGAGTCGCCGCCGATGAGCTCCGGCGGGACGCCGAGGATCCGGGCGACCTGCTGCACGCTGAGCTTCGCCTGCTCGACGAACTGCGCATCCTCCAGCGGCATCGAGATCGGCAGGAACTCGGCGCCGCCCTCGAGCACCGCGACCTTGTGCATGTTCTTCCGGCCGCGGTGGGCCGCATTCCACGACGCGGCGAGGCGCTTGGTGGCCTCATTGTCGAGCTCGCCCGGGACCTTGATGACGCCGCGCGGCACGGCGCTGTTCTCGAAGAACGAGCCGGCGAAGACCTCCGCCGCGAGGCCGGCGGCGATCGCCTCGCGGGCGTAGCCGATAGGCGACATGCCCGTCAGCCCGTCGAGCGAGATCCCCATGAAGTGCAGGAGGTCGGCGCCCGTGTACTCGGCGAGCTCGCCCGACTCCCGGCGGTAGCGGAAGCGCTTGACGCCGCCCTCGCGGTAGACCTGCTCCATCCGCTCCGGGTACATCGGCCAGAGCGCCGTCACGCGGCCGCCGGCCATCTCCTTGCCGACGTAGGCGTTCCCCCACGTCGAGAGGTGCGTCTCGACGAGCGACCAGAGGTTCACGCCGCTCATCTCGGGGTTCGGCTCGTCGTGCAGGAGGGCGTAGACCGGCTCCTGCCACGCCTCGGCACGGCCGCCGGTCGGGATGCGGCGGTAGGTCTTCAGCGGGAGCTTGCCGACGCTGCGCGACCGCAGCTGCACCGCGGCGAAGACCGGGCCGAGGTGCATCGCGCGGTCGATCGAGACGCGCTCGCCGGTCGATGCCCGTGCGCCGACGAAGGCCTCGCGGAAGGCGATGGTGTCCTCCGGGCCGCGGGTGGCTCCGTCGATCAGGCGGGCGACGAGGTTCACGGCGTCTTCTCCGATCGGCGGCCGCGGGCGTAGAGGACCGCGCCGGCGGTCAGCTGCAGGCCGCCGACGATCAGGCCGGCGGGGAGGAACACGAGCGCGGTGCCCCACGCGACGAGGCCGAGGCCGGTGAGGAAGGCCAGCGTCGTCGCGGCGCTCTCGAGCACGGGCCGCCTGCCGATCCGCGAGAGGAGTCGGCGAAGGCGGGCCCGGCGGTTCATCCGAGGACCAGGAGGTCCTTGTTCGCGTAGACGCTGGGCGGCGTGAAGTGGTCGGCGTGCTGCGCCGCGATGGTGGCGCCGACGAGCGGCGTCACGTCCACCTTCGATCGGGTGCGCGACCAGGCCCACGCGTCGACCAGGGGCCGGGTGACGGCGCCCCGGATGGCGGCCAGGAGCTCGGCCGTCCCCAGATGGCGAAGGCGGGCGCCGGCGACCATGTCGGCGAAGGCGCCGCAGGCCTTGACGAACTCCTCGGCCGTGACCTCGGTCGTCTCGACGCCCACCTTCGCGATCGGCTCGGCCAGCGCGGCGGCCGGTGACTTCGCCACGTAGAGGACCGCCGAGGGCTTGTGCGCGGCGGCGAGCTCCTCGAGGCGGCCGGCCACCCATCCGGCGCCGGCGTGGCGCTCGATGACCTCGACGTGAAGGAGCCCGTCGGGGCGCTTGCCGGCCGCCACGATCGACGCGGCCGAGCGGTCCGGGAGGACGTCGAAGGCGAAGCAGACCGGGTCGACCATCGTCGAGTCGTCGTCGCGGAGCTCGCGCCACGAGGTGGCGTCGATCACCGAGGCGGCCTCCGGGTCCGTCTCGGGCCAGTCGCCGATCCCCAGGCGCTCGACGGCGAACGTGCGCGGGTCCATCGAGCGGCGCTCACGGGCGACGTGCTCGGTCGAAATCCGCCGGCCGAGGGCGGGGTTCGCCTGCGCCCATGCCTCCTCGGATCCGGCGATCTCCTCCGGGACCTGTGAGGGGTTGAGCGGGGTGCCGGTCTCGTCCTCGCCCGGGTCGGCCGACCACTCGAAGTAGGCGAGCGCCGGGTCCGTGCCGCGCAGGCCGCGCTCCCGGACGCGGGCCCAGACGACGCCGTGATCGTGCACCGTCTGATCGACGGCCGATCCGGCGTAGATGACCTGGACGTTCGGGCGCGCCGAGAGGGTCGGGATGAGCGCGCCGATCGCCGCCTCGCGCAGGATCATCGCCTCGTCGAGGATCAGCGTGTCGCCCGTGAAGCCGCGGCCGCCGCCGGCGGTGCGGGTGCGGAAGTTGATTCGCTGACGGCCGCGGAGCTCGATGCCCTCCTCGCCGTGGGCCCGGGACACGCGCATCACCCGGCGGTCGAGCTCCGGGGTGTCCTCGATCAGCATCAGGAGGCGGCGGAAGGCCTCGAGCGAGGTGGCGAACTCGTGGGCGGTGTGGACGATCAGCCGCTCGCCGATCACGTAGAGCCCGCCGAGCTCGCGCGCCTCGAGGATGCCCCCCTTCCCGTTCTGGCGGGCGACGTTGTACCCGACCTCGAACGCGGCCCACTTCCCGTCGGGGCGCTCGCCGAGCGAGTGGATGAGGGCGAGCTGCTGCCACGGGTCGAGGACGAGGCCGGCCATCGCCGCGAGCTCGATCACCTCGGCGCCGGCGGAGGAGACGTAGGCCGGGAAGTGCGCGATCCGCGGCTCCTGCGTGCCCATGATCGAAGTCGTCGTCATCATCGGCGGCGATCCTCGCCGTCGAGGATCTCGCCGATCATGCGGCCGCGACCCGCTTCCGGCGGCGGCGCTTCAGGTCATCGAGGCGATCGCCGCCGACCTCGACATCGGCTCCGGCCGCGGGCGCGCTGGCCGTCGTGACGCCGAGCCGGGCGAGCGTGTCGGTGAGCAGCTTGCCCGCCGCGACCTTCGCGCTCAGCGACGAGGCGCCCTGGACGTCGGCGGCGAGCGACCGCGCGAGCTCGGCCTCCCACGACGCGCCGGCGCCGGGCCGCGCGGTGTCGGCCTGGGCGATCGCACGCTCGACCGCGGCGACGAGCGCGGCGCTCACCAGGTCCTCGACGATCGCGCGTTCTGCTTTTCTGCCGCGGAGGGAGGAATGGGGACAGACGCTCTCAC
>Ga0181337_1000091_pt1 | contig 13518 bp, 28 predicted proteins | sample Sp13VDMM15DD_FD_168302 | JGI IMG/M metagenome (GOLD analysis project Ga0181337, IMG submission 168302) | Freshwater viral communities from Lake Michigan, USA - Sp13.VD.MM15.D.D | ecosystem: Environmental > Aquatic > Freshwater > Lake | place: USA: Michigan | collected 2013-04-23 | reverse complement strand
AGAGCCACGAAGGCGAGGGCAGAGCTACGGACTCTCCGTGTTGCGCTAGAGAAAACACGGGTACAGATTAAGGCCCCGGCGCTTAAGCGGACGCAAGAGATTGACTCAGAGGCCAAGAGGCTCACGGCGGCAATCGTTGCGCTGGAAGATCCGATTGACGAACAAATTAAGGCAGAAGAACAGCGAAAAGAGAATGCACGACTTGCCGTGGAACGAGCAGAAAAGGAACGTATAGAAGCTGAGCAACTCGCAATACGTGAGGCAGAACAGCGTAGGATTGACGCCGCGAATGCAGAGATTCAGCGGCGACAGGAAGAGCTTGACAAGATGGAACGTGAACGCGAGGCACAGGAGTACGCCGTTCGGCTTAGGATTGAAGCGGAAGAACGGAACGCTCGGCTAGCCAGGGAAGAGCAAGACCGATTGGCACGACTGGCACGGGAGGAAGAAGAACGGAAGGCACGAGCGCTTCGTGAGGAACAAGACCGGATCGCGCAAGCTGAGCGCGATAAAGCTGCCAGTATTGCCCGTGGGATTCAGGAGGCGAAGGAGCTGGAATTGCAACGCGAGAGGAATCGCCTTGCGGAAGAAAGGTTGATCGCAGAAGAGGCTCAACGCGCAGCCCGCGAAGCAGCGGATTTGCTGGCAAGAAAAGAACAGGCGAAGAAGGATGCCGCACAGAGAATTATCGAAGAAAAGAAACGAAGGGCCAAGGAGCAAGAAGAAGAGAAACAGCGAGAGATCGCACGACGGGCCAATAATGTTTTGGATGCGACGACGATGCTAGAAACATTCGTGGAGCGGTTCGGACAACTTGAGGAGTTTGCTCCCATTACGGAGTCGATTAGCCAATTCCTAAAAAGCAGATAACTAATGGACTATTTCAAGCTGATGCGCCAGCAGGTCAAAGATGATGCCGAAATCCAGCACGGGATCACGGTCCATGACGCCTACGACTGCGACCGGGAGGACTGCCGGTTGTGCTCCGATTTCTGGATCGACGAGAAGATAGATCGAACCACGGACGAACGAAAGGAGCGGATGTGAAGGTTGATAAGCCTGGCCTCTACGAGATGACACTCCCTGAGTATATCGACGACCCCGCGCCGGAGCCCTCGCTCTCGGCCAGTGTGGCGCATACACTCATCACGCAAACGGCGATCCATGCCTACATGAGGCACCCGCGACTGAATCCTGGCGCACCACGCGATGAATCGAAAGTGGCCGACATTGGCACGATAGCCCACGGGCTACTGCTAGAGGGAGACGAGAGCCGGATCGTCCTGATCGAGGCCGACGATTGGCGCACGAAAGACGCCAAAGAGAAGCGTGACGCGGCCTATGCCGAGCAGAAGATCCCGCTACTCGGTAAGCAGCTTGGTCCGATTCGCAAAATGGTAGACGTGGCACGGTCGGCTATTAAGCATAGTGAATTGGCGAGCTCGTTCACGCCACAGGCGGGAAGCGCCGAGCAAACGATGGTCTGGGAAGAGAAAGGGATATGGCTCCGCTCTCGCCCTGATTGGCTCACGTTCGACCACGAGTTGATCCTTGACTACAAAACTACTGGCATGAGCGCGAACCCGCTCGCATGGATGCGTGGCCCGATGTTGGGCAACGGGTGCGACTTGCAAGCCGTGCTAGGGCTGCGAGGATTGCGGAAGCTGTTCAACGCCAGAAACCCGCAATTCGTGTTTATGGTGCAGGAACAGGAACCGCCCTATGCGGTGTCGTTCGTGGGCCTCTCGCCTACGTTCCTGCATATGGCCGAGTCGAAACTGGATCGCGCCATGCAACTCTGGGGAGATTGCGCGATGACGAATTGTTGGCCTGGCTATCCTTCGAGGGTCTGTTGGGTCGATCCGCCCGTTTATGCGGCCATTGAAGAAGAGGAGAAATCGTTATGAAATACACATTCCGTCCGGCTATTCGAGAAAACACGCCGCTGATAATCGGCATTGCTGGCCCTACCAAGTCCGGCAAGACTTATTCTGCCCTGCGCGTGGCGACCGGCCTTGCGAATGGCGGCACGATTGCCATGATAAATGCTGAGGGTCTGCGCGGGCATCAGTACGCTGACAAATTTCACTATGTAACCTGTGACCTTGCGGCCCCTTATCGTCCAGCCAATTACACTGAAGCCCTCCAGGTGGCGGCATCGCTGAAACCAGCCGTGGTCATCATTGATTCCGTCTCGCACATGCACGATGGACCAGGGGGCATCTTGGAATGGCACGAAGAAGAGCTTGATCGCATGGCGGGGAACGATTTTGGGAAGCGGGATAAATGCAACATGTCCGCGTGGATTAAGCCCAAGGCCGATGAAAACAAGTTCATCTATCAAATGCTGGCGATGCAATGCCCTGTGATTCTCTGTCTCCGCGCCAAGGAAAAGGTCAAGATGGTCACGGGAAAGCCGATTATTGATCTCGGCTGGCAACCGATCGTTGGCGAGCGTGTCGCGTTTGAGACGATTTTTACCTTGATGCTGCCACCACATAGCAAAGGGATTCCCGATCTCTCCATTTCAGATATGCGCGAACCGTTCGACGTGCTCGTTCCGAAGGGCAAGCCGATTGACGAATCATTGGGGCGCACGTTGGCACAATGGGCCGCTGGTGGAACCGAAAGCCTACCTCCCGCCCAACCGCCAGCCCAGTCCCCGAAGTCCTCGCCTGAGCCCAATGCGGCCCAGGAATCGGCCTTTATTTGGCAGGCTGGCAAGCTACATATGGGGAAAGGTATTGATACGATCCCGCTGGACTATCTGGAATGGTACCTATCAGACAAGAATAAATCCCCAAAGGCCGACCATGTGGCAGCGGCAAAGGAGGAACTTGAGCGTGTGGCGCACGCGGCGAACGGTGGCAGCGAAATGAAACAGCCGAAAATCTCTGCCCTCTGTAGTGCCTACTTAGAAAACATCACCGTGAGCGAGACGGTCAGCGAGTGTCAGAAGGCGATGGATTCGGCGTTGAACGATGAGAATATCAATCCGTTCGAGGGCCAACATCTCAAGGAAACCGCCGAGCGCAAACTGGCCCTGCTGCGAGGGTAAACCCGTGGTTTCCGGCACCCATTAACAAGCCGGACAGCGCCCGTCTACTCGACGGGAATGCACGCCTGAGCGCGGGCTGGTTCGTACAACCCAGGCGGGCCAGCCCGCCATCAGACAGGAACTAAAGAGGACCACTACATGACCCCTACTCAACGCTCGATTGCACACATGAAAGCCCGTGGCTACACCGTGGCTATTGTCGAGAAGTGGAATCAGTTCGCCAGGATACGGCAGGACCTCTTTGGGTTTGGGGATTTGCTGTGCATTCAAGAGCATTGCCCGCCCGTTATGGTGCAAACCACGAGTTCGGGAGTGAGTGCGCGACTCAAGAAGATTGCCGACGAACCACGGCACATCACTTGGATGAAGGCTGGCTGCAAGATTGAAGTGCATGGCTGGACAAAGAAGGGCGCGAAGGGGAAGCGGAAAACGTACCAGATTCGGATTGTGGAGGTCTCATGACGAATGATGATGCGTTGCGCGAGGAGTGCGAGGCGATATGGATGGAGTGGAAAGAGACTCGTAATATCCAAGGATCGTCTTTGCAATATGTCCAATTCACAAAGCTGTTGCTGGCCTTTGCGAAGCGGCAACGGGCTGCGGGGGTGCGGGAGGCGCAAGAGGCGTTGCTTGAGGCGCATGAACCCTGGAAGCACCATAACGATCTGGTGGCTGAAGTAACGCATTGGTGCGAGGCCCGCGCTAAAGAACTGGAGGATCTATGACGCAATTGGCCCTTGGGCTCGCTCGCAAGCAGCGCGGGATGGATCGGATGGAGTGTCTTGACCGTGACTGGATGCGGAAGATGCGCGTTCACGCCTTGGCACGCAGTCAGGCGTTAGGGCAAGTCTCCACCGACGATCTCCGCAAGTTGGTGGAGGACGGGGAGATGCCGCCGCCGAAAAGGCCCCAAGCCTGGGGGCCGCTCTTTCGCGGCAAGCATTGGATGCTGCTGTATCAAACGCCATCCGTCTGGCCCTCCAATCACGGGCGGCATATCTGGGTGTATCGGTGGATCGACTAACTACTAATCTCACAGGAATTAGTACATTTTAGTAGTTGGCAAACAAGGAGGCAATGCGATGAAACGATACGTGCAAAGCATTCATTCTGATAAGGCTCCGCTGTTTGAAGTGTTAAATGAATATCCAAATCATTGGTATATGTCTATTGATTGCGTTGGGGTCACATTTCTCAAATCCGAATACCACGAAGTCCCCGCGCCTGATAGATGGGAACGGTGCGGACCATCGTCCATCGTTTCGTTGGAGGAAGGTGGAGAATTGCAGGTAGACGGGTGGCATGGTTCACGTCTCCCAACCGGCTACCGCTGGGCCTGGGACAAGCAGGAGGATGGGACGCTGTGCATTGAGCGGAAGGTGGAGCCATGATTCACGACGACGAACTGAACGAAATTATCCGCAAGCTGGACCTCGCCAAGAGCATCAGCGAGTTTCATTACCGTGATGCCGTGCGGGAACTGCTTGAGGAATGCACGAGCTGCAATTGCCCAACGTGTGGATTCATGGGAGACGACGAATGAAATACGTCAAGCCAGGCCCGAACATCCCGAAGATCACCTTTCGTAAATGCCAGTATTGCTCGACGAAAACAGCAGCCAAGCTGCTCTATGAAATCATGGGCAAATGGGCCTGCTTGTCGTGCGGCAACGAGAAGCTGCGTGAGTGGAACGCGATGGTCGCGGAGGCGGAATCGGGGACGATTAACACGGTGAGCCCACGGTAAATCAAGTGGAGGGGAGCATGGCGATTCAAGCCGCAAGTTTATTTGAGCAATTTAAGAGTCATTTCCCGCGCAGAAATGGCCGTCCGTTGGTTGGGGTCGCGGCAGCACGGGTCTTGTTTGCCTTGCTGGAAGAAGGCGACCAGGCGCTCTGCGTCCAGGCAGCGAAGGCGTACAACAAGGCGAGCAAGCCACGGTCGGACGGTGTATTTGTGCCGGAGCCACGAGACCCTGAGCGGTTTCTCAAGAAAGACTGGTGGCGCGATTGGCTAGAGATGCCCGCGCAGCAATGCCAGTTCCGGTCGGTGCAGACCTGTGACAATCTGGCGATGAAGGATTCTGATGTCTGCGAATTTCACCAGGCGTATCGAGAGAAGTTGGCGCGATTGCGGCAAGCATAAACCTGTCACGGAGGAGGGGCGCATGAAGGGGGATCGGTTTGCGCAAATAGTGGAGAAGTGGGCTATGCAACCGATGAAGGTTGAGTATGATGCGCGAGATGAAATGGCGAAGCTCCTCCGCAAGGAACACGCGGCGGTGCGGAGGATGGTGAAGGACCGCCTCATCCCTATTGTGCCGACGAGTTGGCTGGACCCCTTGCTTACTGGGCCAGATAGTCCGATTGGCATAGGGAGAAAGATCACACCGAAAAGCATTGAGGCGTTGTTGCTGGTCATTGCGGAACGGCACAACCAGCAAGGCCGTGACATCCTCGCGGCGTTGGCCACGCGAGCGAAGGGAGGGACGAAGTGAATGACCGAAGCTACATAGACAAAATGTTATTCCAGGCGGCATGCTACGAAAGCCAGGCGCGAGAAGCTGAGTATGACGCTGCCCTAGAACGGAAGCGTCCATGCGTTCTCTTCGGTGCGCGAGTATTCCTTGACGGAGACCAATGGTGCGCGTTACGGGGAGACAACATACAAGAGGGAGTGTGTGGGTTTGGTAAAACCCCTGCACTTGCAATGATCGCCTTTGACCTCGCGTGGCTGAATGGGAACGGTGGGGAGGTGCAGCCATGACGAACGCACAGGAGCGGGCGAAGGTGCTGGCAGAACGGCTCAAGAAGTTTTTGACGTGGACGGGATGGCACAGCACAGCGAATGAACCGCGTGAATATCCCGCTACGCATTACAGTACGGCCCCACTTGACGAGCGCAATACCGTCGTACAGATCATCGCGACAGCCCTGGCCCAAGTGGAAGCGGAGACGTGGGAGCAGGCGGCGGTGATCGTAGAAGAGCACGCATCTGATGTCTGGTTCGATCATATGCAAACGGCATATGCATCAGCAGCGAAATCACTACGCCAGCAGGCCCAACGGGCCAAGGAGGGGTCATGCCAACAGCAAAAGACTTAGCCGAGTTGGTACTGGCGTCACATCGGCATCCAAACAAAAGGGTTCGTATTATACGAGGCTTGCGAGCCGTTGAGATGGCAACGGATATCATGAAGCAGGCGAACAAGGAGGGGAAGGGATGAGCACTAATAGTCATACATGGAATCGGCATAGATTCAAGGCGAACGCTGACGACCCTAGACCTGTGAAGTTTCCTCCTCCAGGCCCGTACTGGATCAGCGGAGAAGGTGAGGGCTATTCAATCGTCGTGGCCTATCTGCCACTAGGGGAGTCCGTCACGGATTGGTGGCCCGAAGCGAGAGATATTGACTCTGAAATTAGAGAAGAAATCACGTTCACGGAACGATTCCCCTGCCCAGATTGGTGGAAGCCATGAGCGACAACGGCGCAACACACTTTTGCACACACACCACGGACGGCACGATCTGCGCCCAGTGCATGGGCACAACCAAGGGGCCTGAGCCGTGTACCTTATTGAGTCCGCCAGAAGAGACCATCCCGTGGCTGAAATGGGACCAAAACGTACACGGCATCATGTGTCCATTTCAACACGGAGATTACTACCTCGCCGCGCCGGTCGAGGCGTGGGCGAAGGATATTAAGGCGGTCTTGCAAATAATTGAGGCTGGTGGCCCGCGTTACGGAACTGATCTATGGAAACAATATCACCACGATGAGCCGTGGTGGATATCGAGAGGTAATCAGTCAACCAGTTTCGAGTCATGGCTAGCCCAACGGCTGCTCGCGAACTGGCCGATCAAGGAGTAGCAGGGCTATCGTGCAAGTACTAATTTTGAGAAGTTTAGTACATTTTAGTAGTTGGAGGATGCGATGGGCGAACTGAGCCGAGAGCAGGTGGAGCGATTTCACTCTAGCTATGAGGTTGTCACGGAAAGCGGGTGCTGGATATGGATGAAGCACACACACCTAGGCTATGGGTATTTCAATGCTGACAATAAGCATTATCGAGCGCATAGGTGGATATACCAACATTTAATAGGTCCGATACCAGGACATCTTCAGTGCGATCACTTATGTCGGGTAAGATGCTGCGTAAACCCATATCATATTCGCATTACTTCAAATCGAGTGAATAGCCTTGCCAGTAATTCCCCTGCTGCGCTGAACTTCCAAAAGACCCATTGTAATAAAGGCCATGCGTTCACGCCTGAAAATACAGGCAATAGCATTCGTGGGTGGAGGGTGTGTCTAATTTGCAATAGAGCAAGATGCAGGGAGCAATATGAAAGGAACGAGAAATGTCGCAAGACTTAATGAAGATGATGGAAAGCCAGATACAGGAATTACGTGCCAAGCTGGAGGCCAGCGAACAAGAATGTGCCTCCTGGCGCACGGTGCTGAACCATGAGCGGGAGGCGGCACAGCAGCAACTCGCCGCCAGTGAGGAGCGGGTGAAGGAGTTCGAATGTGACGTGCAGCTAGAGGGTTGCCAGTTTCGGCAATTCGCGCAAGACGTGATGAAGCCGGGTACGCCGCTTGCCACAGATGGCCCAATCTCATTCGGGAAACTAGTGGAAGTTGTTGAGGCCACCATCACGGCGCAGCAGGAGGAGATTGGGCGGTTGAAAGGAACAGAGGCCCCATCTAGCACAGGGCATCACTTGCCTTGCAGTCATAGTTCGTATTGGACTACGGTATTTGGCAACTGCATGGCCTGTAGAGCAGAGCGGGCAGAGAAACGACTCGACCAGCTAAAGCAGCAGCTCACGGCGCAGCAGGAGGAGATTAGACAGCTACATACTCAGATACGAGAACTAAGCGGGTTTTACTGACATGGGTACTCGCCAGCGGGAAGGAGACGAGATAACGTGACGTTCACGCAGCAACTAGTACTGTCCACACCGGGGGATCTGCATTATTACCGTGACAATTTCTCGACCATGCGCCGAGAGGCTGTATCCGTGGTTTACGGAACGGTAGACGCATGGATCTCTGCGGCTATGCTGTGCAGTCTGAGCGATGAGGGAAAGGTGCAAATGGGGTCTATTGCGCATGCCCCATGGGGCAGCATCAGGAGTATAGGCGGGAAGGAGCCGACATGACTATTCTTTATAGCAGGCGTTTAGCCGAGCCGTCACCCCACGGAGACAGGTCCGGTTGACACGGTAGGCGGTTAAGTCGTCGGCCCCTGTCTCCGTGTAGGCGGGTTGCACGTCGCAGATGAACGGATCAGGGCCGTGACTGCAACTTGTCCACATGAGACATACCAGCATCCAACTCGCTCGCTTCAGCTTTGCCCAGGGCATCACGATTAGCCTTTCTGTTGGTACGGGCCTTGACGAGAAGCCCTAGGAGCGTCCCTAGGGCCGTCACCAGGCCGATGATGGCTTCCGGTCCCATTAGACTGCCTTCACCCCTGCCGCATAGTATCCCTTGACCCCACGGATCACGGCAGTCGTGAGTCCCATCCAAAACAGGGGAGCCTGCCAGTTGAACCCTGCAGGGTCAGACATGGCCGCATAGAGAAAACTGGCCGCGGAAATGAGCATGGCCTCAACGAGGCCGAGGATGGTCTGTAGTCTATCCGTATTCATTATCGTACTCCTTGGTTATGCCGTCATTTCCACGGGCCTTGTGTCGCTCAGTGCATGCACGACAGCCCGAAAGATAAAGTCTTTTGCTTGCTGCGATTGCGGTAGCTGATCGAACGGAACCAGACATGGATGCTCCTTCTTGTCTGGATTCTTTTCTGGCCCGTAGACCCATCCATCTTCAATCTTCTGTTTCATCCAGCTAATATGCGAGGCTTCTGGACCAAACTCTCCCATCGTGTGGAGGTTAACGCCCATTCTTGCTGACGCCCGTTGCCATTCTGGAGCCTCTTCCCATGAGGGTTGGCTCATGTCGCCAAGCGCCTGACAATAGGCTCGGTTTACCTCGTGACATACTCGTGCAATTTGATCATGGTCCATGATGCTACTCCTCGGTTAATGCCCTTGTCGCCACATGCGGCGCTCTACTTCCCTGAGTCGCTGTTCCTGGTCTGCGGTCTGTCGCTCGATGCTGCCCAGCCTTGGGTCCAGGTTGGCACGCTGGTTGATAACTTCCCACTGTTTACGCTGTGAGGAGGCGATATCGTCAAGGCGTTGATCCAAGGACTGAGACCATAGCCCAATAGCCAGCCCGCCAACGGTAATGATAAGGCCGCAAGACCCCATAGCCAGGAGTCTCCATGAGATGAAGGCGCTTTGCTGGTCGTCATCGTTAGACATTTCATGGCCCCCTCCCTTACCGAGGTCTCTTTATACAGTGATACTGCACATGCGTAAAGGACTCATCATGCGTGAACCCCTTGCCACAATAGGGGCATTTGTACAGCTCGCCAGGCTTTCGCTTCACAGGAGTCCGTTTCATATCTGCACCGCCGAACTCTGCACAATGGGTGCATCAATGACGACCAACTCAAACGTGACGCGACCTTCAAGGAGTTGCATGAGTTCTCCAAACCCTCGCGCACTCGACGCGAGCATGGGATGATCGAAGGTGCCACTAAACTCTTCGGCCACCAAAATGCAGCCGTGCGTATCGTCAATCGTGTTGCCTTTATGGAAGAGGACGTGCGAACGGTTTGGGACGTTCATGACTTCAAAGGTATCGCCAAACTTCGGGGAGCGGATACGCTGACAGGTGTACGATCCGGCAGGTATGCAGGAGATATTCGCTTGGTTGTCCACCCACGGGCGCTCCAGTGTCAGCGCAAACGGGATCTCCTGTTGGCGTAACACGCCAAAGGTGCCACGATTCGATTGCCCCACTCGGACGAGTTCAATTCTCATTGTAGGTTCACGCCTCCCTGAAATGACATGCCGCCAGAGATGGCTGGTGTTGCGACCGTTGCACCTTCCGCGCTCTCAACCCCAATCGTTTCATTCCCCGTGATATAGGCCCCAACAGGGATCGTATCGCCATTCGTCCCACCGATTGAGGCCACTACTCGCCCTAGTGTGAGCGCGGCTTGCCCGCCATTTTGGAGGTGGAAATTATACGCGGCTGCGTTGACAAAGAGTGGGTCAGCCTCACTCGCGGCGGGCGCGACGGAATCTTGACCGGACGTGCTTTTCCATGTGGCCAATGTATAGTTGGTGCCATTGAACCGTCCGACGTTTGCGTTGCTGTGGTAGACGTTATGCTCGGCGCTGAACAGGACAGGATCATCGACATCTGTGATGGGGTTTGCCTCGCTGTACAACCCTGCATCGGATGCCGCGACAATGTTGTTCGCCCACACAATGCCCGCACTCGCCCCTGGCGCTCCCAGGAATCGAACCCCGCCATTGGCGCTGGCATGAGTCGCACTATATATCGTGTTATTGGCGAGCGTGATGTTGCGTGGGTAGTCGGATGCGTCGAATCCCCACAGGAGAACCCCGCCATCCTCGCCAGTATTCAGCAGAATGTTCTGGTAGATGAGGAACGTGTAGGACCCACTGGCAAAGCGATGCAGCCGCATCCCTCCCCTGGTCGTGTCATAGATGTAATTGTACCGCACCGTTGTGACGCCAGAGAGGGCCCCCCCAGTATACGATTTGAGGTCGATGCCGACCCCGCACCCATAGATCGTGTTGTGCTCAATCGTGACTGAATACGAGTTGTAGACCTGTACCCCGTTGGCGTTTGACGGGTTTACAACGCTGGTCAAGAAATCATGTATGGTGTTATTCGCCACACGGATAGAGGTGCTACCCTCGATACGCACACCAGGGTGATTATCACCAAACCCTGGGTTTCCGTTGCCATCCAGCGTCGAGTTGAGAAGGCTGCTGCCGGTTGTGCTGACAAATACAACTGGCCCCGTGTCGGAGGCAGAGAGCGCCGTCGCTTCATCAATCGCGAACCCGTCCCAGATAATGTAATCCACATCTCCGAACGAACAGCCTCCCCCAGTCCCGCACGCCCCGATCATGGCGCCAGTCCCGCTGCTATATGTGAGCGCACATCCACCAGCCGTTGCGCATCGATAGGTGAGCGGATTCCCTGCCGTGCCGGTGTTGATAGAGTTGTAGAGCATGTCGAAGCGAGAATTGGTGCCCACGCCGCTATAGGTGCCAGGGGTAATGAGCACCAGATCACCGGCTGTCGCCGCCTCTGCTGACGAGGGGGTAGCGCGTGACGCATTCCCCCAGGCCGCACGCCCGATTGTGGCCCATTTGTTATTGATGTCGTTATTGGCATAGGTCGTCGCATCGTTGCCCGTTGCGACATCGACATAGAGCGTTTTGGCCTCAACGATACTGGGGAGGCACAGCAATAGAAGAAGGATACGCATCGTCATGGGTTAGCCTGCAACCTCCGTCTAGAGAAGTCGCTCGACGCTGTCGATGCGCCAGCGAACGCGCCAATCCGCATGCCAGAGTCGCGAGAGATCGTGGAGGTCATATTATACTCTTGTGCCGTTGCCGCCGCCTGGATCAGGTAGGCCATTCGCATCAAACTTGTCGAGCCGGACACCTCCGTAAAGCCGCCGTCCTCCGTCCAGGTGTCATTGGCTCGCACGGTAAAGGCCGTGACGATATTGCTTGCTGTCGGTGGCGTGACGCTCCCGCTGTTATGCGCACCATTGACAGCCGTATGTGCCGCACCGTTGGCGGTTGATCCTGATTGGTCACTGGATGCGTCAGAAAATTCCGCAAAGCAGAACTGGAGGGTATCCCCAACCGCGCCAGAGTAATTGATCGTAAACTGCGTGTCTGACCCAGTGGCTACGCCTTTCCAGATGGAGACATTCCCACCTCCCCATGTGGTATGTGCTCCATTGATTGATGTTGTGAGCGATACGTTCCCCGCAATACTGGTGACAGTCCTACTGGATGACCCTGACGACAGCACGATCAGATTGCCTGGCGTGATAGCGGACGCTGGGGTGTAGGTGTCCGATGTCTGGCTCGCGTTGGGGAACGTGGTGCAGGCCGATTGAATATGCGCCGCCCATCCCTGCATAGGGAAGGCCAGCGACAGGATGAGGGCGAGAGTCAGGCGGCGCATTAGATGGCCACCTTTCTCAGGAGTTCCCGATACCAGAGTTCTAGCCAGTAGAAGCTCGCGGGGGCATTCATCGTGCCACCAGGCGCACCACTGGACCGCATGAGTTTGTAATGCACGGTTTCATCGGGCGCACAGCCTGTCATGGTCAAGCCGGTGATCGTCGCGTAGGTCAGGGCCATCGAGGTCGCAGAGACGGTAGATGTCACGGTGTTATTCGCCCCCGTGGCGTTAAAGGCCGAATCGTCCGTTTCGTTGCGGCCCGCGCACACGGTCTGCAAGGAGAATATCGTGGTGCCGGTTGTGGGCGTCGCCATCCAGGCAATCACGGCATCGACCGTGCCGCCATCCCAGGTACTCGGCAAGTGATCGGTCATCTGCGCTGAGAGCTGCGAGGCTGAGGCAAAGTTCAGGACGCCCTTAATGACGTTGGCGCCTTGAATTGCTGACGCGACCGCAGGGTTGCTCGTGGGCAGATCCCATACACTTCCTCCTGTGGTGCCGTTGGCTCCCGCCGCAGGGAAGAAGCGTTTACGGACCACTGACATGAAGTTGCCGGTCGCTTCCGTGTTCCAGGTCTTATTCCAGAAGGTGGCTGGTGTCTGCGTGGTCACATAGGTGGCCTGTGACGCCGCGCCATTCTCGAAGCAGACCAAGGTGTTGCTCGTGGAATCCATCCAACAGTTATGCTTGCCGCTCGTGAGGCCTGCAACGGTCCCCGTACCTTCAAGGATGCCGATGACGCCTAGGCTGGACGTACCTGCCACGAACCCGCCAGGACAGGTCAATTCGCCATTAAGGCTTGTGCAACCACTTGGCACCAACCCGCCAGATCCGTCTGCGGATTGCACGACACCAGAGGCCCCACTCGATGAAGAGCCCGATGCGCTGCCACATCCTGCCGCTGCCGCCTCAAGGGCGGTGCCGCCAGCATTAATCTGGACGCAACGTGAAGCCGTCCATGAGGTTTGGTTGGTGCCGCCGTTCGCCAGCGGCACGGTGCCAGTCAATGCACTCGCGGGCATGCTCGTGACGGACAAGGTCGTAATCGTGGCGTTGGAAGCAAAGAGGTTCGTGCTGGTCAGTCTCGTCAATGTGGCGTAGGAGGCAAGGAACCCGTTGGCGCAGGTCATCTTGCCGCTGCCAGCCAAGGATGTACATCCTGAATCCGCCAGTAATCCAGCCGTATTGGTCTGGACGGCGTTGGTCGAACCCGCCGCGCTGGCCGATCCGCCACCACCTCCGCTTCCTGAGCCCCCGCCGCTAATCGTGGCGGCAATCACCGGCACGGCAAGGCACATCGCAGCCAACCCCAATAATATACGCTTCGTCATGCCTCACCCTCCTTCGACATCGC
>Ga0181337_1000090_pt1 | contig 13522 bp, 21 predicted proteins | sample Sp13VDMM15DD_FD_168302 | JGI IMG/M metagenome (GOLD analysis project Ga0181337, IMG submission 168302) | Freshwater viral communities from Lake Michigan, USA - Sp13.VD.MM15.D.D | ecosystem: Environmental > Aquatic > Freshwater > Lake | place: USA: Michigan | collected 2013-04-23 | reverse complement strand
GGCGCGTACTCCAGCTTCTCGAAATGGTTGCCGAACGAGGCGATGTGCCAGACCTGCGACTGGATGACGGACTCCACGTCGATGCGCACCAGCATGTCGTTGAGTTCCTCCTCGAAGCCTTGGTCGTTGCACTGGTACCAGAGCGTGCCCGGTGAGTTGGCATCCGCCTGCGTGGCCTCGTCCACAATTTCCACGAGCGCAGCGGCGAGCAAGTCCCATCCGCTCATCTCCTCCCACAACTGAAGCATCGACTCGAAAGTCGTGGGGCGCTTCATCACCGAGTTGTACTTGGTCCAGATGTCCGGGTCGGACACCTTGCCAGCCTCGGTAAACTCCCGCCAAAGCTGCTGGTCGGCATCTGGAGTCTGGGCGCGCGGCACGAGTGAGCCGGTGCGGACGCCGCTTTGTCCGATAAGGCCCAGATGCTTCAACAGGGCGGTTGATGTGGTATTCGCCATACGATGTAACTACCAAGAACCGGAAAATGATTTTTTCGGGAGCGCGTCCACAAAATTACGTTCTAAATGGCATGGCAAAAACGACAGCAAAGCCCAATTTGAAAAAAGCCCGCAATGGCCGAGCGCCTCGCGCCAACCGGAATAACCGCAACAATGTTGTGTCTTTCCGGCTAAACGACGGCCAATACAAAAGTCTGAACGACCTTTTCGAGAACGATGCGGTGGTTGGAGTCAACTCCTGCAAACAGATGGCGCGAAAGATTACGTGCGACTATCTGGCCGGTCGTCTCGTCTACAAAAACAAGGCGGACAAGACACGCGACATCGAGAGCGTGCCGGACTCCGGCAACTAAAGGCTGTCAATTCGGGCGCACTCACCTGTCAGCGGGTTGAGTGCGAACTTCACTTCGGTCAGGATGGCCGTGGGCGACTCGTGGTCAGACACGCGGCACGGTATCGAGCAGACGATTCGGTCGGAGGTCACGCTTTCCACCTTCAGCAGTTCGGGATTTAGCATCTCCAACTGGGCCTCGCAAAACTTCTCCACATGCGGCCTCAACACTCCACTGCGGCACTCCTTCATCGCCCACATCGGCGTTGAGTCGAGCTTTGGTGTTTCCAGCGGGATGTAGGTGCCCGCCACCCGTTGAGCAACTTCAGAAGGCATAGTCGTAGGCCGAGCCGGGCAGGTCTTTCGGAGAGACTTCAATTTCCAGCCCGGTGCGCGCCTGACCATTCTTCACGTACTTCACCAGCCGGTGGTTTTTGAAGTAGTCCACGGAAAGGAGCCGCTCCAAATCAGGAATGACCTCCTTGGGCAGCTTCATAAAATCCAACTGAATCTTTATTTTGCCGTCGTCACCGCTGGGGACAACCGAGGCGTCAGCGAGCCACGTCTGGAGCGACGGCACGGAGAAAATCTGAAGAAACATGCGGTCGCACAGCGCCTTCAACTTGGGGTCAAGCTCGCCCTTCTGAGTCTGTCCTTCGCCAGAACCTTCGCCATCAGCAGCCAGACGACTCCGGCTTGCTGCGGCAGCAGTCAAGGCGTTGTTCATCCAGAGCCGCTCAACAATAAACTGGGCTGCTTGCTTGTGCGTCACGCCTTAAATACAGGGCAGGTTTGCTGAACTGTGTTACCAACGCCGAGGCGACCACTGACCGCAACCACGCGTGGTCAAGCCGTGGCTTCACCGGGAATCCTTCAGGGACATCCATATCCACCCGGCAGACGGTTTTTCCGTTGACCTTTAGTTCGTAGAGTTTCACGTTCACAAGCGTAACTGCGCTACTCTGTAGAACAGCTTCGTCAAAATTGACGATTTGCGCCTGTTACGATTGAATCATCATCTCCTCTACCGGTGGTTCAGGCTATGGGGTATTCACCGAACTCCGTTCTTTACCTGCATGAAACTACTCGTCTACGGCGATTTGCAGGCGACGGATGGCGACGCGCTGTGCCACACCCAGCCCAACATGACTTTGCAGCACTACCGGGTGCGCAAGTTTTTCGACGACATCCGGGTCATCTACGCACAGCACAAGTGCGACGGACTGGTGGACTTGGGTGACACCACGGACGACCGCTCCAGCATCCCGGTGCCGACGCTGGACATCTTGTGCGACGGACTGTCTACACTTCCAGATGGCACCAACCTCAAGCTCATCGGCAACCACGAGCAGTTTCTCCGCGACACAACGGTCAACAACCACCGCCTGTTCGAGAGCAAGTTCACCGTCGTCGAAAACAATGAAGTGCTGAAGCTCGGCGACTACGCGGCCTTCTTCTGCTCCTACCCGTCAGGCGACGGCGCGCTGGCGGCGTGGCTGATGCAGAACATTCAGAAGTACCGCACGTCGCGGAAGATTCTCTTCGGCCACTTTCAGGCGGAGGGCAGCATCACAGGCGGAGGCATGGCGCTCAAGGGCGTGCCGCTGCCGCTGCTGCGCGACAACTTCGAGATGGTGCTGCTCGGCCACATCCACGGCAGGCAGGCGCTCGCCGAAAACGTGTACCACGTAGGCTCACCGTTTCAGCAGAACTGGGGCGAGGCTGGCGAAAAGAAGTACGTAGCCATCCTCGACACACGCACGCTCAAGATTGAGTGGGTGGAGATGACCGGCTACCCGCTGCACAAGACCGTCACCTTCGAGGAATACAGGACGCTCGACCTTGCCAGCACCGAGGACCGCTACCGTGTCCGGCTCGACAATCACGAGCAGGCCGAACAGTTCTTCGCGTCACCGACCTTCCACCGCTGCGAAGGTGTATACAATTACGACGAGACACCGGCCATGACGGAGGACGGTGTAATCCAAACCGACTTTTCCTTCGACGCCACCTGCCGACGCTACCTCGGTCTGGTGCCGCCCGCCGAGGTTGGAATCAAGCTGCCTGCTGACGAGATGTTGGAAATTGCCCAGACCATCACCCAGTAAAACACATCCAATAGCATTGAGACTCAATCGAGTGGGATGTGCTCATGGAATTTGACAACGGGAAATCTAGTTATGCGTGAACTGCTGACACGTTGTCGGCGCAACCAATAAACGCATGAATCAACTATCCTCAATCGGGTTCGGAACAGACGCCAACGTGTTCGCTGGCTACGCTCAGAGTGCGAACGACCGCCTCGGTAACATCGACTTCGTGTTCGAGAACACGGGTCCAAACTCCGCCTACATCAAGCTGATGCAGTACGATGGCGTCTCCTCGCCGTCCGGCTTCGCTGTGGTGGGTGTGCCGTTCACGCTGGTTCCCGGTGGCGTCTCCACCAAGAGCTACGTGCTGCTCAACCAGCGCGTTGCCTTCTTCGGTTCCGGCAGCACGTCTGTCAACATCAGCGCCGTCATCCGCAACAAGGCGGACCTGCGCGGTGCGGACATCAGCATCGTGGCTGTTGGTCGCCGTGGCTGGGGCTACGACGAGGCGTTCAACAAGCTTGAACTCAAGAAGAAGTGGGGCACGGTCGCTGGACCCGGCACCACGTCGAACAACATCAACGCTGGCTCCGGCAACATCAATTCGTCTACCGAAGGCGTGTAATCGGGCTGTCCGACCTTTCCATCAAGCCGCCCCGCAGGGGGCGGCTTTCTTTTTGCCGAAGATGTGTTCAGCGAGGCTGGAGTAAAACCGTTTCGCATCCCGCTCGCAGGAATCAATCCAACGGCGCTTCTCCTCCACGGTGGCGCACTGCTTCAAACCTTCATGGAGATAGTGGAACAGGACGGTGTTGAACGCCTTGACCAGCGTCTCTACTCTTTTGGAATCACACCACACACGAAGTCCTTGAGGATGTAGCCGTACTCCTTGTTGACGCCGTTATCCCCGGTGATGAGGATGACGTTCAAACGTCCGTTGTTGAGGATGACCTCATCGCCGACATTGACCTCCAAGTCCACCGCTCCACCCTTTTGTTCCACGTAGAACGCGAACATGTCCGGCGTGCGCGCACCGACGTTCTCCGGCAGGATGATTGGGCTGTCGGTGTGCCGAAGCTCCCAGCGAATGAGCAGGAACTCGCCGAGGATTTCCAGATTCTCGATGTTGATGACGGTTCCGTTGATGCGCGCGATGAGGTCGCCTTGCAGCATGTGGACCAGCATCTTGTTGTCGGCATTCCGGTAGGTCTGCGTATACGAAATAACGTCGCTCGTCTGGAACATCACCACGTCGCCGTCCTTGACGAACATCTCCGTGGATTTGCCGTCGCGCAGCTTGCCGTCACCCGTGGAGATGACCTTGCCAAGCAGGTGGGTGTCGGTGGCTCCAGCCGTGTCAGGCAGCACAATCTTGCCGGTACCTTCCGGTTTGAACTTCTCCAACAGGACGCGCGGACCAAACATTTTGAATTTGCTCATGGAGGGTAGAACCAATTCAGTTTCGTCTACACGTACCTTTTTCCACGCAAACTGACGGTTCTGTCTGCTGCCTGCACCCGCATGAACGAGCCGTTGATGAAGTTTCCAACACTGACCTGCTGTCGATTCTCGAACGCCGTGATGGCGGCGTCCACATCGTCGTTTGGGTCTAGCTTCTTGTTATCCGCGCCCGCAGGCATCTCCGCCACTGTCATGCGCAGCGCCGTCGAGGATGCAGCCTTCCACGTCTTGTCGATGGCGTCGTGGTCGAACAACATGCAAATCTCACGCACAGCATAGCGTTGCAGCTTCATCATCTGCACCCGACTGATGGAGTGCTTGAAGACGCAAACTGGTACTATTTTCTTCCAGCCCAGTTCGCGGAACCGTTTGCGCAGCGACAGCACGTTCAGGATGGACTCCACCACGACGACGATTTCAGCGCGCGTCTTGCGCAACTCGTCCAGCCCGTAAACCCAGTTGGAGGCTCCATGTGGTACTTCTTTTCGGTTGGGAAAAAGCTTCGTCGATTCACCGGGCACATCGACGTAGGTCCGGCCTTGATAGTAGACCTCGGTGTCGAACTCCCTGACCGGAAAGATGCAGAACGCCTCCCACTTCGGTTCGATGGCTGTAAAACCTGCTCCGACGCGGGCGAAGTCGTCGAACGTGAGATGCTTGCGGATGGCCATGCGCTCAATGAGTATCGCGTACGCGCCGTTCGGGTCTTCGTTCAACCGGGTAAATCCGTTGGGCAGCCGGACAGGGTGAAGCAGTGGCACCCGTTCCTTCACCGGCTGCTCCAGCGTGCTCAACATCTGCTCGAAGGTGACGCTGTTGGTGTTCTCGGTGTTGGTGAACCGGTAGCCAAGCGTGAAGGCCCACGAGATGAACTTGCCCCGGTTGCTGTTGCCCTTGTTGCAGCGCCAGCAGAAGGTCAGGCCGGTGCGCATGTTGACCGAACGATTGCCGGTCGTATCACCGCACTCCGGGCAGAGGAAGACTACCTCGTCACGGGTGCAGCGGTCCTTCACCACATGAAAAGTGCTCTCAATTTCTTGTCGCAGCGCGATGCCGAGCATGTAACAGTGAGAACGTGACTGGACTCTACAACCAGATTGAACTCGCGCAAAAGTTCACAAGTGACGCTGGTCCGCAGCCCACGGTGGACCACAGCAACCAGACTGACATCGCTTTGACGATGGCCTCCCGCATGGCCCAACCGCAGCCCCCGCAGCCTGAAATCAGGCCGATGGCTCCGATTGTGCCTGTGGCCAACTAATCATCGTCCACCGGGACGATGGGTCCGAGCGACGTTGGTGTTTCGAGGATGCGTTGCACATCCTCAGCGTAGAAGGTTGCCTCCACACTGACCAATTCAGTACCACTTTTGTAGCTCAGGTCCGACACCTTGTATCCACCCAGCCACGCCCGCCTGATGTTGAAGTCCTCTGACACGCGCAGCGCCGCCGCTCCAACGTCCGTGAGATTCAGGTGATTGCTCGCGCTCTGCGCCAACGCCTGCACAAACGGGCTGGTGGCCGCATTCTGGAGAAAGCTTCCGCGTGTGGCCTGCACCAGCCCTGACCCCAAGTTCACCGGCATTGAGCCGCGCAGGAACTTCACAATGAAGTTGAACTGGCAGTCGTTGCGGTAGTCCTCGTCAAGCAGCAGGTAGGTCTGGGACGTGTTGTAGTAGAGGAAGCCACGGTCGCCACGCCCGGCGCGCACCACAGCCATCCAGACCTCAAGGAAACGCAGCAACGCCGAGCCTTGGTTCTCGCGGCTGTCCATCAGGAAGGTTATTTTCAGCGGGTCCAGCGGGTCGTCCCACGAGCTTGTCTGGAACCCCATCGAGTCACGGCGCACCGGGTCGGACTTGACCCTGATTTCCGGCAGCGTGACGGACTGGGCCAGTTGCGGCGGAATCTGGCTCAACTGCGTCCGGGCGACCTTGTTCAAGCTCTGGACGGCAGTGGTGAAGTCCACGGCCCAGAGGTCCGCGCGTTGCGGTTCTAATGCGTTGGCCGCGTCATCTGAAGAGATACCCCACAGATTTCGCTGGTCGATGCGCGCGATGTCTCGTGCCATGCCGTAACTACATTAGATGAAACTCTTCGGAACCTACGGTGGCATCGTTGAGGCCAACAACGACCCGGAAAAACTGGGCCGGGTGAAGGTCCGCGTCCCGCACGTCTACGGCTCAACGGTCAGCGGCTCCGGTTACATCTCCACCAACGACCTGCCGTGGGCACTGCCTGCTGGAATGCCTGCGGGCGGCAGCGCGAAAGCCGGTGGTTTCAGCCACATCCCGGAGATTGGCGACAAGATGTGGGTGCGCTTCCTTGACGGTGAGCCAGAGAAGCCAGTCTGGGAGTGGGGGATGCAGAGCGTCCTCGACCGCGACACGCTCGGCCTGCACTCCTACAAGACCAACCCGGACGGCAGTGTCGGTGAGCCTGACCGGTCATTCTGGACCCGCTACGGTCACGGCATCGAGTTTAACGCCGGAGGGATGATTGTCACCACCAGTGCTGGCTACCGCATCGTCATCAACGACTCCAGCGCCGCCGGTTTGAATGATGGCAGCATCACCGTCACCACGCCGCTGGGCAATTCGATGAAGCTGGATGACTTGGACAGCAGTCTCCAGTTTGTAGTACTTGAAGACTACAACGTACAAATCGGGCAGGCAGCCACACAGCTATCCGAGTCATACGCGTGGCGCACGCTGGCAGGTGACTACACGGTGGACAGCGCACGGGAACTGGTGCTGACCTCCAACGAAAACATGAGCCTCCGCACCGTCTCCGACCTTCTTGTAGACGCGCTGCAAAACATCACGACCACCGCCCTCCAGAACATCAGCTTTGAGGCCACGGAGAACTTCAGTGCCACGGCCACCGCCGACATGACGCTCACCGCCATCAACACGCAGCTAAACTTCACCGCACTGCGCCTTGGCGCTGGAGCCTCCGAACCGTTCGTGCTGGGCAACCAGTTGGTGACGTTCCTCACGACGTTGCTGACCTACCTGACCTCACACACGCATTCCAACGGAAACAACGGCAGCCCGACCGGCCCACCCATCGTGCCTCCTCTGGGCGTTGTGCAGCCGCAGGTGGCGGCGCTCATATCCCAGACCATCCGTGGCCAGTAATCAGACTCGGTTGTCGATTGGAACCAGCGCGCTCAAACCTTTGCTGCGCTGAAACCACTTGAAGATGCGAATTCTCTCTGCCTCATCCCTGAACACCGATGCGCCCGGCGGCTGGTTGGCTATCCAGAAGAGCCGCTGGATGGAAATCTGTCCCTCGAAAAGTAGTACTAAATCCGGCTGGTCGCAGGCGTATGCCTCGCCATCGTAGACCGGCATGTTGTTGTGCCACTCCGGGTTGATAAGCCGCCTGAACCTGCGCATCCCAACATCGTAGTCCTCGTCGTCGAGACTGGTCTGGGCCAGCATGGGAAGCTCTTCGGCCATGAAACACCAGCGCGTCGGGTCCACGATGCACTTCTTCAGACGCAGCCAGCCGTGGCGTTGAACTTCCGCATTGTTCCAGAAGGAGTGTGTGACCGGCCCTGAATAAAATCCGTACTGGTTTTCGCCCGCACCGAGATATTGCCGGTAGAGGTTCGCCACGTAAGCACACTGCCCGGAAACGTTCTTGAAGAGGAAAGCCTTCTTGGTGCGTTTCTTGAAAAACGCCAGCCACTCCACATCGAAACGCTTCCATACAAGGCTCACAGGCTGAACTTTCCATCGTCGCCCTTCTTGTAGCCGACCTGCACGAGCACGGCCTCCGCCGCCTCAGTGGTGTCGAAACTGGCCAGACACTCATCGTTGAACATGATGAAGCCCTGCTTCACCTTGAGGCGGTGCGCAGGGTAGGCTTTCGCGTAGTTCTCCCAGAGGGACGGGGTGGTGTTGTAATCTCCAATCATACATTCCTCATGGCGGCATCCAGCAGTTCGGCCTGCGATGGCATCAGGTCCAGCAGCCACTTCGGCATCTCGACCGTGCCGACAACGCAGGTCGTGCAAGCCACGTTGACTGCGCCCGCTGTAAATTCTGGTTCAACCTGCACCGAGCCGGGCACCTTGAGCCAGCCAGCCTGTGGACCGACCAGCAACGCTTTGCCGCAGCAGCCGCAGGAGAGGTTGTCGCCTTGAATTGAAGTGAAGGACACCCACTTTTGACCGGTGGCGTCTTTGCCGACCAGTCCCGTTTCCATCGCCAGTGTGATTGATTTCATGTTGTAGACAAACTAGCACCAACATGAATTCCGTCAACACTAAATTTTAGATAAGGCGGAATAGTGCAGCCGGACCATCTCCAGCAGCCTGCCCAGCCGGTTGGCTCCACGCCCCTCGCAAATGCCCCAGTAGGTGTCGTTCCACGTGTTGCCCTCAACCAGCCGCTTGCTGCCGGTGTCCAGCAGCATTCTCTGGCGTTCCGGGTCGGCGAACTTCTGCATCAGCAGCCCGGCCATGAGGGGCACCTTGACCTCGTTCCAGTCCGGTCGAAGTACTAATTTCTTGCCCAGCGCCTTGGCGTCTCTGGCTGAAGCAATGGTCAACTGCTTGCGCACGTCCATGTCCGTGGTCTTGGCTGCCTGATAGGCCGTCTCCACGTTGTCGTACCAGTTGCCAGTGCCTTTGAACGGCTCGCCGAGATAGACGCGCGCAGGCCAGAAGTTGGACAGGAACCGGTACTGGCCGGAAAAGCTGTCGATGACATCCTCGGCGGTCGAAGGCTCCACGACCTGCTCCACACGCCGAATGAGGCGGTGGTTGCGCTTGGTGTGGTTGCGGGCGTCGTCCATCGCCTGCTTGGCAAGCTGCGGGTCTACGTGAGCAGAGATGTCGTCCCACTGGCCGATGAATTCCTGCTGCACAACGAGTTTGTCAGTCATTGGATGTGACTCCTGTAGTGGCTCACCATGTCCGGCGTGAGTTTGACGGGTTTCATGTTCGACAACGGCTCAATCCAGATGCCTTCTTCCAGAGGAATGTCCTGCATTGGGACCGGTGCCGAGTCTACGCACGAGAAGTAGTCCTTCATGTAATAGGCCGAAATCAGGGTGTACGGATGCAGCAGTTCGAGTGCTCTTTTTCGCGTGGCGGCGACCACGTAAACATGTCGCTGGTCGTGGTGATGCGGAAACTTCGGCAATGTCACGTGGATGGCTCCACAGTAGTACTTCAAGGCGCGTGGCATATCAGTCCAGCAGTGTGATTGTAGACGAACTCACTTCAGCGTATACCGTGTTCTCCGCGTCAATGCGCACGTGGATTCGGTCCATGCTGGCATCAATGATAACTCCATCTTCAAACTCAGAAGCAGAGTTGCGCACATGACCCTTCAACCGCACACGCTTGCCGACACGGTAAGGGTGAATCGAAAAGTTGTGCTCGATGAAATGTAAGAACGCCTTGACCTGCTCATCGTCGAGACGGCGCAGCGGACTGTCCTTGTCGATTTCAATGGAGTATAGCCCGGCGTCAGGACCGCTGTCCTTGATTTTGACTTCAATGCCCGGAATCTGCGCCGCACCCTCCATCTGCTCAATCATGCGCTCTTTCCACTTGGCGCGCTCGTCGCGCTCAATAGCAGCACGCTTGGCGTAGTCCGCAGCGTACTTCGCACTGGTCAGCAGGTCAGCCACAGTCTGGGCCACGCGGGCGTCGTCCAGCTTTGTAAACCGTTCAACATGGCGGTACTTGCCGATAGCTAGACGGTTTTTGTAGCTCTTCCACCCGTTGCGCTCCACCCGAATCGGCATCTCCCATTCCGGCGCTTGCGCCGACTTCACATTGGCGAACGTGGTGTCACTCTTGACCATCTCGTTCTCCAGTGTAAGACCGGCTTCCAGTATGGCGGCTTTGAGTTTGGCCCAGAAGGCGTGGCGGGATTCAACGAGGGACAACATGCCTTGCTGGCGACGTTCGGCGGCGGAATCTGTATTCATGGGCGAAGCTTACGACCGTGCTTCCAAAAGTCAACACTAAATTTTAGTTCGTCTACCGATTTCACCGTTCTTAACAGGATATGGCTATCAAATCGAACATGACGAACCGCACGCCTCGTCGGCAGGCGTTCAAGAAGGAAGTCACCCTGCTGTCCAAGGGCTACTCCGCGCCGGAAAACTGGCCCGGCGGCAAGATTACCGTCTTTCCGTGGGACAACGAAGTGGACAACTGGTTTCTGGAGGCAGCCAAGCGCCAGCTTCCGCGTCACGAAATCCTGTTCGGCCTGCTGGAGAAGCTGGTGGACCTCAATGGCGCTCCGCTCGACCTGTTCCCGGCAGAGGAGGTCAACACGCTTCTGCTGGTGGCCCGCAGCCTTGGCAACGAGACGGTCGTCTACAACACCCAATGCCCCGGATGCAACCGCAAGACCGAGGAAACCGTCCGCATCCCGGCAGAGCTTGAGAAAATCGGCGAGAAGCCTGACACCGGCTGGCCCGGCTACGACACCATCACTCTGCCGGAGTGCAAGGACATCGCCCATGTGCGCCTGATGCTCATCAAGGATGAGCGTAAGATTGCCACTCGCAGTGCCGCCGACCGCCGAGAAGTCTCCGATGGTGACATGCGCATTCTGCTGCCCATTCTGGCCGTAAACGACGGGCCGGTGGAAAGTCTTGCTGAAATCAAAAGCTGGTACGACGCATTGACCCCGAAGGATGCCCGCCATCTGCGCGACGAGATGCGCAAGCTCGCTCCACACCTGAACACCATCCTCCCGCACAAGTGCGAGGAGTGCGGCAAGGAGTACGAGCATCCGATGGCCTTTGACGACGAGTTTTTTCGTTGAGGCCGCGTACGATTCGCGGCTCGCCCGTTGGAGAACCTTGTTTGAACTCGCGTGGGGAAGTGGCGGCGAGAAAGGTCTTGTGCTGGTCATAAACGACCTGCCGGACGACGTTCTTCGCGAGATGATTGTGTGGCGAAACGAAAAAGTTGAGCAGGAAAACTACGAGTACGAACAGGCCAAAACCAGATGATTGACCTAGTTGTAGACGGCAATTCACTTTTCGCGCGCTCATGGTATGCCGCCAAGGAAGACCCGGAGCAGGCACTCCAGTATGCCCTGACCACCATCCTGACGCTGCTCAACCCGAACTACAACCGCATCGGCATCAATTTCGACCGGACGCTCTTCGCATGGGACGCCAAGCGCAACGAGAAGAAGGACCGTGACCCAAAGCCAGCCATATACACGGAGACATGCAATCTGCTGAAGGATGTGTTCATGTATACACTTTCCACGGCCAACGTGGAAAAGGAGGGCTTCGAGGCTGATGACATCGTGGCCACCGTGGTCTACGCCGCTGGGCCGAAGGACACAGTTTACGTGGTCAGCGCCGACAAGGACTTGATGCAGTTACAGGGCGGCAACTGCCACTTCTACTGCCTCCACACCAAGGGCGTGCTCAGTCAGGCGTTCATCAACGCGAAGTTCCACATCAAGCACCCGTCCCAGATTCCAATTTCTCTGGCCATCATCGGCGACGGCGTGGACAACATTCCGGGCATCCGAGGCTGGGGACCGAAGAAATCCGACAAGCTGTTCGAGGCCGTGAAGCCGAAGATGGATTTCGAGCAGGCGTTGAGCGCCATCACCGCCCAGATACCGGAAGACAAGCAGGACGAGTTCTACGCCTCGCTGGAGCGCACCCTGTTGAACATGTACGTCCCTGACGTGCCGAAGCCGCTGGAGATACGCATGGCCTCGCTGGAGGAGTTCCTCGTATTGGACATGCCCAAGGTAGAGTTCCGTTACAAGGAAGCCTACCAAGCCTACATGGTCGAGCCGTACTAGAGGCTCAGGATGGGAATAGCGCCGCCGGACGACCGGTTGGTGTAGCGAGTCACGGAGAACTCCAGAAACGCTCCGCCGGAGGCATTGCCGACCATCTGCACGGACGGGTAGGTCGAGACGAGCTTGATGAGCTTGACCTCGTTTACCGAAAGCGTGTTGTAGAAGTCCGAACCGCTCGTGCCCAAGTCCACCCACGCCGTACCGTTGAACTCCTGAAAACGGTAGTTCATGGTGTTCACGCCGGAGTTCTTGATGACGACCTGCGCGGACACCGGACCCTGCTGGAGCGTGCTCCAGAGCGTGCCTACGGACTCGCCGACAACCTGTGAATCAGTGACGTGAACAATCATAGTAGTGCCCTAACTACGCAGCCTGCTGACCGCCAGTGTTGGTCAGTTCCATCGCAAGCTGCATGATGCGGTGAACGTGGTCTTGAAGCTCAGGATTCACTGAACCGCGAATCTGGTCCGCGATGCTGTAAATCTCCTGTGCAGGACCGCCACCGCTGGCGGGAGCGCCCTGCTGTTGCTGCTGCTGCTGCGGTGTCGCACCGCGCGCATGGCGCTGCTCCAAGTCCTGCTTAATGTTCGGGTCGTTGAGCAGCATGTTGCGGTACGTCGGCTCCGCCTTGGTCCATGCCGCTTCAGGATTCGGATTGCCGGTGCGCTGGGCACGTGCAATGAACTTCTGCTTCAACGCGTCGAGCGTTGTCTGCGCGACTTGGTTGTAATCCTCGCCGAGCACGCGACAGAGGGTTTTGTTGATTGGCCTTACGACGAGTCCGGTATCCATAGGTCAGAAGCGTAGACGCCATGTGAGCGTCGGTGAGAAATCAGAGGTTTTGTTCACGCTCACTGCCCGAATCTTTCGTGCGATGAGCGCATCGTTGCCAGCAAACAGCCCCATTTCAGAAATGATGTATCCGTTGGCATCAGCCAGCCCCAGTGTGAACGCCACCCGCACCACAAACGGTGTCAGGAAATCAATCGTGTCGATGGGCTTCGTCAGCGAGCCGTTGCTCAGCGTGATGGGAGCCTCCAGTGCCACGTCCGTCACGCGCGCCGCTGTGACGCCGGTACCGACGCCGAACCGCTGGCAGGTGTAGTTCTGGATGGGATTCCTGAAGCCGAAGGCGTAGGCGATGATTTGACGGCCTTGGTCCACGAAGAGGTTCTCACCCAAGTCCAGCCCGTGTTCGTCCACCGGACCATCCGCGAGCCAGCCGTACTTCACGGCCTGCTCCAACGGAATCTCCTTGCCGAAACCATCCACGATTCGGCTGACACTGACGCGGCCTGTGGCCCTGCAAACTGTGTCTTGGTCCATTACGTCAAAAATTCATAAACCTTTAGCCGGTTGCGCATCACCGACACGT
>Ga0181337_1000089_pt1 | contig 13591 bp, 27 predicted proteins | sample Sp13VDMM15DD_FD_168302 | JGI IMG/M metagenome (GOLD analysis project Ga0181337, IMG submission 168302) | Freshwater viral communities from Lake Michigan, USA - Sp13.VD.MM15.D.D | ecosystem: Environmental > Aquatic > Freshwater > Lake | place: USA: Michigan | collected 2013-04-23 | reverse complement strand
AGGGAGATAGGATACGCAGCCCTCAAAACTTTCAAAAAGGCCCCCACCCCCACATTGATTGATAATGATTCTCATCCTCACTACCATTTACACTATCATTACTATTCTCATGCATGCACGGTAGGTATGTGGTGAGAATGATACATGTGTGAGTTGTGTATAACATGTGCATAAGTATCCATTTGTTTTTCACATGATGAGATGACATTTTTTGATGTGAGAGTGACAGATTTTTGCAGTGTCCGACACTCTCCGACACATTTCCCCACTAAACTGTTGTTTATTTGCCTAAATACTGCTGGCATGCTGATTGCATACATTTAGGGCGCAAGTTGTTGATTGTAGGAGGTAGTGGTATGAACTGGTTTCTTCATTGGAATTTACGCGCAGCGGTTGCTGATAGCTGGAATATGGCTTGTTATAATGCCATTTCAGATGAAGCTGAGTTTTGTTGGTTGCCCAATTTCGGGTATTAATACTCTAACCTAACCCTAGGAGATTATCATGAGTGTTATTTCTAACCGTCACACTGTTGTTCCCTTTGTTGCTGGCAAAACTGTCCCGTTTGAGGGGCAAAGGCTGGCAAAGATTGGGTACAAGAGTACCAAGAATGCCAAAGCTAGATTTGCCAGTGTGGCAGTCTCGGTTCCTGCTGTTGGTGATTCTGTGCTTGCCAATCTCACTCAAGAACAACAAACCAATCTGTTGCAGGCATTGCAAAGTGCAATCGAAACTGCGCAGGATGGGATTATCAGGTCCCTGTATGAATCGGCAGATGGCACGTTGAAAGAAGTTGCGGATGATGAGATCGGTGTTAGTGCAATCATTGGCTATCTCACTGCGGAGAATGCTGGAAATAGGCTCACCAAGGATGGTATTATTGCATGGTTTGATGAGAATGTTGGTGATAGTTTGGGTGTGATGATTGCATCCAAGCTGGGTGTAGAGGATATTACACCTGCTGTTGAGAAGCATGTGGATGCATACCGGCAGTTGTTTGGTAGTTTGGCAGGTGGCAAAACAATGCTGCAAGCTAGCCAGATTGGCAGTGTGCGCAAGGCATTGGAGATTGCAGCAGTTGAGGATGCAATGCATGATCGGCTGGTAAAGCGGCTGGTTAGCATGGAAGCACCGAAGAACATCGAAGAATTGTTGGAGCTCTGATAGATGCAGTGATAACTGCTAGGGTGCAAATAGCCTACTCTCTCTGTGCTGGTATAGATAGAGAGAATAGTTATATGTGCATTTTAGAAATGATGTTGATAGCCCAACAGTCTATTTAGACCGATAGCCTAATAGCCCGTTGACCCCTCCCTCACCCCCTCCGCTGCGCTACGTGGATTATTAGGTACATAGTTACCCATTCTCTGTATCTATCCATTCATCTACCTCATACCCACACCACATATATAACTTATCTCCCCTATATTATCAGTTTTAACTTTTTAGTAGGGGTCTATAAAAACCCTGTTATGTATAGGATTGGTAATATAGGTGTAGAATGGTTAGATGTAGATGGGATGAATAGATAGAGGCTGGCAGTTAGATGCATACATATCTGCCAGCAAATGCCGCTTGACCCACCAGGGCGCATGCGTTAGGCTATTGGGCTAGCGGTCTTTTTAGATGCCTTTCTTAGCAAAACAAAGCAATTAAGATTTATCATGTGGACACCAAATTGCATCGATTATCTTCTCTCACTAGAGTTGCATGATTCTCTAAATGCATATCCTCATGTTGTTAAGACAAAGAAACATCTGACTGCCAATGGATGGAATTTTTGGGTAGTCACACAGCGTAGAGGCAGATGCTATCCCACTAAAAAAACAATAACAATCCCTGCATGGACATTTAATAATCCTAAGCGGGGCAAAGATTTTCATGTGTATTATATCTGCCACGAGATGGCACATGCATTTGGACATGATAATCACAATGTTGCATTCATGAAATGTTTTATGGGTATCTGCCCTAAAGAATTACAACATCATGAAATTGGTTATAAACCAAGGGCAGCAGTTACTGCTGGAATTAGTTTACTTGACATATTGTAGGAGAAACAAGCATGTATGAATATGTTGAGGGTCGTCTCGGCATTCTTGATACCATAAGCAATTATATGTATATCATGGATGGATTTGGTAATCTTGTGTTGGTTTCTTATACATTGCACAATGGTTATTTTCAAGAACACTAGATAGGAGAATCAATCATGGCTGTGTTAAAAGCTGCATTAGCTTTTCCTCCATTGTATGGAGTTACAGGCTGTAGAATGTCACAAGCTATTCAAGTAGACCATACAGTGCCTCAAAATAAGGGCATGAATAGCTTGTTCAAAGATTCTATTCACTGTATTGATGCCCCTATGCATATTGTTGTTGGTACTACACAAGTAAGTGGTGTGGTGTGGTTAAAGCACATAGGCAGAGAAGAGTTTTCTAACTAGGAGAATTAATCATGGACAGAGATTATTGGATCAATCGTCCTGCTGACTACAGTGCATTCAGGGATTATATGCTGATGCATACGCATGAACAATGGTGGAAAGCCGCTGTTGAAGAACCTTGGCACTGCTGGGAAATTTGGCCTTTTTGTGGAGCATAATCATGTTTTCAGTACATCTAGATTCTGAAGGTGATGTGGTGTTTGTGATGTTTTGGATCATGCATCTGACATTCTACAAACCCTATCAAAATCGTCTACCCATTGTCACTTGGTTCAGAGACTGCCAATAACACAGGAGATAATCATGAAAATGCGTAATCGGCGTCATAATTGGTATAACCAATTCACTTATTGTAATGGGCGTATTTGGGTGGTAGTTAACACTGCTATGATTGGCTTTGCAATTCCAGGGAAGTTGCCATCATGAAAATGCGCAAGCGTAAGCATCGGACTCTTAAATCAATGTTTAAATAAGGAAACAACATGACAATCATTCACAAAGAATTTCTCATTGCTTGGCTGCAAGGGAAAGAAGTACAAGTAAAACTTAAGGGAGGGACTAATCCTTGGCTAATTCTTCTTGAAGAATCAAAGGCACTATCGCCATCCGAATTATTCTATAATGAAAGGTATGAATTCCGGCTCAAGCCAAAGGAACAGATGTATCGTGTTGCTTTGCTGAAGCATCTTGGTAATGATGATTTGTATACTACTACTGCAGATTCCAATCAGCCAGATAATGAATCATATATCGAAAAGGACGGTGGTTTTATTCGCTGGCTCACTGATTGGGTACCATACTCAGTTGAACTCAACTCTTCCCAGGAGAAATAATCATGAAAAACACTGAATTCATCATTGGTTGGTTGCAAGGAAAAGATGTTGAAGTAAACATATACAACACATGGATAAAATTAGTATCTGTTTTTGAAACAGATATTATTCCTCGTAATTTACTTGCAAATTGTCCAATGCGTTTTGCAAAAGAAAAGATTCAAGTGAGAATCTGGAGACACAGGCATGGATCTAATATTGCCTGGTTCTCAAATACTATGTTTACTCAAATAGACATAGAAAAACAGCACAATTTTATCCGTTGGATTACTCCAACACTTGAATACACTGAGGAATAATCATGGCACTATCTGAATGGCCACATACTGGCAACATTGATCTAAAAGAGATGTATGTTGTTGTTTGCATAAATGATGCAGACAATAAACATCCCACAGTTCCACAAATGAATCAATACACAGATGAGAATGCAGATGTTCTCTTTGGTATTGATAATGCAATGGTAGAATTGCAACATAATAGAAAGTATTATCCTGAGCGGACATTTGTTCTATACAAACTTGTTCCTCAAACAGAACCCGATCTATCAGCCACATAACCACTATGGCACAGAAATTCCGTCCATATCTTTCTGCAGCAGAGCTAAAACATATAATCCTTCTTCTCCGCAAAGATGCTTCTGCTGCATCCCTTTCAATAGCTAAATCATTGGAGGTATTTGAGTTTAAAATCACAAATGACATAAACCGCCCATCTTACATTCCTACCCCTCTACCTACAATAGCCCAGCGGCTAGAACTAGGTGAGGGCGCGCCTGTTTCTGAAACTGCTGAGGACAAAAGATTGCGGGCGTTTGCTAAATTCACCGCTAATCCATCTTTTTGTTCTTCACATGAAATCTCTTTAGCCCAAACTTATCGCTATACTCACAAACTCATGAGCACTGAAGAAAGGAATCATTATGAGAAAGAATTATTTGGATCACCGCCAGAGCCTGAGGAACCAGTTCTATCATGAGAAATATCATCCGCAAACAATGCTTGGATGGTGGATTGAAAAGATCACCTATTGGGCAATTGGTTGTTTGATTATTCTGGTATGTTTGTATGAATGAAAGTTTCTCATCATGAATCTACTAGAGCCTGCCATTCTCGGCCTCCATCTTCTCTCTTCTCATTATCCTAACCATTCGGAGTACAATAATGTCAATCCCGGAATCTACGCAACCTACCTTGTATCAAAATCTGAACAATCCCAACAGCGATTCAGATTATTTGAACCGCATTCAATTACAATTGGGCTTTTTAAGAACTCAGAATCCAACCTATCAACTTACTCTACAGCAAATTTCTTATTGCCTTATCAATTCCAAGCTCACATTGGAGCAAGCACAGGATATTCGAGAGCAAATATTGTCCCTATTGCAGCGGTCTCAAAAACATTCAAACTGTCTGATAGAATGTTTGCAAGACTTACAGGTATCCCACCTACTGGAAAAACCTCCGGTGTAATTCATCTCTCTCTAGAATATTCTTGGAAACAGTAAATACAGGAGAATGTCATGGCTAAAAACAAAGTTGAACTATCAATCAAGTGCTGGAATTCCATTATGGATGAATGGGAAAGTTCTTGTCCTATAGTGTATATTGACTATGGATTCAATCTTTATCTTGGTAAAGCAGCCAGCAAATGCAAAAGTAACAAACAGTGTATAACAAGTATGCACAAGGATGAAGCTATCTTATTCTATCTCTTCGTAATGCTTGCTGAAGGATTGGAGTTCTAACATGAATAAATTTACTGAGGCGCTTCTTGCTGATGAAACCTATGCAAATTGTTATGGACAACTTACATTTACAAGTGTTATGAAGGTATTTAATCCTAATTGGAAACCCGCAGAACAATATCATCCATTCAACGAAATATTTGATTATTGGTGGCAATCAGGTGAATGTTATGATTGGAAAGCTTCATTCATTTGTTTTCTAGCTGCTATGTCAGATAAGGATTTGAAAGAGCTAGATTTCCTACCTCGTAAACCATTTAATTCCTAACTATTACTACACCCAACTTGGGAGATTCTAGATGAAAATCATTTGTGCTTTTTCCTCCATTGAGTTCACAGTAGAGCATTTCCCCATTACTCTATCTTCTCGTGAATCTTATCATCCCATCTTTGATATTCCACAGCGTTCCCTAATTCCACTTCTTTCCAAATGGAGCAGCGGCGGCCTTACTCCAACAGATTCATACCTTCTTTTCTTAGCCGCTCTCAAATCTACTGAGCTTGTTAACTTCCGTGTGCCTGCAATCAGAACTACACAGACAGACTCCCTAATTGCACAAAACATGGAAGCCCTCTTTAGGGCAATCATCCGTATAACTTCTGTATCCAATCCGGCCATCACATTTCCACATTATGTAGTGTCCCGAGAAACTCGTGACCTAGAAAATGTAAAGTACTGGATTGCTAACTGGCTTGATTCCTACCAGAACTTCCAATCTGGTTACGCTAATGACATTCTCCAGAAGAAGCTGGCTAAGAAAGAAGCTGTTCTGGATAGGCTCATTATGAATTCCCATGTACCTATCTCCCGATATGCAGGTTCATTAGCCGAATGGGCGGCGGTTGCTGGAAACTTCCCTGAGTATCTAACTCCCAATCATTTCCACCGTGAACCGGCTAGAATTCCAATGGCCGAGTTCTGGAAAGAGATCATTGTTAAGTGTGCAAACGCTGAGTCAGTTTTCTCTGTGCCTAAGCAAGACTTGTATGATTTGCTAGAGCACTGTGAAACTAACATTGATTTCGGTACCAAGTATTCCATGAAACTTTTTGAGCTTCTGCGTAATGCAGTGGCAAAACAAAAGAACTTCTTGGAACTTGGAGACCAAGACCTCTCAACTACGTTGTGGCAGTTTCCTACTGAGGGCGCTACAACTGAGCAATCTAATATTCAAGGTCTAATTCTTGCGGCCACAGAAGAAGAACCACAACGTAAAAACTATGAAACCAATTTCCAATATCTAAAAGCCCGCTCTAGGTGGTTGCTTGCAAAAAGGTATGGCAAAGGTGGCGCGGATAAGGGAGAATCTAATGAATGATCTTTCCACTCCAGCATATCTTCGCAAATCATCTATCAGAACTGTAAAGAAAGGATTACTTTCCCATGTACTTACTACTTTTCATCTTCCTCCTACCATTTCTGCTGGCCTACATCGCTACTATATTTTGCATTGGAGTGGTAGTTATCTACTGTCAGCCAGAAATCTTCGAGGATTCGTAGAACACCAAGGAATAGAATACGCAATCATATGGCATGAATGTAGTGAGCGTGATTTAGTTTCATTTCCTCGCGCCCAAGTTGCGGTTTCATTCCGTAAACTGCGCGGGATAGATTTGGGATACGCGATGGTAAAACTACTATCTCGCTAATTCGCTATTCGCGACTAAATCTATGGCGACCGGGTTGACATACTCTCAACAGTGTGTTACCCTGGTCTCTTACTTTGCATATTCACTATCTTCACTGCCACCATGAACAATCTTTCTCCACCTATTTCTAGACTCCAAATCCTCGCAGCCAAACTAAGAGAAGAAAGGGAAAAGTATGTCACCGAAACAACTTCAACGGAATCTACAGCAAAATCTATTTCTGGGAATGGCAATCAACACAGCGCTTTGGTACTACAAAACAACGCCAAAGAACACTCAGGTAACACTGATCGCTTTGGGCACCAAATCACCTATAACGATAAACAAAATCTCGCCGTGGAAACCATCGCAGCAGGAAAATCCTGTGTAGTTATTGGTGCGGCTGGTACTGGTAAAACTACCAGCATGAAGGGAGCAACTTCTGCACTTATCCAAACAGGTAAGGTGGGAGTAATGAAACCTGATGGACATAAACACCTTCTTCCAGGCTCTCCAGGCATTGTAGTTTGTGCGTATACTCGCCGAGCTACAGCTAACATTCGTAAGAATCTCCCGCTAGATTTGCAACAATGCTGCGTAACTATCCATAAACTGCTAGAATACGCACCAATCTACTATGATGTAGAAGATCCTGAGACTGGCGAAACTAAAAAGAAAATGGTATTTGAGCCAACTCGTCATGGGGGGCGGCCACTTCCTGAAACTATCAAAGCTATTTTCTTTGAAGAGTCATCAATGATTGGAACACAGTTATTCCAACAAGTGATGGCTGCCTGCCCGCATTGTCCGCAAATTATCTTTCTTGGAGATATTCAACAGTTACCTCCTGTGTTTGGACCAGCAATTCTTGGCTTCAAAATGCTAGAGCTTCCTGTTATTGAGCTGACAGAAGTTTATCGTCAAGCTCTTGAATCTCCAATCATCTCGCTAGCTCACAGAGTTCTTTCTGGGCGAGCCATTCCCAGATCCGAATTTGTTGCTCAATGGAAAAAAGAAGGACAACTAACCATTCGCCCTTGGAGTAAGAAGATTGAATGGGAACTTGCAATGCAGACAATTGGTGCTGTATTCAAGAAAGCCTATGATGAGGGGGGTTATATTCCTGGCGAAGATATGATTCTGATGCCCTTTAACAAATCTTTCGGCACCATTGAATTAAACAACATCATTGCTAACCACATTGCCCGCAAAAATAAGATTGAAACTTTCGAGATTGTGGCCGGCTTCAATAAAATCTACCTATCTCCAGGTGATCGCGTGATGTATGAAAAGGAAGATGCGATCATTACTAAGATAGAGAAAAATCCAGTATACACAGGTAAGCAACCGCAACCACATTCCACAACTCTGGATTATTGGGGATATGACCCTGTTTTGCATACTGATTCTCAGGAGGGAACTATCACTGATGACTCAGTAGACCTGTTACTTTCACAAGCTGCGGGCGATGATTCTGACAGAGTTAAGAAGGCATCTCACATTGTGCATATTAAAATGCTCGCACAAGCAAAAGAGGATGAAGATGAAGAAACTAAAGAGGACATTAAACTAGACAAAGCAAGTGAGTTGAATGCCCTGATTCTAGGATATGCACTTACGGTTCATAAATCGCAGGGCTCAGAATGGAGGAAAGTTTATTTCATATCTCACCAATCCAATGCAACTATGCTATCCCGTGAACTAATTTACACTGCTGTAACTCGCGCAAAGGAGGAGTTAGTTGTTATTTGTGAGCCGGAAATGTTTACAAATGGTTTGAAGAGTCAAAGAGTGAAAGGTAATTCTTGGCAAGAGAAGGCTGAATATTTCAAGGGTAAGATTGACGAAGGTTATATTGTTAACTAAACTGTACGGGCGGGGGTTGACAGCCATTCCGCTTTCGTGCATACTCCCCCACATGGCTGCAAAACAATCCCTGCATCCATACTAACCCCAAACCTAACTTAGGAAATATCATGACTGAGCAAACCGCAATTGTTCCCGGTGTTAACGCACTCGTTGATACCAAAGATTTCAAGTTCCGTTTCAAGAAGGATAAGCTTGAAAACAAGCGTCCAGATGTTGAATTGAAGATTGCAGTTCCTTCTACTGAAGGTCTGATTGACATTATCACCAAGGGTGGTAAGGGTCTGGAACTTGTTTTTGATAGCATGTATGACACCATGCGTGCTGCGATTGGTAACTATGTTGGTGACAATCTGGAGGTTAATCAAGCTAACTTCCCGCATGATAAGTACACCTGGGATGCAATTGCAAATCAACCGCGCGAAGATCGCCGTGTTGCCTACTCTGAAGAAGATTTCAAGGCATTCTCGGATGATTACATGGCTATCATGCCTGCACTCACCAACAAGAGCACGGAAGCTATTGGTCTTGCACTGCAAGTTTATCAGAAGAAGTTCAGTATTGTTAAGACCAACAAGCCTGTTCTGAAGAAGCTGCAAGCTCAATTGGCTTTGTATGTTGAACATACTAAGAAGGGTGAGGACTTCTCGGAGATTCTGGATGTTCTGACCAAGAAGCTGGAAACCTATCTGGCTTCGGATGATGTTGAACAACTGATTGCAAATCTGTAATCAGGAAAATCAAGCTGTACTCTCCCAGTAGGCAATACGAATAGTCTGATCAACTAGCTGGGTCTCAGGTCCATCAAACACTGGTGATGCAGTTACCTAGAGATATCGAGAGTAAGTGAGAAGTGGGAAGGCCCAAGCCACTTTAAAAAGTCAGACTCATCCTGGGCAAATAGATGTAAAACTGCCCAATAACTCTTGGTTACACACCCCAGAGAAAGTTTTTTGAAAGTGCTAGACAGGGCTGATAATTTAGACAGATTCTGAGCCTGGATATTTTATAGGAACTACTCAGACTGCATGCAAGATCACGTAAAAACTGGTCTCCTGTTAGCTAGCCGGTAAGAGAACTCCCTCCTGATGTGTACTACCTGAGCATGTAGTTAAAAGGCTCACTTAGTTTTTATACTTATCTGCTCCTGGATTCCTACTCTAATCGTCGCGGGTGACAGTACGAATCTTTGAGCAGATAACTATAAATACAAATAAATCTTTCCTGGCCATGTTTACCAGACAGTATGAAGAAATCTGGCACAAACTGAAAAATCTTCCACGCGATGAAGCTGAGAAGAAGGGAGTTTCCATCGTTGCAAATAAGGCGCATCACAGGCGCATTGCAAAGGCGGTCAGAAAAGAAAAGTGGATGGATTTGGTTTTCAAACTTGAGATAGAGCCAGCCCACGCAATCTTATACCACACACGTTCCGGAAGTATTCTCACCTTTATTTTGGTGCGGTACTCCGGAATTGGCACGCACAGACAAATCACAGTTGATGATCTGTAGGAGATACTCATGGCAGACACTGTAGTGAAAATCAAAGGTGAATGGAAAGCTGAAACAGATAGAGCAATGTGCTTGTTAGTTAAAACTGTTGATGGTTATCCTCCAGAAACTGAAAAGCGCGAATGGTTTCCAATCTCCCAGTGTCATAAGATTTTTAGACCTTCTGTCAAAGAAGCGCATGATGGAGCATTGCATGAATTACATGTGTCGCAATGGATTGCACAACAGAAAGGATTGGTATGAGCACTGATTCTTTTGTGTATGTCTACGCACGCAAGAGTTTGGATGGTAACTTACACAGACTTACCGCAGCTCCAGAAGGTAGATTGAAAGAGTGCTGTACCAAAGAAGCTCTGGATAATTTTCACGCCATGCATTTCACGCATTGTTTGAAGCCAGCTTTCATTATGATTCCAGGAGGTAAATTGTGAGTTCTTCCCTTGAAGCTCTCAAAGCTCGCTTGGCGGCCGCGAAACCTGTAACTCCCGAGCCAACTAAGATTGAAGCTCCAGTAGTTTTATCTCCTCCAATCTCTGCACCTGCTGCACCAAATATCAACACAATTGATTTGCAGTCCAAAGTTGCAGAACTTCAGGCGCGCTTGCTTGATAAGCATCCCATGATGCCAAAGCTACTTGAGGAAATCTGGGTTACAGTTCGTAAGTATCCTGAGCAAGTTCTGTTGCTCGGAGAATCTGAAATCGCTACCATTGTTAATGGCCTGAAAGTTCAAACAGGTATTGAGTTTAATACAATGGTTGCCAAATCTCCCAGCGTAACTAAGAATCTCAAGGACAAAATCAAAACCGGCGGGGCCGATCTCTTTTAGGAACTGATATGTCTAACCCTAATTCCAATCTGGTTGTAGATGATATATCTTGGGATATTAGCAAGCTTGCCGCCGAACCCATAAAATCTGATCCACGCTATAGTGAAGTTGTGAATACAGCTTATGCAGATTTCTGGTTTTGGGGAGAGCCAAAAAGAAAAGATAAAGTTGCTGACAATGTGACTCATCCTTCCAAACTCCGCCAAATTGTTCTATCTATCATTGTAATCTGTAGGTACTGGAAGTCATGGACAAATATCCAGCGCCTTCAATAGAAGTAATTCTACCTCTTCTATATATCCTACATCCAATCTCCAACACAGATTATTCTCTTCTTCGCAAACAATTCTCCCCCGCCTGTACTGCATCACCGCAGATTTATTCTCCTCTAATCCAAATCACATTATCATGTCTACCACCAACTTGTCACCGGAGGACTTTCTTTCTGATCGACCAGTGGGTGAGTTGGTGTTTGGTATGGATGACTCTTCCGAATCAGAAACTTCTGACGGAGTTCATTTCAAAGAGGCCGGATATACAGGAACGATTGACTATCGCATTCGGCAACTCTCATATTCGTCGATCCTTACTTTGCACCAGTGTCCGCGAAAATTTCAGCTCTACAAACTCCGTACAACTCACAGAAGTGAAGAGCTTGAAAAGTCTACAATCACCTTTTCTTTTGGACATGTTGTAGGTGAAGCAATCCAAATGGTTTTTGAGGGCTTGCCAGAAGAGCAGATCATTTGGAAGATGTTTCGAGCATGGCGTGCGCCATTATTTGCAATAGATGAAAAGCTTAAGAAATCCTTCTGGACTGCAATCATTGCACTTCAGAAATTCATCTCTCTTCGTAAGCAAGGATTCTTAGATGAATACGATCTTGTTCACTACAATGGCCGCCCTGCTACTGAACTTTCTTTTGCTATTACTTTTCCTGATGGTTTTAGATTGCGTGGATTTGTTGATGCAGTGCTGGTTCACAAAGTTACGGGAAAGATCATTGTCCTGGAATGCAAAACAACTGGAGCAACTAATGTCCAGCCTGCAACGTACAAAAATAGCTCTCAAGCTATCGGTTATAGCATTGTTCTTGACGCAATCTTTCCAGCTCTTAGTGACTACGAAGTCCTCTATCTAGTATATCAAACCGGCTCACTAGAATTCACAACTCTGCCATTCAAGAAAGATTATCTACAACGGGCTCTTTGGATACGCGAATTGTTGTTGGAAATTGAGCGTATTAAAATGTACGAAGAGGCAGAAATCTATCCAATGCATGGTGAGTCGTGTTTCATGTTTGGGCGCGAATGTGAATATTATCAAACGTGTACTTTGTCAACTGCATATCTAACTAAACCGTGTACGCCCGCTGAAGAAGATACTTTAGATTATCAAGTGAATATTACATTGCTTGATTTGTTAGACGCACAAGCCCGAAAGGCAGGATTAACAGATGAAACGTTACCTACTGTTTGAATACAGTGATTATTATCCTTCAGGTGGAATGAATGATTATACTGGAGATTTTAATTCAGTTGAAGAAGCTAAGATTGCTGCGAAAAAATATGTAGATTGGGTTTCACAAATTGAACGCTTTGATGCAGATAATGTAGAAATTTATGATACTCAAGAAGCTAAATTTGTATTTACTTATACAAGGAAAGTTGTATGAAACTATCACAGAAAACAGCCTCTAAATCTCATAGAGTTCTTTTATTCGGTCCGCCAAAATCTGGTAAAACTCAGCTCGCTGGAGAACTTTCAAAGGAATTTAATCTCCTCTGGTTTGATTTGGAAAACGGTATTGACACACTAAAGAAGCTTCCTCAGGAACAACAGGATCGTATTGAAGTCCTCTCTATTCCTGACACTCGCTCTTTCCCAATTGCCATCCAAACACTTTTAAAGGTGATCCGTGGAACAAAATACTCTATTTGCGATACTCACGGTGTTATCGGTTGTTTGCATTGTACAAAATCTGGCGCTTCTTTTGTTAGTGTGGAACTCAACACTCTCTCGCTCGACACGATTGTTGTATTCGATAGCCTTACTCAGCTTACTAATTCTGCTATCGCACATATTACTAAAGATAAGCCAGAGGACTACAAGCTTCAACATGACGACTGGGGTAATCTTGGTAAGTTAATGGATGTATTCCTATCTCATGTGCAGCAAGCTGGATTCCATGTAGTTTGTATCAGTCACGAAACTGAAGCGGAGATGGAAGATGGTAAAAATAAGTTGGTTCCCACCGCTGGAACGCGAAACTTTTCTCGTAACTCAGCTAAATATTTTGACGAAGTCATTTATTGCGAAGTTAAAAACAGACGACACATTGCTGCATCTAGCACCTTATACAACGGGAACATACTTACTGGAAGCAGAACTGGAGCGGTGCTTGAAAACCAACAATCAGCCTCACTAATTCCAATTTTCAAAGGAGAGGTAATTCCTGAAAGTATTGTAAATACCGGTACGCCGGCCCAGACTGCAATGTCAGCCCTTGAGAAACTTAGAGCATCTCAAAAGTTAGGAGCAACAAAATGAGTTTTCACAAGTACAGAATTACAAATGGTGTGCAACTTATAGGTATTGCAGGGCACGCCGGAGCGGGAAAAGATACTGTAGCAGATTATATTTGCAAAGAGTATGACAACACATATCGAATGAGTTTTGCTGATCCATTAAAGAAAGCGGCTGCAAATGCATTCGGTATTCCAGAATTT
>Ga0181337_1000088_pt1 | contig 13604 bp, 26 predicted proteins | sample Sp13VDMM15DD_FD_168302 | JGI IMG/M metagenome (GOLD analysis project Ga0181337, IMG submission 168302) | Freshwater viral communities from Lake Michigan, USA - Sp13.VD.MM15.D.D | ecosystem: Environmental > Aquatic > Freshwater > Lake | place: USA: Michigan | collected 2013-04-23 | reverse complement strand
CTTTATCGCCTGAAACCGCGCTAAAAATGTGCGGCTCTAATGATTCATAGTCGATATCAACAAATGAATGAAATGGGCGAGATACAAAAAACTCACGAATTGCATTTGTGTATTTCATGACTAAAGCGTTACCTTCTTCCATTTTACGTGGCAACTGTTGAATATCTGACCCAAACCGTCCGCTAATAGTTCTATGTTGATTAAATTGAGGGTAGAAGATGCCGTCCTCTGATTCATTTAGAAATCTATCAATATAGGTAGCTCTAATTTTATTAAGTTTATTGTATACTAAAAGCGGCGGAATAAACGAATATGTATTTTCAAGTGAGTGAAGGTAGTCATCGTCTAACTGGTAAGCACCCTTCTCAGTATGTCGTTCTGGTTTTTCACCTAAAAAGTTAAAGATGATACGTTTTAAATGATCTTTTGAGTTAATATTGATAAAGTAGTTGCCTGATTCTTCGCCATGAATCCTACTTCTTATAATTGCTATAGTTTCAGGTGAAAGTTCGCCTTGTCCAAGTAAAAATGATTTAACCTCACCATCTGGTAGCGCGGAAACGGCTGCTTTTGCTAAACTAAATTTACCTGTTGCCGTTTTTGGCAGTGGAAGATTAAAATATTCCGCAACCTCTTGGGCAAAATTTCCAGCCGGTTTTGCAGGATATTCTTTTTCAAAGAACCACAATTTAAAATCCGAGCTATAATCTTTAAGTTTAGCTTGCACTTCAATCTCTAGTAATTTAAGTTCATTTTCAATCGACTCTTTTAAAGATTTAATCTTATTAAGATCCAACTTAATACCTCGTTCCATCATTGGAATACTTACTTCTTTGTATAAAGGTAAGACCTCATCCTTATAATAAAAGTCTTCTAAATTCTCTTCTACTAATTTAGCACTGTAAAAGTCAAAAACGGCGAGCGTTAACTTACAATCTTGTTCACAATAATCACCAATAAGTTTTGCATCAGCTTTATATAGTTCATAACAATCTTTTGTATGTTTACCGCCGGCGGCTGCAATTGAAGCTTCCATGGCTTTTTTCTCAATCGTCGGATCTCTATCATAGCCTAAAGCTTTTGCATGTTTTAACGCAATTTCCTTTAGCCCAAATGGTGGAATTTCATCAACCGTATGCTTTAATAAAATTGTATCGCAATATAGTGCAGGTAAAAGATCTATCCCTAAGTCGTGTTTGATAATCCGTAAATCGTAGGCAGCGTTATGTAATACTAATTTTTTTGATTTAAGAGCTTTTAAAAGATAAAGCGCATCTTCTAAATGTGGTGTTTCCTTCAATTCCGTACCATCCCATACTAGTAGAGGGATGTATATTGAAGCGGTGTGTGACGCTGCTCCAACGCCGATAACGCGATCTTTTCTAACGTTTAAACCAGTTGTTTCAGTATCCAGCGCGATTATGTCGGATTGACATATCTCATCAATTTTTTGTCTCATCTCTCCACCTTTTGTCTTAAAGTAATTGTAACAAGTAGTCTTCGTAATGTCTATCTATACATGCTTGACTTAAAACTGTAGGATACATTAAAGAACGTGGACAACCATCCAGCCTTAATGTTTCATCGTGTTTTTTATCAAATAAACAATGTTGGAATTCGTGAATTAAAGTTAGTTGTCGCTTTGTATAAGAAAAACCGTCCCAATAATCTTTATCAAAAACAATTAATCTCCGAGTCAACGTCCCTAATAGATTATACTCTTTTGCGCAAAATGCAACAACTTCTTTATCTTTAATAATACCAAGTTTTACAACTAAATGAGAGTCATCAATAAGATTAAACATCGAGTTAGGTATAAATCTTATATATGGTTCAAATACTGGATCTATATGGGTGGTTGCTGGGATAGAAGTGTAGGTGATAAACAAAAAAGATAATAGATAAATCATACTTCTATTCCTTATCAGAAAACTCATAACCTTCCTCATTTTTTAAAAACTCTTTAAAATACTGTTCAGTTTCTCTCAATTCTAACCCACGTTTACGATTATATGATACTGGGTATAGTGGAAAACTAAATACCGGAATATATTTACAAAATCTATGCACCATAACAGTTTTAACAGTCAACCCTGTACGCCAACCTTCTGTATAAATCACATTTATTACCCAGAAATACTTATTAGAAAATCTCATAGTTTCTCCAAAGACGGGGCGGCGTGGTGGAGGTTAGATCCGCCCCATAGTTATTATATCATGATTTTTTGTTTAATGCAACTATAATCCACACACACCATTTAAACACTCTCTTTCATTTTCTTCAAAAACAACTCCCTCTGATTTAAGTGCCTCCTCTAGAGAAACTCGAGTAAGTGGTTGACCTCCACGACACCCATCAGGATAGCATGTAAAACCACGTAATCGTTTAGCATACTTTAATAGAAGTTTAATGTTTTTCTCAAGAGTTTTTTCATTATTTTCTTCACTTCCCCAAGATGGTAAATTACAAGTTGAGGAGATAGCCATGTCCACGTAGTTTTGTATGTCGGCTTGAAATTTAACTCTATCTTTAAATGACAAATCGTAAGAATCTTGTATATCCTCAACTTTTACGCCTTGAGATAGAAGTCTTTTAACTGACCCATCTACTACTAATTGAGATAGCCATTTGCCATCTTTAAAATAACGGCGTTTATACGCTTTACAAAATAATGGCTCAATTCCAGTTGTTGTTTCCGCAATAATACCAATCGTGCCTGTTGGAGCCACTGCTCGTTTACCTTTTGGAATAGCAACATTTAATCGTTTTGCAAAAATAAACGCGGCGCTATCAGACTCCTGTTCATATACCCTTAACCATTTGTGTAATTCAGGTGTACACGTATAAGCGCCTCCATTCAAAATTAGCCATTCGTGGATGCCTCCGAGTCCCAATCCAATGCGGTTATTCTTATCTCCGATTTCCCTGATTTTTGCGTTTGGCACGTCACTGTATATTGACCCACACAAGAGAAAGAGTGTTGAGTATTTGACGCCGTCACTGAATTCTTTTCTATCTTTAAATCGATTGATCCAGAGAGTTCCAAGATTACACTTATCACTGTCATCTTCACTTACTACCTCCGTACATGCATTGCGTAATGTTTCATTATCCTTTAAATAGTTAAAACTAAATCCCGGCTCAGCTGTGCTAAAAGCTTGTCTGCAATTATGTTCAAATACCGCTTTTGCTCTAGCGTGTAATGGGTGATTTTCGTCTTCAATTGCAATGAAAAATTCAGTATCATAATTTACAGAAATATTTGTTAATTCAAATGGTAGTGGAAAATTAAAGTCTTTTTCTTTTGCATCTTTCAACGCTTGAGAGTAGTTTTTGCAATTCATAAATGCATAAACATCATCATGCTTCCAGTTGAGGGAGCCATAAATAGCCGACCGTCGTTGTCCGCCTTGCATTACATATCTACCAGTTTCATTAATTATTGAAAGAAGTGCTAATGGTCCAGTTGCAGCCCCGCCTGTACGTTTAATTAATGCACCATTAGGACGTAAGGCAGAATAATCAAAACCAATACCGCCGCCCGTCATAAGTGCTGATGTGGCTTTATAGGTTGCTTCCGCCCACCCTTCACGAGAATCTTCAGCTCTAAATAGAAAGCAGTTATTGACTTGGTGGAATGGACGACCCGCGCTATACAGATAGCGTCCGCCGGGAATAAACTTTCGATCGAGCATTAATTTGTAAATTTTATCTTGCTCCTTACCATCAATAAGTTGCCCACAAACCGCGCTAACTACTCGTTTACAAGTGTCCGCCCAAGTCTCTTGTCCGTTCATACTATACTTTTGCAAGTATATGTCTTGTGCAAATTTATTAGAAAATACGTCGAACTTTTGCATCATCTCTCCAGTGTTAAAAATGTTTTATATAAAATCGCACAATTTCAAGGATAAATATTATCACAAAAAGCATAAAAAGTAAAGAAGATATTGCAATTAAAATATTGTAAAATATGACTTTCATATCTTTTTCCAAGATTTTAAATTTTCTTTCAAAAGTTTATAATGTTTATTTTCATAGACAATTCCGTTTCTTTTGTTAAAAATTACAGCCCTTACTTTATAATAAACATCACTTTCATAATGAATATTTTTAATGGTAATAGCTAAATCCGTAGTATCATTAGTGTACGTAGCTCCTCTGCATAAAATCATGATGGCTCCTTTATTTTTTTAAACATTTATTATTTTGTCTATAAAGCATTGATTCCATTTTTTGTTCTCCACATTTACTACATTTATAATGAACAGATAATACTTCGTCGCCTAAATAACTAACTAATGAATACCAGGAATGAAGATTTAATTTGCACATTAATTTTTTTATAATGTAATTCATATCTACTCCTTATCCCAAACGGCTTTTGCAGTTACTGGAAAATGATAGCATAATTGGTTTTTAATTGCAACGGCTAAATCCCTATGCTCTAATTGCGTAGAGTTTTCTGTACGCACATTTACATAATGGATAAAACTTCGTAAAGTGCCCGTAACATATAGTTTTGTTTTGGTTGAGGTAGGTAATAGGTAGCGGGCAACTTCTTTGGCTATGCCCATTTTTATGGCTTTTTCGTAGTATTTGGCGGACATTGAGATTATGTTAGATTGCATAGCTAGAAACTCCAATTTTTGGGTTTCTGTTAGATTATCCAAACTGTTTTGGCGGTTTTTTAGGTCTTGCCCACGCGCTTCTATTAAGGCAAATTCGGGCTTTTGCGATGAGTAGCGTCTAGATAGTTGCTGAAATACAAATGACCGATGCCGAAGCAATTGCGCCGCCACGTTTAGGTCGGTCTCTACCTCAATAGTGCAACTAATTTGCTCAAATACACTAAAATGCCCATGCTCCCAACAATACTTTAGAAGTTTTTCATATGATGGGTTAATTTGATTAGGTGAACTTACACGTGCAATATAGATCATTAGTTGTTCTGGATCACGGCGGATATTGCGTAAAAACTCCAATTCTTTAATATCTTTGGGTTCTTCAAAATCCGTAAGGGATTCCACATAAATAGGATCAACGGCGGTTTTGCTTACTAGTATAGCTGATGTCATATTATTCCTTATCTAATTCTAGTTATAAATTTAGTACCATTTACAGGCAATTGTTCGCCTTTATAACAAAACTTAACATTACTACCGTCTGGAAACTCTTTAGGTACATAAATTTCTTTAAGTATGTAAGAATTTACCCAAAATTGATACCATTTTTTCTTCACATTTGGCACTAATTCAAAACTACCCGTTGCCACATACTCAATCATTTGTGTTGATATCATATATAATCCCGCTACTGGAATTGTATAAATACCGCCCAAAGCGTTTGAATTTATGTAAGGCTCAATTGTATCCCCTGGCTCAAATTTCATTATTTCATTTTTCACTGTACTTCCTTTTGTTGATTCGTTTGTAACGCACCACGGTCTACCGCAATGCGTTTTACAAAAGTTACAAGGTTTCATCTTTTAATACAATCGATCGGTTGTGCATACGTCTCACAAGCGTATTGATCGATTCCTAGTTTAGCTGATGGCATTTCGGAAACAGTGACGTACAATAGGAACAATAAAGAACCAAAAAATGCTAAAATCGAAATTGTTGTTTTCATAATGAATCCTTAAATTGGTCGCGGTCATTCGCGATAACCAGTTGTACCTCAACCTTAATCTTGTGGCAAGTCTTCACGTAAAATCGTGAAATATTTACGCACTTGAGGTTCAAACAGTACAAAGTATTCAGGACAATCTTTGTATTTATAGTCTCTTAGAGTTGATATAGTGTAGGTTACGCGCCCCGTGATGGTGTGCGTTATAGCGTACACTTCGCCAATATTGGTACAAAATTCCATTTGATCAAAGGGAATGTCAAATTTAACCTTGTCTCCCACTTTTAACTTTGGAACGTCTAAACTACAAGATAATAAAAGTAAAAATATAAATTTTATTTTAGTATCTCCAAAAAATCAGGATTATCAATATCCTGACTAGGCATCATTTTACATACATCGCAAAATAAAATAGGAGCTACTTCCTTTGTAGTCGGGTTAATCATTATCGCCTCAACCCAAGTGTGGCGTTTACATGTGATTTTTGGTTGTTTAGTTACGGATACAATTTGAAAAAAGCGGTAAAGTAAAACCCCTGCCGCTATTAGTATTACCCAGATCATGGAATGCTCGCAAAATCAGATAACATTGCTCCATCTACAGATTGAATTCTTGAGTTGGTTGGTGCGCTCGCGCCTGTACATCCGCCAACTTTTATTTTTGCCGGAAGTAAAATCGGGCTACCGCCGGATTGCAAGTATTCTGCATATTCTGTTGCTACAAGATCAGATGTAACGGCACGGCATTGTGTATTATTAATTACTGTATGAGTTTGTCCTGTACGAACAGAGGTAAAAGTTACAGGAAAACTACCCAAACAATTAGCTACATAATCTTGATCATTTTGCTTATACTCAGTGTAAAACTTATAAGTATCTCCACCGATTGCATTTGCAATATCATCGAGTTTTGCTTGTAATGCATTTAAATCTTTACCTGCTAAATTTACACATAAAGTATCAAGTTGCGTGTTTGAGGAAGAATAGGAGCCGTATGGTATTTTGTTGATAACAGCAAATGATTTTACATTGAGGGATTGTTCGGCATTGTCGCCATCTTTTCCGTTTGATCCTGATGGTCCAGAAACGCCGTTAGATCCTCCGCCTTTTCCGCAAGCTGATAGTAATAGGGCTAATAATAAAATTCTCATAATGTCTCCTTGTTGTTAAATATCCGCCGCGCTATTTGCGGCGTTATAATTCCAAAATTTGTAGTGCGGTACATAATTAAAGTTACATCTTCTTCGGTAGATAATTGCGTTTTGGCTACTTCCTCAATCAATCGCAATTCAGCATTTTTTAACTTTTCTTCGTATGCTGCAATAAAATCGTTGTCACCAGAACGAGATAGATTAGAGATTGTATCATTTAGGTACTGAAGTTCTTGCGTGTACATATTAATTAGGTTATTCATATTTACCTCTTAAAACAATTATATCACGCTAATGTTTCTTTTGCAACTCTAAATATTCTTTTACAAGCATGATCATTGGGTGCCGTAACCCATCGTCATTACGATCAAAATAGTTTAAGATAAGTTTGTGTGGGTAATCGGTGCCAAGTTTTTTTGTCAGTATACGCTCAAATAGTTTATGCGCTAACTTTAACAATAAACCTTCACCATTCAATCGTTTAATCGCAAGTATGCGAAACCACGACATTAGTTTAGTGCCTCCACGCGACTTAAATGGGTCACCAGAAGCTGAGAGTAAGGTTGCTATGGTTAGATATAAAGTATCAAATAATGAAAGATCTATACCAGCGGCAATCTTATAAAAAGCTCTATCTCTAAGTTGTCTCCATTGTCCTAAAGCTATAATGTGAGCTGGGTGGCGTAAATCTACTGAGTTGGTGTCATGTGGGTTTTCTTTGGCATCTTTTAAATAGGCACGCAATTCTTTAATTGTTTTTAGTGGAGAGCTAAATAATGCTTCAAAAAAATTTGTTCGCGGGGCAATATCATTAAACTGCCAACCATATCTTTCGCCATAGTTTACAATATCTAAAGCGTAAGAGCGAAAAAACTCTGGAGAAGCGGCGACCATAAAACAAACACCATTATATTCATCGTGTGACACTGCGTTCATAGGGATTTTATATTGATTTTGGTAGTAAGCGGGTTGGCGGCGGTAAAGTCCAGGTGCTACCTCAACCTCTACTAAAGCGTTGTCGCAAAATGCGATGTCAGATTTTTCTAATCTTCCTAATAAGGATAAAAGAAGTAATCCTTCTCCTGTAAAAAGCAGCGGATTGTCTGTGATCCCATCTTCTTGTGAAAAAGGCTTATCACTTACTCTCCCGATTGGATCGACAAATGGAGAAAATCTATGGCTAAAACTATTCATCACTCACCTCAATATTTTTTGAGGACATCATAAATGTTGGCTTATCACGATAAAGTCCAGCCATTTTTTGAGAAGCTACCGCTCTATCCAAGGCTTCTTGTATGTCATAAAAATCAATGTTGTCTTCAATGATCCGATCAGTTCCTATTTCTCGGATAAAAAATACTAATTTATAAGTTTTCATAAATTCTCCTGTTTATTTTTAAAATTATTCTATGTTTAAATAAAAAGATAAATCATTTACTAAATCTTCATACGCCGACAAGTAAACTACATTATCCATGTTAACATTAGATACATCTAATTGTTTGCATAAGTAATAATGAAGCTCATCAGAAAGAGTATCATTAAGAATGTCATGGATATCATTAATTGTGACAGGAACGTATTTTGCGATTATTTTAGCCATCTCTCTAGAAGTAGAAGCCCCTCTAAATTCAGGCTTAACTTTAACTTCAACTGCCTCATCAGATTCTAGTTGAATTGCGTAAAATGCGGTTAAATCTTTTGCTTGTCTCTGTACTTTCATTTTGTCTCCATTGTTAGTGTAGGGGTTATCGCCACGACTTATATTATCAAAGTTTTATACTGCTGTCAACTGTTTCTTTTTTAACTCCACATTTTGTACAATCATATACGGTTGAGGTGATTAGAGTTGTGGCTTTCCATTGGTGGGCGCATCGTAAAGTTGGCGGTTGCTCGTCGTCTACAAAAGGAGATTCCCATTCCCAAGATAGGTCTGCAAAACCAAAGTCATCATCAGGATCTTGCCCTTGCATGATTAATTCTATAGTTTGATATGGTTTCATGGGTGTATTATATCTCATATTAAAACTCCTCAACTACTTCACCAGGGTTTTCAACGATAGCATTCATGATTTGTTCATAAAATTTAGAATAAGCTTGTTTTTTTGTAATTAAGGGGGCATCTACATTGACAGCATCAAGGTGTTTAATCTCGAAATCGTCGATAAAATCACGGCGGGTGTCTAGGCATTTATCTACGTAGTATAAAACGCTAGCTTCATACTCGTTTTCTGATTCATCAAAAAATTGTACTGTTGTAAACCATAACTTTGTCATAAAATCTCCTACATGTATCTTATCGGAGTTTTTTATTCTTGTCAACAGTTAATTCTTTATTTAAATGTAATTCAATATCATTTAATAAGTGTAGCCGTAAGTCTTTGAAAGCTTGTAGGTAGCCCCAATGGTAGTGGGTAAAATTTTCCACTTTTGATAGGCGGGATATTTCGTCAACTAGATAATCGTGCAGTTCCAACATTGATTCTATAGATTTCACGACCTACCTCCTATTCTAAATCATTTAAATCTACCGAGTGATTCTCTAGTATTGCGCAAACTTCGGCTTGCATTTCAACTAGTAAATTTTCACTGTCAAAATCTAATTCACCATATTTAATACGTTTACGAAAAACATCGTTTAATACATCAAATATAACTAGATATGCATTAGTTGCATTAATTGCACGTTTGTGCGCTAAACTATCATGTGGATCATCAAGATTAAATGTCAATGTTGCTTTCATGGTTTACCCTGATTATAGGTCTTTTTTAGTTGTCTATAAACTTTTTTTGCAATTCTATATTTCATTTTACTTTCATTAACAATAGTAATTGCTTGGTATTTTGTACTTATTGGGATCTTAACTAATTTTCCATTTGCTTTTACTGATACGAATGATATTTTCTCTCTTACACCGTGCGCTTTGCCTTTATAAACAGAAGGGGTATGGCAATTATATTCAGATAATTTTCGTAGTTGGCGTAGTTTTTTTTGTCTCATAGTATCTCCTAAAAGTTAAAAGGTGGAGGGCGTTGCACCCTCCGATTTTAATTACTCTGCCGATTGATATTGTACATCGATGTCGTGGAAAGATTTACCTTTAAGTTCACCAGAAGAGATTTTTTTCTTACCTCGGTATTCTAAACGCACAATAGTTCCTTCGGCAACTTTTGGAAATTGAGAATTAAGTGCACCACAGCCGTTAATAATAACAGTTCCATTATCAGTCTCAATCTTGTAGTTTTTTCCAAATTTGCCTTCTACTACACCAAGGTATTTACCTTGAATTTCTTTGTCAGCTAGATCAGCAGCTGAAAGATACGTTGTAGATGAGTCAGCAGATACAGATTTGAATGTTGTCATGTTTATCCTCCTCAGGATATATGCCCTATCGGGCGGTTAACGGTTATATTTTTCTATTTCATTTTTATCATATCTTAACAACCATCCGGCGTGGTCTATTATACAAGTATCACCTTCGTCTTTACAAAATTTAGCAATTGTATTTATTGGACAACTCATACTATTTACCTTAGTAATTACTAAATCCCCAGCATTAATTGTACCATCATTTTCAGATTTAGTCAACTCTTTTTTGAAACCTCGATCATCGATTCCAGAATTATTTATTGAATGGTAGTAAAGAAACATAATGTTTGTAGCGGCGTGAAGTAAATGGTGACATCCAGTTTCTTTATCAATTTCTTCACCTTTTTGAAAACACATCAAATGTCTCATCATACTCTCATATGGGGTTGAGAAGTTGGTGGGTTTTTGCCAGTTGAAATGCGCATATTTAGCGCGTGATTTAGTAAGGACTTCTCCAATTCCCAAAATAAAGTCTGGATCAATCTCTCTAGTCTGAATCTTACCTTCATTAAAACGTAAAGACTTATCAGTGTTCATAAGTTTTTTCCTGAAAATTTTCAAGTTGTTCTAAAATCAAATCAGTTTGGTGATTTAAGTACTCGAGTGTATTCTCATAAATTGTTTTTGCAAAATGGTTTTGCGTATGTTTTAAATAGTTAAGTACCATCTCGCGCTCTTTATCAATTCTAACTAATCTAATTCTTAATTCTTGCTTATTCATGTGATTCCTCCGGTAATAACGACCAAAATGGAACGTCAATCTCTTCTACCTCTTCGGACTTCCATATTCCAGACTTTAGACATTCTTTCATAATTTTAATAGCTTTTCTATATTTTCTACGCCCATTATTGAGAAGGACATCGGATGCCTTAAAAACTTCTACATCGTGACTATCCTTAGTATTAACAAAGATAAAGTAAAAGTCAAGCTTATCTACATTGTTAATTTGACGAAAAGCGTCCACATATAACGCTACCGATAGGTCATAGTGTAGGTTGGCTATAGCTCCCATCAACGCTTCTTTCGTCAACGGCTTGCTAGTAGTTTTTACGTCCAAAATATAGTTTTTCTCAACATTAATGTAGTCGGCGCGTACTTTAATATTTTCGCCCATCAACTGGCAACAATATGTAAATTCAGGTATGCCGCCTTGTAGTAACTCTTTTACTGCTTTATGCGACCTAACGACTTTTCCTAGCTTATCTCCCAAAATCTTACTGTTTGCTGATACTATAATTTTATTACGGTTTTGCGCGGCAAATGAAGCCCATGCCTCACCTCGTCTAATTCCATCCCATACAGCAAATTCCGCTTCCGTTTTTTCTGGCTCCAAAATTACTGAATGGACGTAAGATCCTAAATCCATAGCACTTGATCCAACAGATTGAAATTGGGTTTCTTTTAAAATGTGCTTTTTGTAGAAGTCATTGGGGTTTTGAAGTAAAAGCTTTAGTGATGAGGACGAATAGTAATTTTTATCGCCGTGATAGGTTGCATTGTCTACATCAGCATTAATTCCTGGCTTCAACATGGTTTGTCCTTTAGTAAAAACGTAAAACCTTATTCTTATAAATAAGGCGTTTGCCAGGATGGCTAGTGTTGTATCTTGTCCAATAATAGGTTTCTTTTTTACCGTGGCGTTTTTTAAAATCTGAAAGTACGATTGCTCCCGCCTCAATAGCATAATCCAAATTTGAGGTGAGTTTGCGTTTATTTAATCGAAAAGCTTTGATGGTCCTATCATTGATTTGCGCTATTCCAAAATCTAGGGATTTTTTATTAACCGCATTTAATCTATATGCCGATTCTTGCATCAAGATTGCGGCATACAAATTTGGGTTTAAATCATACTGTTTACTAACTTTAACAATTGCTCTACTCAATTCTTGTGCATACTTAGGGTTTATGCTTTGTTTATTAGAAACAACTTGCCTATACACACTGCAAACGTCCGGGGTTGTTAAAAAATAAATACAAAGCATTGTTGTAGGAAGCATTATAAAGATTCCAAAAGGTTTGATAAACTTTTTGCTGGAATAATGAAAGAGGTGTAAGAGTTTACACTACTGCCTGCAAATAAAATACCAATAACTCTACCTAGATTATCAACTACCGGACTTCCACTATTACCTGGACTAGATGGGGCTGAAATTTGCCACGCATCATATTCTACAACTTCAAACGCAAAAGGAAATATTCCTTTAATCATTTGTACAACTAAAGGAGAAATAGCTTCGCCGGATGTTTTATGCAACGGAAAACCTACAGGATGTCCAAAAATATGTACATTATCACCAATCGATAAAGAAGTAGATAAAAACAACCCTTTTGATAGGGTCGGGGCTTCTGCGATACACAAATCTACTTTTGGGTCTTTTTTTATTACTTTAATAAGCATTTGATCTTCAGAAATTGCATTTGATGAAATAAGAATTTTACCATCTACTTCAAGACCTTCACAAACATGGTTATTTGTTACAAAATAATTTTTACCATTTGGCGCTTTTATTACAAATCCCGATCCTGATCCTCTTTTTTCTGTTATATCTTTTACAATATAAACAGAAGATCCTACGTATGCTCTGAATAGTTTATTAAATGACAGCGGGATCACCAGCATTGATGTAGCTAATAACAATGCAAAAACAAGTCTGATCTTTACCCTTAGGATAAACTTTAAAAATCTCATGAGATTAATCCTTTTTTAATTTAGGAGTTAAATTAGTTTCTGATTTTTGTGGTGCATTAGTTTGTTTTTCATTGTAAAATACAAACATAATAGTTCCATCTTCGTCAGAAGCGGCTACTTGAGGTAATCCCACTACGTCAACACTTTGTAAAAAAGAATTAACTTCTTCTACTCTAGTGGAAAACTGTGATGTTGCTAATCTTGCAAATTTAAATGCTTTTAGTTGCATTGGATCTCCTTAAAATTTATGCAGCACTAGATATGCCGCTATTAATATTATATACCCAATTGCAATTAAATGCAAGGATTTTCTTTGGGTTAGTACTTGTTTAGCAAATATTATTCCTGCCAAGAAAAATAATAATATAGCTATTTCTGGCATAATTGATCCTTTAGTTTTACATGAGTAAAATACGATACGTTTGAGGTTTTGTGCACTTTTACTCCTAACTTTGCTAAATAATGTTTTACTAGTGAGGTTTGGGCTTTGTTTAAAGATGTTTCTGCTTTTTTCTTTATATGATCAAACACATCTTTACATGCGCATTTATCGGAAGTTAAAGAACTAACCTCAATGTAATCTAGTAAGCTATTGCCATCGCTTTCCATAACTTTTTGTAAGAATAAAGAGCGTTTAAGGGAGGCTACTTCTTTGTCCTCCCTTGGCTTATCTAGTTTTTGATTTACTTGTCTTTTTATTAGTTCTCTAAGAACACTAGATGTTTTCATTCTCCACCCTTTGCTCTGCTGGTAAATCCATAATAT
>Ga0181337_1000087_pt1 | contig 13656 bp, 15 predicted proteins | sample Sp13VDMM15DD_FD_168302 | JGI IMG/M metagenome (GOLD analysis project Ga0181337, IMG submission 168302) | Freshwater viral communities from Lake Michigan, USA - Sp13.VD.MM15.D.D | ecosystem: Environmental > Aquatic > Freshwater > Lake | place: USA: Michigan | collected 2013-04-23 | reverse complement strand
GAGCGCCGTCAGCTTCACCGATCCGATCACCGAAAGCGCCGAAGTGGCCGACGCAATCGCCGTGGACGAGAAGTGGTTCGACAGAGCATTGCCGAACAGCACACGGTCCACGTTATCGGCAAGCCAAGCGTTACGCTGGGCTGCGGTCGCCTGGTCGAACAGGATGCCGTTGACGCGCTGTCCTTCCTCGGTCCCGAGATTGGCCGGGGCAGATTCGGACGGCAGGCCCATGAAAGCCTGGATCAGTTCGTCACGCTGCAATTCCTTGCCGCGATCCGACAGAAGGGGCTTCGCCTCACCGAAGATGTCGGCGCTGTCCTTCTGCTGCTCGGCTTTCGATGTGACAACCGCGTGGCGCCACCAATCGAGCCAGAGGCGCATGCCGTAGTTGTCGATGCGCTCCTCCGAGCCCGCCAGCGTTCCGGTGGACTTACCGGCGCCGTTGAGCTTGGTCACGAGCGGGATGTTCATCTGCTCGCCGCCCTGCTTAAGCTCTTGGCGAACCCGAATGATCGAGTCCAGCCCTTCGCCCATGTAGGGGGAGAACAGGTTTTGGCGGACAAACTCGCGATTGATGTCGCGAGTGTACCGCACCAACTTGTTGTTGGCTTGTACGGTGGTAACGGCCATGCCGTTTCCCTTTCTTGATTATCTGCGACGGCTTCCCATCGCGCTGCGGAACAATGCCCCGTCGCTCATGTCGCCATCGTCGGGTTCGGCATTCGAGATGCCTGCCCCTGTGGCCTTGTTGAGTGACGGCGGCAGTTTGATTGTTGAAGGATTGGCTTGGACCTGGGAGCGTGTCGCTTCGAGTAGCCGCGCCTGGTACTTCGGGTCTTTCAAGGCTTCCTCAAGCACCTGTTCTCGGTACTTGTTGAGGTCGCCGCCCGTTGTCTCCATCAGCTTGTTCCGTTGATACCACTTGATAACGGTTTCAACGGGGTTACTCGATTGGCGCACCTGTGCCGACAGTGACGGCATGTCCGGGTGATTGGCCTGCATTGCTTTCGCAACGGCGTCTTCTACCTCGGTAACAACGGCCTCGCCGTGCTTAAGCACAGCAAGCTCTCGCGAAAATTCCATCCGCAGATCGGTCTTAAACCGCTCCATTTCGGATTGAACCGGCGCGAGCCGTTGGTTCATTGCCGCGTCAGGGTCTTGGAAGAAATCGACCGGCTCGGGCTTGGGTGCTTTGAGACTTGCAAGCTCGCGCTGCATCGCCGCAAACTGCTGCTGCAATGCGTAGCGTTCCTGCGCCTCTCGTTGCGCCTTCTGCTCGGCTGCGTCCCTGGCTTCCCGAAGTTCGCGGAGCCGCCATGAGGGCACGTTGCCCTCGTCTTTGGCTTCCGGTTCGGGTGTTGCCGTGGCATCAGGCTGCGCTTGTGGCTCAACCTGTTCCGGCTCTTTAGCCTTGGGGGCAAACCGCCCGCCTTCATCCCTTGGCTGTTCTTGCTCCGGCTCCGGGGCAGTTTCCTGCTCGGGCTCCATTGCACTCTGGAACAGTTCCTTGTCGTCCATAGACACAGTTATTTCTTCGGCCATTTCGCCGTTCCTTTCGCGTTTCGTGCGATGACGTGTTGCCCGGTTATCGCCCGGTGCGTGCGTTGCCCTATCGCTGGGCCTGCGATTTCTGCTTAGTCGCCGCTAGCTCACGGTCGGCAGCGGCGTTAAAGACATCCATCTGCATCTGCTGCGGCGCGAGCCGCGCTTCCTCGACGGTCTTGAACGCCTGCGCCCGCTTGTGTTCTGCGTTCGCTGCGGTTTCCTCGATATCCGCCATCGCCTGTGCGTTCTGCAATTCAGGCGGTAGCTGGTATTCTTGCGGCTGCTCGGGCATCTGCCCGTCCATCGCGGCCTGCATCGGGGCAAGCCGCGCTTCCATCAAGGTCTTGGCGGTCTGCGCCTGTTTCAGTTCGGCGTCGGCCTGCGTCTGCCGCACCTCGGCCTCACCCGCCGCCATCTGCAACGCCTGCTGCGGCTGCGCCGCCTGTGACGCCTGCTGTTGCCGGTCGCGGATTTTCTTTTTCGTCCCGGCGTCAAGCGGCGAAAGTTCAATGGCAATGTCGGGGAACCGCTCGACAAACGTAGGCCCGAGTGCTTGAAGAACCTCGAAAGACTGGCCCTGCGTCGTGATGGCGTCCGGCGCCTCGTCCAGAATAATATCAACGTCCAGTGAACCGATGGCGTTGACCATCGCGGGCTGCCCGTCAGGGCCAAGTTGAAGCCCGTTGATCTGGATGAACTGCGCCAACCCCTCGTCGTCGGTCACGCGCACCCATCGCTCACCTGTCCAGTGCTGCTGAACGGCGCCCCAGATCGCGCGATAGACCCGCAGCTTCCAACCACGGAACGCCAGGATATACGGACCCAGTTCGGCAATGCCCGCCTGCTGCAAAAGCGCAATGGCTCGGCCCGACTTGTTCTCAATCCCCTGGCCGATCAATGCAGGGTTAGGGCCGAAGTTCTCAATCTCGGCTAAGTTCATTTCGAGCATCTTGGTCCAGCCCGCGAAGTCAAAGGACTGGTCGTCGGACTTGACGCCCTCGTTAACGGGGCGGTTTGTCAGCACCACGCCGTCAGGGCGTGCCCATTCGCGGCGGATTTTCTCGACATCCTCAACCGCGCCGTGCGACAGGATCAGCCGGCGCGAGGCAAGGATATGCTGCATCTTGGATTGCCGCGCGTTGATGCCGTCCTGCGCGGACTTCATGTTACGAATAAAGCCGTAGCGGTCGCCGTCCTGATCGACGTTTCCGCTGAACATGATATATTTGCAGAGGTCTTTTCTCTTTTCGTTTTGGAAGTACGACTTGCCTTCCATCAAGACTTTATTGCCGCTGAACACTGCCCAGCACCAGCCGCCCTTGTGCTTGTACCAGCAATCAATGATGCGAACGCGGCGGTTCACGCCGTCCGTAGAAAACCAGCGGGCTTCCCTATCGGTATTGCCGACCAATTCATCGTCAGAGCCGAATGCGTCTTCGCCGGCGTCGGGGAACATCTCCTGCGCCACGTCAACGTCAAGCCACTTTCCAATGCCAAGGTATCGCGCATCGGAAAAATCCATTTCATAGGAGCGTGGGTCGTAGAAGAACGACTGAATGTCGACAAGTTCAAATCCAATTTCCTTGTCGCCGTTATCGCCCTGCTCGATTTCAAGCTCGATGCCGCCGATACCGTCAACGGCGCCGTCCTGCGCGGCCTGCGGTGACTTGGCCGCCCAGTTCTGTTGATCCAGCACATAGCGCAGCGCAGCCGTAGCAAGCTCCGCGCCTTCCTCGTGCTTTGGTGTGCGCGGGTAGGCTTTCGGGTCTTGACGCATCCGCTCAATTAAGCCGGTCACGCCGTCGATCTTGCGGGCAATCCGGTTGAACGTCATCACCGGCTGCTTGCGCCGCTTCATCACAGTAATCTGTTCGGCGGTCCATTGACTGCCGTGGTAATAGCGCCGCGCGTCGATCTGCTCGTCGATCTCCTCGCGCTTGGAAAACAGATAATCTGAATACGCCTTGCGAAGCTTCGATAGCGACCAGTATTGACCACTCTGCGCAGTTTCGCTGCCGCCCGAGACGCTGCCGGCGGCTCGGGACGTGTATGAGGTTTCGAGCATCTAGATTGTTTTCCAGTCGTCCAGTCGCTCGGCCTCGTCGTGCCGACGATAGCCGCTCGGGTTTTTGTTTTTCTCTGGCGCGGGCAACGGGCTGCCCTTCATCATCACGTCGAGAAGCTGACCGACAAGACCTAGTGCATCCACTTGGTCGTCGTGCTTTCCGGCTGGGAATGAGAGAAGTTCTCGGCGGAACTCGGGATACCAGCTTGCTCCGAAGGGGCAGTAAAGTCCGGCGCTGGCCATACGTCCACGGATACTCTGTGCCCGTGTAGCCTTGTCGCCGCGCGTAGGAAATTGATCGCGAGCCACATAAGCAGCGCGCTCGTTAATCCGACGATCCAAAAACGGGCCGACGCCAGCATTGATCTGCCCCTTTTCCTCGGCCCAGCCAATCGGCTTCCATTGCTTGACCAGATCGCAGAACGCCTCAACCCATTCGTCCGAACTGGATTGTTTGCGCCACAGGTCGAGGACGTACATCCGGCCCTCGGGGTCCAGCCCGACCACGACATGAACCGTGTAATCGCCGCCGTCCGCCGTTACGGCGTAATCACTCCCGCCGTAAACCCGCAGCGTGTCCCGGTGCGGTAACTTGTCGTAGGTTCGCAACCAATCCGCCCGGAAATAATCACCATCCTCCGGTGCCGGGCGTTGCTGGTAAAGGGCAGACCAATCGCGCGGGCCGACCGCGCGGCGTTTCCGTTCGAGGGCATCGGCGTTTTCCCACTCGGGCCATAAAGGCTCTCCGATGGCTCGCCCTAATGCGTCGTCCTCCTCGGCTATCGCGGGAAGGCTTATCACCTCCCACTGGTCGCCTCCGCTGGCAGCGTCGGCCATAAGCCTGCCAGCAAGGTCGTCTTCATGCCAGCGGGTGTTATGGCTTATCAGCCCGTTGGCAATAAAATTCTCTGTCCTGTCAACCTGAATGTCGAAAACGTCTTGAACGCCAGCGTCAACAACATCAACAACAGTGTCACCTGTTATTTCGTATGTACTTAGCGGCGGCGAGAAGAATTTTCTCAGTTTTCCCGTAGCCGACTGCGAGGTTGCAATCGTTGCAGAGAAGGCCCCTAATCTTTTCGCTATCGTGGCAGTGATCGACGCAAAGCTTGTTGCCCCAGTGGGCGCGGGTGTTATCGCCAGTTGGCGGTTGCTTGCATACGGCGCACACACCGCCCTGTTCATCCAGAAGCCGCCCATACTCTGAAAGGCTAATTCCGTAGCGGTGACGCAAATGCGCCTCGCGCCTTGACATAGGGTTGACCGAAGGTGGCCGAACACCGGCCTTCCATCGGTGCTTATTGTAGTGCGACATACACATACCCCTGCATCTTGCAGGCATGTCGCAGCCATCAGCGGAACATTTAGCGCCTTTCCATTTGCCCCAGTGGCCCTCAGGATGACGCTGCCCTTTTTTAGCGTAGCCGTTCGCTGCCATTTTGTTTTGCCGTCTTCACACACAAGGAACGGATGCCTTGCGTTTGCCTTGACGGTAATACCTGACTTCATCCTGATTTCAAAAACACGATCAGGGCCGTGATTGATCCAGTTCAGAACTGTGGAAGACGAGACTTTTCCGTTTTCGTATGTCGCAACGCGGTCGCCGGGGCGAACATCACACAGCGGCTTTTCGTGCCCCGACGCCATTAAAACGGGCGTGTCGCCGGTCATGCACTGGATCAGAACAATTCGCCCGCCCGGCTTTAGTCGCGTGTAGAGGTCCGACTTGTACCATTCCCAAGTCTTGTCCCGGATTAACTCGCTCTCGGCGTCCTCGCGCCCGCGCACTGGATCGTCAATCACCGCAAGGTCGGCGCGGCGCCCCGTGATCGAACCGCCAACACCGGAGGCGAAGTATTCCCCGCCCGCGTCCGTCTCCCACTTGCCCGCCGCCTGGCTATCCGCTGCTAAGCTGTAGCCCAACACTTGGCCGCTGGCCTGGATCAGATTGCGGACGCGCCTGCCAAACCGTTCGGCAAGCTCTTGTGTATGTGACGCGGCAATGATCGAGTCGGCTGGACGTTGCGTCAGATACCAAGGCGCGAACAGGATGGACGCATAAGTTGACTTGGCGGCGCCGGGCGGCATGAACACCGCAAGGCGATCTATCTCACCGCGCGTCACCGCCTCCAACCGGCTGATTAGCAACTGATGATGTGCGGCGGGCTGAAACCCGCAATGCTTGCACCACTCAGTGAGTGAGGATCGAACCCTCCGGTTCCGTAGTTTCTGCGCCGCTGCCGCCGCCGTCCGCAAGCTCTCGCCTGATAAAGTTTCTAAGTTCTGCATCCGTCATCTGGTCAAGTTCATTGCGGAACGTAATCTCCGTTTCCTTCGGCAGCACTGACGCCACGCAGCGCACGAATGCGCCGGGGTCGGTGTTCTTCATGGCAATCACGGCGTCCTTGCCGCTGGCGGTCCAGACATCAAGAACGTCACGGAGAAAATCCTCGGCCAGTTTGTTTCTGGACCCGATGGGCCTTCCCTTGGGGTTGCCGGACTGCCCTTTGACGAAACGATTGCCGGGCTTTTTCTTCTGTTCCTCAGTCATTTTTCTTTTTCACAGCGGCTTTGTATTCGCCGCACGTCCATTCCGGCTTGGTCGGCGGGAACTGGCTATAATTCGGCGCCGGGAGTTGCGGGGGAAATCGTCTGCAAGCGCCGCTGTCCTCGCCGGACTTTGAGAAATGCTGGCATTGCTTGCAGGTTTTCATTTTTCAAACACCCAGAATGTGAGGTTGTCTAATCCCGTCATGCGCTTCCACGCGAACAGGTTGGTTTTGCATTTCAGCGGGAACATATCGAGGAACATGCCGCCGTAGTCGCGCCGCCACATCGCCCCGTCATGCCCGCGATACGGCACCATCTCCTCGGATGGCGCGAAATACTCGCCGCAGATAATCCATCGGCGTGACAGCCGGTAAATCTCCCGCATACTGGCTTCGATCTTGTCGGGCGGGACGTGGATCAGAACGCCGGACGTGAACACCAGATCGGCAACCTTATCGGGGAACCCGATCTTGTCCGCCGTGTCGCCCGTGATGTTGCGATCAGGCATCAACTGTTTTGACGCAAGGATTGACCGCGCCGTGTCGTTCGGCTCGACCGCGTACATCTCCGCCGCCGTGATCTGCGACAGCGCATCGAGGTTAGCCCCGACATTGGCGCCCACCTCTAGGATCGACTCGCAGCCCTTCGGCAAAATCAGTTTCCAGAGGCCCAGCCTGGCCCCCAAGTTCAAATCGTTGTTGCGGTGCGTGTATTCGTCACCGAAGCTGCCGCGCCAAAACTCTACAGTGTCCGTGGTTTGCATGTCGCCCTGATTTGCCCGTCGCCCATCCCGTGCCACACGTCGCGAACCGCGCTCGCCATGTCGGCAAACTCTTGCCGGTTCAGCGACCATTCCGCGTCAATGCAATCGTCATCAATCTTGATATGCTTTTCGATCATCACAACGCCGAGCGCGGTCGCCGCAACTGGCGCGACAAGGCCGGGGCTGTGATCCGATAGGCCAACCAATCGGCCATTTTGTTTCAGCGTCTTGAGCGCCGCGAAATTCCCGTCGATGACCTTGGCCGGGTATTCCGCAATGCAGTGCAGGAACACCACATCAGGGCCTAGCCGAACCTCTAAGTCCTCGATCTGCGCCATGCTCGACAGTGCGCCGGTCGAAACAATCACCGGGTCGCCGGTCTTGGCTATCGCCTCAACAATGTCGGCCCTAAGCGCCTCGGGGCTTGCGATCTTGTAACAGGGCGGGGATATCGTCCGCTCAAGATACTCAACCGCATGGACACTGAACGGACTTGAGAACGCGGGCATGTGCGCGTGCCTGCAATACTCAAACAACTCCTCGTGCCATTCGCGCGGCGTCATCGCCTTTTCGTACAGCGCCCACAGTTCGCTATCGGGCTTGCACAGATCGCCCGGCGTGTAGGTCTGGAACTTAACCGCGTCGGCGCCCGCCCATATCGCGGCGTCAATCAGGTCTTTCGCCTTCTCGATATGGCCGTTGTGGTTGCAGCTTATTTCCGCAACGAGATACGGCGGCAGATCATAGCCGATCTTACGGCCCTGGATTTTCATTGGAATATCCCGATCTTGCTCAAATCGGGATAGTCGCTATTCGGCAAGTCGTCGTTGTGCTCGGGTAGAAACGACAGTTTGACCAGCCCTAGCGCGGCAATTTCAGGAGATAGATAGCAGTGGTAGCCAATAGAAAGGAACGTATCGTCTTTAGGCTGTACGCCTTCTTTCCGCCCATCAAACCGTGCCCTCCTTAGCCATTCGTCCGCGTCCGCGTTGTCGTGCAGGATCGCCCCGCCCTGTTGCAGCCCCAATATCTTCGACCAATGGAATGATACGCACTGATATTGACCGGGCCGATACATGCCGGACGTGAAGCGCCGCGCCGAATCCCATACCGGGTAAGGCTTCAACTGATATTCGCCGCGCCAATCCTCGTCGCGGAATTGAACCTTGCCGCCCGCGTGCATGATCGACTGCGGGACGGAAACATATGTGAACTTTGGTATCTCAACCCTATCGACGTTGAGCCACTTGCACGCCAGCAGCAGCGCCATCGTGCAACTGTTGACCGTTACCGCGTATCTCGCACCCGTATAGTCCGCGATGGCCTTTTCAAAATCGCGGACAACCTGAAAGGCATTCATTGGACCTCGTAGGTATGTTGCACCATCTTGAAGCCGAGCGCGGCGAACATGGCCGCCGACGCCTCATTGCGCGGGCTGACATTCGCCAGATAGCGGCGCTTGCCGTGCAATTCCATTAACGCCTTGACGGCTTGCGGCCCGTATCCTTTGCCACGGTGTTGCTTGAACACAAACACGCCGATTTCATTTTGGTGCGACAGATAACAGGCGCCGAAAGCGTCACCGATGAAATACCAACCTTCATAAGGCATCGACTCAACAAACCGGCAATGATCCTCAAAGGAGGGCATCGCCCTGTGACTGATGTTCGCCGCCTCGTCGCGCTCCGATAGAAGCGCATACAGCAGTTCGTGCCGGTCAGGCCGCGCGTAAACACTGGTAAGGTTCATGCCCGAAGGCGGCGCAGATGACGCGGTAATCGTCCTCGGTGTCGAGTGTAAGCCTGCCTTCCATTTTGAAGGGCGCCCTGACATTGACGCGTTTGATGTCGGCTGATCGCATCCATGTCGTGACGTGTTCACGCTCATCGCTCTCCATGCCGGCCCGGTACAGCGTCTCGAACGTGAAAGCCTCGCAATCGTAGCCCTGCGGGAACGTGCGCGGCTCTACGTTGCTGGCGTAGTCGTGGCCCGGCAGTGCGTTCAGCACCAGGCCGCAAAGCTCAGGACACAGCAGCGGACAATCCGCCGTGATCCGCATGATAACCTTGGCGTCTGTCTCCCGTGCCGCCTTCACGTAGCGGCTCAGCACGTCATGCTCGGGACCGCGAACAACCTTGCAGACGCTTCCGATTTCTTTCTCGATCACATCGTCAGGCGTGGCGACAACAACCAGATCAATCCCCGGTATTTGCCAGCACCGCGCAACCACTTCGCTAATCACGGTATGGCCGTTGAGCGGCAGCATCACCTTGCCGGGCAACCGGGCCGAGCCCATTCGCGCCTGGATGATGCAGACGTTCATAGCCGGGCTACTGCCTCCGCGAGTTCATCACGGTCCATGCGCCGCGCAATGTCTGACGTGTTGCCGAAGTCCATGCCCTCGTGGCGCTTCTCAAACGGGGGAAGCCCCTTCACGTCCATCTTGACGCCTAGCACCGATGCCAAATCGCCCAAGCGGTACGCCGGGAGCTTTGGTATCAGCATCTCGCTGTTTGATTTGGCCGCCTGCAGCACGAGGTCAACCGCCTCGTCCATCCACATCCAGAACCGCGTGCAATCCGGGTCCGTCACAGGAACGGTGTTAATCCCGCTGCGCTTCATTTCCTTCCAGCGCGGAATAACCGAGCCGCGCGAGCCCGCAACATTGCCGTAGCGTGTAACAACAAACTTAGGACCATTCTTGCCGCCCGTGTTATTCGCGTTGAGCAGCAACGATTCCGCCAGCGCCTTGCTCTGCCCGTAAGGGCTGATCGGCTGCCATGCCTTGTCCGATGAAAGCCCGACGACGCGCCGAACCTTGGCGTCCATCGCGGCTTCGATCACGTTCATGGTCCCGATAACGTTAGTCTTAACCATCTCAATCGGGTCGTAGGCGCCGACCTCGATCCGTTTCAACGCCGCCGCATGAACTACAACGTCAACGCCATCAAATGCGCGACGCAGCCGGTCACGGTCGCGAACGTCACCGATGAAGAACCGCAGCCGGTCGTCACTCAGCCGGTCGCGCATCTCGGCTTGCGTGTGTTCCCCCCTGGAAAGGATCACAACCCGCTCAACGCCATCGCGTAACAATCGCTTGGTGAACGCCTGGCCGAATGAACCAGAGCCGCCAGTGATGAGAACCGATTTCATAGGCGTGTCGGTATTCCGTGCTGGTCTAGGTAACGCGCCGCGTCCTTCGGTGTCGTCTCACGAAACTGAAACATCGCGCCGGACGCAACCGCATGGGCGCCGGCCTGCATCGCATCGAGCATATGTTGGTATGAACCACAGCCACCCGCCGCTATGACGGGGATAGACACCGCATCAGACACAGCGCGGATCGTGTCCAAGTCATAGCCCTGCATCGCGCCGTCACGCTCAACGCTCGTCAGCAGGATTTCACCCGCCCCGAGACGTTCCATCCTGGCCGCGAACTCGGCGGGCTCGTCGCCCGGCCTAACGTCAATCGCGACGACGATGGCTTGCGCGCCGAACCGCTCGCTCGCCTCACGGACAAACTCAGGCTTGTCCCGCGCCATACGGTTGACGGCCACTTTATCTGCGCCGCCCGCAAGCAACCGCTGTATGTCAGCAACATTCTTGATGCCCCCGCCGACCGTGATCGGGCAGAACAACGGCTCGGTCAGGCGCGTGACCTCCTCAAACCGTGGCGCCAGGCGCGACACGTCAAGGATAATCAGTTCGTCAATGTCGCGGCGTTCCAAGAGGCGGATGCGATCCGCCATCGAGCCTATGCGGCGGTCTTTGCTGAACCCTCGGCCCTTGACGGCGCCGTGTTCGTCCCAGAGCAGGCAAGGTATGATTCGGGACTTGATGCCCAAGTGACAGCATCCCAGTTCGTGTAACGCTTGCAGATATCGTTGTACTCATCGGGCGAAACGCCGATGCGCCCGAGAATGTCCACTATAGGCTTGCCGAGATATGTTTGGGGCGTTGAGCGGTCAGCCTTCAACGCAAGTTCCGCTGCGTCCTGGCGCGACATAAGCCCGCGCCGAATGTGGTTGCTCAGAATGTCCGTAGCGCGGCTGTAACCGAACTTGAGCCAGCGCAGCCCATCGTGAATGCCTGTCTGGTAGTTGTCGAGGTTCTCATAGTTTCCGTATGAGCCCTCAACGTCGAAAGGGGCCGGGATGAAGCCGTGCCGCTCAGCGATGCGTGCGTTCTCGCGTCCATCCCAGGGGAAGAACGCGCCCATGAAGATCGCGCGAACACGGTCAACATCGGGCGGGTAGCGATAGACCTCTAGCTGCCGCGTGTCGATGTCGAGCAAGTCAGACAGATCACCGAGCCGCAGCCCGAGCAGGCCGCCGAACTCGTCAACCCAGTCTTTGGTTAGAAACTCTTTCGTTTCCGTGCCAGCCGGGCCCGCGCCGTATTCGTTCTGCGGACACTCGCCGTAAAGCACAATCGGGATATTCCGCGCCACGCTTTCACGCGCAGGCACCGACCAGATCAGATGATGCTCGCACCAGCTTATATCGCCCACCTCGCGCAATGCGAAGGCTGCGATCTTGTCCCGCGTCGGCTTGTGCGGCGTGATTTCAACGTGGTCGCAAAGCCGTGAAATGTTATCGAGGTTTCGCCTGCCGAACGGCGAAAGATCATCGGTCGTTGCAGTAACAGCTAACGGCTTTAGGCCAAGCTCAAGGCACTTGATAACCTGCCAGGTCGAATCCTTGCCGCCGCTACAGGCGACAATCACGTCATGGCTCTCGCCGCGATGCTGGCGCACCAATTCTACAAATTCAGCCTGTCGATTAGGCCAGTCAATCCCCGCGCGCCGGTCGAATGCCAGGCAGGCCGAACAAATACCATCTGTAAAATGTAAATCTGGTTTCGTATTCGGGTACAGGCACCGGCTACACCGGAAAAGCATACTTTGCTTTCAATTCCATCTGTCTCTTGGCAGCAGCGCGCACCCTTCTGCGGCGGCGCTGCATCGCAGTCTGGTCGAGCGGATGGATCGACGTATCCCTGGGCAACTGAAACGGGGTGAGGTTGATCTTGTCGCGGGTCTGGTGCGGATCTAGCCGCAGGTGGCTAAATCTGTTTTGGGCGTTCTCTGACGCGGTAACGAAGCGAAGATTTTGTTTTCGGTTATCGAGCCCGTCGCCGTTGATGTGGTCGATGATCGACCCGACCGGGGCCCGCATGATAAGCCGGTGCATCAGCTTTTGATTTGCACCGATCCTTGAGCTTCCGGTTTTGGCGTACACCGTATTTCCATGGACTGGATACCAATCCACGCGAGCTACCCGCTCGGCGTCGTCATCATCAACAAGTGCGTATCTTCCGGGGCCGACATAAATTCGTCTTGTCATGCAAACACCGAAACCCGCCATCTCAGCGGGTATTGTCCAGGGGACGGCGGCTACTAAGGGCTGTCTCCGAAGGGGTGATTGCTTCGGAAGGGCCTGCTCGCCACCAATCGCGCGCCTAAGCGATTTCCGCGACCGCCGCAGGATCAACGCCGATCAGGCGTCTAGCCCCCAGCACGTCAAGCCATACACGGACCTCTTTCCCATTGTCAAGCGCAATCTGTGCTAATAATCCTGACATGGGAGAATTATCCTGGAACCGCACAGCCTGGCCGGGCTTAAACCGGGGCCGGGCGACCAAATCCACAGCGCCAACCTGTCCTTTGCTGTCTGCCTGTTCAATCAGGCGTTCCATTACTGAATGGGGTATCTCTAGTGGCTCGTTACCGCTGCAAACCACGGTCACAACGCCGTCTGTCTCGGTGACGCCGTAGAGCCCCTGCCCGTCCTTGACCGCAACGAAAACATATCGGGAATATAGCGGTCTATTGATCCACTCGACTAGGTATTTATCCACATTTGGCCGCTTGCGGCGCCTGCGAACACGCTCGAATGGGTAGAACGTCCAGTAGCCGGATCGCTTGAGGTCGCGTGTTACGACTTCCTCAGATCGAGGGGATGTCATTACGGCGTACCATTTCATGCTGCTTGTTCTCCGTGGTTCGGCGGCCATTCCGTCTCGTATCGCCAGCCTCCCGCCTTGTCGCGGGGCTTTCGCTTGCCGATCCTGCGTTCGTATTCGTCCCAAGCCTCAAGCTGCGGACTGCTGAACGATGCGTAAAATCCCGGCGCATCAATCAGTTGTCCGGATTCCGGTTCGCTGTAATCGCCGTGACGCTGTTGGTTGAGCCACGTCATCGCCTGGGCAACGTAGGGCGTGCGTTCTTGGCCTTTTGCGCGCATTTCCGCAGCGTAGCGGCTGGCCGCAGTTATGATTTCGCCCGGATCGACGCCCGATTTCACGAGAGCCACGAATTTATTTCGTGCCGGTGTTTTCGGGTTTGCCCCATCGCGTCGTGGGTAGGCTTTCCAAAAGTCGTCAAACCGATCAGCGGGGCGTGTCGCCCTTGCGACCGCCCGAATATCTTTCTTCTGTTCTGTACTCTGTATCTGTTCTGTCTCTGGGGGCGTTACTGTAACGTTACGTTGCCGCTCCCTGTGCCGTTTCACTCTCTCATTTGAAACATCCGATTTGTATTGCCGGGTGTTCCAGTTGTGCGGGCGCAAACCATCGTCATCGTGGTCTAACAGCCTTGCTTCTATTAGCCTTTCTATCTCGGGCTGGAGCTTCTCAGGCTTCATGCGAAGCAGTATCGCCATGTCCTCGAACGGCGGAAGCTCGCCGTCATTCTTGGACGCGATACATAAAACTCCAACCCAAACGCGATAGG
>Ga0181337_1000086_pt1 | contig 14014 bp, 26 predicted proteins | sample Sp13VDMM15DD_FD_168302 | JGI IMG/M metagenome (GOLD analysis project Ga0181337, IMG submission 168302) | Freshwater viral communities from Lake Michigan, USA - Sp13.VD.MM15.D.D | ecosystem: Environmental > Aquatic > Freshwater > Lake | place: USA: Michigan | collected 2013-04-23 | reverse complement strand
GCAGGTTCGGCAGTACCTGGAGCTCAACAGCCCGAGCACGTCCAGCCGCTACTCCGACGAGACGATCGGGTCGAACATCCGGTCCGCGCAGTCGGATCTGGAGGCCGCGACCAAGCGGTTCCTGTACGACCACCCGGGCATCACCTGGGCGACCACCACCATGCTCCAGGCGCAGGTCACGCTGCCCGGCTTCCGCTCGATCGACAGCTGCACGTGGGGCGGGTCGACCATGACCGTGGCGGTCCCTGGTGACGGCAACCAGTCGCCCACGGCCTGGGGCCTGTGGGAGAGCAGCCCGGGCGTGGACGAGCGCCTGATCATCGCGCTGCAGTTCCGGGCCTGGCGCGTCGACAACGACATGCCGTGGTACTTCGCGGACAAGCTCTGGTGGGACAAGAACCTGGACAGCCCGTTCTACCCGGGGAACTACGGCGGTGGCTATGCCTGGACGTCCATGCCCAACGACCTGGTGATCGTGGGCGATGGCGGCTACACCCCAGGCTCGGAGCCCGAGGCCGTGAAGAACGCGGTCAAGGTGTTCGCCGCCTGGAAGACGATGCGGCCGGCTGGTCTCATGGGCGGGATCGCGGTGACGCCGCAGGGCAACACCGTCGACTACACCAGCCTGCCCGCGGAGGTCGTGGACTTCATCGCGGACTGGTCCATCGGCCAGCAAGTCGCGAGCATGTGATGGCTGGCGAGCTCATCGGCTACACCGGCCTGAACGCCCGCATCACCGCGGTGGCGGATCCCCGCACCCGCCAGCACGTCGCGCGGCGCTGGCAGATCCTCACCATCCGTGGCGCGAAGATCCGGGTGCCTCGGAAGACCAGCAACCTGGGGCGGACCATCCAGCCCGGCCTGCTCACCGATGAGAACGCCACGGTGGTCGTCACCGCCGACTACGCGGCCGCGGTCGAGCTCGGCACCAAGCCGCACATCATCCGGCCGAAGCCTGGCCGCGTCGGGCGGAACGGGCGCCCGGCAGCGCTGGCCTGGGGTGGCGCCAGGCGCCTCTCCGGGTCGCTGCGGTCCGGCGCCAGCCCGGAGCACTTCGCCAGCTTCGTCAACCACCCGGGGACGCGGCCGCACCCGTTCCTCCGGCCGGCCGCGGTCGAGGCGCTCCACGAGGAGGGACTCATGGACGAGATCATCATCAGCTGGAACGGTGCCGCATGAGCTTCGTGCCGATCATCCCGAGCAGCTACCAGGAAGATCGCGTCGAGCTCATGGAGGCGATCGAGGCGCTCATCGACGCGTTCATCGCGTCGCAGAGCTACGCCATCGGGCGGATCTTCTGGAGCGAGCTTCCGGCGTCGCTGACGGGCGAAGGACCGATGATCGTCCTGGGCGACATCAACGAGGCGATCAAGCACGACATCAGCCTGCGGACCACGGTCTGGACGGGCACCGTCACCTGGGTGGACTGGCTGTCGGACCCGGGCGAGGCGTCGCTGCGGGCGTCCGTGTTCGCTGATCACATGCGCGATCTGTTCACCGCCAACCCGACGATCACCGGCCGCGGGCTGCTGGAGCAGGTCGGCTTCCTGGAGGCGGAGCTACGCCAGGGACAGCTGGTGTTGAACGCGCCGCAGGTCCTGTTCACGTACACGGTCCAGGAGGGTCGGAACTGACCCGCTGACGGTGTAGGCTCTGCGCTGCACGCCGGCAGGAGCCGAGCACGTCAGAGGAGCTCACCGATGGTCGTACAGGCTCTGCCCGGCAACGTTCGCTTCCGGGCCTACCAGCTGGGTCTGCAGTCGGACCTGCTCACCCGGGTCAACGCCACCAGGCGCGTCCCTTGGCGCTTCACGCCGACGGTCGACCCGCACTGGACCTTCCCGGACGTGGACACCGGAACGCTCGACCCGGCGATCGCGCCCTACCGGATGGCGGTCGACGTCACGGGCCAGGCGGTCGGGCCGCTCGCAGCGGACGACGCGCAGATCCTGTGGTCCGGGCTGCTCATGGGTGGCGTCACGCCGACGGGCGGGCCGGCCTTCAGCTGGGCCTTCCAGCCGGACGCGACCAGCGCGGATCCCTACGACCCGGTGAGCGGCGAGTGGGGAGACGAGGTCACGGGTGACCAGTTCGCCTATATGGGCGGCATCATCGACCAGCTGCAGCTGACCTTCCCGCAGGACCTGGGGCCCATCCAGATCCAGGCGGACTACCGCTACGCCCAGGTCGAGTACCCGCACACCCGTCAGAACCTGTCGGTCGACACCAGCCCGGCCTGGCTCTACGGCGCGGACACCGCTCTCTACATCGATGACACCGCGGGGTCCATCGGCATCACCCGCATGGTCGACACGATGCACGACGCGTCCATCACGATCGCCAGCAACACCGACGTGAAGCGCTTCTCGAACGGCTCCAACGCGAACTTCGCGGTGGCCGGCTACGGGCGCGGCGCGCGCACCCTGGAGAGCACGTTCAACTTCGCCAAGAGCACCCAGGCGCTGCAGGAGTTCGCGGACTGGCTGAACGCCAGCCCGGTCGAGCGCTTCGTCGTCCTGGACACCACGAGCCAGGAGTTCGTGACGGGGTCCATCCCCTTCCAGCAGAAGATCAAGTTCGCCGGCTACTGGTTCACCCGGGCCGAGTCGGCGGTCGGCAGCAACACCACCGCGCAGCTGGTCTGCCGGCACGTGTTCGACCCGGATCTGCCGAGCCCGATCGACGTGCTGGTGGTGAACAGCATGGCCACGCTCCTGGCGCCTCCGGCATGACCGACGTCCTGGTTCCGGTAGGAGCGTGCCGGTGTCCTGGGACGCCCCATGGTGACGGGGACTGGGTCGAGCTTCGGCCCAGTCCCACCATCGATATCGGCTCCGCGATCTACGCGGCGGTCGCCAACGTGGGCGACGATCCGGTGCAGCTGCAGGTCGAGATGACTCGCGCCTTCCTGCGCTTCGGGATCGTCGCCTGGAGCTTCACCGACGAGCTCGGTGCACCCATCCCGATCCGTCCGCGGAGCACGGACTTCGGGGAGGTCATCAGCCGGCTCCTGCCGTTCAGCGATGGCGGGTTCACGGTGGCCGATCGGGCGGACGACCTGTACTCCGAGGAGGTGCTCCGCCCCTTGATGACCCGGCTGTCGTTGATGCGCTCGCGGGATGGGCGGACGGTCGGGTCGACGTCTCCCACCCCGCTTACCTTGCGCAAGCCGGCGAGGCGGTCCAAGCCATCCTCGCCTCGAAGCACGGCTGGGAGTCCGTCCGCGGACCCGGGCCGATGACCCACAGGGAGGCGCTGCTCTCCCTGCAGCTGATGGCTGAGGAACGCGTAGGCTCCGCGGCGCGGCGCGCGATCCTGGAAGCCAAGGCACTCGAAGACGCAGCGTTCGACAACGCGCTCTCAGCGGTGAAGGCCGTCGAGCGCGGGAGGCAGTAGCCCGTGGCCCTTGCAGAGCGAGCGCAGCTGATCGCGGACCTGGAGCTCAAGGATGGGCTGACGGGTCCGGCGAAGAACGCGAAGGGCGCGCTCGGAGACCTGAACAAGGAGGTCGCGCAGACGTCCACCCGGGTCTCCGGGCTGGGCGCTGCCTCTGCTCGCATGAGCGGGTCCATGGGCCACGCCCGCGATCGCGTCGGCCAGCTGTCCAAGAACATCGGCCTGCTCTCCCTGGGCGGAGCGGCCATCGGTCTCACCAAGTTCCTGAAGGACAGCGCCTCCGCCGCGCAGAGCTTCGGGAACACCGTCGTGAAGATCAGCGCGCTCACCGGTGTGAGCACGGAGCGCGTGAGCCAGTTCGTGGACGCCTTCGACAAGTTCGGCATCACCGCCGACAAGAGCGAGCGGATCCTGGGGTTCCTGACCAAGACGGTGGGCAACCTGACGGACACGCAGAAGGAGGCGAAGAAGGTCCAGCAGGACTACGGGTTCAGCCTGCTCGAAGCCAACGGCAAGGCCAAGGACTCGCTGACGATCGTCCGCGACTTCACCAGCTACTTCAACGACAAGCAGATCCCGGCCCAGCAGAAGGCCGCGCTCGGCGCCAAGCTCTTCGGCCGCTCCTGGACGGACATGATCCCGGTGTTCGAGCAGGGCCGGAAGGGCTATGACCGCGCGCTCGAGTCGGCCATGAAGCTGACCAAGCAGGACGTCGCCAACCTGAAGGCGAGCCGCCAGGCGCAGCGTGAGTGGAACGACGCGCTCGGTGACTTCCAGGTCATCGTCGGCATGAAGCTGCTGCCGGTCATGGCGGAGCTCGCGCAGTCGGCTGCGGACTGGCTGAACGACGAGGGCAACCAGAAGTCGCTGCTGGGCTTCCTGGACCAGGGCATCAAGCTCGGCAAGGATCTGGCGGGCTTCCTGACGGGCCGCGTGCTGCCGGCCGTGAGCGGGCTGGCCGACGCGGCGACGGGCTTCTGGAACACCCTCCCTGGTCCGCTGCAGGAGCTTCTGATCACGGGCCTGGTGGCCGACCGGACGATCAAGTACCTGTTCGGGTTCAGCGTCACGGGCGTCGCCGGCGACATCGTCGGCGGGCTGGTGAAGGACGGTCTGGGCGCCATCCTGGGCAAGCTCGGCCTGGCGCGCGGCAGCAGCCCGGCCAACCCGATCTACGTCTCGGGCGGCATCGGCGGCGGTGGCGCCACGGGCGCGCCCGGGGCGGGCGGTGGCATGGGTGGCGTGGCCAGCAAGATCGGGCGCGCTGTGTCGATCCTGGGCGCCGTCACGATCGCCGGCGCGTCGGTCGCCGCGCTGGCGGAGCAGTTCGGGATCTTCCAGGCGGGCGTGGCCCGCGACCAGGCCAGCCTCCAGGAGAAGGCGGACCAGGCCCGATCCCAGGAGGCGGACGCCGCGCTGGCCAACCTGCGCTCGATGAACCGGAAGCTCAACGACGTCCAGGGCCTGGACCGGATCCTGGGCGACACCTTCGGCGGCGAGCAGATCGCGGACGGCCTGGTGAACCTGAGCCACGCGGTGGCCAACAACGGGCGCCTCTCCGCAGCCCAGGTCGTGGACGCGATCGGCGTGCTGAAGGAGGCGCAGCGCCAGGCCATCGCCCGCGGCAACCAGAAGGCGGCCGATGAGATCGGACGCGATATCGCCAAGCTGCAGCGGACGACCACGAACGAGGGCAACCAGCAGCAGCGCGCCACGGATCGCCTCCGCGCCGCGGTGAAGGAGGCGCCGAACCGCTCCGAGGATCTGCTGACCAGCATCCGCAACCAGCCGACGAAGATCAACGTGACGGTGCCCGTGTCCACGTCCGTGAGCGTGCGCGACGTCGAGACGTCCACCAGGACGAGCAGCCGCTACGGGTTCGTGGCGACGTGACGCTCTTCTACTACGGCTCCAGCGGTGATCTGAACACCAACCGCATCCGGCTCGGGACGGGCTTCTCGCTCACCGAGGCGGCGGAGGCCGGCGTGCTGGCCATGAGCAGGGTCGGCGTGGACGATCCGGCCGGCAACCTGAACATCGTCGGCCACCACAGCTTCCGCGCGACCGAGACGGCGTGCTCCTGGCCCACGCTGTTCCGTGGCTACTTCGCGGACCGGACGATCAAGCGCGCGGAGTCCATGCTCACCGGAGCAGCGCGCCGCTGGGACTGCACCGTCTACGACATCAACGCCGCGCTGCAGTTCGAGGTCATCCGCGGGACCAGCGCGCAGCGGCCGGCCGAGACGGACACGGAGCGCCTCGAGTGGCTCCTGGGGTCCGGGTTCCTGGGGCCGATCAGCAGCGACGACGGCGCGATCTTCGGCGCCGATGAGGAGCTCGACAAGCAGGACTACCGCGGCATGACCGCGGCGGACGTGCTGAGCGACTGCGGCCAGGCGTCGGGCTGTAACTACTTCGTGGCCTGGGATGAGACGGTCGGCGCGCCGATCATCCACTACTACCTGCCGACCCGGGCGTTCAACAGCAGCACGCTGCGGATCTCCAACGTCCTGGGTGACGTCGACGGGCTGACGGTGTTCGCGCCCGACAAGGACGCCGAGCTTCTCCGCGACCCGTCCCTGGTCTACAGCGGGGTGCTCTACCAGTACGGCGATCGCGCCTCGGCCTTCGTCTACGAGACCAACCCGACGGTGCTCGCGGCGATCGGTCACAAGCGCGAGACGACGCACGCGGACCCGTCCCTGAGCTCTGCCGCCAAGGCCACCAGGAAGGCGACCGTCTGGCTGTCCGAGTCGGAGGACGAGACGGACGTGATCAGCGTCGTGCTGCACAAGGTCCCGACGTCCCAGGTCAACCTGATCCGCGCTGGCCAGCGCATCGAGGTCAAGTTCACCCACCTGCCTGGGTACGAGGCCTACACCTGGATGCGGGTCCAGCGCCGGACGGTCGCGCAGGACGGCGACACCCAGGAGTACTACGCGCTGACGCTCCAGCTGAGCAACCCGAAGCAGGGCGGATCCGGCGTGCGGCACAAGCCCGGCCGGCACCCGGACGGCACCGTGACCACGGACGGATCGTCCATCACGCTGACCCAGCGCGAGATGCTCAACCGCTTCGACGGCTTCGCGCTCGACCCGCTGTCCGATATCCAGTACGGCAACCCGGTCACGAAGCGCATCGGGTCCTGGGTCTATCACAACCTGCCCTACACCACGACGGGCTGCCCGATCGGCGCAGGCGGGTGGTCGGGCATCGCGGAGTACGAGGGCTGGTACGAGTTCACGACCGGAGCGCTGGCCGACAACGTGATCGGCGTGCGCTTCACGATCGACCCCGCCAACCCGACCTTCATCTACGGCAACGCCGAGGACCAGCCCTACTTCTACGGCTGGCGCGCCGCGCAGCCCACCGACGTCGGGCAGTACGTCCCGGTCGGGACCGTGGACTGGGTGAGCGCCGGCGCGGTGGTCGACCTTCCCAGGAGCGCCATCCAGGAGGGCGGCACCAGCTACTTCTGCCTGGCGCCCGGATGGCGCGCCGCGGCCGAAGCGTTCTTCTGCGCGCAGGACCTTGCCGATGGCACCGCGGGCCCGGCCGGATCCCTGAGCTCGGGCGGCGAGGGGAACAGCGGCAACCTGCGGATGCCCACCGTCACGGCCACGTACCTGATCATGAGCGGGTCGTCGGGGCTGTCGCCATGGACCCCCGGGGACGGCGCCATCGACGGCGTCAACCGGACCTTCACGCTGACGGGCTGGGATGGCACCGGAGCGCCCCAGGTCAAGATCAACGGCCTGGTCGCTGACGGCACGGACTACGAGTACTCGGACACCGCGCTGACGGTCACGCTGCGCGTCGCGCCCCAGGAGGGCGACCAGGTCACCTTCCGCTACCAGGCGGGCACCTGATGGGCGTCCTGGTGAACCTGTGGACCCAGGTCCGCAGGACGCTGAACCTGGTCAACGGAGGCACGGGCAACACCGAGGGCTGGTCCACCGCGGTCATCAAGGAGTGCTGGAACCGGACCGGCTCGACCATCGCGCTGAACACCCTGGTCAAGCTCACCAACGCGTACAACGATCCGCGCGTCACGCCGTGCAACGCGACCAGCGACAAGGTCCTGGGCGTGGTCGTCGGCTACTGGGATCCCGACGACCCGAACACCCTCATCCAGGCTGACGCGCCGGACGTGACCCGGGTCGCGGTGATGACGCACGGCACCGTCCGGGTCCTGGTCACGGGCACAGCGACCCGCGGCCAGTACGCCTTCCCGTCGACCACCAGCGGCGCGGCATCCTCGAGTGCCACCATCGGCGCCGGCGCCTTCGGGGTGTTCCAGGGATCGGCCACGACGGGCAACACCGCCATCGTCACGCTGACCGGGACGCAGGGCCAGGGAGTCGGATCGTCCACCACGTTCGGGACGCCGGCGATCGTCCTGGGCACCGCGGCCGCTGCTGGCTCCATCGCGGAGGCGATCCGCCGAGACGCGACGATCGTGGCCTTCGACGCCACCACGCCGGCGGCGCTCACGTTGGGCGGATCTGGCGCTGTGGGCGCTGCAGCGGTCGCTGCGCGCAGGGACCATGGCCACGCGGTCACGGGCGCGCTGGACGCGCTCAGCGACGTCACGGCGCCATCCCCGGTGTCCGGCGACGTCCTGACGTGGACGGGGGCCGCCTGGGTCAACCAGTCGCCTGGTGACGCGGCGTTCATCTGGCGTCCGCTCATGGACGGAGCAGTGCCAGGTACCATCATCCTCGACGGCACCACGGGCGAGGCGATCATGGCCTACGGGCCCGCGTAGGAGGTCTCGATGGCCGCGACAGTCGCAGGGATCCTGCTCACCGGGGACCACGCGTCCCGCCCGGCAGCGACCGCCGTCGTCGCGGGCACCCTCTACAGCTGCACGGACCACGACCTGGTGTACCAGAGCGATGGCGCCACCTGGTCGACCTGGGCGGACCTGTCGGGGTCGGGTCCGAGCTTCGCCACGCCGGCCATCGTGCTCGGCACCGCGGCCGCCGCCGGCGCGGCGTCCACCGTCATCCGATCCGACGGCACGATCGTTGCCTTCGACGCGACGAACCCAGCGGCCATGACGCCAGCCAGCACCGCGGTCGTCGGCGTGGCAGCGGTCGCCGCCAGGCGCGACCACGTCCATCCCTTCACGGACACGGGCGTCATCAACGTGGTCATCGACGGCGGAGGCGTGGCGCTGACGACCGGGCGGAAGATCGACCTGTACTGCCCGTTCGCGTGCACGCTCACCGCGGTCACCATGGGCGCCGATCAGTCGGGATCGGTGGTCGTGGATATCTGGAAGGACTCCTACGCGAACTACCCTCCCGTCGTGGGCGACTCGATCACGGCGAGCGCCAAGCCGACGATCACGACCGCGGTCAAGAGTCAGGACAGCACGCTCACCGGATGGACGACCAGCGTCGCCGCGGGAGACTGGCTGACGTTCAACGTGGACTCCGCGACCACCATCACGCGCGTGACGCTGGCGCTGAACTACACGCGGGCCTGATCGGATGGCCACCAGGCTCTACTTCAACGAGTCGCAGAACGCGGCCTTCGATATCGGCGCTGCGGTGTCGAGCCTGTGGGAGCAGACCATCGCGTCCGGGGTGTTCCCGACGAAGCGCCTGCGCACCACCGGCGACGGCAACTCGAACACCAACCACAACCTGGGCAACATCGGCACGGGCGTGAACCCGTGCGACGTTCTCTTCGGCCAGTTCATGACGGACGTCCTGCCGTCCGGGGTGCTCATCAGCGGCACGATCCAGGGCAACATCGTCTGCCGCGAGGGCAACACCGCCGACAACCTCTACACGCAGCTGGGCCTGTACGTGGTCAACAGCAGCGGCGTCCTGGTGCACACCCTCCTGGGTGGCGCCAACACCGGCGGCACCGAGATGAACAGCCCGAGCGCCAACAACCGGAACCTGCCGCGCAACGGATCGACGGCGATCAGCAGCTACACCACCGTGAACGCCACCAGCCGGATCGTGGCGGAGATCGGGATCCGCACCGAGTCCACCAGGACGACCGCCGTCGGCTACATGTACTTCGGCGCCGGCAGCGGAACCGACCTGCCCACCGGCGACGCCTCGGACAGCAGCACGACCAAGTCGCCGTGGATCGAGTTCAGCGCCGATATCTTCACGCCGCCTTCCGCCGCCGGCGGCAAGAGCCAGGTCGTGATGTTCGGATGACGGGAGGACTCGTGGAGGGGTTGGTCGCCGGGCTGGTGCTGGGCTTCGTGCTGCGCGAGGTCGTCATCCCCGCATGGGTCGCGGTGAGGCACCCGCGCCACCATGGCCGATGAGAAGGAGCCTCAGCGCAAGAACGCCCGCGTGCCCGATGAGCTCGCGGATCTGCGCCGCTGGGCGGTCAAGGTGTTCCTGGCGCTGAGCGTCCTGATCGTCGTGGTCGACGCCTTCGGGCGCCTCTTCCGCGATCCAGCGTTCAGGATGGACCCCGTGGTGTTCGGCTTGGTGTTCGGGACGCTCCTGGCGCTGCTCGGTCTCGAGGGCATCAACCGCGTCCTGGGAGCCGGCAAGTGACGCCCCAGGAGTGGGTGCCGCTCACGGCCGTCCTGGCGCTGGCGGTCTGGTCCCTGGTCCTGGTGAGCGAGCACGATCACGTCCGGTCGCTGGACTCCATGCCGGACGCGGTGGTGGAGGGTTCCCTGGTGGCGGTGATGGCGGCCTGCATCGGCGGCCTGGTGGCCAGCCTGGGATGGGTGGACGTCCTGGAGACGGAGGCGACCGCCTTCGTGGCGACGGCCTGGCGCGCGGCGGTCCTGGCTGCCGGCGTCTACGCGCTCATCGGAAGCGCCATGGACGGCCGCGCGCGCTGAGCGCCAGCCAGGCGATGACGACGCCTGAAGCCAGGCCCAACGGGAAGAGGTCCATGCGCCGATCCTGACGCATGGACCCCTGGCCCGTGATGAGCAGTCCTACCTAGTAGTCGTCGGTCGGCAGCCCGTCCGCGATGCAGGTCCCGTTGCAGCGTCCCGAGTGGGTGGGCCGGATGGCGGCGTCCAGGATCTGCGCGAGCTCTGGCGCCAGGACCTTGGTGCGCAGGTAGCGCGCTCCGTAGCCGTTGGCGAAGATCGGGAAGGACCCGCGGAAGGCCGCGTCGATCGTCCAGGCTTCCTCGCCATCGAGGCGCGACACCTGGAGGTCCAGGCCTTCGACCCGGAGCTCGGCGGACCAGCCTTCGACGGCGTCCGTCCGGCCCGCGGTCCAGGCTGGGTTGATGAGGCTGGCCATCAGGCCAGGCTTGGTCCGGCGCTCGGGCGCCTGGAGGATCGTGGGCGTCATCGGTCGTCGCCTCGGGCAGCGCGCTCCGCGCCAGCCAGCCAAGCCTCCATCGAGTAGCCCATCCCTTCGTCGCGCCCGGTGCCTGCTCCGTAGGCTTCCCAGCGCTCAGCCTCCATGCGCGTCTCCGGGTTGTGGCGGAGCTCGCGCACCAGGAGGTCGCGCTGCTCCAGGAAGGCCAGCCAGGCTTCGCGCGTCGCCTCGACCTGGTCGATGATCTGCTCGGTGGCCATCAGTGCGCCTTCGCGTAGTGCGCGCTGAGGTCGCTGGTCCGCGCGTCGAACGTCGCAGTGCAGCGGAGGCAGGCGACTTCGGCGTGCTCGCCTTCCTGGTGCAGCTGATCGCTGATCGCCTGGAGGGCGCTGCGGATGGATCCCGCGTCGCCAACGTGGCCCCAGTGGAGGCCTTCCGCGGGCGCATCGTCGTGGTTGGTGAGCGTGGCGGTGATGCGCGCCAGGAGCGCCAGGCTGGCCTGGTGGTGCTCCATGTAGGCGGCCATGGCTGCCTGGGCGTTGGCTTCGCGGCGCTCCGCGGGGGTGAGGCTGAGGGTTCGTGCCATCGTGGTGCTCCCTTCGTCCGCTGTTGGGGCGGGCTGGCTAGCGGCAGTCGACCGCGTACTTGGCGCCGGCGTGGCTCTTGCAGAGGATCGTCTGGCTGGGCGTGATGTGGGTTCCGCGCGCTCCGCAGTCGTTGCCCTTGGCGGTGATCGCCATGCAGGGGATGCCCGCGGCCCAAGGCTTGTACTCGGCGGTGATCGGGCTGCGATCCGTCCAGGGCTGGATCGTCCAGGTCGCGGCGCCCGTGGTGCCGATGTTGCTGGCGCGGATCTTGGTGGTGGTGGCTGCGTGCGTGGTGTCCATGCGCGTAGCTTCGCTCTGGCTGGCGGACGAGTCGATGGGACCATGGTCCCGATGCGCATGGGCCGTTGCGCGGACGCGCCTGGGACTATCGGGTGGCTACCTTCTGGCGCCGATCCAGAGCGATACTGCTGGTCCTGGCGCCTTCAACGGGTGCCCGCAGCGGAGACGAGCACGATGTGCCACCCCAGCGACTACGAGCATCTGATGACCGGAGGGCCCGCGGTCGACGCGCCTCTTCCGCCCGAGCCGACCTGGCTGGCGGGCTTCCCGATGGCGGAGGAGGCTGACGCCTACGTTCGGACCCTGGTGTTCGGGCAGCGCGGGCGGATCGCCTGCGAGCGACCGAGCTTCGATCCGCACTGGTGCATCGTCCACAGCGAGGACTTCGCGGAGGGCGCCGGAGCCTGCGAGGCAGCGCGGTGATCGCCTCGACCTGCATCAGCCGCGGGCCCGCCCGCCAGGAGGTCCACTCGATCGACCTGCGCATCAAGAAGGGCCAGGCGCACCCGAGCCAGTTCGCCCGCGACGTCGCGGAGTCCGTGCTCCGGCGCCAGCTGGGCGCCGACGCCTCGATCGTCCTGGCCGAGGAGCGCATGGGCTACGACGAGTACCAGATGACGGTCCTGCTCTTCTGGCGGACCGACGAGGCGGCGCGGTGATCACCTGCCCGGAGTGCGGCGCGAGCCGCCAAGGCACCGAGGGTGCCATCGCACACCTGGCCGTCGCGCATCGCCGGGCGCGGCGCGGACAGCCACCCATCGCGCCCTACGACACCTGGGTCGCCTGGCGCGTCACCGAGGGCGCAGCCATCGTGGCCGAGCGGCGCACGAGCCTGGCGCGGTGATGGCCGAGCGGAACGCCACCCCGGGCGCGGACATGATCCTCACCTGCGTCGAGCCCGGGTGCTCGCGCATCACCAGGTCGCGGGTCCAGTTCGACTACACCTGCTGGGAGCACTCCGGGCCCGCGGAGTTCCCGGCCCTCGACGCGCCATGCGATCCCGACCTGGACTGCGGCACCAGCTGCTACCGGGACGGCGACAGCTTCGTCCGCGATGGCACCAGGCCCAACGCCTGGGGCGGTGGCGACGAGGACGTCCAGTACTTCTGCAGCTGCGAGCACCACGAGGAGGCGCCATGAAGCGCACGGCCAACGTCCCCGGCGCGGCCCATCCGCGCGAGCTCATCCACGGGATCGGCTACCGGATCGCCTTCGTCCCTTCGGAGGCCTGGCGCCCGGATCCCTGGGCGCATCGGGCACTCGAGGCGCGCATGGGCGCGTCGGCCATGCGCTCGCGGATCTTCGCGGACGCTGGCTACCGGATGCCCGACCTGCCGGCCTTCGTCATGGGCGTCCATCCTGGCGACGTCCAGCAGTCGGAGCATGGCCTGGCAGGGCCCGGCTACCGCTGGTTCGTCGCCGCCTGGACCGAAGAGGTCGAGCACGGGTGCCCGGCCTGGGGCGCCAAGGACCCGGCATGAAGTGCTCCGGGTTCCCGATCCCCGACAGCATCGAGGCGGGTGAGGACGGCATCACCCGCGCTCGCTGCCTCTGCCGGCGCCAGCTGACGCTGGTGGCCAACGTCCCCGACCGCCGCGACACCTGGCGGCATCATCCGAAGGCGAGGTACATCCGATGATCGAGGCGCTCCAGGACTACCTGGCGCAGATCCAGGCGGCTGGCACCAGCGGGACGGTGGCGCTCGGCGCGCTGCTCGTCCTGGTGGCGGTGGCCATGGCGCTCCGCGGGCTGCGGTCATGAGCGAGTGGGCAGAGCTCAAGGCGCTGGCGGAGGGCGCCGACGTCTGGAGCGACGAGTGGGACGAGGCATCGACGGACGGATCGGCGGTCGGGCAGTACCTCGATGCCGTCCGTCCTGGCCGGATCCTGCGCCTGATCGCGCTGGCGGAGGTCGCGGAGCGCACGGCGACCATGGGACCGTGCTCGCAGACCCACCATGAACACCTGGCGGCCGCGGCCCGCGTGGCGCTGAAGGGCGCCAGGCCATGAGCACGAGCCTCCCGCCCAAGGTCCTGCAGAAGGCCATCAACCGGGTGTTCGACGCGGACCTGACGATGGCCACGGAGGACCTGGTGCGGATCGCTGAGTCGATCGAGGAGCAGGGCTACCTGATCGTCGCGCGGGCCGACGTCCATGCGCTCCGCGCGGCCGCCGACAAGGTCCTGCGGTTCGCGCCGGCGACGCGCTGGCCGCACCGCTTCAACGGCGAGGTCGGGGACGCGTGCCGCGAGCCCGGCTGCGGCCAGATGATCAGCAACGGCGCGGCGCACTGACGGTGCAGCCGAGCACCGATCTTCGCTGCACCTGGCAGGAGCCGAGTCGCAACGCCGATCTGTCGTGCCACGCTGTTGGCACGACCTGGTGGTCTGATAGCTGGGGCCGGCGAGTCGTCCGGTGCCGCAAGCACTTCCGGGAGGCGGCCGCAGACGCGGCGCGCGCTCTC
>Ga0181337_1000085_pt1 | contig 14195 bp, 16 predicted proteins | sample Sp13VDMM15DD_FD_168302 | JGI IMG/M metagenome (GOLD analysis project Ga0181337, IMG submission 168302) | Freshwater viral communities from Lake Michigan, USA - Sp13.VD.MM15.D.D | ecosystem: Environmental > Aquatic > Freshwater > Lake | place: USA: Michigan | collected 2013-04-23 | reverse complement strand
GCTATTTGATTCTGGAATTCGGTAGACTGCTGCGTTGACAAAAGCGGGTTAGCAATCGTGCCGTTGATGCCCAGCACCGAGTACCGCGGCAACGCCCGGTCAAGCGTGTTCTGAATCAGGATGATTCCCTCTTGGGCATCAGGCAGCACCAGTCCGGCCATCTGATCGAGCTTGCTGAGCGCGGATGCCAGGCCCGCGTCTTGCCAGCGGTTGTAGTCTTTCGCAGCTACCTTAACCGGCTCGCCGCGTGATAGTTTGCGGAGCGACATTAGTTGCCTAACCCTAATTCGGTAAAGTCGGCCTCGCGGTAGACGGTTTCAATCAACGCCTGCTTGGCCTTCATCAAAACCTGATTCGCTTGCACGTCCTGCACAAAGTATACCCATTGGTACTGATGGCCGCTCTTTTCAATCGGCCCGAAGCCAGCACCACCACCGCCCGCACCGATCATCACGTTATCTGCCGCGACGATGTTTTCGCTGGCCGAGAATGTGAACGTCACCGTCGTTTTCTCGCGATACTTGGCTTTGATCCTCGCGCCCATGAAGAGCAATTCGCCGCGTTCAAACGTCTTCCAAACTGCATCGTTTGTTTTGCCGGTCATCTCGGCAATGGCTTTAATCCACTCAATTGTGACGACGTTCGGCGCGAAGCTGGTTGTGCAGGTGAGTTCCAGTTTCGGGACAACAATATCCAGCCCCTTGACTTCATAGCCATGTTTTTTCTTACTTACGTCAATGGCGTTCTGAAACTCCATCGGGTTCCAGGCCGGGTCGTGGAAATCGTAATTGGTTTCGAAGCTGCTGGTGATGTGCTGCGTGCCGCCCGTCGTGTCGAAGTCCCATTCAATCTGCCCGATGTCCGGGTCTTTCTTCTGGGCTTCTGGGCTGACGTAGGAAACGGTCGCTTCCCAGATTCCGATTTCGATATGCTTCAACTTGATCGAGTCGCGGACCAACGCCCCGGCCGTCGCTGGCGCAGCCGCTTGCACTGCTGCATAGGCAACGTACTCATCTTCCTCGTCGTAGACCATGTAGCCGATTTGGCTCTTGTCTTTGTTTGTGTCAACCTCGCCTTGCAGGTCGCGCTCGCCATGTTGTTCGGCAACTACTGCTGTCATAGTTAATCGGCGGTCAGCCCCTCCAATCCTTCGATGCCAGCGATCATGTCTTCCTGCCCCTTGGCAATCTCTTGCAGAACTTCGAGCTGTTTTTCGTCGACCGAATTAGCAGGAGCCGCAAAGCCGAGCCGTGCCGCGCCGGAAGATGAGATAGCGCCGGTGGAGCCACTGACAAGGCTTGATTCCTGAATCTTCGCAGCGACGTTGCCGAGCGTGCTGGCCTTCTGGGCTACTTCGACTTTCCGCGTGGCGTCCACTGCTGCAATCTTGGCGAACGTCTCGGCGAGAGATATACCCGCTGCCGATGCCCGCTTTCGGTCGTCTTGCAGGTTCATTTCGCCTGCCGCACGCATGGCGATTAGCCCGCCTTCCCCGAGCGCCTTCAGCCCCATTTGATCTTGGACGAATTGAGGCAGTAGGCCCTGTAGTTCCAGCATTGCGTTGACTACCTTCTCAACCATCCAAATCGTCATCGCGTTCCAGGCTTCCTTGATTGTCAGGATCGCCCCGTAGAAAGCCGTCGTCAGCGATTGCGTGATAATCTGCCCCGCCAAGTCCCACCGACCGTTAACGATGGCTGTCCATAGTGCCTTGATCGATGTCATGGCCGCCGTTGCCATATCGGCAAGCCCTTGGAAGCCGGCCCCGGCGTTGAATAGTTGATCGAGGTAGAAAGCTGCTGTTAGCGCGGCGATGCCGCAGGCCGTGATGGCAGCCACGATAATGAAGATCGGCGAAGCAACGACGGCAGCCGCGATGCCGATTGCACTCATCACCATAGCAAAGCCCGTTGCTGCAAGACTCGCCGCGATGCACACCGCGCCAAGGCCCATCAAGGCAATCCCCACCGCCCCAATCACCACCAGAGCCACCGTCAGGCCCACAACCAGCCCGCGGTTGTTGTCGATGAACGTAATCACCGAATCGACTACCGATTCCAGCACGCCCATCAGTTTCAGGAACATCGGCGTCACGGCCGCAGCAATCAACTGCGAGACTCGCGAGAGCGCGTTGCCCATGCTCAGGAAAGCCCCCTCAGCCTTCACAGCGAGCGCCAAATCTTCCGCCGACATAATGTGGCCGCTGGCTCTTAGCTCCGCCATTTGCTTGTTGAGGGCTTCGGCACCGCCTTCAAACGCCGATAGCATCTTCGGACCCGCACGGCCGAACACTGCCATTGCCGCCGTGGTTCGGTCTGCTTGGTTGCCGATGCCTGCGATAGCGTTCACCAGTGCCTTGTATCGCTCGTCAGGCGACATAGCGAGCAAAGCCTTAGCATCGAGGCCTGCGACTGTGCCGCCCTTGGCAGCGGCCTTGGCGACGGCCTGATTGCTCTTGCTGATTGAGGCAACCAACTGATCGAACCCAACGCCAGCATCGGCCGCCGCGAACTTCAGCGTTTGCAGGAAGTCGCTCGATAGCCCGGTCACGCTCATGGCGTCCGCGATGTTGTCGCCCGCACCCGCGAAGCTCTTTATCATCGCCCCGATGCCCGTCAGCCCCGCCGCAGCGAAGCCAGCCATCGACGCACCAATCAGGCCGATCCGCACGCCGAACTTACGCAGGCTGGCCTCGGCATCGCTCAGCCCCTTGGCGGTCTTGTCGTTGGCGTAAATTTCATAGAACGCCTTACCGGCTTTAATCGCAGCGATACTCATGATGCACCTCCGCTGCTAAACCACAGTTGCTTAAACTTGCCGGTCGATTGCGTTTTCTTCACGGCGGGAGCCATGAACGGGCGGGCCGCATAGGTCGCCTTCCGTCGCCGCGTGGGCTGGCCAGGTCGGGCTTGACGCTTGCCCATCGGTCGCCAAATCTTGCCGACTTTCTTTTCCTTCACTACCTGCGTGCCGCCGTATTCATGCAGGCTGGGCACTGTGCCGGAAATGCCGAATGCGTTCTTTTGATTGAGAGCCACCGGCCCCACAACCATCGCTTCTTTAGCCGTGTCGAAGACAAAGAGAATCTTGCGCAGCGTGGCGTTCGGGTCTGTCGAGTGCGTGAACGGCGGTGAGCCTGGTGGGCTGGAAACTTCGCCGCGAACCTCGGCCATGAACTTCCTGCCTGCCCGGCCGTTCATGTTCTTCGGCGGCTTGCGGGCATAGCCTTTCTTCCGCATCGAACGGGCAGCCGTCTTGCTGACGAATCCGCCGACGTTCCGCAGCAGTCGTGCCCGGTCGGCTCCAACTCGTTCGATGATCTTAGCCCGGTCGAAGAAAAATGACTTAGCGGTCTTGATGTTAAGCGTGAGCATCTTTCAACCGCCTTTCTTTCTCTGCCAGAAGTCTTTCTAGTTTCGCTGCCTCCGCGGGTGGCAAGCCCATTACCGCCGCCATTCCGGCCAAGACTTGTTTCGGTTTCTTTGCTTTCGGTTTTGCCTTAGCCTTGGCGTAGTAGTTGTATTCCGCCGCCGTTGTTTTCTTTTTGCCCTTCGGAATTTGCAGGTTTGCCGTGTGGCTCATCAAGGCAGATTGCAAATCCCATAACATCGATAGCTTGCCATCGGCCATCGCACTCAACTGCCGGAATCCGAGTCCTCTGGGGTGGATTCCAGCGATGCCGACAATTCGCCAAACTTCCGCTGCAATTCGGTCGTGAGCTTCTTCTGGGCTAACGGCATCAACGCCGCTTGATGCTCGTTCATCTGCTTCATCCCCAGCATCATCAACTCCCGTTTTTTTTTGGGCGCGAATTCAGCCAGGCATTGGTAGAACGCCTCGCCCATCGCTTCGAGCGCATCGCCAGCCATGCCTCGCATGAAACCCCGCTCGTCAATGCCGGCCGCCTGCGCCTGCTCGCGAACGATGATGTAGACGAGGTTGCAGAACACTGGCACGTTGCCGTAGAGTTCGGTGAGTGCTACGCCCTTGTCATCCGTAATTGTGTACAGACTTATCGACAACTCTTTGTGAACGTCATCGATGATGCACGGGTCAAGAGTAAGAATCCATTCGCGGCTTTTGGCGTCAGTGAATTTCGACATTAGGGACGTAACCAGCTAAACGAGCCTGAGAGGGTGGGGCGGGTAATGGCTGTAATTGTCAGCCGCGATTTGTCATCTTTCAGCGTGCCGGAAGTCGGCAGCAAGGCAGTCCACGTAACCGCGCCGCCGGCTTGCGTCGTATCAACATTCCCGCCGTTGATAATCACGCTGGCCTTCGTGCCGGTCGATTGGTCATACCATGTGCCGCCGCTTACGGTCACAACTCCAGAGACGGCCGCCGCCCGCTTCGTGCGAACCGTGCCGCCGGTCAAGAGAATATCGGCGATTGAGTTTTCGTGGTGAACTTCACCGGCCATACATTGCAGCAGCGGCACAACCGCAGCCGAGCCAATCAATAGCTTGGCCGTGCTGCCCCGCGTGCGAGCGCCTGTAGTGAGCGTTGCCGCCAGTCCCGGTAGTAGGCCAAACGCAACCGATCCGCCCTGTACGTCCAAGAGCGTGATAGCCGAGCCGATTAGGTACAGACCGGCCTCGCCAACACCAGCGGATGACGTACCGCGAACCTCCGCGGGAATAACCGCCGTGGTCAGGTCGATGTAGCAGAATTCCGAACTTCCGCCGCCGTGGAAAACGAATCGGTCCGGGTCGATCCGTAGCGGGCCGGTCAGGCTGCCGATGGTCCCTTGGTAGCCTTCCTCCACGATGAAATCGACGATGGCCACGGCCGACTGATCTAGCCCACTAGTAATGTCGCCAGAGTCTTCGGGGATTACAACCGAATCGCCGGCAATCGGGATCGAGCGAAACGAGATAGCGCCGTCTGCCAGGCCGTCAGGGTCAACGCTGCCTGAAGTCCGCACATAGATTGTGCTGTAGCCGAGCGTGTCATTGTCGCCGTAGCCGTAGCGACTCGCGACAAGGGAGCCAAGCGAGCCACTGGTTAGCGCCGTCCCGTTCTCTAGCACACTGCCCGGCGATGCAATGCCTGGGTTTCCAAGGGCCGCCGTCCGTAGATAATATTCGGACGTTCCCGAACCGCTCAGCGTCCAGGCATACGCCGAACTGCGGATATTAATTTGCCGCCAGTTGGAGAACAGCGAATAATCGCCGGTCGTGCCGATCCATGATTTCGTGAAGGCTGTCATAGCTGCTCAGCCCTCTAGCCCATAGGCTTGACCGTGAGTAGTTCGGTTTCGGAATCGTCGCCGCGAAGTGCGTCGATAACATCGAACAGCACCAGCAAATCCTCGCGGTTATTGGCCACGACTGAGGTTGGCGCGTCGGTAATGCCTTGGCGCAGTTCTTTGACCTTCTGCTCTTGTTCGGGAGTCGGCATGAATCAGATTCCTTAGATAGCTACGACGGTCGGGTTGATGATGGCCGCCGATTCGATGAACAGGGCGGGCTTCAAGGTAATGTCCCACGTCATGCCCTCTTCGAGAGGCTGGCTTCCATTCATCGCTTCACAGATCATGTATGCCTTAAGACCGATTGCTCCTGTCGTCGCAATCGCTTGATCCATGAACGCGAATTGCTTTGCAGCACGGCCGCTGACGATGGCCAGCAACGCCGCCCGCACGCTATTCGTGCCGAGCGTATGCAGGAGGGTGAACGTAGCCCCGGTGTTAATCAGGCCAGCCAAGTGAGCCATGTTGATCGAGGCCCGCGACTTGATCGGCACTGCGGTCGTGCCGTATTCAAACGACACATCGATAGCATCGGTGATTTCCACCCAGGTCGGGCTGGCATTCGTGCCGCTGTTGTAGTACGCCTTGCAGTCGAGACCGACTTGCGCCAGTGTGGCCATGATTTATCTCCAGCCTCTAAAGGTCAATAGTATCGTCGCAACAATCAGCCGATGCGTTTGTATCTTGTCTTCGGCGAACTGCATTTCAACCGGCGAAACAAGTTTCTCGTCCCGCCCGGTCAGCGTTCGTGTCTGCAAAGTTGTTGAGTCGTCGCGCTCCCAATAGTCCGCAATCTTCTCGGCAACCAGCAATAGTTCTTCAGCAACTAACGAATCGTCTTTGTCGATATGCTTCCGAACGCAAATCTCTATCGTGTAATCGTGCTGCGTCCGTTTGCGGCTGGCGAACTGGCGAATGTCTGCCCGCGGCCGAGTCGATACGCATAACGATTTTAGGTCTTCCAGTTCATATCGCGGGAGCATCGAATGTTTCGCAATGAACGAATAACCGCCCAGCAAGCCGGCTTCCGACGCGCTCGTCAGTTGCTCCGCCACGGCTTTGCTGATCTCGATTGATTCGCAAGTGCTCACGCTTCAATTCGTTTCGTGTGTACGCGGTAAATGGTTTCGTGTTGATCCGACCACCGCCAGCAGTCTTCACCATCCGGCGGTAGCACTTCGTATGTCGCTGTCCCCACAACGATCTTGTCGCCCCGGCGTGGTGCGCCAGTCGTCAACACTGAGGCGGGTATCAGCCAGTCCTGGTCGAACCAACTAATAACGCCCGTCAGTTGGTCAACTTGCCGGCCGGTTGCGCCACGGGTTGCCGAGATGCTTAGGCTTGTCCCGCCGCGAACGTAAGTGATAGTCGTAGCGGCGTGCGATTGCAGGATGGCTGCAAATCGAGTCGCCGCGGTGGTCATTACGTTCGCCATCGGGGTTAATCACGCTCCGCAGTCCGCACTCGCAGGTAGTTGATTCGGTAATCGGCCGTGGTGTCGTCGCTCGTCTTTTCCAGGTGAGCAAGCAACTTCAGCGGGCCGGTCGCAGCCGACAACACATAAGGCCCCGTGCCCCGCGCCACGCCGTTGATGTAGATCAACACGCCGGCCGGGTTGCGTCCGTCAATCACGAAATGAACTGGCGTCCCCAGGGCAATGTTGACCGTGGTGTCTTCGGCAGCGACTTCAGTCGTGCCGTCGTCGGACTCAGTGAACAGGTCAAGCGCGTTGCCGTCCAGGTGGAGGAAAACGCTTTCGGTAATCGCATCGGCGTCTGTCGCGTGGGTCGCGTTTGCAACACCGATGTTGAAGTCAATCGCCGATGCGTCGCCGTCGTCAATGACGTTGAAGCAGCCTTCCACGATCCAATTCGAGGCAAGTGCAAAGCCCTGTTGACTGAGCAGGTCCAGCTTTTGAGCTTCGGCGGTCGCACCGAAAATCATGGCCGTCGTTCCGCCGAACTGTCGCAGGTGAGGCACTTCAACCGTGGTTGAGCCAACAACAGTTTTAACAATGACGGTCAGGAATTCATCACGCTGAAGGCTGATGTTGTATTCAGGCTTTACGTTCAAATTGACGTTCATCGTGGTGGCCGCAGCCGCTGCATCGCCAACAGCCGAGCCAAGGAAGAAATCCCGGTCGCTCGCCGGCGCGTAGGTCGCAGAATTTGCAGAGTGATCCCAGTAGACCGGCTGCCCGTCTGTGACGTAAACGCTGGCCGTCTTGGGGACGGCAAACACGCCCTCAGTGACAAAGCCGACGCCAGCGCCGGAAGCGATGGAATCAAGCCCCGTGCGAACACCGGCCAGGCCGTTGTTCATTTGTTGGATTTCGCCCGCGGCAATCGTGGCCGTGGCGGTATCGCGGAATTCGTGCCGCCCGCGAATCATTGTTGCATCGGCTACCATTTCAAGGCCTCACTATTTTTTAGGGAAATTGGCGGCCGGCTTCGTTGTCGGCACTTTGGGAATCTCAGGTTCTTTGACGGCTTCCGGCATGACTTCAAGCTGACCAGCACGGATCATGGCTTTGATCGTGCCTTCCGCCTTCGTTCGCAATTCGTCGCCGGCTTGATGCAAGTCGCAATCGACTAGCATCGTTTTGGTCAATCGATAACGCATGGTCGCTCCGGTTATGCGGTGTTTTTGTGCAAGCCGCGGTAATCGAGCGCCTTAGCACCAATGTCGTGCTTCACATCCCAGCCGATGCCCCACTGGCCGCGGTCGAGAGTAAAGCTGCGAACGCTTGGCACTCGGCCCGTGCCTCGCAGGTAGCCGACTTCAATTGTGTGGCCCATCGTGCTGGCCATGAACCACGTCGAGGCTGATCCGCTGGAGGTTGTCCCCGATGCCGGGTCAGTTACGCCGTTTTCCAAACGAGCATCGACCACCAGCCGCAGACTCTCTTCGCTGTTGATGGTGTTGAGCGTGCCGCGTTCCGTAAGCGTCTCATTGTCAGCACCCCAGCTAACTTGGATTGTGCTGCTGTTGATGAATTCGGCTGCTGAATGCTTTAGCGAAGGTGGCACGATTAAATGCGACGCCCGCAGATTGAGATTGACGCTGTTTTCCGTCTGCAACTCAATGTCAGCGATGGCCGCTTTGATCGTTGCCGAAGCCAGCGTAGCGGACGTGTTGAGGTTGTTGTGGGTCGAGTGGAACAACGCCACAGCGTCCGCACCCAGTGCCGGATTGCTCATCAGGATGTAATACACGAGGTCAGGTCGCAGGCGGCGGGCAGCGTTGCCCATTTCAACCGGCGTGTCGTTCATCGCGCCAAAGCTATCGTTGATGAAGTCCTGATCGTCGATGACAAATTGCTTGGCATACCGAGCAATCTTGTAAGTCTCAACCAAATCGCTGCGGGTGGCGTGGTCCGCAGTTTGGCCAGCCGGCAAGAGTGCCAGGTTCGGCCCCTTGGTCATGCGCGGGCGCTCGTTGCTCTTGAAGTCGGCAACATCGGCTTCACGCACCCAGCCCATCGTGGTGTCACTGGCTTCCATGTAGGTCGCGAGAATGACCGTGTTCACGTTGGTCGTGAAAATGTTGGTCAGGCTCGATCCGCTGAAAGCCGCTTGGATAATATCTTGACGGCTGCCAGCCGGAACGTCCTTGCCGTCGAGCCGCATGGCTTCAATCGCAACGTCGAACATCGACATATCACGATAGCGCCAGGCGGCTTCCATCGCCTTCTGTCGCTGATCGGTATTCAGCCCGGCGCGAATCCAGGCCGGCAGTTTCATCGCCTGGGCCTGCTGCGTCTGGAAAATCTTGCTGTCGAGTTCCTTGCCAGCCCGCAAGATCATCGCACCTTGCAACGCTTGGAGCGTGGCGCTGGTGTCGTGGCTCTTGCTGTGTACGGCAGGGGCAGGCCGTGCCGCACGCAAGGCGTACAGTTCGGTGGCTTCGGCGCTCCAGCCTTCCGCAATCGCGTGGGCTTCGAGGTCAACCGGCTGCTCGCCTTTCTTCGCGAACTGCACGTCAGGATAGGCGGCGCAGATCGTTCGCACGCCCTTGACTCGTTTGGTTTCGGCGGCGTATTCAGCCCGCAGTTGAGCAACCTTGTCTTCCTCTTCGTCTTCCTCGTCCGCGGAGGCTTCCACCTTGGCGGGAGCAACCGGCGTAACCGGCTTTTGTTCGGTATCAAACGCGGCTTGTAGGGCGGTCTTGGCCGCGTCCGCGAGGGTTGCCAGGTCGATGCCCTTGGCTTGCAGCCACTTTTCAAACGGTGTCATAGTATGATCTCCAAGTGTGGCCGCGACGGTAGCGGAGCTACGGTTATCGCCGGCAAGAGTGACAAAAGAACCTTCGTAAACGACGTTATTGCGAGCGACGTAAATCGGCCCGTTAAACTTTCGATTGTTGACCGTGACTTGCTTGCCGGCCTCGATGAATTCGAGCTTGCCAACATCCGCCCCGATGGATGATTTCCACGGAAAACCATTCGCTGCGGAGGCTTTGATTCCTTCCGCGGCGGAACTGGCGACGCTCATCGTGCCGGTGGCTTTGATGCTCGTCGCGTCAATCGTGATTTCACCGTGACCAACTGGCTGCGTCGGATCGTGATTGGCCAGGAATGGCCGCGAGCCGCTGGCAACGGTGGTCGTGCTGAGGTCAACCACAACTGGCTGGCTATACCCGCGAGGGCGCATCTTGCCGCCCGTGTAAAGCGTCATGCCGAACGTGGCGAGTTTCTTTTCGCCGGCTGCCGCGATGAAATCAACGGGCGTGTCGCCTTCAATGCGCAATGGACCTTCGGGGGCTGCGGCTTGCAGGATGGCCCGTTCGTTACGCCGCCGCTTTCGCTGGCTTTTCGTCGTCATCGGTTTCCTCCTGTTGTTCTGCGAACGCTGCGTTCGGGTTCGGGTCTTTGACGTAAATCAATCCGCGGCGTTCGCGGGATTGGGCTTCGCGCTCTAGCTGCTCGTGCTGCCGTTCCCAGTCTTTGCCCTTGCTCGCCCAATACTCTGATTCGGTCATTAGCCCTGCATCGCGGAGCATGATGGCCGCGTTAGCTTCCTTCTGCGGGTCAACGTGTTCGTCGCCATCCCAGAACCATTCATGCGGCGGCAACATGCCAAGCCGCGATAGCGTGCGGAGTTCTTCCGGCAATTGGCCGGGAATCAGCGATGCTTCCTTCAGCCAGGCCAGCAAGACGCGGTCAACTGCCGCGGTGGCAAAGTAACTGCGTTCGACGTGTATCGACTTGAAGTAGGTTTGATGGTCGAGCCGGCCGCTGGAATAGTTGTAGGAACTTGAATCGCCGGCCGCGACGTTGTAGGGCATCGAGAGGCAGCGGGCCATTTCCTGAATCAATTCACGTTTGAACATCGCGAACGTAGTGGTCGGGTGCTCGGCCTTGAGTTGTTCGATTCCCCAACCCTTGGGCAGAGTCAACAGCGCCCGCTTCTCAATCGGGATCGCGTCCAGTGCGTCCACGTCGTCTGGATCGGCGATAGCCGCCCCCGTGGTTCGCATGATGGCCGCGAAGTCTGCCGCGGTTTCGGCGGCTGCCAGGGTGGCCAGCGTGAACCGTCGCAATTGAGCGAACAACGGCAGGGCGGTTGTAATTTCGCTGATGCCGCGAAGCTGGCCAGGGCGGTCGCAGCGAAACAGGTGAATTACTTGCTCCGCTGGCAATCGCTCGGAGTCCATCGAAAACAGAATGTCGCCGCCAGGGTGGGCCTTCTGTCGATAATAGGCGAGAGGGTTTCCGCTTGAATCGTATTCGATGCCGTCCACCAATTGCTGATCGAACATCCGGTCAATCGGGCTGCCGAAGTGATCGGCCTCGCTCACCATCAGGTCGAGTTTGACCGGAACGCGGAGGGCCGGATTAGTGAAGAAATGGGCGAACGTCTCGCCGTCCACCGCTTTCGCCACCCGCATTGAGCGGAGCTTTTCCGGCAGTCGGGTCGCTTCGGACCATTCGGCAAATTGTGTTTCAACTTTGTTGTTGACTTCCGCATCGGGCGTGCGGAGTTGCAACCGCGGGCCAGTGCCGACGGTATCATTCGCCAGCGTGATGACGATGCCCTTGGCGTAGCAGTTGTTCTCTAGGGCCTCGTAGCGTGCCCGCTGCCGGGTTGTGCGGCGAACCTCTTCGGAGTTGGCCGAGCGTGCTGAGAGGGCATCGGAGTTAGCCCAGTGCCGGGAATTATCGTCGGTCGTCTGCGCAACATCGTAAGCCGCCCGAACCTTAGTAGGCCGTGGTGAGCTAAACAAGTTGGAGAGCCAGCCGAACATTAAACAGTCCCAGGCGGTTTGAATCGCTGAATCTGAAAGCCACGCTTTTCGGATGCGTTGGCCGCGTTCGCCTTGAGATACTCATCGGCCGCAATCAAATCTTTCAGCGAGTGCTGCGTTGCCGTGTTGCCGTCCACGGTCATGCTTTGCGGTTCGCTGGCGGATGCTTCAATGCGGTCGCTGAGGTCAGGCATAACCTAAGAATTGCAACCGACTTGGTGCTCGTAAATAGCAACCGCCGTAAAGTGTTAGTAAGTTACATTAGCGTAACTCGTTCGGCGGTTTTGATGAGTCCGATACGCTTTCGCTCGTCTGAAAACGATACTCACAATGAGCGCACTCTCGCGCCCGTACAATGCTCCCTGTATTCCGCCCGTTGATCTTTAGCACGCGTCGGCGCGTCCAAACGACTCCCGACTCGGGGCAGCCGCAGAGCGGACAAGCCAGGCCGTCAGCATTTCCCTGCTGCTTCTCAACCATTACGTTCACCGTTTACGGCCTCCGTGCTTTTGCGCGTACAGTTCGGACAGCTTCACCTTCGGCTTGCTCATGTTCAGTGCCGCCGCGCTGCCGACTTGCACCCCCAGCATCGAACCACCCACCGCGCAGCCCGTGAGGCAATCCAGAAAGTGATTGTCAGGATCGCCCGGCTTTAGCGTCCATTCGTCCAGTTCGCGGTTCTTTCCCTTGGTCCGCTCGCTGTACTCGGCCGTCAGTTGGTCGGCAAACATTTCATGCGTTCGCGGGTCGTTGCCCCACAGCGACAAGCTGCCCCGTGACGTTGGAGCCATCCGCAGCCGAGAATGCACAAACGACTTCCAGAAGTTCGTATCAATAATTAAGTGCCGCAGCCCCTTGGCTTCCTTGTCTGGTCGCTGCACCCAGTTGTGCCCTTTCCGTTCGCCCTGAACCACTGGCCACAATCCCATTGGAGTTTCTTTGGCGGTGAGGCCCTTGCCGTGGGAAGCCTGCAAGAGTGCCGAGTGCGGCGACGTTAGACAGAATCGCTTGACGGCTTTGGTCGATGCCCCGTAGTTCGCGTCGATAATCACCTTGCCGAGCCGTAGCGTCGTGCCGTCCAGTCGCTCCCACGCCCGGCCGCACAGCGAATTGACAAGCAGATTCAGCCCCTTGGCCCATTGGGTTTCGATTGGCTCGCCGGGAAACTCAACCTCTAGCGTCCGGCTGGAATCATTCAGCGTGTAATATCGTCGCCGTTGGTCCGGCCAGCTTCCATAGTCGATAACGTAGCCCGTGAAGTCCTGTGCCCATGCACAGACGACGTAGTAAAGCATCTTGCCTTGCACGTCGATGTAGGCTGATAGGTGTTCAACGTCGCGGGGGAATCGCAGCCGGTCGAAGCTATTCAGGCGGCTAGTAATCTCCACCGCCGTTAGCCGATCTACCGCCCCTGATTCCTTCGGCGGTTCGTTCTGGCATTCCGTCGCGAAAATGTCCGCCCCGTCGTCAATCAGAAAGTTATAGGCGTGCTGAATCGCTGAATGCTCGCCCTCGGCAAAGCAGCTTTCCCAACTGACAACGCAGCCATCGTCCATCGCTTCGCGGTTCGCCAAGTAGAATTCATTGGCCTCGGCAATTGCCCGCTCCTGGTCGTGCGGGTCGTTACGGTCCCAGCGGTTGCGGATCGCCTGGTAGCACTCGCCCTCAAATCCTTCCTTCGTTCCGAGCCATAACGTGTCGTGAACCGCGGACCATTGGCGCACCATCTTGATGCGTTCGCCCTGCCAGGATGGGTTGCGTTTCGCATCGAATAGCTGCTCAACCAGATCGTCCGCTGCAATCACCGTAGCATTGACAACGCAGGCCATGCTCTTGCGATGGCCGGCCAGCTTCATAATGTCGCGGCGGATAATGTCCAGCCGTTTCTTCACCTGTGCCGGAGTGCCCGCGGTCTCGGCTGTCTGGGGATCGTCAATAATGCAGAAGTCCGGCCGCTGCTTGATACCGCTTGGCATCGTGTGCAGCAGCCCGCGCGTACCGCTGCCCGTCATGCCGCGGCTTGCCAGGATCGCACCGCTGGCCTTGCTGCCTTCGATGAATGGCATCGCCACGCGGTCGGCACGATAGACGATGTGCGTTAGCTTCCCACCGCACGTTTGCGAGTGGCAGCGCTGCGGCTTGCCCTCCAACGCCCGGAAGGCGTGGCAGATTTCGGGGAAGTCTTCCATCAGCAAATCGTTTTCCGATAGCTCCATTTTGATCGAGGCAATCAGGTCATCGGCTTGCGGTTCGTTCGCGCTGAAGACTGCGACGTAACGCCGATAGCCGTAAGCCACTGCCCAGATTGCAGCGTTGGTGCTGATCGAGGTCTTCGCGAAGCCACGGTAGACGGCATTGATAAACCGGCCGCTATCCATAATGCAGGTTTGCAGCCGGTCGATAACTCGCTTGTGGTCGGCACTGAAGGGTGACAGGCCGGTGCTGTTGGGGAAGTAGGTTTGCAGGAAGTATTCCAGCGATTCGCCGCCGGCCAGCTTGCGAACCGGGTCCATAACATCGGGTGGCTGGCCAATATCCGAGACCGACGCCTGAATCTGCCGACTCTTGCGGGCCTGCCAGTCTCGTTTATCGAACCTTGCCGGTGGCTCCAATGCGATTACCAATTGCCACTTCCTAACTGCGGGTTGCTGGTCCGTCTAAGACAGCCGCATTCCTGTGCTGTTCCCTAAGGGTCCCT
>Ga0181337_1000084_pt1 | contig 14487 bp, 24 predicted proteins | sample Sp13VDMM15DD_FD_168302 | JGI IMG/M metagenome (GOLD analysis project Ga0181337, IMG submission 168302) | Freshwater viral communities from Lake Michigan, USA - Sp13.VD.MM15.D.D | ecosystem: Environmental > Aquatic > Freshwater > Lake | place: USA: Michigan | collected 2013-04-23 | reverse complement strand
GGGTCGTGCGCACGTCGCCTTCGAGCATCCCGAGGGCCTTGGCCAGCTGCTTCGAGGTCTGGTCGCCGTGGAGGCGGAGGTCGGACAGGACGTTGCGGGTGAAGCGCTCCTCTTGGCGCGCGACGGGATCAGAGTAGGCGTTCATGAGAGAAGGATACTCCAAGATCACCTTGGAGGTCGCAGGAATCCCGGAAAAGAACAGAGCCGGTCCCCGACGGGCGACCGGCTCCCAGTAGTACGTGAAGAAGTGGGTTGGTGTTAGCTGCGCATGAGGTGGTCCCTCCTTGGACTCGTGGAATCATCCACACCAGAGGCTCAATTCTACCCCTCGGGAGCCCTCCTGGCAAGCCCCCTACAGCCCGCCGTTCGAGGCCCAGTTGACGTTCGCACAGATCCGTTCGAGGTCCATCGGCTTGACCGTCATGTTCAGCTTCTTGGACTCCAGCTCCGCGAGGATCCGGACCGCGCGGTGGGGCGTGTTCGGGTTGTACGGGTCCTTGGACACGTACTGTTCGGTGGCGCAGATCGCCAGGGCTTGGGCGACCCGGCTCCGGGCGTGCTTCGCGTTCCGAGCGAATACCAGGCAGCTCAGCGGGATGTACCCCTCTCCCCAGATGGCCACGTGGAACGGTCGCGCCTCCTCGGGCTTCGGCGGGTCGGGGTTGACCTCGACCGACGTGTTGCCATCGGACCAGTAGTGGAAGAGGCTGTGGGCGTTCGGGTGTTGCTTCATGATCAGAGTCTCCTTGTGTGGGAAAGGCCCCGGCCCCTCCGCAGAGGAACCGGGGCCGAGGTCCCCATCCCGAGGCTCAGACCGCCTGGAGGATCCGGCGGAACGCCTTGCGCTTGTGCTCGTTCGAGACGCCGAACAGGTTGGAGCTGATCCGGCCGTTCGACTCCTCGACGCCGAGGAAGCGGCCACGCTCGTGGTCGTGCCACTCGGACACCGCGTTGTAGAAGGCCCAGCCCGAGCCCTCGATGCCGGCCAGCGTCTGGCGCTCGTTCTCGACGTTCTTCATCCAGGCCCCGACGATCTCGGCGCGCTTGGCTTCGAGCTTCGCCTTGGACTCCGGCTCCAGGTGGGCGTCGATCTTGCCGAAGCACTTGCCGTAGATGTCCTCGGCCAGCAGCTTCATCTTCTCGGTCGTCAGCTGGAGACCGACGAGGGCGGTCACCTGCTCCTGGAACAGGGCCGTCTCCTTGCGCGCGATGCCCAAGGCGGTGCGGGCGTTCTTCAGCTTGTCTTCCATCGAGCCGAGGTGGAAGAAGCGGAGACCGCGCGCCACGTCCGCCTCGCTCCAGCGCAGCGTGTTCGCGCAGACGACGCGGACCGAGGTGGGGTAGCAGGAGAAGGAGGCGAAGCCACCGTGGCCGTTCGACACCAGGACGTACTGGTCCATGACATCCTGGTCGGTCGCGCGGACCTGCTCCGGGAGCTTGACGCAGGCGAAGATGCGGCGACCGTTGTGGAGGCTCCCGGCCGTCTCGACGATCACCTTGCCTTGCTCGGCGTCCGCGAGGGCGTCGGCGAAGCGGGCCAGGTCCATGTTCTCCAGGGGCCGGTAGCCGTCGGAGACGACGCCCATCAGCTCCATCGTGTCCAGGCGGTAGTGTGCGCGCTTCTCGGGGATCTCCAGTCGGGTCTTGGTCGGGCCGTTGTCGCCCATCCCCTCGATCTCGGCGTACACCGGGGCGAGGATGGTGCGCCAGCCGAGGCCGATGCGCTGGAAGCCCTCTTCGGCGTTGATCCCGGCGGGGATCTCGACGCCGAGGCCGTGCCAGGCGCGCTTCCCGTTCTCGCGGATCTCGCCGAACTTGTCGTTGGTCAGAATCTCGTGGCTCATGGTCTTGGTTCCTTGTTGGTCAGAGGTCGGACGTACAGAGGGAGTATACTCCAACGTCACCTTGGAGGTCGCAAGAATCCGGGAAAAGCAAGATCACCTTGGAGAGGAGGGGACGACCTCGGTGTTGACGACCATCACCGGGAGCTGCCCCAGGAAGAGGACCGCGTGGCGGTAGGTGAGGCGGGCGTCGAGGGGATGGACGTGGACGAGGATCTGGAGGCTCATCCGCCAGTCGTCCTCCTTCAACAGCACCGCGAACGTCTGAGCCTTCCGGCGCTCCTTCGCCGCGACGATCGCGCGCAGGTTCGGGTCGGCGATCGAGTCCCAGGCGTGTGTGATGCGGTTCTTCAAGGGGTCCTCCGGTCGTACAGGACCAACTCAACCTTCGTGCGCAGGACCTTGCGGCCGAGGGCGCGGAGGTCGTTGGCGATCCGCTCCATGTCGTCGATCAGGACGACCTGCGGAGCGCTCCCGCTCGCGTGGTGGGTCAGGTAGCGCTTCGGCCCCTCGCCGAGGATGATGTCCCCTTCGATCGTGCTCTGGCTCCAGCCCTTGACTTCCGGCGCGGGTTCCCCGAGGTAGGTGATGTGCAGCTCGTGGTAGGGCTTCAAAGTCCCAGCTCCTTCTTGGCGATCTCGACGCACTTGTCGCAGACCTTCCCTCGGGCCTCCTGGAGGCGGCCGAGGTCGATGCCCATGAGCTTCGCGCCGCAGAGCGCCAGGGCTCCCTCCTTGAGCGGACCCTTGCGCTTGTCGCGGATGTGCTGGAGCGGCGGCCAGTCCGTCGGAACGTCGCCCATCGAGGGCTTGACCTCCGGCTCGGTGATCGTCTCGACGGTCACTTGGAGTCCTCCGCGTTGGCCTTGGTCTTGAGCGCCAGGAACTCCGGGACGGTCCGGAGCTTCTTGAACCAGTACACGCCCCGGATCTGGCTCAGCTCGATGGTGTGGCGGCCGTGCGGCTCCAGGAACTGCACGCTCAGGTAGTCGGTCTTGGGAACCCGGACGACCTTGCCGATGCGCTGGCCGTTCCAGTAGCAATCGACCATCCGGCCGACGAGGGGTTGTAGCTCTGCGGGCTTCACTTGGCTTCCTCCGTGGCGGCCTTCGCCGCCTTCCACTTGGCGAGGGCGGCCATCCCGCGCTCGCTCAACTCGCGGATCTGCTCCGGGGTCATCTGGCGAGGAGGGCTCGCCTTGACGCCGTTCTTGCGGTAGGCCGCGTGGAGCTTCTTCTTGTACTCCTTGCCCATGAACACGGACACGAGGTCGGCGAAGGCCCGACAGAAGGGCCAGTGGTGCCCAACCGAGGGTCCGACGAGGACGTGGGCCAGCTCGTGGAGCATGACGTGCTCGTTGGTCATCGACTCCGAGACGCGGATGCGCCACTGCGCGGGGTAGGCCGTCGCGCCCGAGTGCTTGGGCGAGCGCTCCACCTCGATCTTGTCCCTGCTGCTCGCGTGCCCGTGTTGGGCGCGGAGGCGCTTCCACGTCACGCTCTTGACCACGCGGTCGGCGTAACGCTGAGCGGCCTCCAGGGTCCGGCCGGGGAGGTCGTCGGTCGCGCCCGCGAACGCCTCGTGCTCGGACTTGTACATGCGCTTCTGCTGCGTCTCGCGCCGGTTGATCTCGTACGCCTTGCCCTTGAACTTGACCTTGACCAGCTCCTGCTCGGGCTCCTCGGCCGGGGTCCCCTCCAGCGCGTCGATCTGACGGCGGGCGTCCACGACACCCTCGGCGTCCTGGCGCTCCATCCCTGACTTCCTGAACCAGGTCTCGGAGTCGTACACCGAGTGGTGGTGGTAGATGTCGTAGCCCTTGTAGCGGTGGTAGCTCACGGCTTCACCTCCGCCGTCAGGCCCTGCCACTCGCTCCCCGCGAAGTCCCCGGGGTGGAACCCGAAGCCCGACAGGACCTCGGAGGGCGAGTCACCCTGACGGATGATCTTGGGCTTGCCGGTCAGTTCATCCTCCTGCTCGGCGTCGAACACCATCCAGGTGACCTCGGCGAAGCGGGTGTGGACGGCCGCGAGGGCGAAGCGGGAGTTGTCGCCGAACAGGACGCGATCCGAGGCGAGGCGTCCGGCTTGGCGAGGGTCGTTGGGCTGCAGGTTCATCAGAGTCTCCTTGGGTTGAGTCCGAGGAAGTATACCCAGGACCTCGGTGGGAGGTCGCAAGAATCCCACCGAGGAGCCTGACTCACACCTAACTCTGGTTGTCGCCCAAGAGAGGAACGTCACCCCGCTGGAGGGCTTTGATCCCCGTCTCGCGCAGCACGAGGTCGGCGTGGGCGGTGATCTGGGCCTTGGCCGTGGCCACCACCGCGTCGGCGTTCTCCTCGAAGCGCTCCATGAAGAAGGGCGCGGAGGACGTGAACAGCGACAGCAGGCGCTCGATCTCGCCGCTGATCTCGCCTCGACGGGTCTTGGCCAGGTTGCCCTCCTCCATCAGCTTGTCGATCCGGCGCTTGACGGACTTCATCGTGGCCATCCGTTCCTCGACCTCCTTGCGGAACTCCTCGCGGGTCCGGGAGGCGGCCGACTCCTGGCGCGGCGGGGCCTCGTGCTTCTTGAGGCCGTCCCCCTCTCGCGTGTACTTGAGCGTCACGGGCGTCCCCGGGGAGCGGTTCATGTTGGTGATCGCCTCGGCGAACTGCAGTTCAGTCATCCAGACCTCGGCGATGACCTTGCCCTCGTGCTTCCACTCGGTCCCGAGGTTGAAGCGCTCGGACGCCTCGTGGATCGAGAGGGTGATGAAGGAGTGGGCGCGGATGGGCGTCCCGTACAGGTCCGCCGTCCCCTGGCAGCGGCTGATCTGGAGGAGGCCGTAGGACTCGTGCCCCGGCAGGTCCTCGCCGTGGATGCGCTTCAGGCGCTCGGCGTCCAGCTCCTTCTGCTCGTCCGAGCGGCGGTCCTCCGGCTCGGGCTTCGGGTCGATGTTCAGTCCTTGGCTCATGACTCGTCGTCCTCCCCTTCGATCAGGTCCTTGACGTTGGCGTTGAGGCTATCCAGCAGCTCCGGGAGCTTGCGGCGGAGGTCGCTCAGGTCCACGTCGATCTCGGCCGCCTCCGCGAGGCGTTCGATCATCTCGGTGGCGCGCTTGGCGAGGGACTTGGCCGCCTCCAGCTCGTCGTTGCTCAGGGCATCTCCGGAGCCGTCGATCAGCTCCTCCAGGGCCTCGTCGCAGTCGCGGAAGTCCGAGCGGGTGTTCTGGAAGCGGCAGTAACTCATGTTGGACATCAGAGTCTCCTTGGTAGGTGGTTCGGTTGGATCAGGCGCGCGCCCAGACATCCAGGTTGGTCGGGACCGCGATCGGGCGACGCTGGCGGAACGAGATGCCCCCGCGCGGGTCGTAGACCTTCTCGATGGCCTCGAAGTCGTCGGCCGTCAGGCGGATTACCCGGCTCGGCGGGAGCGCAGGCGTCGAGACGCGGGCGCAATCGTTGCAGAGGTTCGGGCGGAGGTCGGAGCCGTGGAGCGCGCAGGTGACGTTCTTCATACTACCCTCTTCGACGTGGTGGCCAGGTTGACCGTAGGTGATCTTGGATTTCAGGAACCGACGGCCTCACCCAGGAGGGAGGCCGTTTGCGAGGGGTCGGCGAGGATGGCCAGCGCGACGAGGCGCGCGGCGGACGGGGAGGGGAACTCGGCCGCGTGGATCAGGATGGCGTACTGGTCCGCCCCGTTGGGGTCGGAGACCGTCGCCGTGACCGAGGAGCCGTCCAAGACGACCTCCACCGCGTCGGTCGAGCCGATCTCGGGGACCTCGGACTCACAGCCCGCGTAGCCGTACCAGTCCTCCTTCGTGAAGGGGCGGAGGGTCGGGGCGTTCGCGTGCGAGCAGAGGCGGTCGGCGAGGGCGGTCACGAGCTTCATCAGAGTCTCCTTGGTTGAGGTTCGCCGAAGGATACCCCAACATCACCTTCGGGGTCGCAGGATTCTCGGATTCACTTCAGGACCGCGAACAGGATCCAGTCCCGGATGTCGCCCTCACCGAGCTGGTGTCCCTCCGGCCAGCCCTCCGGGTGCGGGTCCCAGACGACCTCCTTGGTGATGATGTCGGCGATCACACAGTGGTCGTGGGTCCCTCTCGGGGACTTGACGGTGGCGATGGCGTGGTCACCGTACATGAACCGACCGCCCCACCGAACGCCCCACTTGTCGTGGCGGAGCTGCAGGACACGCCAGCCGTTCTCGACCGCGAAGGAGCAGAGCCGATCCCACCAGAGGGGTTCGACATCGGGGTTGGTCCGCTGGTAGCCTCCTTGGGCATCGACTGCCCAACGGTCGAGGGCGACGAAGTTGGGGACCAGCCAGATGGGGACCTCGAAGAGGGAGGCCACGCAGGCCGAGAGGCAGTTGCCCGTCGGCGGGCTCGTGATCGTCTGTCGGACGGGCTTCACTCGGTGATCCCCCGCTCCTCACAGATCCGGCGGATGGACTCCTCGGCCGAGGGGACGGGTCGAACATCCGGACGCCCAAGGAGGACCGCGAACCACTTGGCCGCTTGGCACTCGTCGATCGTCGCGGCCTGCTGCTGCTCGAACTTCGAGCCGTCGAGGAACGTCACCGACACGGTCACGAGGCCCTTCATGGCCAAGCTCGCCTCGGCCTTCAGCTCCCGAGGGTAGCTGACTCGGCTCTTGGCCTTCGGTTCCTTCGGGTCGTCTGCTTCTTCGCTCATGGATTGGTTGCCTCGATCATCCGGGCCGTGGTCATGTCGCTGAAAGCGTACCCCTCAGCGGCCAGTCTCCAAAGGGTCGCCATCTCGAATGCGTCCAGAACGTCCTCCGTGGAGCACTCCCTGAACATCGCTTCCATCAGACGGGCCGCCGCCGCGCGCTTGGCGCGCTCGACCCGCTCGTTGACCTCTTGGGGGCTCACCCGAGCACCTTGCCCGCGAGGTCGTCGTGTCCCACTTCGTCGTACGGCACCACGGCCTCCTTGGACTTCTCCGGCCAGCGCGCGGGACGACCGAGCCCGGCCCAGATCTCGCGGCACTTGTCGAGCGAGGGCAGGACGTAGGCGTGAGGCCTGGCGACCTCCCGGCTCACGCCGTCGCGTTGCCGTACCTGGACGGGAGCGTTGGGGCGGAGCTGGACCTTGTCGAGGGTCAGGCCCGTCACCGAGTCGAGGTAGCGCCGGAGCCGTTGGGCCGAGACTCGACCGCCGCGCGGGTTGCGCTTGATGTGCTGGTCGAAGTCGTACAGGAGCGTTTCACAGTACACGTTCTCCGGCCAGCCCTCTCCCGGCATGACCTCCTCGCCCATGAGCTTGTCGTACCACCACTCGTCCTCGACCGTCAGAGAGAACTCCTGTTGAGTCCCGTGCGCGTCGGTCTTGGGGAAGGCGCGGACGTTGAAGCCCGAGAGGTCGCGCGCGAGGAGGAACGCCAACAGGGCCTCGTACCCTCCCTCCTTCATCTGGGTCGCCATCGCCTCGAAGTAGGGGGCATCCTGGCGCTTCTCGGCCGTGACCTCCAGGACGAAGTAGCGGCGGTCGTGGGAGCCGACGTTCAACACCCAGGGCGAGTTGGACGCCATGATCAGGTGGATGAAGTTGGGGGTAGGTTCCGCGTCCACGCCCTTCGCCTCGGTGATGATCATCGACTCCGTGACCAGGGTCTTGAGCATCGACTCGGCGCGCTTGTCGTCGGAGGCGAACGCCTCGTCAGCGTACATGACCACGCAGTCGCGCATGTGCGCGTTGAACGAGCCCACCAGGTGCTTCGAGTCGGTCACCGGGAGGAAGTGGCGGCCCCAGAGCTTCCCGAAGTGCGCCGCGAACACGCCCTTGCCCACCCCAGGGTCGCCTCGAAGGACGACCGCGACCTGTCCCGGTTCATCAGGGCGTTGAACGGCTCGCGCCATCCAGGACAGAAGGTACTCGTATAGCACCTCGTTCCCGCCACAGATGTTCTTCCGGACGTGGGCCAGGTACAGCTCGCACGAGCCCGACGGGTCGGCGGAGACCGCAAAGCCCTTCCACAGGTTGTACATCCCCGGGGTCTCCTTCCCGGGAGCGAACACGACGGACTCGAACTGGCGACCGAGCGGGTGTTCCAGCCACCAGAGCGCGGCGGGCTTCGACGCGATCTTGCCGTCACCGGCCACCCAGTCCACGGTCCGCTTCTTGTACCGCAGCATGAAGTCGGTCTGGGTCTGGTAGGCGATCCTCGACCGCTCCGTCACCGGGTCGTACTCCTCGGAGAGGATCCGGCAGATGCCCTTCGAGCCGATCGAGCCGATCAAGGCGTGCTTGTCGTTGAACTCGCGCAGCATCGGGTCCACGGCCTCCTCGCGGGCGCGCTCGATCTGGCGGATGGCGTAGCGCTCGGTGGACGAGCCCTTATCCAGGACCGAGGCGCTGATCCCAAAGTCCGGGTCGGTGATGACGCTGTAGATCAGGTCGTCATCACAACCTCCTCGAACCAGCTCACAGCAGACGAAGAACAGCCACTCACTCCGGCTCTGGCCGAACTTCTCCGGGTTGTCCGGGTCGAAGCCCTGGACGATGCAGACCTTGGCCTGGTCCGAGACCCCCTTGGGCAGGTCATCGACGGACGAGATGCGCCCGAGGTTGCCGCTGATCTTGACGGTGTTCCCCGCGAAGCCCGTTGCTTCGCCGCCCTGGACCACCGGAGCCTTCGTGAACTTGGCGAGGTCGTGTTGGCTCCCGTTGAACTCGATCACCTCGGCTCGAACGTCCACCCGACCCTTCTTGCGCTTCTTCGGGTCCGGCCGGTTGACCGAGCCCGGGAGGCGCATGATGCGATCGACGTTGTGGCAGTTGTCGCCGCCGAGGATCAGCTCAAGCTGCTTGTTCCAGCGCTTCGCCTCCTCGTACGCCTCCGGAGTCCCGTCGAGCAGGTGCGGCTCCTTCAAACGCCAGAAGGCTTGGTAGCCACCTCCCGAGAACACGAGGGCAGTGGGTTTGGGGAGACCCTTGGCCTCCGGGTCGCGGAGGAGCGCGATGATGCGGGCACGCTCCGAGTCCAGGTCCTCACCGGCTCGCGGATCGAGGTCCACGTGGAGCCAGGAAAGGGCCGCGATATGCTCCCGACTGGGCTTCGTCTTGAGCGCTCGGACGCACGGGTTGACGGTGAAGTACACGTTGTACTTCCGCTTGGTGCCCCACTCTTCGAGCCACGTGTTGAGCGCGCCGAGGTCGTTGCCGTTGAAGGTCCCGGCCTCCAGGCCCTTCTTGTTCGGGTCGATCGCAACGAGGACCCAGGGACCTCCCTTGACCCACTGCTGGAGGAAGTCGAGGGATGCCTTGTAGTCGGGGGTCACTTGAGTCATTTGGGGGCTCCTTCAAGAGCGGCTGCGAGCCCTTCGGTGAGGTCGGCGAGGGAGTCCCACCGGGCGCAGCAGAGGTCGTACAGGGTCGCGCGCGGGGCTCTGCCCAAGGAGGCGGCAGCGACCGGGCCGGTGAACAACAGATACTCGCGGTCCACCTGCAGGAGGACGTGGATGCGGCCGCCGAAGTGCGCGCGCCGCTCGTGCCAGATGCGCTGCTCCTGCGTGTAGTGCTCCAGCTTCAGCTCGGTCTCCGCCCGCTTGGGCCACTCATCGACCGCCTTCAGCTCGACGAGACCGCCGATGTACTCCACGTCAGGGAAGCCCGGGTCAACCGGGTTCTCGACCGGCCGCGCGTCCCGACCCGCCTTGCGGAGGATCTTGACGACGTTGCCGCGCATCTGCTTCTCGGAGGTCATCTCGAACGCCTCCGGGCACGACGTTCCTCGATGATGGCTCCGAGGACCAGGCCGTACACAACGAGCGGAGGAAGCAAGCGGAGGATGGTATAGACCGTGCTCAAGAGGTCTCCTCCGGCGCCATGTCCGGATCCCCGTGTGCGGTGTCGCCCACGTCCAGCAGCGCCTCGTCCATCATGTTGTAGGCTGTCTTCTGATCGTCGCCCCAGCGCTTGAGGACTTCGGTGTTGGACTCTCCAGTGCGGTCCGGAAGGACGACGCGACGGACTCCGCTCTGGATGATCGCCTTGGCACAGGTCGTGCATGGTTCGAGCGTGACGTACAGCGTGCAGCCCTCGACGCCTCGCGGAGCGTTCAGGATCGCGTTCAGCTCCGCGTGGACCACGTGTGCGTACTTCGTGGGGCGATCAGCGTAGCGCTCGGGGGAGTCGTCCACGCCCCGAGGGAAGCCGTTGTAGCCGAGCGAGACCACACGGCGCTTCTCGTCCACGATGACCGCGCCGACCTTCGTGGATGGATCCTTGGACCACATCGCCACGTGCCGCGCGAGCTGCATGAACCGCTCATCCCACTTCGCCGTCGTCGCGTCATCGTTGATCGTCATGGCCTCTCCTGATCTCGTACGTGGTCTCCCACTTCTTCCTCTGGCGCTGGAATCCGTCCCAGGCCAACTCTCGCGCCTCCTCCGAACGGTAGCGCCGAAACACGGTCCAGGTCGCCTCCGGCCGAACGCACGTGAGGCAGCCCTTCATGATCTCGACCCCAGCGAGCAGCTTCCACTCGATGGTCCAGGGCTTCACTCCATCTCCTTCAGGTCCGCCCAGTTGGGGCCGACCTCGGCGTCAACTCGGTGCGGGACGGTACAGGGGACCGTCTCGCGCATGATCCGCGCCAGGAGCTTGATCGGCTCCCGCGAGCTGAACGAGCCATCCAGCTCGTCGTGGACCTGGAGGCTGATCGAGTCGCGGGACAGGTCCTCTTGGATCAGGCCCGCTTCGTCGGCGTCCACCACCGCCTTCTTGGTCTGGTCGCCCGAGCTTCCCTGGATCGCGCGGTTGAACGCCTTGTGCGTCCAGTCGTACTTGCGCTCGGAGCCTTCGGGGTTCTTCGGGAACCGGCACTTGCGTCCGAGGATCGTCCGGATGTAGCCCGCCTTCATGGCGAACTTCGAGGTGCGCTTGGCCGTGTTCCGGATCCAAGGCAGCTTCCGGTCGAACTGGTCGAGGATCGCGCGGCCTTCCGGTCCGGCGCGCTCGACATCGCAGCCCCTCCGGCGGTCCGGCACCCAGATCGTCGGCAGGCCGAGGTCGTGGCAGAGCTTCGCCTCACCCATCCCGTAGCACAACCCCAGAAACACGTTCTTGGCGCGTCCTCGGTGGAGCTTCCGCGTCGCCTTGTCCCAGCTATCCCAGGCGGGCTCGCCGTGGATCAGCTTGGTCATCATGTCGTGGTTGTCGGCCTTCGGGTCCGAGCGATAGATGTTCCCCGCGTCGCGCGCACCCGGCTCCTTCAGGGCCTCGGCGAAGTGGACGGCCCATCGGGGCTCCTGCTGGGAGAAGTCGAGGCAGGCCCACTCGCAACCGTCCTCGGGGACGTAGACCTTGCGCCACTGAGGGCCGATCTCCTCGTCACGCGCGGGCTCCTGTTGGAGGTTCGGATCGGAGCAGCTCAAGCGGCCGTAGCGCGCGCCGCCGTCATCATCGTGCCCCGGCTTCTCGGAGCGGAGCTGGTTGAAGGTGCAGTGGATCCGGCCGTTGATGGCATGGAGCCGTCGGCCTTCCACGAAGGTCCCCCGGAGCTTGTTGAACCGGCGCGCGCGGTTGATGAGGCCGCCGATCTCGCCGTGGAGGCTGTCCAGGAACTCCTTGGTGAGCGAGTCCTGGCCGGTCGGGTGGTTCTTCGTCGGGGCCGTCCTCGGGATCGGCACCCCCATGTACTTGACGAGCGGGACGAGCGCGGCCGTCCGCGTCGTGTCCTCGCGTGTGAGGCCAATCCCAGTCTGGCGCTTCAGCTCGGCCAGGGCCTTGTCCTCCTCCTCGATCGACCAGCGCTCGATCCGGTCGAGCTGATCGAAGTCGATCTTGACCCCGCGCCTCCGCATCTTGAGGAGCGCAGGCATCAGGCGGCATTCGAGGTCGTACACGCCCCAGAGCCCTTCGGCCTCAATCTGTCGCTCCTGGAGTCGGAGGAGGGGGAGCAGCTTCGCCGCGTCACCCTCGGCGTACCGCCCCACGTACTTCGAGTGGAGGCGCCACATGTCGGCCTTCGGGTCGATCCCGAGCGCGCTGGCCGCGTCGCGCAGCAGGCCCTCGTCCTTGCCCGCGAGCCCGCGCCGAGTGAGGATGGCGTCGAGGCCATAGGTGTACTGCAGCTCGTCGCACAACGGCTCGGCGATCTGGACGTCACGGAAGAACCGGGGTGTGAAGCGCACGCCCTTCTCCGCGAGGTAGTCGAGGTCGTACTGGCCGTTGGCGGTCACGATGTCGCCCTTGAACGCCCTCCCTTGGGCAGACAGGTAGCTGAACACGTGCGTCGGGTCGAGGTTGCCCCCGCCCTCGTGGGCCACGGGGAGGTAGTGCGAGGGTCCGTCCTCGATGGCGAACGAGACCCCCGTGATGTAGCCGTCCCGCCTCACCCCCGGCCCCAACGTCTTGAGTTGTGGGTCTCGCGTCTCGATGTCCACCGCGATCCGCCGCGCCTCTGCCCAAGAGGGCAGGGACGAGACCGAGGGCGGTGTCCAGAGGGACCGAGGGGTGAAGGCGGGGAGGCGCATCTTGCTAGGCGACGACCAGGTTGCCGTCGGCGTCGATCAGGACCTTGAGGCGGTTCTTGCGAGCCTGATCGATCAGGACGTTGAGCGTGGGATTGCCCCCGTAGGACGGGGAGAAGCCCAAGCGCTCCTTGCCTGCTTCGGTCAAGTGCCAGACCGCTCTGGAGTCCGCCTCGCGGATCTTGGAGAACTCCAGGAGAGGAGTGCCCGTCGAAGTCTGGACCAGGGGAGTCGGTTCCTCTTCGGTCCTCAACTCGGCGTCGAACACCGGGTCAGCGTCGATCCCTTCCCAGCCCTGAGGAGCCAGTCCGAGGTCGGCCAGATCCACGGTCCAGTAGTCGGACCGTCGAGGATCGTTGCTGGGAATCGGCTCGCCCTTGTTGGCGACCAGACGCTGAAGCTCGGCGAGCTTCAAGCAACGCCCCTTGATCTCCGGGCTGTTCAGCTCGACGAAGGCCGCCTTGCCGGCAGTCACGGTCGAGTCCAGATCGACCCGGGGAACGAAGCAACAGCCGTTGCTTCGGGAGGTGAGAAGGCGCAGGTAGTAGACCACCAGGCCTGAGATGGGATCGGTTCCGCGCCAGATGGTCGCGGATCGGTCCTTGAGATTGCGGATGAACTGCTTGTTCACCAGCGGGTTGTCGAACGTCTTGGGATTGTCCATTGGTTTCCTGTCACACAACACATGGCGGGAACGCCCCCGCCGGGGCATCCGGCTCCGATACGGGGCCGGTGTTCTACTTGAAGGCTTGGTTCAGGACCTCGCGGAGGAGCCACCAGACGTTCTTGGACAGGCGGGGGAAGTCGTTGACCTCGCCCTCGCGCGCCTTTGTCGTCAGTCGGCCCTGTTGGGAGAGGGCGAAGCGGTAGTTGCCTCGTCGAAGCGTACCCGATCCGTCATTGGCGATGATGCCTCGACAGAGAATCCGAGCGCGCTTCTCATCGCCCCGGGGGACCAGCTCGACGGTGACGCGGATCACTTGTTGTCCCGGTGGGTCCCGTGAACCGTCCCGCGCGCGATGATCTCCGACTCGACCAGGAGCAGGTAGCGCCGGAGGTCGCGGATGTCGTCGATGATGCCCTCGGACCGCTTGTCCAGCTCGGCCGCGCGGAAGATGTCGTAGGCCGCACACGCCTCGGTCGTGTTGCGCACGACGGCGGCCGAGCCCTGGCCCGCGAACTCGTTGGCGGGCTTCAACGCCTCTTCGAGGCGGTCCCACTTGCGCGCGAGCATCATGAAGGCTCCGACGCCTCCGCGCTTCTTCCACGAGTCGCCGTAGGACTTCTGGGCCTTCTTCAGGCCCGCCACGTCTCCGTCGGCGATCTGTTGGAGGTGGTCGAGGTTGGTCTTGGTCGGCTCGGCCGGAGCCGGGATGGTGTTGCGATCGGTCATTTGGGAATCTCGTCCGGGGTTCGGGTCCACTGGTAGTCGTCGAGGAACGCTCGCACCGGCTCTGGGAGCGTGGTGCGCTTGAAGAAGGAGGCGAGGTTGGTCAGGATGCACTCGGCGTTCCGGTTCCCGAGCGCCATCTGCTCGTGGCCCCAAAGCCACAGCTCCACGGTGTCCATCGCCTTGAGCCAGCCCGCCTCGTCCGGCGTCAGGATCTCGTCGAACCCGAGATGAGCCACGCAGCGCTCCTCCAGGAGGGCGTGCCGCTTCGCCATCTCGGCGTCCGACCACTTGGCTGGGGCCGGGAGGTCGCCGCACCAGCGCTCGCCGAGGTCGTGTCCGAGGATCGCCTTGACGACTCGGAACGAGGGGTCAGGGCAGAGCGCGAGGTACAGCATCGTGGCGTCGTACGAGTGCTGGCCGTCGGTGTAGCTCCCGTGGTGTGGGAGCGTGTGAGCGCGCTCGACCTTGGATGCCTCGCGGAGCTTGATGACCTTGAGGGTCGTGGGTAGTTGGTTCTTCATGCTTGGGCCTTCGCCTCGCGGCGGTCGATCCACTCGATGCAGGCGCGCGCCCAGTCGAAGGCGGGGCAGCCGACGAGCGCGGCTCGGGCGTTCCGGTAGCGCTGGGGGTTCGCCTTCTCCTTGAACGAGACCCAGGACACCCAGAGGCGCTTGGCGACCTCCTGGAAGAAGGGGTCGGCGTACTCGGAGCGGTGCTGGAGCTTCATGAACGTGTCCAGCTCGCGCTCCCAGCGCCCCATCTGGATTC
>Ga0181337_1000083_pt1 | contig 14652 bp, 14 predicted proteins | sample Sp13VDMM15DD_FD_168302 | JGI IMG/M metagenome (GOLD analysis project Ga0181337, IMG submission 168302) | Freshwater viral communities from Lake Michigan, USA - Sp13.VD.MM15.D.D | ecosystem: Environmental > Aquatic > Freshwater > Lake | place: USA: Michigan | collected 2013-04-23 | reverse complement strand
AGAGATTGATTTTATTTAGAATGTTTACAGGCTTGCTACTCCCAGCATATAAGCTCGCATCCAGGGCGCTCATAACCATAGAGTTTTCAACTCTTTGGAATATGAACGAGGCCGGACGGTCTTCGCTTAAATGAGGTTATAACCTCACAAGACTGTTCTCGCGTTAGCGCATGGTATAACACATGCGGGTTAGCGGGGAACCAAGCAACGATTTGCATACGTCGCGCTCGGGCTAGGGATTTGATGCACCCTGATTTTACGCGGCAACCCCTCAACCCATTTAAGAGTTCTTTTGGCTCGCCTGCTATGGTTAGGTTCACATGTACGCCTAAGCAAGATTGCCAATCTCGCTAAGACGAAGATGTGCAAGTATGTCTACTTGCGGCACCCTCAAGTCAAGCGCCCCAAGGGCGCTAACTTTCTGGCTTCAAACTGTTAACCGGGCCTAATCCCGGACAGCGGTAGTCAAGCTCGAAGTCTAAAACGGTCCTTAGAAATGCGTCCCAACGGATGGCCGTGGCCGGTTACTTCAAGGCGTTTAGCTTCCGAATAGTTTTAGCATGGTTTTCCTTAACAAAGCGTGTACCTTGATAAGAAAGACGATTATTTTTCCAAGCTCCTGTGATAGGCCGATCTCCAACAATAGTTGTTGTTGAGATACGCGAGCCATCTAAGCCAATGATGTACGCATCGGCGTCAATGAGCCTTTCAGTATGCAAAGAGTAGTCCTTAGAAGGCCGGTACTTGCCAGCGGTCAAAATAGCATTAGGACAAAGCACCCCAGTCATGTCCACCTGGGGGCGGATAGGACGGGAGCCATTCACACAAACCTTACGCGGTTCATGCGCTTTCTTGTCGCCATACTTTCTCGGACTAGACATCGTAAAAACCTTTCTAACTTTGGTGTTATTGCACACTCCTGCCGGAATTACTCGGCAAGTTCCGATAAGAGCCGATAGGGATCGGTAAGAATCGGTAAGTTCCAGCAAGATTGTCGCTTGAAGACAAGCTCCTAGCGATAAGGATATCTAGTGTGAAGTCTGGACACCCACGACCGTCGCGCCAAAAAGCTCCTCGGCAACCAAAACAGATGCAAGCATCAAGGCGTCTTTGCGAGGCAGTCGGCAAACGCGGCGGACACGATAGCCGCGCTTAGCCTTAGCGGTAACGACTGTGACAACGCAATCAAGGCTATAGGCGTCAAGCGGGAGAACTTGGACGGTCTTAGCGCCTACAGTCTGGGAGAATAGGGGTTTTAGCATAGTTTTAGCTTCCTTGATTAGAGTTAAAGATATGCAGATAAAACTAGGGTATAGTTTTAACCTTCCTTGTTAAATAGTTAAATGGACAAAACTAGGGTGGACCGCCCTACCCTACCAAGTACACAAGCGGAGCTTCGGATAGGTCGCTTTGACAATCCCTTCCGTATAGGCAACTAGATAGTGGAACTTATGGGCTGCCAGCTTAGGATCGTTCGTGTCCAGGCAGAACACTTCCCGTTCGGGATGATTGATCGAGTGGTTGGCGACATAGAAAAGGTCGTCCGTCTCGTTCCAGAATATGTCGATGGTAATGAAGTCACCATTAGCGGCTCGACTAGATGTATGTGAAAAGGTCGGGGTCATAGGTTTAGCTTCCTTGGTTAGAGTGCTTTTGAGTAAGCTAAGTAGGCGCTCAAAAGGTTAAGAAAAGGTTAGGGGAATCGGCACTGTCGTTAGCGGGAGCGATAAGAAAGGATAATAAGGGATAAGAAGCGATAAGTTAACTTAAACATAATCTTAGGTCATAAGGCTAGGCGGATGCCTTAGGGTTTTAGACATAATACTTAATGAATACTTAATGAATACTTAACGAATACTTTAAGGTGGCGAGATAGCTTACGGCACAACCCAAGGGCGAAGGCGGTAGAGGCAAAGGCGGCACAGGCGTAGATACAACTCTGAGCCGAAGGCGGGGAGGCTAGGCCGGCACAGGTGTAGGTACAAGCGCCCGGTATGGGTGTAGGTACAAGGGGGGGTGGCACCCGGCCGCCGCCTAATGGAATAACCCCCAGGAAATATCTCATGTTTTTCGACCCTTTTCCATTTATTTTCAAAGCCCCCTCCTTATTTTTATAAAATTCAGCTTTTTCCCAATGTTTTCAGTAAACCCTAAAATTCATGGTCGCTAGTTAGTCCTACCACGGACTTAATTAGACCCCCTTTTTGATTTGTCAAGGGGTATATGAAAAAATATAGTTTCATTATATATCAATGACTTATAAAATAATTTGCTATTACCCCCTTGACAAGCGTTTAAAAGTATGGGAAAATATCTTAAGAAGTGGATAAACTTCGACCACGAAGGTGGAGCTAACCGAAGACCTTGAAGAAAACCTTAAGAAAGAAGCACCTTAAGGATACAAGCTGAAGGATACCTTAAGGAATACCTAAGGTAGCTTTCTCTTATTAAATATTTACTAATAGTTGTTGTATACCCTTAAGTTGCCTAAGAGTATAAAACCTTTGGCCCTTCAAGGTAGAGGTTAGCCTTAAGGAAGCTCTCCTTGAGTACTACCTTAAGTATAACCTTAAGTAGAGAGACCTTCTATGGCAATTAAATCAATGTTCTATGAACTTAGTCTTGAAGACGACAAGTCTGAAGCTAACTTCACCCTAGACCCAAAAGACCTGACGTTAGATAATGGTAGGGTAATCCCTTCTATTTATCGTCTATATCTAGAAACTAACGATCCATCTGAGGTCGCCTTTGCTGATAAGTACTTCGGCTCTTGGCAAGAATGGACTAAGACTCGTAAGCTAGTTGCCCTAGCTCCGTACTTTGACTCTCTTCGCTCGGAAGTAATACTTAGACAAAAAGCTCAAGCCTATGCTGTCTTGCTCGAGATGGCTCAGAATGGCTCCCTAGACGCCAACAAATTTATCTTGAACTCAGACTACGGGACGGAAGGAACTCCCACCACAGCGCCTTCTAAAGCGGTCCTAGCCCGTGCTAAAGAGCAAGCTCTCCGTGGACGAGGAAGACCTTCTAACACTCCTGAGCCGGTAATCGATAATACGGACCTAGAAGACAAGAAACTCCTTCGTGATCTCCAGACCATCACCGCTAAGGTAAATTAAAAACTACCCCTAGTTTTGTCTTAACTACGACCTAAAACAAAGAAAGCCAAAACTATGTCTAAAGCTACGACCCAGCTCTCGGTTAAAGATCAAATCAGAGAGCAAGCTGAACTATCCTTAGAAGCTTTCATTCGTCTAGTCCATCCAGACAGGAGCCTTGGTAACATACACCGTGAGGTTATCTCCTGGTTAACTCGTTCGGATGCTAAAACGCACCAGCTTCTACTCCTTCCTCGTGACCACATGAAGAGTGCCCTTATGGCCTATCGTGTAGCTTGGGAGATCACTCGTAACCCTTCAGTTCGCATTCTTTACATCTCTTCTACTGCTAACCTAGCTAACAAACAGCTTAAGTTCATCAAAGACATCCTGACTTGTAAGACGTACCAATACTACTGGCCGGAGATGGTGAATGTTGAAGAAGGTAAGCGAGAGAAGTGGTCCGAGACAGAAATCTCCGTTGATCACCCCCAACGTAAAGAAGATCACGTCCGAGACCCTACGGTGTTTACTGCTGGCCTCACTACCTCAATTGTTGGTCTTCACTGCGATATTGCTGTACTTGACGACGTAGTAATTGAAGATAACGCCTACAGTGAAGATGGAAGAACTAAGGTTCGATTGCAAGCTTCTTACTTGGCTTCTATTGCTTCTGCCGATGGACGTATGTGGGTATGTGGTACCCGTTACCACCCAAAAGATTTATATGACTCTTTGATTACTTCAACCTACTCTAAATACGACCCCGATGGTAATGAACTAGAAACTGAGCACCTATATGAACTATTTGAACGTCCAGTAGAAGTTAACAATCAATTCCTATGGCCGAGGCAACTAGATCAAAAGACGCAGAAGTGGTACGGATTCAACCTTGAAATTCTCTCTAAGAAACGAGCCCAGTACTTTGACATTACAAAGTTCAAAGCCCAGTACTACAACAACCCTAACGACGAATCCAGTGCAGCTATCAAACGCAGTCTATTCCAGTACTACAACAAACAATTCCTCAGCAGAAAAGACGGTCGTTGGTCTTACAATGGCTCACGTATTAATGTATATGCTGCTGTAGACTTTGCCTTTTCGTTAACTAAAGAAGCTGACTATACTGCTATTGTTGTCATCGGTATTGACTCTAAGCAAAACATCTACGTTCTAGACATCATACGATTTAAAACAAAGAAGATTTCAGACTACTTTGATAAGATACTTCAACTACACGTTAAGTGGGACTTCCGTAAGATCAGAGCCGAAGTAACCGTAGCTCAAGATATCATCGTACAAGACCTTAAAAATAACTACATACGCCCCTATGGGTTAGCTTTGTCTATTGACGAGCATCGCCCACAAAAGAAAAAAGAAGATCGAATAGAAGCCATCCTACAACCACGTTACAACAATCTACAGATGTGGCACTTCCAAGGCGGTGACTGCGAACTACTTGAAGAAGAGCTCGTACTACAAAACCCTTCGCACGACGATATTAAAGATGCTTTAAGTTCCGCTATAGAAATTGCAACACCACCAACGTTTATGAATCTTGGATCAGCGGGATCACTTAATAAAGAACAATTCTACAATCAACGTTTCGGAGGAATAGGTTAAGGTTATGAACTTTATTGTTTTCTTCACTGAGTGCCTTATTAACGACACAAGTGTTTGCCGTAACAAGGAACTCACATTCGAAGGTGCTATTCCTACTCCCCAGCAATGCATCTTATACGCTGCACCTGAACTAGCTAAATGGTCCGAAGCACATCCAGGTTGGGTCGTCACAAAGTTCGGATGCAAACCGTATGTCTTAGAGGCTGATCTATAAATAGAAAGAATAAAAGCCGATATGTCACGTAAACCTCTAGACTTAATGGAAGTCATAACCCCAGATAACTTGGGTTGTATCATTTCTGAAAAGTATCTTACTTGGGAAACATTCCGTAGTAATCGCGTATCGGAATGGAAAGAAGTTCTTGAGTATGTCTTTGCCACGGATACAACTAAGACTTCCAACAGTAAGCTCCCGTGGAGCAACAAGACTACAATCCCTAAGTTGTGCCAAATTAGAGACAATCTTCACTCTAACTACATGGCTGCTTTGTTCCCTAAACAGAAGTGGCTTAAGTGGATTGGTGATAATGAAGATAATGAATCCATGGAAAAGGCGGAAGCAATTGAATCATTTATGCAATGGGTCAGCGACCAGCCAGAATACTACAATACTGTATCGCAGCTTGTCTACGATTTTATTGACTACGGCAACACGTTTGTTATGCCTGTGTGGGATGACGAGACTGTACTCAATGATGAACGAGAGCAAGTAGGCTATGTCGGACCTCGTGCTCGTCGTATCTCTCCTCTTGATATTGTCTTTGATCCAACTGCTAATAGTTTTGAGCAGGCTCCGAAAGTTATTCGTTCTATCGTTACGCTTGGCGAAGTCAAGGCGATCCTTGAGCAGGATACCGCAACAGATGAGGACCGAGCCTGGGCAAAAGAACTGTATGACTACATGCGCAACATCAGAACTCTTGCGCGAAACCACCAAGGAAACTTTACTGTAAAGGATCGTATCTATGACATCGCAGGGTTCTCGTCGTATCAAGCTTACCTCGTCTCAGATTCGGTCGAAGTTCTTACTTTCTACGGCGATCTCTACGATTTCGAAAAAGACGAACTCCTGCGGAATCATGTCATTAAAGTTGTCGACAGACACAAAATCCTCTACAAAGCCCCGTCTGGTTCGTCTGTAGGACTTCCTCCTATCTACCACGCTGGTTGGAGAGTACGTCAAGACAATCTCTGGGCAATGGGTCCACTAGACAATCTAGTTGGTATGCAATATCGAATTGACCATCTTGAAAATATGAAAGCAGATTGCTTTGACTTAATTGCATATCCTCCGTTAAAGATTAAAGGACACGTCGAAGACTTTAACTGGGGTCCGATGGAACGTATCTACATCGGAGACGATAGCGATGTAGAGATGATGTCTCCAGACGTTCAGGTCTTGCAAGCTGACCAGCAGATTGCAATCCTTGAGCAAAAGATGGAAGAGATGGCAGGCTCCCCTAAGGAAGCTGTCGGTTTCCGTACTCCAGGTGAAAAGACAAAGTACGAAGTTCAATCTCTTGAGAATGCAGCCTCTCGCGTATTCCAAAGTAAAATCACACACTTTGAACGTCACATCACAGAGCCTTTACAGAATGGTATGCTTGATCTTGCTCGTAGTAATATGACTGCTACGACAGTACGTATCATAGATGATGAATTTAATATTGCTTTGTTCCGTGATCTCACTCGTTACGATATTGCTGGCCTCGGGCGCATCCGTCCTATGGCTGCACGGCACTTTGCAGAGACTGCTAATATGCTCCAGAACATCTCGGGCTTCTTAGCATCACCTGCCGGAATGGACCCAGAAGTTACTCAGCACATCTCTAGCGTCAAGCTTGCTACTATGTGGGAATATCTTCTTGAAGCTAAACCATTTAACCTCATTCAGCCTTACGTTCGTCTAAGTGAACGTACTGAAGCTCAACGTCTACAACAGACGCAAGAGCAGCAAGTATTAACTGAGGGACAGACTCCTTCAGGTATTAACGGAGACTTTGACCAGGATGTCCTTAACGAACCACAGTCTATCGACCCTATGGACGAAGCACCTATCGAGTAAAGAAGACCAAAAGAACTTTACTGATGCCGTATATAACAACAACAATAACGTAGTACTGCTCAGGCTTCGTAAGCTAATAAAAGAAGATTACGAGGCAACTGTTAAGCAAAGCTTCTCCAAGCAAAACTATGCAAGCCCTGCTTGGGCGGCTCAACAAGCAGACTACAACGGCACACTACGTACTCTAAAAGAACTACTTGACTTACTATCATTTCTCGAAGACCCAAAGGAAAATAAATAACATGACCGACTCTCTCTTTACCCCAACTAACGAGCAACCTACGACCCCTAGCTCGTATCGAGACCAGCTTGTAGGCCCAGGAAAAAAGTTTGCAGATGATGAAGCCCTTGCAAAGGGTAAAGCTGAATCAGACCTTTATATCTTGAGCATGCAACGTGAGACTAAAGAACTCAGAGCTGAACTCGAAGCACGCCTTGCTCTAGAAGAAGTTGCAGAGCGAACCGCGCCACGCAACGCACCTATTACCAATAGTAATCCTCAGGGAACGCCTCCTTTAGCGGATGAACGGGTAGAAAACAAGGCCGCACCTGTTCCTACTAGAACGGAACTTGCACAGTTAATTAAAGAAACTATGCAAGAGGAACAGACTAAAACAACCATGGATAGTAATCGATCCTTAGTTCTTCAAGAGCTTAAGAAGACCTGGGGTGATAATTACATTCCTCACTTGAACGCAAAAGCTAATGAGCTGGGCATGGACAAAGACATGCTAGACTCACTTGCTGCTCGCTCTCCTAAAGCTTTCCTAGCTTTGGTTGCTAACGAGCCGTCTCGTGGTACAACTCAAGACGCACCTCCGGTAAGTAAAAGCAACACAGGTTTTGTCGCAGATACTTCCTCGGTTCGTAATGAAGAGTACTATTCTAAATTGCGTAAGAGTGACCCCAAGCGTTACTTTAGTGCTGCAACGCAGGTTCAGCGCCACAAGGATGCCTTGGAGATGGGTGCGAAGTTTTTTAACCTCCCATAAGATCAACAATTAAGTTGATCGTCACAAATAAAGGAATAAAACACTATGGGTTTCTCAACCTTAAACGATGACCATCTGATTCGTTCGAATCTGTGGTCGTCCGATCTTAAGGAAGTCCTCGAAGGCGAATTGCTGGGTATGGGCTTTGTTAAGATGCTCTCAGACTTCCCGGATGGTGATACTCTGAACATTCCTTCTATCGGTCAGGCTGAAGTGCTTGATTATACTGAAGGTCAGGCTATCCGCTACACGGCCATGGACACTGGTAACTTCACGTTCACCATTGACCAGTATAAGTCTTCGGCTACCTACATCACCAACAAGATGAAGCAGGACTCTTACGTAATGAGCGAGCTTATGGCTTCATTCGTTCCGCGTCAGTCACGCGCCATCATGGTTGCGATGGAAAACCTGATCATGTCGATTGGGCCGGATGCACAGACTGCTGCTGACCTTAACGCAATCAACGGCGCTTCGCATCGCTTCGTTGGTGGTGGTGCCTCGGGCATTATCGCTATCGCTGACTTTGCTCGCGCTAAGTACTCGTTGGACAAGGCATTCGTGCCGTCGGCCAACCGTATTGCTATCGTTGATCCGTCGGTCGAATACGAACTGAACAAGACCACGAACCTTGTTAGCGTTTCTAACAACCCCAAGTGGGAAGGCATTATCTCGACTGGTATGTCCACGGGCATGCGTTTCGTTGCTAACGTCTATGGTTTTGACGTCTATGTTTCGAACTACCTCAAGGGTGGTTATGCCGAAACGATCAACTCGGTTGCAGTCACCGCTGGTGTTGCAAACTTGTTCTTCTCGGCTGCTCCTGATGTATTGCCATTCGTTGGTCATATCCGTCAGGCCCCTAAGGTAGACTCAAGCTACAACAAAGACCTTCAGCGCGATGAATACGTGACGACTTGTCGTTACGGCTTCAAACTTTTCCGCCCGGAAAATCTTGTTGTTGTTCTTACTGCCGTAACCACCATCTAATCCAAGAAAGGAATAATTAATATGTCTTGGACAAACTCGGACGGCCTGTATGTTAAAATGGGTCGTGAAGAAGGTGCTGTTGGCAAAGGCGGTCAGTACTCGACCCTCGGCGCTCTTCAGCAGGTTGAAGTAAAGATGGACCTCGTGACGGATGCTGCGGTTGCTTCGGCAATTGTAGGTACGTCGTCTGGCCAGCTTGGTACGCAGATTCCTGATGGCGTCCGTATCGAAGCAGTTGAAGTTGTGACGGAAACAGCAGCGACCTCGGGCGGCTCGGCCACCCTTGACGTTGGTCTGATCCAGCGCAATCGCACGACTGCCGTTGATATTGACGGTCTTGTGGCCGCTGCTGCTCTTGCTACCTTTAACGCCGCTGGTGAGCGTCTCTATCTCACCACTGGTTCTACTGGTGCAGGCGCTCTCATCGGCACGACCCTTACGAACGGTGGCTACATCGTTGCCAACTACGGCACCGCTGCTTTCACTGCTGGTAAGGTTATCGTTCGCGTATATTTCTTCACGCCACAAACCACGGGCTAAGTTAGCCTAAATTCTCAAGGGCACATCTTTCTATGGCCAAATTAACTCTTAACGATACAACTACCCAAGATACTTATGCATCTTTGGTTACTAGTATCAATACGAATAATGCAGCCATAGAGGTTGCCCTTGAGAATACTCTTAGTCGAGACGGCACCACTCCTAATCAGATGGATGCCGATCTTGACATGAACTCTAATAACATTATCAACCTACCCGCAGCAGCTTCTAACACAGAGCCTGTACGTAAGCTAGAGTTTGATGCTTTTCAAACAACGTTTAATAGCGGTATAACTAATCTTAACAATGCTGTAACTGCCGCTCAACTTGCTGAGACAAACGCAGAAGCAGCCGCTGCTTTCTTCCCTAGTCCGTTTGCCGGTAACGCTTTTAAGAGTATACGTGTCAACGTCGGAGAAACTGCTTATGAATTCTACGATCCAACTAGCCTTAGTGTATCAGACGGCGATAAAGGTGATATCACTGTCTCTGCCTCTGGTGCTACGTGGACTGTAGACAACGGTTCGATTACGACGACAAAGCTTGGCGGGGATATCACTACTGCTGGTAAAGCTCTTCTTGACGACGCTAACGCAGCCGCTCAGCGCACTACCTTAGGTCTTGGTACTCTTGCTACTCAAGATGGTACGTTCTCTGGTACTTCTTCTAATACCAACACAGGTGATCAAACATCTATCGTGGGTATTACCGGAACTAAGGCTGCATTTGACACAGCGGTGACTGACGGTAACTTTATGTACGTCGGTGATGCCCCTACTGCGCACACCCATCCTTCAACCGCTATAACTGATTTCACAGAGGCTGCTCAAGACGCTATCGGCGCTATGGTAGATACTACCTTAGTCTACACCGACGGCACTCCTCTTTTGTCTAGGGCGGAGATAAACGGGGCAGTTATTGTTCTTGGCGGTTCAAACTCTTCTGTTCTTGGATCATTCACTACTGCTGATTTAAACACTGCTCTTAGCGACAACAACATCGCTACTGGTGGTGGTACAGCGACTGGAACTAACACAGGTGATCAAACTTCTATTGTCGGTATCACTGGTTCTCTTGCAGAGTTTAACACTGCTCTAACTGATGCTAACTTCGCTACTGGTGGTGGAACCGCCACAGGTACCAACACAGGTGATCAGTCTACATTCTTAACTATCTCGGTTGCTGGTCAATCAGATATTGTAGCAGATACTACAAGCGACACCTTAACAATTGCGGCTGGCGCAAACATTACTCTTACTACTAACGCTGGTACTGATACACTCACGATTGCAGCTTCAGGTGGCGGTGGTGGTGGTCTTGGAGATGGTGACTACGGAGACATCACAGTATCTGGTACATCTACCGTACTTACTATCGACAACGATGTCGTTACTTACGCTAAGATGCAGAACGTCTCAGCTACAGATAGACTTCTTGGCCGATCTACAGCAGGCGCTGGAGACGTAGAAGAAATTACCTGCACAGCCGCTGCTCGTAGCATATTAGATGATGCTAGTGTTGGCGCTATTCTTACAACTATTGGTGGTCAACCATTAGACGCTACTTTAACCGCCCTTGCTGCGTACAATACTAATGGATTTATTGTCCAAACAGCGGCCGATACTTTTGTAGGGCGTTCTATTAGTGGTACAAGTAACCAGATTACTGTTACAAATGGCGACGGTGTCTCTGGTAATCCCACTATATCGTTGCCTGCTGATGTATTAATCCCCACAGTCTTGACAGTACCTAATACTGGTCTTCACATTCTTGATACTAACGCTACTCATGATTTAATCATAGCTGCTGGTAGCAACCTCACAGCAGACCGTACTCTTACTATCACAACTGGGGATGCAAACCAAGTCTTGACTATGGGCGGTAACGCTACTATCGCTGGCACTAACACTGGTGATCAAACCTCGATTGTAGGTATTACAGGCTCCCTAGCTGAGTTTAACACAGCCCTCACCGGAGCTGATTTTGCCACAGGCGGTGGTACTGCTTCAGGTACCAACACAGGTGATCAGACGTCTATTGTTGGTATAACAGGCACTATAGCTCAGTTCAACACAGCTATCACAGATGGTGATCTTGCGACTGGTGGTGGTACAGCTACAGGTACTAACACTGGTGATCAATCTATATTCCAAACTATAGCTGTTAGTGGTCAAAGCAATGTCGTAGCAGACACTACTACAGACACTCTTACTTTAGCTGGTGCTAATAACTTAGTAATTACGACTAACGCTGGCACCGACACTATTACGTTTACTCCCCCAGCCGACCAGACCTTCCAAATCTTTACTGCATCCGGTACCTGGACAAAACCTACTGGATGCCGCCGCATACGTGTTAGGATAGTCGGTGGTGGCGGTGGTGGTGGTGGTGCTGACGCAGCAGCCAGTCAAGTTAGCGTAGGCGGTGGTGGTAGCGCTGGTAGCTACGGCGAAGCCCTGTTAGATGCTACTGGGTTGACTTCTGAGACAGTGACTATTGGTACTGGTGGTACTGGTGGTGCGGATACAGGCGGTACTGGTGGTACTGGTAATACTTCTTCATTTGGGTCGTTGATCACATGTAACGCCGGTATTGGTGGCGGTAGTCTTGCGACAGGCACTTCGGTTGCTGGGCAATTTGGTGGCATTCATCCTAGCGCTGGTAGTGGTGGGGATATTAACGCTCCTGGCGCTGGTGGTCTATTTGGTTTTCGTGTATCAGGAACTTCTGGTTTTGCCGGTAGTGGTGGAAGTTCACATTTCAGCGGAGGTCCTCGTGGTGCTGCTGCCGCTGGTGTAGGTACTGCTGGTACTTACGGTGCTGGTGGTAGCGGTGCATATTCTACAAGCACGACTGGCTTTGCTGGTGGTGCTGGTGGTAATGGTCTCTGTATTGTCGAAGAATTTTATTAATAGGGATTTAATCGCGTGCTTAATATCAAGACAGACTTTGGTGCAGTCGGCGACGGTGTTGCTGATGATACCCTTGCAATTCAAAACGCTCTTGATGCTGCTTGGGCGTCTGGTGGTGAGGTTATTATCGCGCCTAAAGGGACCTATCGTGTAACGTCTACACTTAACATGAGTGGTATTGGAACTTCTCTTAAAGGAGAAGGTTCTGGAGATAAGGTCACCCCATTCGGAGCAGGACCAGTAGGTCCAACTACAATCATGGTTGACCACACATCTGGCCCAGGAGTTCGTATTAAGCAATACAATTGCTCTATCTCAGGTATCCGTATTGACTCTTCTCCTAGCCGTAAAGCTGGAGCAACGGCTATTGCTAACACTGGTCTACGAGTAGAAGCAGATGATGTCTCTGCCGCGAGAACTTCAGGTACTACTATTAACGATGTCTATTGCGTAGGACATCCTGGAGACGGTATTCTTATTTGCGGAGAGATGACAAACTCTCGTATTTCTGATTCTGGAGCAACTAATTGCAAGGCTCACGGTATATGCATTGACGGCGGTTACCGGACTAGCCGTGTATTTAAACACCGCCCGGGCCACGTAAAGATCGATATGTGTAGAGCTTCACGTTGCTATGGTAACGCTCTTGTCATTGGTTCTCCTAACGACGATGCCCCAGGTTTAGCTACACTTCCTTACCGGATTGAAGTAAACAACTTTGAAAGCTTTTACATTGCTAGCGACGCTTCCATTCGATATGGTAAGGATGCTGTGTGGGCTTTTGGAGAGAACATGGTGTTTTCTTTGTGTGCCTTTGGTGGTCACGACGTAGATGCTACTCCTAGAATTCACGATGGCATCTACGTAGCCGGACGAGCAATCCGATTGATTGCTTGCCGCTATATTGAAACTCTTCGAGCAGCCGTGATTGGAAGTCGAACTAATCTACCGTCACGAGATATTGTCATCGACGGAACGGTAGTCTCTCACATAGGCGCAGCTATGAACCCTGCTGTCGTAATTACAACCGGAGCTAAAGGAATTAAAATAAGGTCACAGCAGCAAGCATCTGAAGTCACTACATGGGCTACAGGTACTGCGGCTGTTTTAGAACTAGACATCACCCAAGACTAATTAGCGAGATAAACTCATGGCTAAACTAACTACTACTGATCTCGTTAATCTCGAGAATCAAACATCGACTGTAACTACGATCAATAACAACTTTGGTCTAGTTGAAACGGCTATGGAGAACACTCTTAGCCGCGATGGGACCACTCCTAACACTATGAACGCTGACATCGATATGAACTCATATCGGTTGACTAACGTTCCTAGTCCTAGCGCTCCTACAGATATTGTCCGTCTCAGTGACCTAACTCTGACGTATTTGTCTAACACAACTCTTGCGCCAACACCATCTACAGGCGATGCTCTTAAGATATTAAAGGTAAACAGTGGTGAAACAGCTTACTCTTTTAGCAACGTTAAGATTGATGCGTCTAACAATCTTACGACTGCAAGCAACGATAACAGTTCTCTTGGTACTAGTAGCGTTGCTTGGAGCGATCTGTTTCTGGCTAGCGGCGCTGTTATTAACTTTAACGCCGGTAACTATACCATAACGCACTCAGCTAATATGCTGACGTTTAACAAATCTATTACTTGTACGGCAGGTCCTATTCTTGTCACTTCAGGTAATATTGCTACTGAAAATGGTGATCTTGTCTCCACGCTTGGAGATGTCATCCTTACTTCCGGTCACGTTCTTCAAGCTGCTGGTTATATCGAACAGACAGAGATGTCAGCCCCATCTGCTGGTGCTGCTAACACGCTACGTCTATACACGGCAGACCAGAGTACTGCTACTCATATGTTTGCTAAGAACTCAGCAGGCACAGAACTTCAGGTTACCACTCAGTATGCCACAGCGGCTGAAATGGAAACAGGCACCGCCACGGACCGTGTAGTTGCTCCTGGAACTATGAAGTCTCACCCTGGGTTCCCAAAGGCTTGGGCTAAGATCACTGGTACATCTTCTCCCTCTATTTCAACCAGTTTTGGTGTCACGTCTGTATCTAGACCCGCGCTGGGCCGTATCCTTGTTACTCTTAGTACTGCTATGTCAAGCGCTAACTACTGTGTTATGGCAACGATTGAACGTACTTCTACCGCATTGACTGTAGCTGATACTATCTCTTGTTCTATCCGTAACGGTACTATGACCACAACAACTTTCGAACTAGAAGCTTACGATAATACAGCGACTACAAACGTAGCAGACGATCCTGCCTCGTGGCACTTTGTCGTATTTGGAGATCAATAATTATGGCTTACCGTAAATGGGATGATAAAGCTAAAACTTACTATCAAGAACTTATTGATCGGTGCGATGTTCTAGACTCTTGGAAAGGACGTCTTAACAAGAATCT
>Ga0181337_1000082_pt1 | contig 14732 bp, 24 predicted proteins | sample Sp13VDMM15DD_FD_168302 | JGI IMG/M metagenome (GOLD analysis project Ga0181337, IMG submission 168302) | Freshwater viral communities from Lake Michigan, USA - Sp13.VD.MM15.D.D | ecosystem: Environmental > Aquatic > Freshwater > Lake | place: USA: Michigan | collected 2013-04-23 | reverse complement strand
AAAGAAAGCCCCCCTAATGGGCGCGCAGGGGGGGAACAAAAGGCGAAAACTGTGCCCCTTGCCCCACTTACTAACATGCCCACCCTGGACTAACTCCGGACTAACTCCCCGTGTAAGTCACTTACTAACTGACTTACTAACTCAGTTACTCTCCGGCTTATCGTCCGACTTACTCCCCGGCGCCGGCCGATTCTTCCCCAACTGCCCCGCCGCCGCCACGCCGATATTCCCCAACGTAACCGGTTTCCCCGCCGCTACCGTATCCACCACCGCCGCCGCGCCGGTCTTGGCTACTACTACCGCCACCTTCCCTAATTTGCTCCAGAATCCCATATATCACCCCATTTTTGTGTCGTTCCGGGTAGTCCCCGTGAATTCTTTCAACCGCTCCACCACCCGCCGCCGAACCCGTTTCCGCCGCTCCGGATTCACCTTGAACGGATTAGCTGTCAACACATTGAGAACGGCTTTGAAGGCGCTCATCGTGACCGCCACCGCCACGACTTCCGGTTTCGTGTGGAAGTCGGGCACGAGCGCCTGTATTGCTAACCCCGCGATTGCCCCGTTGATAGCTGCTATGAACGTTAGTTTCCAGATCGCTGCAACGCGAAACCGCCGTTTCACAGTGGTTTGAATTCGCTAGTGACCTGTTCAGATCGAAGCGTATAAGCCAGCATGAACCCAATGACAATTCCAATTAGCAAGTTTTTCATGGTGTTATGACCCTACTCCCATTGTACGCAATCCTGTGTTCCCCCCGGTCGGGTATACTGTTGCAACAACGACTTTCACAACCTGCGTTGCACGCGTGGAGGAGCCGATCTCTATGATGACGGTTTTTACAACCTGAGTAGCGCGGGTTGCCATCTTTAGGTGTCCCTCTCTATCCCCGCGTTCACCGCGTTAGCGGCGGAAACGGTCCAGGGTAAACCGGTGGCGGGGTTCAGATCCCAGAAATGATTTTGCCGTTGGTAACTTGTGGTGAGTCCGACGGTTGGTCCGTCATAGGTTACCCCACCCACTTGTAGAACCGGGTTGACTATGTTCGTACCACCGTCATCTTTTCGCGCCACGTATTCCACCCCAACGGCATACACGGTGCTCCCCGGTGTTATGGTGCCTGAGTATCCATAGATATCAGTAGCGGGGACCGGAGTAGAGACATAGGTCGTATCGCCGTCATTGGGTTGTTCATCAACGCATTGATAGTTGCTCCCCGCGCTCGGAGTCATCGCGACACTGACATCGGAGGTGGCTAGAAACGAATAGACACGGCATTCACCCGTCCGGGCGTTGGGAGCGTTACCGGTTTCGGAGTAGAGCATACAATTGTCGTGAAACGTAGCGCCGCCGTTGTGGAGCGCCCATTGGTTTACCCATGCATTGGCTGTTATCTGGGTGTCCCCGGTATAGGTGTGCTGTAAGACTCCGTTACTCCAGAATTGAATAGAGCCGCCGGAGTTAGCAATGTGAATTCTTATCTGAATCCAGTACCATGCATTGAGAGCCATCACGGGACCGGCCATGGTAACGACACCTGAGGGAAGTACATATTTCACTCTTAGGTCCGCCTCAAACCCTACCCAAAATTGTTGGGCGCCGGAATCATTGAACTTATAGGTCCAGTCTCCCCCGTGGGGTGTATTGATCCGGAGGTGTGCCTGGAACCAGAATGTCTGGTGATTCGCGGCGAGGTTCCGGCCATTACCCGCCGTTCCATCCGCATAGCGTCCATAGCCTAACACGCCCGTTCCGTCCGCCGAAACGGAACCGGAACCGATACCGAAATCCCACCAATTGGAGAGCGCTAAATTTGTTTCCCGGTCGAAACCTTCATAGTCGAGGAGAGCCATAGGTTAGCCGTTTTCCTTCCAATACGTCACACAAACCACCGCCGCGCCGTCTGTTTCGACCTTGAGAGCGTTCCCGCTGGTCGTTGCAAACAAGTACCCCGGCCATGCCGTGGCGAGGTTAGCGCCTGAATTCCCGCTTGCCGTGTCGAGAGCCATAGACCATAGATCCCCACTCGCGTTCCCGTCTTTCCATGAACCGGTCACGGTTCCGGCGGCGGTGATAGCGTAGGCTAAAACGCAAACCCGTTTTCCGCCTTCACTCGGAACTAGTTCCGTTGTTCCACTGGCTACAGCCATCGAAACGGATTGAATATTGGGGAGCTGAACTCCCGCCGCTAACGCGTTGATCGCCGCCGCGAGACTGGTATAGTCGGTTACCCCGGAGCCGCCAGCGCCACCGCTGCCACCGCTGCCACCGCTCCCGCTGCCACCGCTGCCACCGCTGCCACCGCTCCCGCTGCCACCGCTGCCACCGCTCCCGCTGCCACCGCTCCCGCTTCCGCCCGCGCCGCCCGCGCCGTTACCGCCCGCGCCGCCGGTCCCCCATCCGTCCCCGCTCCCGCCCATACCATCGGCGGACTTGTTTAGGATGCCGTCATCCATCAAGTCAAAAACGTATTTCTTGAGAAACCCTTCCCATAGGGCGTAGGCGATCAACCCCGCCGCAACGGTGATTATGATTTGTTTGTTCGTATTGTCGTTCATAGCGTGTTAGATCCTAGTTTTAAAGAGTGCCTGTAAAGCCGCCGAAACCGCCATAGCGGGGACGCGGGGAACAAATCGGCCATTCCGTTCCCATGGGTTCGCGGGGACCGGTGGCGGCGGCGGCGGCGGCGGGGTAACCCGGTCCGGAAGTCCATACCAGTCCCAAGTAAATTGCGCCGGGGAAGTCAGATAAATGAATTCTTCCCCCGCGCCGCTACTCCCAAATCTGCTATAGTTCGCCGCCCTCCAAGAAAACGAAACCCAACGGGAATTCACATACGTCGTGGTGAGTACCAAACCCCGTTCTCTCGCTATGGCTTGAACTTCCGCGATCCATGATTGCCACGTCATGGCACAATTACCTCAACAACGGCGGTTGGCGCTCCGGCCATCCACAATTCGCCTACTTCCCATGCAATACTCACGATGCCGTCCGATGTGTAGACTGGCATTCCGCCCCCGTCTGACAACCCTTGCCGGTCCCGGCCAATGATACAATCACCCGAAATAACGCGAATGGTGATATGTTCATGGGTTTTTCGGATTCGAGCAATATTGCGGGGACCGGTGTCGAGAGAAATCCGCATGGTTTCCTATTTCTGTGAAATGAGATAAATTGCAACCGCCGCCACAATGAGAAACAGGGTGGAATTGTCGATTCCACCGATTCCGGTTGACGGAAGCACACCCGCCCCCGATGGAAGCGGCGGCGGGGTTGACGGTCCGCCGGTTATGGGGTCGATATAGTAGCCGATCCAGTCCCAACGGAGCATCGTAGGGTTGATGCGCCGGTCCCGTTCCGCCGCGCTTCGCTGTCCCTGCGCTCCATAGCGGGAACAAGCCGCTACCATGCCATTCATGAGGCTCCAACCAACGGAAACGGCGTCCGCCGCTGTTTTCTGTCCGTTGTTCCATTCGGCGAGGTTTGCGATCAACCGTTGTTCGAATTCATCCACGATTTGGGTAAGCGTGCGGGATAGCGACGGGGCCACGCCACCGCCGCCGCCACCACCGCCGCCGGGGAAAGCGATGGTAATAGGGGGGAGGTTAAACCCACCGCCGCCACCGCCGCCGCCGCTCGTTGGGGGGAGTCCTAAATAGGGATCAGTGAACCCGAAACCGAAATCCGCCCCGGACCAACCGAAACCGCCGCCGCCGCCCCATCCGCTGGTTTCGAAGCCGCCGCCGCCGCCGGTATACCATCCAATATCTGACAACCCGTATTCCGCTGCCAGCATTACATGCCCCCCTTCCGGATCAACAGAAACGCCGCCAGCGCCGCCGCCGCATACAGCATGGTGTTATCGGTCGGTTTCGCCCCGCCAGCGCCGCCAGCGCCGCCGGAGCCGGTCCGGGCGGCATAATAAGCGGCGGTTAACCCCTTCCACGTCGATTCCGTCATCATGGTGTTGCCTTCAATCCCATAGTGTGCGGGATCGTCGCCAGCGATGCCGGTGACCTGTTCCTTCAATGCGTTCCATTCCCAGAATGAACGCAGGGTTCCCGACGTTGGGGGCGGCGGGGTAGAGGGAGCCGTGGGTGTTCCGCCCACGGGCGTAGTGACCGGATTCGAGGGAGCGCCGCCGCCGGGGGACGTGCTCCCCCCAACGGGGATCGATGGCGTGGTGGGAGTGGTTCCAACCCCGCCGCCAGCGCTGGGAGCGGTAACCGGGGGAGCCGCCACGGGAGCGCCGTAGAACGCACCAACCGCCGCCGCCCATTCAGCGCCGGTCATGACTTGATTGCCATGCGTAACGCCTGTCGATTCTTCCGGGGAAGGGCCTTCCCGTCCGGTCTGTTGCTGATAGTAGTAATTCCACTCCCAGAACGTAAACCGGAGAGCGCCGGTCCCGTTGGAATGGGGAGTGGAAACCGCCGTTCCGTTAGCCGGATCGGCGGGTGATTGTCCTGGTTGAATGGTCGAATGACTGTTCACCGTGGGAGACGGTCCAGGGTTCGAAGTCGGGGGCGTGTAACCGGGCCGGAGGTGCGGGTATACCTCATAGAATCGGCGGGTGTCGTCATCTATCGGGGTAAAGAAATCCGACGGAACCGAACCCTGGGGCGAACCCAATTGTCCCGCCCGTTGGAGAGAAAATTGAATATCGTGGCGGGCCATGGATGCCGGATCGTTGTAGAATTGCATTCGCCCCAACGTGACGGACGATTGCGACGTTACGCCATCCCGCGAAAGTACCGCAATCCAGTTTTCCGGATTCTGCCATCCGCCCGTGTCTTGCGAATAGGGTGCGCCGCCATCCTCCGCCCAAGTGACGGATATTCCCCTACTACGCATTTCCTCCTCATATTGCGCTTTGTACTGGTCCAGAGTCATAGTTTTGATCCTTTTTTCACAAACCGGCGGAACCCGCGCCTACGGGATTTAGAGGAAATAGAAGTAAGCGCCAACCAGCGCGGCGGCATCGGAAACCGACACGTAGTAATTCTTCGCGGGGGCGGCGGGGGTTGTTGTCGCGGGGGACGTGTAAACGTTCCAACGCATGGATTCCAGCGGTTTACCGGGACCATAGAGAGCGCCGCCGGTCCCACCCGCCGGAGTGGAATATATGTCATAGGCGGAAAGCGCGACACCCGCCAGCATTACCCAAAAAGCCGTATTTTTGTTCACTGTGTGATCTCCCTGATTTGTTTGATTCCGTAGACAATGGCAAGCGCGATAACCGCCACCGCCACGAGTTGAATGGTTGATCCCCACTCACTCCCCGCCGGGGCGGGGGCCTGTAGGGTGTTCGAAGAAAATACTTGAAGTGTGACATCCGTCATACCCCAGAAACTATTGAGAGCCGCCGCCGTTTGCGATTCGACAACAGCCGATGGAATGGAAACCGAAGCACGGCCATAAATCCGCAAGGTGCTACCGATCCCCAAAATACCCCGATCCCATAAAACATGCGTAGGCGTCCATCCTATCGCCCGTGACACAACCCGTTCTAGGACATCTTGTTCCGTTGCCGATCCGGGGACGAAAACGAAAATACTGTCAAATTTCGAAACCAGAATAAAGCGCCCGGAAGTGATAACGTCTTGTTTTTCCCAACTCATGCTAGCTCCGAAAATACAGAATGTGGCGAAACGCCCAAACGCCGCGAAACGATGTTAGACCAATTCCGGTAAGCCGCTTCCCCCGTGTACCGTTGGGCAACTTGTTCAATGGTCCAATGTGCCGGATAGAGCGTCGATCCCTTAAGCATCTTTTCCACCTGGGCATAGAGCGCCGCCCAACCCGCTTCCTTTGTCGGAAACGTCCGAATCCAGTTAGGAGAGCCAATGGGTTTCGATGCATCGGTGAGGTTGCCGGGGTTGTTTCGAGAATTGGGAATGTTGCCGGGACTGGTTGCCGGTGCCCCCGGAAATGCAAACCCTTCAGCCACCGCGATCGCTTCCGCGATCCGCCGGACACGATCGGAAGTAACCCCGCCGCCCGGTCCGGAGCTACGTGAAAAAGCGATGTATACCGCCGCCATGATTGCCAGTGGCCAGAAAGAGCGCATCCGCCGCCCCTTACTTTTTCAACAGAAAATACAACAGAATCGCGCCTACCAGCAACATCCCGTTGCTGATAGTCGTTTGCTGTTGTGGATAGACCGGGTAAGGTCCGCCGCCGTATATCGGCGGATCGTAGGGACCGCCATAGCCGCCGCCATATCCGCCGCCGCCCCATCCAATGGTGATTCCGCCGCCGTTCCAACTCATATCAAACATTTTCGCTCCCTTTTGTATCAAACATTTTCACTCCCTTTTGTTTTTCCGGGGGCGTTTGCGGTCCGCCCCCGTCCCGCTGGTTTGTGTCGTGACTACCCGTTAAAAACGGGTTTGAAGCGCCATTCCTCCAGAATGAAGTTGGCCGCCTGATTCGCCGCGCCGGTAACGTCGGACTGGACATACAGGTCAACGTTGCCAGTCGGACCTTGAATCAAGGGGCGAGTGTTGAGAATTTCGCCCGGAGAGCCGTTTTGAGCGAAATCCAACGTGGTGAAACCGGTAATTTTCGAAGCCAGATTCCACGATGAGGCCAAGTCGGCATGAATCGCGTTGTGATCCAGATACCGGCGGATATACTTACCCAAACCAAGATTGATGCGGATATCGCCCATGAATTCCGTCAACGTCTGGTAAGCGTTATTCCCCGCCGTGGCGTCCGTTGCTTTGGTTCCGCTCTTGATGGCTACGGAACGGATGTCGTACCCCCGGGGGATATCGAACATGCGCACGCCCGTCGCGGTCGTGGTGGGAATGGAGCCGGAGACTTCCTGGGAGTAGCGCCAAATCCGTCCGGGGACGAAATTGGCGAAACGTGCGGGTTGAATAGCGAAGCCGCCGTATACCCGCATCGTGGCAGAACCGCTGGCCGATCCGTAGGCGGACCATGTGGCGTCGGAAGCGCCGGGGACCACGATGGACTTGAAATCGCCCCATTGCACGGTCAACTTGAGGGACTCATAATTCGGACAGTCCAACAGATAACCGGCCTGGACCGCCACGGGGAGCCGTTGCGGGGCGAACGGAATCATCAATTGAAAGATCATGTCGTTGGTGGCGTTAGCCGTAACGGACAGTGCGGGCGTCTTGATGAAAGTGCCCGGAGAGTAGAGACGTTGGAGCAATTCGATGTCCGCCCCCCGAAGGTCGAAAAACTTTTCCTGTTGACGGCGTTGCTTGTGGAACCCTTCCACAGAAACCCGTTCCACGAGCGCGGCCATGGAATCCGCCCGGACCGCTGACGGACCGGTACCGGCGGGCATCGTCAACCGTCCCCGGAATTCGAGGATAACGAACGACATAAAGCGGTCGTTGGGTAATAGACCGCCGTTGGTGGGGAGCGTTTGCGTCGAATTGGACGAAAACGGGATGGCATCGATATATTCGACGCGGGAAAAAGTAGTGATCGGGACTTGCATCATGGAGTGTGGTTCCTTTGTTTGGGTTATGCCAGCGGTCCCCTATTGGGTGATTCGCTGTCCTAGCTTTACACCGACAATGAGAGCTAACAGCAACACGGCGGATTCGAGAATTCGGGAGGTGCTCATACAATCCCAATTCCCGCTTCCGGCCAATGTTTGGAAATTAGCCCTAAAACGATACCGGCGAGAATTCCCGCCGCTAGTGAAATCATCAATTCGTTAGTGTTGAGGTTCATGCGATTTCCGCCTAAGAACGAAATCGAGCAATCCGTTCGCTTCTATCATGCCGTCTGGAATCGAATCCGCGTCAATGATAACGTCATCAATAAAGGGCTTTATTGTTGGATCGGGGGGCGGCGGGGTTTCCTCCGTTACCGGCGGCGGGGTTACTTCCGGAACTGGAGCCGGGGGCGTTTCGCTTCCCTTTGGCGGGGGAGCCATATGAACACGGGGGGCGGTTTCGGCATCCGGGGACAGATCCGGGGGGGCGGACTTGGAGCGCCGGTCAACCGATAACGCTTTCGCCCGCGCCCGCTGGATCGAATGAAGAATAGGATCGTCTGTTCTACGCATGGGCTATGTCCGCCTTCCAATGTCGGAATACCAAATCTCAGGGTCCGCCCAAATCTCCGACCGGGGAGCGCCGCCGGGGTCTAACCAATGGTGGTTAACGTGGTACGTTTCCAAAACTTTGCACTGTTCCGCGAACTCAGAACCGAATTGATCTTCCAGATATTGCAAGTCCAAATCGAGATATTGGTGGAACACAAACCAGTCTGTTGCAAGGGCACGATAGAGGGTGTTGACATCTACGGAACGATGCGTGGTAAGGATGGTATCCACGTCTTTCGGACTTGTCCGGGCGTATCGTTCCAGCGCGGGATGGACTTTCGAGGGAGACATGAGCATGGAACACTCGTCAACGACTAAGGCATATTCCCCCCAACGCCATTCGCCACCGTCCAATTCCGCGATTAACGTTTCGAAGTCCGCCACGGGATCAACTGGAAGGATTCGACCGACGGAGGTTGGTTCCGCCGCTTCCATCCATTCCGCCACGTTGCCGATAATTTCCAGGTTTCCGTATTGGTCGTTGGGATCAAATACGATTGTCGTTTTTCCAGTGTTTTTGGCGAGGGATAGCGCCAGCGTCGATTTCCCTTGTCTACGTCGGCCAATGATGACGGCCAACATTAGAGCGCCGCTCCGAATCCAGCGCCGCCCAATTGAGCGCCTAGCATGACATCAATGGGGACAACCTGGGGTTTAGCCGGTGCCGGTTTCGGCGGGGCGGCGGCGGGCGGCGGCGGCGGGGCGTCCGTTGTCCGGTGCCGGTCATGATCCATGGGCGGCGGCGGTTTCTCTCCGGGCGTTTTGGCCTGGTCCGCCACGATCTTCCGAAGTTCCGCAAACGCTCCAATCTGCCAGGTAGCCAGCAACGCGACAAGCGCGATTTCGTCGGCATACGGACCAAGAGAGCCAACATATTTATTAGCCACTTTACAAGCCGCGTTTGTCACCAATTGATCGAAGGGCGGTTTCAGGGAAAGCACCTGATAGGCTTCCGGAATCGGAATGTTCAGTTTGGTTCCGACAACCGCCGCCTCTATCGACGTGAGGAGATTAAGAGCCAACCCAATGATGGCGGGGTCTATGGGTTCCTGGGGCGGCGGGGGAGCGGCGGGGGCGGCGGCGGTGGAATCGGTCGTGGAACCGGAAGCGAAGCGCTGGCGGACCTTTTCCGCATCCTCATCGGTCAACCCTGATAGATCCAGGGTTCCGTCGTCGTTCTTATAGATCGGGACGCGGGCCTTCCGGCGCTTCGAATCATTGGCCGTCTCGCCAGTAGGGGAAGCGTTCATGTCTGTTCTTTTTCTCGGCATCTTCGATAATTTCCTTTTTTATCAACCGTCGGATGACTTCCGATATAGAGCAACCCTGAGTCAATGCCCTCGCTACCAACCAGCGCTTTAGATCCGGGGGAAGGTTGCTCTTTATCGTTTCCATATGTGGGAATTATACACGGGGCGTTTTTGATTGGTCTAGCTTATGGTGATTAACTATTTTTAATAATGGAAACAATGGGGAAACGCTGGTTTTTCTGTTTTCGGTCGATATAGAATAAAGACGCCGAAGGGCAAAACGCCCAAAAGGCAGAAAAGAGAGAATTGAAGATTATGGCAAGTGCAAAAATCGCCGCCGCCCCGGAAAAGTTGTCCGGTGACAGTATCGAACTCACTCCCCTCATGGGCAAGATGGTGGGAGTTTTCGTCCGGAGCCGGGACAAGAAAAACACCCGCTACGGGGAAAAGAGCATGTCCCACGTTTTGGTGTTTTCCGAAGGGATGAAACCGACGGATGAACCCCTTGAGGGCATCATGTTTCAGAGCTACTTTCAAGACTTGAAACCGGGACAGTGGTATGTCGGCATTGTCGCAAAACAAGTCAACGGGCGAAATGAGGCATGGGTTCTCCGGTCCGACAAATTGGACAAGAAGAAAACGGCGGATTTCGTCAAGATTCTGTCCGCCATCGAAATCGCCACGGACGCGGAACAAGTCCTGTAACCGTTCCCCGCCTTTTCAAGAAAATTCGTGAATCGAGGTTTCCATATGTTTCTCCCTGCCATGCGTCCCCGCGAAATAGCGGGGCAACGCCTATCAATCCGGGGCACCTATTTAGGTTGCGCCGTGGTTAACACTGATTCCGGTCCCCTCGCTGGTTTGCTGTTTCGCGATACCGGGGATATCTATATCTGTCATGCGGAACCCGCAGGGGATGATTCCGCCATGGTCGTTACCAACGTGGGGGACCGGGCATCCAGCGAAATCAAGGATTTCCGCTCCACCGTGGAAGCACTCATGGAGCGCCTAGAACAAAATTCGCAAGCGCTCCGGATGAAGGATGCGGCGATCCACCTGCTACAGGAAGCAAATCGCGAATTAGGGGAATTGGCCGACGGTCACGCTACGCAGTTGGAGCGGCAAAACGAGGAAATCGCGAATCGGAAGAAATTCCTAGTCGAACTCGCTTCCCTCGCCGACTCCCAACGCGGGGAAATCGAAATTCTGCAAGCGGACCTTAAGAAAGCGGAATTGACCGTTTACCGATATGAGACGTTAGTGGGACCGCTCGAAACCGATCCGCTCCCGCCGCCAGTCGTTAATGCCGTTTTCGATTTCTTCGACGGACCGCCGCCGGTCCCCGGTCAACCGCCAATCACTGATCCGTCCCCCGCCGATTTCGGGGAAACCGCCGAACTCCCGAAAAAGGAATGGTCCGCCACAAACCCGCAACCGGTCGATTCCGATTTGTTGTAATTCTGTCCAACACGCCCCCGCTTACTCCGGGCGGGGGGGCAGAAAACGGGACTTGCAAGCGGTTTAGCAAGTCCCCTTTTTTTTCCCCCTTACCATCATGCCGACAATTGATAATCCATGCCCCGCTTGTGGTTTAGCGACTCATCGGGGTAAAGGGTGTCCCCTTCGAAAACACAAATCCGGGAAGAAACCGGAACGGGGGATATTGTCGTTTGACTGCGAAACCAACTCACACGGGATTGTCTTGTTTCTCGCTTGTGGCGAAATCCGGGCGGACGTGCAATATCTCTACAACGGGGAAGGGTTGAAACTAGAGCCGATCCTGGAATGGTTGATTCGAGCGGGGCGGGGGCGTTTGAATTTTGGTTTCTACTTCGATTATGACGTAAACCAGATTGTTCGCCTTTTACCTGAAATCTATCAGGGGCAACTTGCCGCTAAAGGGTCCGTATGCTGGCACGGGTTTAGCATCCGTCATACTCCGGGGAAGCGTTTCCAGGTTTCCAAAAACGGGGAAAGTGTCTGTATTTGGGATTGCTCCTCATGGGCGCAAACGTCGTTTTTGCGCTTATGCCAAGATTGGCACCTGGGGACCGAATCCGAACAAGCGACAATCGCCCGAATGAAGGCGAAACGCGGGGACTTCGAAGATGAGACGGAAGCCGCTTTAGTCGAATACACTACTTTGGAGTGTTCGCTACTTTCCCAATGGGTACAAACCCTGCTACAACTCCATAAAGACTGTGATATCCAATTGCGGGCCTACTCCGGTCCCGGTTCCACCGCTTCCGCCATGATTCGACAAAGGGGATGGAAACCGCCGGAGCTTCCACCGCGAATCCAGGAAATAGCGGAAAAAGCGTTTTTCGGGGGGCGAACGGAAATTTCCTGTATCGGTCCAGTTGCCGGTCCGATCTATGGGTACGATATCAACAGCGCCTACCCTACAGCGATTTCCCAACTTCCTGAAATCCGGGACGTAAAGTGGAAACGGGTGAAACGGTTTGTTCCCGGAATGTGGGGTTTCTACAAAGTACGCTGGAACCAGAAAAAGACCGATACATGGGGACTGTTCCCGATCCGGGGAGCCATGCTCCCCACGGGGCGGCGGTCCGTGTCCCTGCTATACCCGGCGAACGGGGAAGGGTGGTTCCATTCGCACGAGGTAACCGCCGCTATGCAAGTGAACGCGGCGGCGGTGGAAGTCCTGGACGGATACGTGGTCCCGGATACCGGGCGTCCGTTTGCTTGGATTCATGATGTCGCGACTATGAGACTGGAATACAAGAAACACGGTGACCCGAAAAACTTCCCGTTGAAAGTCGGTCTGAACTCCATCTATGGGAAGTTAGCGCAACATTCCGGAACCCATCCGCTGCAATGTCTCACGTATGCGGCGGCGGTGACCGCCTGGACGCGGGGGGAACTGTTGAAAGCCGCATACAGCCGGGGGCATGACGTAATTCTATTGGCTACGGATGGCATTCTTTCCACGGTCCCCCTTCCGGAACTCCCCATTGGCGCTTTCCTGGGGACGTGGGAGCGCGACGAATACGAGAGCGCATGGATGTTGCAAGCGGGAGTATATTGGTGTGGTAAAAAGAAAAAGACACGGGGTATTGACGCCCGAAGTTTAGAGTTAACCGACGTGGAAAATCTTTGGTTCCGGAAAGAAACCGCCGCCGTTCTAACGCTCCCATCCCGCAGGGTTATGTCCTATCGGTTATGCAATGCACAGGGGAAACTACACTTAACCGGTAGTTGGTATGATGGCGAACGTTCAGTAAAATTTTCTCCCCAACCCCGCCGCCGGTCTTACCGCTGGCGGGGTAACCGCCTGTTGACGATACCCGCGCTTACGGCGGAATTCCAGCATGTGGCTACTCTTGACACCATAGTCATGGGAATAACGCCCGGAAGCGAATTGGACGAATTCGAAGCGCTTCCGGAATGGATGATTCCGGACTAAACCACTAACTTAACCAGATCGAAGAATAAAGGGAAGCGTGAAACCCGCGATATGGTCTAAAGTCGCAAGTGCGATCAAATCGAAATATGGACTCACATGGGAACAATCGAGGGAAGTCTATAAAAAGCTAAAGTCTACCGCCCCCCGTCAACCGTCATTACGCATGGTGGCGGGGTTACCGGACAAACTGCCGAAAAACTTAAAAGGGGCGAGAGTCAAGAACCCCGCGAAACGAGCGAAGGTTCAGAATACCCCAGTCCCTGAAAAGCAAACGAAAGCGAAATATACGAAACCGCCGAAACTGGAAAAGGCGGAAATCGAATACTATCGCAAACTATCAACCCCGGAGAAACCGCCGGTTAAGATCGAACTCGCTCCCCCGCCCGTTTCTTTAGGTCCAGCCATTGTTCCGAAACGACAGGGAGCGCGAAATCAGTTTGAAGAAATTCTGAAAAACGCGGGCCTTCCCGTTGCGGCCATTGCACGAAACGAGACGGGGAAGGTTATCGCGTCGAAATGGAGAGATAAAGACGGTCAAGAGAAACTAGTGAAACTGTTAAAACAAACATTTGCCCAAATCAAGCGAGACGGGGCAATGAAACCGCAAACGAAAGAACGGTTAGCCGTGCAACTTGAAAAAATGCTAGGTGTGAAACGGTCTAACGTAATTTGGAATAACATCATGCGTCAACTGTATGGTAAGAAAGGAAAGAAATAGAATATGGGACAAGAAACGATCAATATCAACTCGATTGAATTCGTTCAATCGGTATTCCGCCGGATTCTTCCGGGGGCGTCGATTCGGGTTATCTACGATTTGACGAAGTCGCTACAAGCGACAATCGAGGTGAACAACCCGGAATATCCCCCGCTCAATTTGGATTTGAAACTGTTCATCGAACGGTACGAGAAACACGGGATTATCGCCGGGGACGAACAAACCAAAACGGAACTCCGGCTTGCTGGCACGTTGCCTATTGCGCCGCCCGTTTCCACGGGACAGGGTGTACCCGCCGCCGATCCGTTCGCCGCCCCCGCTGGCGGATTTGATTCCTTCAATGACCGGGTGAAAAAGAAGTAACTATGGGACCGCTCCGATTCGGACACCCGGAAGATAAGGCGGCGGCGGAAGCGTTCTACCGCCGCCAGCGGTCCCGCGATTCGCTGGTTGCCAACATCGTCAGATATTACATGCAATACGTCCTGATGGATGATTGGCCGACGAAATCCGCTCCACATTGTTTCTATCCCAAGTCTTTCAACCGTGTGCCTTTGGCATTGCTCCAATCGGCGGCGGAACAATTGCAACTCATCAAAACAATGCCCGAATTTTCCCGCCCCACGTCCCCGCTGTAGCGTTCCCCGCCGGTCCCCCGCCTGTTTCCCTCACCCGCCGCCCCCGATGGCTCTACAGTCTGCTAAACGCAAACCTGCTAGCCGCCGGGGGCGGTCCCGCGTTCCGCCGCCGGGGGCGGACCTGCGATCCGCCGGGGGCGGACCTGCGATCCGCCGCCGGGGGCGGACCTGCGATATAATCCATTCGACGGCGGGGGGGCGCATACGTAGCCGAAATTGCATTCGCAACAGGCATAAATTCCGTAGGCGTCAAATCGCCCGCCGTCACTTTCGAGGAGTGTTCCCAATGAAGTCGAACTGTCCGCATTGTCGTCATATTCTGGATCAGAACGAATGGGAATACCAATTCTGTAGGCGTTGCGATGAGGGCGGCGGAATCGGGTTTGTCAGGTTGCCGGGGCGGTCGTTTGTACGGCGGGGAGAACGGGATTCGTTTATATTTATGCGGCGGGGAGTTAGTGGGTTAGTTAGTAAGTCAGTTAGTAAGTGAGTTAGTAAGTCATTTACACGGGGAGTTAGTCCGGGGCGGGCATGTTAGTAAGTGGGGCAAGGGGCTGAGTTTTCGCCTTTTGTTCCCCCCCTGCGCGCCCATTAGGGGGGTTCTCTC
>Ga0181337_1000081_pt1 | contig 14753 bp, 17 predicted proteins | sample Sp13VDMM15DD_FD_168302 | JGI IMG/M metagenome (GOLD analysis project Ga0181337, IMG submission 168302) | Freshwater viral communities from Lake Michigan, USA - Sp13.VD.MM15.D.D | ecosystem: Environmental > Aquatic > Freshwater > Lake | place: USA: Michigan | collected 2013-04-23 | reverse complement strand
GGCGTGCAACGCCGAACCGAACGCCGCGCCGCCAGCGATGGCGAGCATGGAGTCATAGGCGTCGTAGTCCGACTGCTGCTGCTGGTGGGCGTAGTAGTTCAGGACTTCGACGGGGGCCAAGCCGACCAGACCTTCCGCGCCACCTACCGCCAGCCGAACGCCAGTGCGTCCCAGCGTGCCGCCAGCGCGAGCCAGGAGTTGCGCGTACCGGGCCTCGCCAACCACGGGGACGAATGCCAGCGCGATGTTCGTCGGGTCCACCAGCGATCCAGCCAGTGCGCCCGTGAGATTGGCCGCGACCCCGCCAAGGCCGACCGACTCGGACATGATCTGCTGCCGGCGCAGTTCGTCTTTCTTGCGCGACATCAGGATGTCGAGCGTGGCCTGCCGGATGCCGGAGTCAGGGACGGAAAGGTTCTGATCCAGTCCATTGTCGCGGAGTTGCTGGCGGGCAACCTCCGGGTCCAAGAGCGGGGACAGCGGCATCTTGCCGACCGTCGTGCGCCCATCCGCCTGTCGCTGAAATCGGTAGGCGGGCATCGTACCTTCCGCCTGCCGCAAATCATCAATGCGGCCAAGCGTTCCCGCCAAGCCCTCGTACATCGTGTACGTGCCGGCTCCGAACGCCTCGCCAAGCGTAGCCTCCGTGGCTACTTGCCGTTCGTCGGTCAGTTCAATCTGAGGCGTCTTGTAAATCGGCATCAGCGCGGCTTCCCTTGGCGCAGACGCTCCTGCTCAAGCAAGCGACGCAGTTCTTCCGGTGAGGTTTTGTCGGGGCGGATCATCTGAGCATCCGAGAACTTCACTTCAATTGGCTTGCCATTTTCATCCTTTACGACAATGCCGCCCGGCGCGTTCAGGATGACGCCAGTGTCGTCCGCGTTGTTGAGCCAGAACGCTTGGTTGCGAACGGTGCGAGCCTTTGCCATCCGCGCTTCTTCCAGCGGTCGGCCCGAAGGCTCCACCAATAGGTCGGTGCCGGACAGCGTGGCCACGTACTGCGACAGCCCAGCCTGGACAGCAGTAGGATCGTAGCTGCCGTTCTTTGGGATGTAATACGAACCCGTGTCGGCAACCTGATTGTAGTCAGCGAACAGTTCATTGTACGCCGCAGCCGCCGCTTCCTTCGGGTTGTCGTACTTCCCGGTAGCAAGGTAGTTGGCCGCCAACTTCTGCCCGCTTTGCACATAGCGATTGCGGTCAACCGTATTCGTTCCCAACGCAAGCGTCATCGGAGCAAACGCATCGTTGACGCCCTGAACAACCTGATCCCAAGTGACGCTGGTAGGCAGCAGTTCTTTCATCTGCGCCTCCTTCACCTGACTGGCTTCGTACAGGCGCTTCACAACCTGCGGAGCCACGCCTTCCATCGCGAACTGGCCGATCACGCCCACTTCCTGCGCGATCTTTCCGCGCGTGTCAGGCATCCCATCCAGCATCGTCGCAAGGAACTGGAGGTTCGCTGCCGCCGCCTGCGGGTTGTCGCGGATGCTGGAGTTGAACTGATCCACGATGGTGGACACAAACTGCTTCGGCAGCGCCGGCTGTGCAATGCCAAGTCGCGCCTGTTCGCCAAGCGAAACCGAAATGTAGTCACGCAGCGCGCCGGGCATTTCCTGGAGCGCAGCTTCGTCGCCGGCAGCCGCACGCTCCGCCGCGTCGGCGTAGATGTCGCTGGCCGACTTCACGGACGGGCTGGTGTTCAGGACGTATGCGCCAGGGTCGGCCTCACGCGCAGCCATGACCTGAGCCGCGCGCTGGCGGCGAGCCTCATAGGCGCGCTGCGTGGCCTCGCGGTTGTCGGCCCCCTGCGGAGGATCAGACGTCACGACGGCGGCAAGGTCGGCGTTCGGCCTGCCTTCCATCGCCTTCAACTCGCCGGCCATAACCTGCATCGTTTCCGCCTGCCGGTACATGATGTCCACTTCTTCCGGCTTGTAGAACGCCAGCGCCTCAGCGCGCGGCGGCAGCGGAACCGGGTCGCCATTGGCCAACGCCGTGTTCACATCCTGCCACTTCTGCGCGAACGTGATCTTGCCAGCCATCGCACGCTGCTCAAGTTCGTTCTCGCGGCGCGCAATTTCAGCGTCGGCTCGGGACAGAAGTTCAATGACCTTTGGTACAGCAAGCGCGCCGTAGGTCAGCGGAACCTGCTGGGTTTCACCGCCCTTGCGGTTGACCACCATCTCGCCGTCTTTGAAGCCAATGGTGCCGCCAGACATCAGGTTGGCGATGACTTCCTGCCGCTGATCCTCCGGCACCTTGAAGCCTTCCTCCGCCTCCACCTTTTCCAGCATGGCCGCCGCAGAGTCCATCGCCTGCATCGCCTCGCCCTGGGTTACGCCAGCGCCGATGCCAATGCGTGCCCGAAGTAGCGCCTGCGCCTTGTACGGGTCGCGCTCCAGTTCACCGAGAACGTCGGCGTAGCTGACCGTCTGGATCAGCGCGTCAATCTTTTCGCGCTTCTGTTCAGGGCGAAGAACAGGGTTGGCTTCAATCGCCGCGCGGGATTCGGCAATCGCGATGGGGGCGAAACCAGGATTGGCCGCAGCAGCGGCCGCAGCAGACTCCGTGCCAGCATCCACCTTGCTAAGTACCCAGCCATTCTGAGCCTCCTGCTGATACCCGTAGGCGTCCAGGTCAATGCGCGTGCCGAAGTCCTGCATGCGGGTGCGCAGGTATTGGCGCGACTTCTCGGTGGGCGCGGCGGCAAGGATTTCCTCCTGCCGCTGCTGCCGCCATGCGTTGATCTTCTCGACGTAGCCTTCGCCAGCCTCGCCAGACTCGCGCTTGAGCGCGTCGGCCTGACGCGGGTACTCCGACTGGAACTTGGCCAGTTCATCGCCAGCCCATGCGGAGGCGATGCCTTCCTTTTCATCCTCTCGCCGCTGGCCAATGACGCCGATCCCGCGCGCGAGGTCCACTAGCGCGCCGCCAGCGTTGCCGCCAACGTCGGCGGTCAACTGCCCGCCGGCCAGCCGAACATTCGGAGTGCCGGACTGTTGCTGGTAAATCGGAATCCTGACCGCCATCAGCCTTTCCCCGGTGCCTTGCCAAAGAACATTTTGCCACCAGCGCCGCCGTAGCCCGACAGGCCGGAGCCAATCGCGGACACCCAGCGCATCTTGTTGGCCGACTTCTTGTTTGCGCCGGCCACGCTTGCGTTGAAGCGGGTGGCTTTCTCCTGGTTCAGCAGGCCAATGCGCTCCACGTTTCCGGCGTACTGCACGTTGAGGGCATCCAACTCAGCCGCCGTGGTGGACTGGCGGATAATGTCCAGGTTCGAACCGGAGAACGAAGTGCCGGACTCCGCAATGGCCGCGCGCTGGCCACCGAGAACCTGACGGCCCTCGCGGCGCACCCGTTCTTCTTCCGCGCTCGCCTGCTGGCCGACCATCTTGGCGTTCGCAGCTTCGATGTCAGCTTGGTAGTTGAGTGCTTTCTGCTGAGCGCCGTAGTTTGCCGCTTCGGCGGAGCCTTGGGCGAACGCGCCAACGGCTCCCAAAATGCCAGCCACAAGTGCAAATGCCATTACCGCGTCCTCCCGTACATAAAGGCCGTGTTGCCGTTCGGCAGAAACCGAGGCATACCATCCGGCGTTTCGTTATTGAACCCCAGCAGGCGCGCCCAGCGACACCCTTCCGCAAACTGCGCGTCCACGTACATCTCAATTCGCCCGTAGTCTAACCCATCCAGGTAGCGGCGCACGGTGCGGGTCAGGTGGATCATGTGGGGTCCCGCCAAGTCAGACAGCAGGCACCACGCCACGCCACGGCCTCCCCATTGCGGCTGTACGCCCGCGATGGCCGCTACCCCTTCCTCGCACACCAGCGCCCAGCCAGACCCCGACTGAGCCAGCGCCATTGCGTCGTGGACCCGTTCTGCCTCCGACTGCCCGGCTTGGGCCTGCTGAGGGACCAGCGCCCGAACGTGATGCTCCCGAAGCGGGACGGCGATCACGGTCATCGGACGGGCTGCCAGGGCGGGCGGACGGGTGAGGGGTTCGAAGGCGTCGTGCCGCCGCTGCCGGACCCGGAAGCCACGCCGGCCAGCATCGTGTCGCCTACCGATCGGGCCACCCGGCTGGTGGATGAAACCTGCCCTGCGCCGCCACTGAGCGTCAGCGACGATGCATCTTCCTCCTGACCCGTACCGCCCAGCAGCGTCCACAGTCCAGGCTCGCCCTGCCCGGTCAGCCCGCGAAGGGTGCCGTTGTCGTTGGCCAGCCCACGGATGACCGACCTCATCGGCTGTTCTCCGTGTTCAACTGCGGATACAGGGCGATGACCGTCATCGGGAACGGCTGGTCATTCACCACCCGGATGCGACCGTCGCGGTTGTAGCCTTCCGGGTAAAGCATCAGGTAGTCGCCAGAGAAAACTGACGGCGGGTTGTTCATCGGCATGGAACTGTTCCGGTAGTTCAGTTCGTCCTCTTTGCCGACCTTGCCGACCTTGCCACCCAGCGTTTCGTACAGCCGCAGGATCAGGCGATGGATGCGCTTGGTTTTGCCCTGCGCCGTGCCATCGTCCGCACCCGCTTCCACGCGCATGGTTTCCAGTTCGCACGGGGCCGGCAGGCCGACCTGTACGGTGATGGCGTTGGACTGCAACTGAATCTCGCCACCCGTCACGACAACCTGCGGGTGAGCCGCGCCGTCAATCAGGACATCCACGGTTTCGCCTTCCAGGTAGTCGAGGCTGCCTATGGTGTTGCGCGAGAACGCCCAGTCGGTTTCGCTGTCGAAAATCTGGAAGTCGGCAGGAACCGGATCAAGAGGGTTGGCGATCACAGTCGTCGGGCTGGAGTAGCTGGTGATGCGGAAACGGCAGGCATCGGACTGATACGGGTTCACCACGATGTCGTCGCCAACGTCGGTTGCCGCAAACGAGTTCAGGTCCGAGTTGATGATGCCGCCAATGCCGCGCGTGATGGTCGCGCCAATTGCTGCGGTGAAGCCACTGAACGTCGCCGCCGAGTCCGAATACACCGCGTCACGCAGCGGAGCCTCATCGGCCAGCCAGTCCTTTTCCATGTATTCGACGTACCGCACCGACGCGCCATTGATCGTGCGTCGTCCGATCATCCAAATCTGGTCATGGGTGCCGTCGGGTGCGGGGATGGTAATAACAGACTCCACCGCAGCATTGCCGCCAACCGGGTGCTTGTGCCAGCCGATGACATCCTGCTCCAACATGAAAGTCAGCCCCAGCAAGTCGCCGTTCTCGCAGCACGACCACACGATGCTGTCAGGCTCCTGCGCGTAGGCCATCTGGATGATCTTGCCAGCAGCGATATGCTCGGCAATGATCGTGACATCGTTGGCTTCGTAGCCGTTGGTGTTGAAAGAGAACCGCATGTCGCGCACCCTGCGGCCCGTAGGCTGCGGGAACAGCACGGAGTCGCCCACGATAGCCGGAGCCACCTTGCGCGAGCCATACGTCGTCTGACGGGCCGCCTGAGCGTTGCCAGGGCCGAAGGCATCCGACCCCGACACGGCGCTGATAGCGAACTCCGCGCCGCGCGTACCGACCAGCAGCGCGTCACCAGGAGCCAGCCACAGGGCGTCGTTGATCTGGCCGGCCGCAATCTCCAGCGACAGGGCGGAGTCAGGCAGGGTTTCCGCGCCGTCGCGGCTGGCGAAGTTCTCCAGGTCGGCCGACACGCTAAACCAGAAGTTCGCACCGCGCGCATACGCCAGACGCTCGCGGTAGAAAGTCACAAGGTCCGGGTAGCCCAGCACCGAGTCCCACGCCGAGAACGACCAGCGCAGCGACAGGTTGCCGCCCACAGCCTGCGACGGAATTTCCGAGATGACCGTGGCCGTTGCCGTCGTGCCAGCAACCGCCGTGATCCGCAGGATGCCGTAGCCGGAATGGACGTACTCCCACTGGACGCCCGTATCGCCGTCGAACCGCGCGCCCTCACGATGCACCGGCTTCACGGAGCCAGTCGTGGCTGCGTTCAGTGCGCGGTATACGTTGGAGTCTGACCGGCGTTCTGCGCCCAGCAGGATGGCTTTCGCCGGCTCCCAGGCCGTCACGCCGTCAATCGCTTTCTGCTCCAGCAGGAACAGCGTGCCGACCTTTTCTGCGGTGAAAATGGCGGTGCTGGCCGTCAGCGTCACCGTGCCAGTCGCGGCGCTTGCCGAAACCGTTGTGGTTTCATCGGGGTTCAAACCGATGAACGGACCATTCTTGATGTCGGCCTCGCTGAACTGCCAGTTGGTGTTGCCAACGCGCGTCAACTTCTGCGGCGGGTAGCCGCCCAGCGCCATGAAAATCGTGTCGCCCGTCTGCGCGTAGCTGACCGAGAACGTGCCGTTGTCGCCCGTCAGGTCGGCTAGCGCGTAGGGCGAAGGAATTTCATAGATGGCCCCGGTCAGCGCGTACCAATTGGCGATGTCGCCAGCGAACGTCGCGCCCGCCGTGTGAGCGGTGATGCAGTAGTAGTTCGTGCCAGCGTTGGAAACCAAGTCGCCCACGGCGTACACCGTGGCGGTGACCCAGGCGGAAACGCCCGACACGACAAGCTGCCCGTTGTCGGTGAAGAAGCGGCAGTAGCCGTCACCGAACTCAATGGCGAAGGCATCCGACTCCGAGAAAACGAACGGGACCAGCCAGCATCTATCAGCGGAGTCCTTGACCGGGGCGACGTACCGCGTGCCAGGGCGACGACGCGCCGGCCCCTGCGGCAGCGGCTTGAAGTTCCGCATCCGGGTACACCCGTTGCCGTACTTCGCCATGTCCACACGGCCATCGAACAGCGGGGACAGTTCGCCGGCATTGAAGTTCTGTTGGGCCGGAGATGACCGCGCCATGTTAAGCCCTCAGTCGGCCGACAACCCAGGTATCGTCCGCGATCTGCTGCGGCGGGAGTTCAATCGCGCCGGCACGACGCGCAATCTGCAATGCCGTGCTGTATTCGTTCTGAGCCAACTGGCGTTTCTCGCTGGACTGGGTGATGGCTTCGCAGGTTTCCACCGCAAGCTTACACGCGAACGCCTCCACAAAGGAGGAATCCCACAGCGTCGTATCTTCAACGCGGCCGATGTACCGAAGTCGCAGCGGCCCGGCAGAGTTGAACAGGAGGAACCCGGACTCAATCGCCCAATCTTGGCCAGCCGGACCCGTGCGGTAGTCGCTGAGGTCCACGCCCGGCCACAGGTCACCGACCATCAGGCCGCGAAGGTAGTCCGAGGGCAGTTGGAAGCGGTGGGAGTATTCGAACAGTGGAGCGGTGATGTCCGCCGCCAGGAGCGCACGCTTGATGGAGAACGACCAGCGGTTCGCCCGGAGTTCCGAGTCACGAACAATATCGAAGGTGGCCGACATTTCGCGGGCCTCCTTCGTATTGTCCGTCAGGGCGACGATCCTCTCCGCCCCCAGCTTGGTCAACGCTCGGTTGACGATTGCGACCTTGCTGGTCATGTGAACTCCTGGTTACTGGGGAACGCGGTCAGCCTGTGCGTACATCGCGGACGGCGTGCCGCCCGTCAGCGTGGCCCGAATCCGGCCCGGAGGCAGGATGAAGCCGATGGTGCCAGCGGCGGTGAGCGCCACGGTGGTTTGCACGCCAGCGTCCGACATCGCAGCCACCGGGATTGCCGTGGCCCCATCAGGGCCGAGGTATTCCAGCGTGGCCGAGGTGCCGCCGAACGTGCCGGCGAAGGTCGCCACGCCAAGCCCGCCTTCCCAGCGAACGTAGTCGCCGGTAGCGGAGGCGTTCGAAAGAAGCGTGGTGCCTGCGGAACTGGACATGTGCGCTCCTTAGACCGGCGGCCAATTGTCTTGCAGAACGTACTGGCGGATGGCTTCCAGGGCCAGTAGCGTCATTTCCTTTTTGTTGCCCGTCGCGTCGTAGGTCACACGGAAAGCGGCGTACTGCGAAGTGTCCGCAGCGCCCTCAGTGACTTCCTGCGCGATCTGTGCGCCCAGCGGGGCGTTGTACCAACGGTCGGCCATGATCTTCTCCAGGCAGTAGGGCGGGCCGAAGCCCGCCCTACAAGGTGGTTACAGCGTGTAGTCCACCGCAAGGCGGATACGGGTCGGGCCACCGTTGAACGTGGTGGTGATCGTATACGCGATGTCGTAGTCGCGCTGCGGATCAGCCGTCAGGCCCAGCGCCGACCACAGCGGGGTATCGCCTTCCGCGATGCTGTACTGGCCAGACAGGAAGGTGAGGTCCTGGTTGGAGTACGGGCCGTTGGTGAGGGCGAACGCCGCCGCGAAGAAGTCAGCGTCCACCACCGCGCCACCGTTTTCGGTGGTCTGGTACACGCCGACATCAATGTTGCCGGCGGTCGTGGCATCAGCGCACGACAGCAGGACAGCGGTGATGCAAGCGTTGGACGGGACGCGGACGAAGCGGCCGATGCTGGTCGCGGAGTCGTCGGCCGCCGAAGCGACGGAGCCGATGACTTCGCGGATGAAGCCTTCCGCGAACGGAGGGCTGTTGGCGACGGAGGGAGTGGCGGTTTCGTTGGAAATCGCCGTGGAGTTGCGGTTTACGACAGCCATGATGTTTTCTCCAGTTCAGGCGATGGGGTTACGGGCGGGACCAGACCTTGACGACCTTCTTTTCTTCCAGGCGGGTCGCACCGAAGGTGGCCGCGATGTAAAGCTGCCACGGCAGAGCGCGAACGTCCTTTCGCTCCGAAACGTCCACCTTGATGTCCTGCCACGCACCGAAGTACGCGCCCGACTTGGCAAAGCACATGATCGGGGTCGAGGTGCCGCCGAGGTCGTCGGCCGCGTTGAACTCGGTCGCGCGCTCACAGTGGATGAAGTTGAAGCCGAGGAAGCGGGCGATGCGGCCATCACGCAGGACCGGAACATCGCTGCCGGCGTTGAAGTCGCTGGAGGTGATTTGCACTTCCGACAGCAGGGCCGAGTGGGCCTTGGCGTCAATCACGCAGTAGAGTTCCTCCGAGTCCGTGTCAACGTCGTTCGACAGCAGGATTTCCTGCGCCGCGCGAAGCTTGGCCACGTTCAGGCGGGAAGTTGCGCCGCCCGTGCTGACGCCGACGACCTGGGTGGACGGCAGCGTGGTGCTGGTGGTGCCAGCCTTGCCGGTGAAGTTGGCGTTGATGAGGCCGTCCAGGATCGTGCGATCCTTGCGGCGGTTCATCGCAGCAACGGCGGACATCGCCATGACGTTCTTCGGGTCAACCATCATCCGAAGGAGGTCGTTCTTGTCCATCAACTGATTGAGGTCCCAGTTGGTCGGGAACACCCAGCGGCGGTCGAAGGAGGCGTCGGTGCGGGGCATCGGTTCGAAGCGGCTGGCGTTCTCGCTGACTTCGATCAGGCCGATCTGGTCAACGGGGGAAGCCTGCTCGCCGTAGTGGCCGCCGCCGACAGTGACGGCGGACGACAGCTTGGACTGCTTCTGCTGGACCAGCATCTCGATGGTGCTGGCAAATTCCTGGACGTACAGGGTCGGGCTATTCACGCTCATGGGTTTACTCCGAAAGAATCAAGGGATGATTCGCTTCGGGTTTGCCCGGTGACCTGGACCCTACGCTTCCCGCTACGTGCGGGCGACGGGCAGAATTATCTGCCGGTCAGGCCCGCCGCGATTGCGGTTGTGGGCCAGTTACGGCGCAGCCTACTCCGCTACGCCGTAACCTGCAATACCCTTACTGCTGGGACGCCCGAAGTATCTGGTTCAGGCGCTTGAACTCGCTGCGGGCGTCAACGTCGCCGCGCTCCCAACGCTGGAACCAATCGGCGTCCGCCATGCGCTCCTTGAGGCGAACCTTGGCCGCTTCGGGGGACATCTGCTGGTTCTCCGGGTTGGAGTCGCCGTCAATCCGGCGGGCCTCGCCCATCTTGCTGCCGATGTACGCCTGGAGTTTGTAGTAGCCGGCCGGGTCCGTCGCGCGCCACGCATCCACGGAATCCTGTGTCAGCCCGGTTTCCTGCATCACCGACTGTTCCGCGCGCTGTGCCAGTGCCATTGAGGTTTCATAGTTGCCGCCCCAGTCCGCACGGAGGGCCGCCAGCGCGTCGGTCTGGCGTTGCTTGTCAGCCAGTTCAGCGGCTTCGATGGCCGTCTTGCTGTACCCGTTCGTCGCGTCCTGCAACGCCTTGAGCATGTGCTTGGGGACGCCAGCTTCCTTCGCCACCTGCGCGATGACCTTGGCGTAGTCGTCGGAGAAACCTTCCGGCACGGACAGTTCATAGTCCTCCGGCTTCTCGGGCGCGGCCATGCCAAGCTTGGCCTTGATGTCGCCCCAGGCGGGATCGTCCATCTTCTCGGGCAGTTTCAGCAGTCGCTCGGGCGGCACGCCCATATGCGACTCCAGGTGCTTGTAGGACTGCAACGCCTTGTCGGGGCTGTCCCACTTCTTGAGTTCGGCCAAGCCGCGAAGGTCAGGGTCCGCGATCTTCGAATACCACGGGTCAGTGCCTCCGTTATCGGCGGGTGCCGGCGGGGTCTGGTCAGTCATGCGCTTCCTCCATCATGTTTAGAATCTGGTCGTCGCTCAGTCGCAAGCGGCGCTGGATATGCAGGTACACCTGTCGTCGTCCCTCCGCAATCAGCATTGCGTTGACATCAACCTCCCGCTGCACCGGGGAAACTTTCGCCGTGGATTTGTACGCGCCGCAGAACTGGCCGATGTCGCGCAACACCGCAACACCCGCCGCCGTGTAGTCGCCTCCCGGCTCCTTGAACACCGCGTCATAGTCGCGCTTGCGCCGCAGCCAGAAACGCATCCTCTCCGTGATCTTGTCGAACTTAGCCACCCATGCCTCCCAGCAGCGAGGCAGTCGGGTTCGCACCGGCTACCTGCTGAGCGCGAGCCAAGTCCAGCGCCGTCTTGCCAGCCACAGGGGCCGCCGCGAGCAACTGTTCCATCTGCGCCTGCTGATCCTCCGCCGCCTTCACAGCCTCCATTTCTTCCATGCTGTTCAGTACGTCATACGGCGCACCGTTGATTTCAGCCAGTCGCGCAGCCACTCGCATCGGGTTGAACACCTTGAACACGCCAGGGTCCACCTGCGCCCACGGCGTCAGTTGTTCGAAGGTCTGCATGATGCCCGTGGACTCCGACGCGCGCTGCATCCGGTTCAGCGGCGAAGTGTATTTGATGTCGAGTTCACCGCCCGCCTCCGCCAACTCAGGCGGCATGTCGTCCATGATTCCGGGAATCTGGAACAGGATGTCGAGTTCGCGTTCGATCAGCGGGCCGAGGTACGCGGTCTGCTGGCGGCCCAGCGGCGGCCCCAGCAACTCGCCTTTCTCCTGCGCTCGCAGCAACGCTTCCGTCGCCGTCATGCGCGGGTTCTCGACAAGAATCTGGAACAGCGTCACAAAGAACGCATCGTTGATGACGGCGCGCGAATCCTGGATCATCTCCAGGCCAAGCGGCATGTTCGCGCCCGTCTGCAACGGCATGACGCGAGCGTTACCCATTGCGTCCACGCCGCCGAAGTTCAGCGCGCCGGCACGGAGATTAAAACTCTCCAGCACATCTTCTTCCGGCATCAGCAACGGCGGATCAACCGCGCGCTGACCAGCGCGCAGCAGGGTTTTCTGCTGCTCGTTGATGGTATTGAGTGTCGGGAGAATCTTCGACGCCGGGCCACGACCGTAGGTTTCGCCGGGCGCGGTGGAATACATCGAGTAGATGTACGGCATAACGCGGTAGCCGCCTTCCTCCAACACCATGTCCGCGTAGCCGCACGCGACGTAGTACGACCCGTACCGCATACCCTTCGCATCACGGCGCTCGGGATCGTAGTCCCGGCGAGCCTTCACGCAATGCAGGAAGTCGAAGCGCACCTCATCCTTCGCCTCGCGGATGGGCTTGGGCAGCGTGGCGAACATCTGCCGCGCCTGCCGCGCCGTCATGGAGAACTTGCGATGCACCGCTGCGGGCAGGCCGGTGTAGTCAGGAGAGGTCCACACATGGCCAACGAAGTCGCACCGATACCGGAACGTGCGGCCAGGGATGTCATCCAGGAACGTACAGCCGTTGCCGTAGGCGAACAGCGAGCGGTAATGCTCGGACGATGCGCCGACAAAGCCAGCCGCCGGCATGTACCTCGCGCGGAACAGCTTGCGCGTCAGTTCTTCGCACCACGCCATGACCTTGAAGTTCTTGCGCAGCGATTCTTCCAGCGGCTCAAGGCCGTGCCAAGTCTGCGTGCGCGGAGTCAAAACAGACTCCATAGCCGCCGTCGCCTTTTCCAGCGCCAACTGGCCAGTGGAGTCAAACTGATTGCGGTCCCGTCGCTCGCCCTGATACGGGTTCTGGCGCAAAAATAGCGCGTTGTCCGGGTCAATCAGTTCAGCGATTCGCATCCAAGTAGAGTCAAAGTTATACCTTTGAGCCTCCATCTCCGCTTGGGATTGCATAATGGCATTGGCAATCTCACTGCTCATGCTTCACCACCAAGGTAGGGATTGGATTCAACGGCAGCCCGCGGGAGGCGGCCTCTCGGTTGTAAGCAAGGACGGCATCAGCCTCCGTCTTGAACGTGCCAATGTGCTTTGCCGGATTCGACAGGTAAGCCCGCCAAACACCGTATTGCTTGCGGTAAGAAACCCCTTTGTTTTTAGAGTTCCCGCAAACCCTTTTGTTTGCGTTCTGCTCAGATTTCGTGGCCCATCTTACATTGCCCGGCACATATCCGTCGCCGTTGTTTATTCGCTCAATGCTGTGGCGTCGGCTAGGGCGGAATCCAACACAGGCAAGGAAGTCAATGAAGCTTGCGGCCCACGCCGGGTCAACCGAAATTCCGCGAGCCCCATAATTCACGTAGTTAGGGCATTTCTCGTTGAGGCACCGCTGAACCATGTCGGCCCACGCGCGATATTCAGGCGCAAGCGACATGCCGTGGCGCTCGTAACCGGCGCGGCGCGGCAACCTCACGCGTTCGCTACTCATTCGGATTCCTTCACTTTCTCAACCACGAACACCACCATGCCTACCAGGAGTATCACTGCGCCGATCAGCATGTTCATCAACACGAACACGCCGACGCCAGTGGCCAACACCCCCGGCGCGTATTTCACTGACCCGTCAACTGTTTGGTGGCCACGGTCGGCCCCATTGACTTCGACTTGCCGGCCACGACATACGGGCCACGACCGCGACGACGACGCACGCGCATTTCATCCTCCGCGCGGACGGCCGCCTGATCCACGGTCGGAACCGGGGGCGGGGTAACCGGCGTCGGAGCCTTGGGAATCTTCGGACGCATGAAACTCATATCCACCTCCATCGGTTCACGCGGACACTATACACCTTCGGCGTACTTTGCCACACGGCCGCCGCCGGCTACCGGGCCACTCCCAGGAGCCGCCCCAAAAGGCTTGGCCTTCATCGGCCGATGCCCGACCGCCACCGTCCGCAGCCCGTCCGCGATGTTCGAAGCCCAGTCATGCAACGGCTTGTCATCGAACCGCTGGGCCGACTCATTCCACTTGCGCCGGTACATCCGCAGGCCGTTCAGCGCCCTGGTCATCCGCGCCCTAGCCTCATCCCGCGTTTCGCCAGGGAACGGTTCCGGGTCCACATTTATCACGGCCGTCGCCAGGAACACCCGCGTCTGGTTAATCGAAGCCACCAAATCCTTCGTCACCGGCACCACTTCGTTCTTCATCCCCAGCCGGCGCATTTGTTCGGCAATCGAACCCGCCATACCCAGCCGGTTATGCCCGCCGTCATGCGGCAGCAAACCCCGGCCATAGGTGTACGGCAAACTGTTCAGCCGGTTGACGTACCAGCCAATCTCATCCACACCCGACCCTTCGAAGAAGTTGATGAGCCGAGTCTTGCCACCAATGTCCTGCCAGAACCAGAACGTCGTGCTATCCGACATACCCAAGTCCGAACCCCAGCCCACAGGGTATCGCGGGTCCCACGGATACGCGCCCACCCGTTCTTCTTTCTCCATCCGCGTGATGATTTCACCGAAGTACGAACCCGGCAGCGCGGCGTCAAACGAACAGTAGTATTCCTGCTCGACGATTGCGCGTGCCTCCGCCTCGCCGCGCTCCGCTGCCAACTCTCGCCGCTCGCGGTCAATGATTTCCGGCGAGATAGCCCCCGTGTCCTCCACCGTCAACGTCTGCCCGAACCACTCGGGATCACCCAATGCGTAGCGGTGCATCTTCGCAAAGTGGTTCTGACCTCGCGGCGTGGAAATGAACATCGCCCAGCCGCCGTTGTTCGCCAGGATCGGCCGCAGGAACGCCCACGATGCAGGGTCCGCCAGCGCGTACTCCGACGCCACCAACCCAATAGGCGGGCTACCCACCAGCGCGTTGTAGTTGTCCGACCCCACGGCCTGCCACGTAGCGCCGTTCTTAAACCGGATGAACATTTCGTGTTCGCGCGTGACCTCGCGCAGCTCCACAGGAAACGCCTGGTCTATGCGCCGCACGCCCGTCCGCTCATCCACCGCATCCCAAATCGCCTTGCGCACCTGATTGGCCTGCGGGAGCATGTGCCAGTACGTACCCGGGCGCTGCATCATCGCCACCATCGCAGCGTTCAACGCAAAGTCGTCCTTGCCCGCGCGTCGGTGCCATGCCAGGGAGAACCGCTTGCACCCGCCCTCCAGCGCCTTCCACGCGGCCATCTGGTAGTCGCGCGGACGCCAGTTGTTCGGCACCGAAATCTCAGTCCGGCCTCCAGCCTTGGGTGCGCCACGGGCCATCAGTTCGCCTCCGCCTTAGACCGATGAACAACAATCCATGCCCCATCCTCATCGTCTGGGTCAGCAGGGATGACATCC
>Ga0181337_1000080_pt1 | contig 15052 bp, 23 predicted proteins | sample Sp13VDMM15DD_FD_168302 | JGI IMG/M metagenome (GOLD analysis project Ga0181337, IMG submission 168302) | Freshwater viral communities from Lake Michigan, USA - Sp13.VD.MM15.D.D | ecosystem: Environmental > Aquatic > Freshwater > Lake | place: USA: Michigan | collected 2013-04-23 | reverse complement strand
AAGGAGAGGAGCAGCTCGACGGCGGACACGGACGACGATGGGGAGGTGCGCTGCTCTCTCCTCGAAGGTCACGAGGGCTCGCACGTCGGCGGGGCGCAAGATGCGCTTGAGTGGTCCTGATGGCTGCGGTGAGGCGGAAGCCTGCCGAGCTGAGCAAGCAAGACGTGGCGAAGGTCGCCGCGTCGGCGGGCGTCGATCCTCGTACGGTCGTGCGCGCGCTCGCGGGCTCTCGTCAGTCCTCGGTGGTGCGGGCGGCGATCGTCGCCGCGCTCCAGGCGTGGGACTTCCACGCGCAAGCCTCGAAGCTCGAAGGGGGCAAGCGATGAAGATCGAAGTGCTGCCCGGGGTGATCGGGCGCAGCGGCGCGCATTGGGGGACGACTCCGAGCGGGGAGCTGGTGTTCCTCGTCCAGTCGTCGGCGGCCGACGTCCGTCTCGTGATGACTCCCGCCGAAGCGAGGGACCACGGCTGCGCAGCGATCTACCTCGCGACGCTGGCGACGCTGGAGACGCAGGGCGAAGCCGGCGGCGCTCGCCCGGCCTCGCTGCTCGTCGGTCCCTCGGGGGCGCCGCTGTGACGCCGGACGAGTTCACGGCGGCGTCTCGCCGTCTCGTCGAGGCGTGCGCCGAAGCGATGACGGACGAGTGTACGGCGATCGTCGTCGTCATGCACCGGGATGGCCACGTCGCACGGGCGTCCCTGCCGGCGCTGCCGGCGGCGATGGTTGACGAGCTGCTTTTGGCGCTCGTCGATGCGTGCGGGGAACGTGGCCCCGATGCGCGCGAACTGCTCGTTCCTGTCCCTCGAAGGGACCGGCGGCACTGATGCGGCCGAAGCGGGCCGAAGCGTTGCGCGAGCTGGCCCGCTTCAAGCTGGCCTGCGAGGCGCTGCACGGGGAGCGGCGGACGGAGTACGCGTTCCGCCTGGCGCTCCTCGCGCTCTCGCGGGACGAGCTCACGGCGGCCGTCGAGGACCGCGAAGCCGCGTCGGCGGCCTTCCTCGATGCGTGGGGGGTCGAGGATGGCCGGGCTTGGCCCTTCCGGTGGCGCAAGGATGGCTCAGGGCGGCTCCGCAGTGAGGGGCACCCTCCCCCCTGGGCGGCGGCGACCTGGCGCGCCTCGGCCAAGCTGGCGCGGGCCTCGGCCGTCGAGCGGGAAGCGTTCGACCGTTGCGGCTCGGCGCTCCTCGCGGCGGGCGCTGCGTTCGCGCCAGCGGCCCCCCGAATGGTCGTCATGTACGGCGATGACGGGAATCCGATCCCCATGTTCGATAGGGGCAGTGATTCCGCGTAGTTCTGCGGCGGCCCCGGAGGGGCTGCGCGGTGCCGCGCCAGCGGCCCCTACTCTTGAGATCCTGGGGCATAACTCGACCAACGAAGCCGACCGGCCTCCGCTCGGCTCTCCAAACCTGAAGCAATGACGAGGCGTTACATGAAGAAGCAAGCGAAGCCGAAAACGGGCGTTCCCTCGAAAAAGTCGCAGACCACACGACATAGACCTACACTCGCCGAGCTGCGCAGGGCGCAGCTCGCGGCGTCCTCGGCTGCGGCGCAGGTGGACGAGCTACGGCGCCGCGTCGAGCGGGCCGAGCGGGAGGCGCGCCAGCCGCAGTGGCTTCGTGAGGCGTACTCCCTCGCCGTGCGCGAGCGGGACGCGCAGATGCACGAAGCCGCAGGCGCTCGGAAAGCCCACGCAGCGGCAAACGCGCGCGCGGAGTCGCAGGTCTCGGCAGCTCGGCGTGCCGAGTCCGAGCGGGACGAGGCGCGCGATGCTGTGCGATTCCTCGAAGGTCGAGCGGCCGAGCTGGTGGCCGAGCGGGATACGCTGGCCGCTGAGCTGGACATCTACCGCGTCGAGCTGGGCGCCGCTGCCGAGGCGTTCTCGCGGCTCCGCTCGGCGTTGCACCTCGAGACTCGCCGCGCTCGCGTCGAGCCTGGCGGCTGCTCGGTGGCGGGCTGCTCCTCGCCGATGTGCCTTCATCGCGCGTGCGGCCTCTCGTACCCTGGCGGCTCCGGTTTCGGCTGCGGGCTGCTCAAGGGGCACCGTGGCCCCTGCGGGGCGGCCTCGTGATGCTCTACCAGCGGGAGGCGGTCCTCGGCGGCATGACGCCGGCTTACTACCGTTTCCGGGGCCGAGCGGGCGAGTTGCGGATCGGGCTCTGGATCTTCCGGCGCCGTCTCTTCCAGCGCTACGAGCCTCGGGGCCGGTACGTCTGCGACGTGAGCATTCCGGGGCCGCTCGACCCTCACGCTCGGGCCATTCTCCGAAATCGAGCACGAGTCCCGAATCGCTGCGCGTCGGAGTGGGCTCGGCGTGCAAACGCGGTGCGGCGCTCTCTGCTCATCCTCGCCGAGCGGCCCCGATGAAGGGGCGGCCCCGGGTCGGCGATACGGTCTCGGCGCAGCCGCTACCGTGCGACGGGGCCGAGCGGGTCGTCGGTGTGGTGCTCGCCGTCCAGGGCTCGATCGTGCTGCTCGATCGGCCTCATGGGCGGTGGGTGCCGCTCGATGGCGTCGAGCTGTTGCCTGGTGTCGCCTCGCGTCGTCCTGCGATCACGCGGTCTTAGTCGCCTCTGCCGCTGGGCTCTTGCGTCGCAGGCGGTCGAGCGCGTAGGGTGATCACCGGTCGATGAAATGCGAACGGCCAAGCGGTGACTCGCTCGGCCGTTCTGTCAGACGCGGAAAGGGGATTCCGAGGTGACTGCGTGAACGATACAGGCCAAACGGCCCCGGCTCAAGCCTTCCCGGCGCTGGCGCGCTCGTTCGGTCGAGCTGCGCGAGCGAAGGCGCTCGGCGAGCTGGCCTCGGAGCGGCGCGCGCTGCCGGTCGACGCTGACGGCCTGGCGGTGCCGAAGCCGCTGAAGTCGGCCGAGCGGTCGCACGCTGGCCTAGAAGACCTGACGGCGGGCTTCCGCTCGGCGCTCGCCCACCGGCACATTGGGCGGGCGGCTGAAGAGCGCAAGCGCTACGACCTGGCGGCCGAGGAGTGGATCGATGTGGTGGCGGGCGAAGCTCCTCCGCACCCCTGCCAAAACGTGTTTTGGCGTCGAGGCGCTGCCGCGCCTGCGAAAACGTCCGAGCGTTGCAGCTCGACGCACAAGGTCAACGGCGTCCCGTACCGCTGCGCCCTTCATCGGGGGCACGCGGGGGACCATGAAGCCTCGAAGGCTCGCGTTCCCTGTCGCTGCGCTCCCTGCGTCCTTCGTGACTCGCTGGTGACTCGCGCGTGGCATCTCTCGCGGCGATCGGGGCAGTGGGAGCGGTTCGACCGTGTGCGCTCGTGCGGCTCTCGGATGCGCACGGCTTCATGCGGCGTCTGCGGCACGGACCGGCGCGCCGTACCCGAGGGCTGCGGCGTGCGTCGAGTCTGCTCGAAGTGCGACGCGATCGGCGCGATTGCTCGTCGAGCTCGATTCGGTCGAGCGCGCGGGCGCGCGTTCGTCGACGGGCATCGGTTCGGCCTCTTCCGGAAGCTGCGCGTCGGCGGGCGCTTCACGGAGAAGATGCTCACGCTGACGGTGCCGCATGCGCTGCTCGAAGACGCCTCGGGCAAGGTCGCGAAGGAGTCCCGCGATACGCTTCATGCTCGCGTCGTGGCGCTCTTCTCGGCCTGGCCGGTGTTCTTGCGGAAGGTCAACCGGCACTGGAAAGCCTGCGGTCAAGATCTCGTCACGTACCATCGGGCGTTCGAGTGGACGCCAGGGCGCACGGACGAGCACGGGCACCCTCACTTTCATGTCTACCTGTGGTCGCCGTTCGTTGACGTCAACCTTCTGCGCGCCTGGTGGGCAGAGGCGTTGCGGTCGGTTGGCTGGCCTGTCGCCGAGGACAACGACGGTAATCCGGTCGTGCGCATCAAGCTCCAAATGCTCCGCTCGATGGATCTAAAAGCGGTGCGTGAGCTGATGAAGGGCGGACGTCGGCAAGCGCTCACGCTGTCGCGCGTCGAGTTTCGCGATCGGGAGGCGGGTGCGGAGTTTCGTCGAGGGCCGCAGCGTGGGCAACCTGTCGGGCCTGGGATCGATGCGTTCAAGTACGCCGAAGGCTGGACACTGGCGACGGTTGAAGAGTGCAGCGATGACGTGCGCGCGCGTCTCTACATGGCGCTTGAAGGTCGACGGCTGACGCAGGCGTCTCGCGGCTTCTTCGTCGCCGATGCGCGAGCGGCCTGCGCGTGCTGCGGCGCGAGCATGTTCCGCGTGCGCTTCGATGCGACGACGGAAGCGGGCGCACGGTTCACGACTCCGTTTGAGTCATGGCGGGATCGGCAACTTCGGAAAGCAGTCGCGGAAAGGGCTCCTCCAGATGACGTTTCAACTTCGACACGAGTGGACGATCGGCGCGAAGGTCAACCGGGCGGAGCTCGCGACGTGCGACAACTGCGAGACGCTGCGGGTCAAGCTGGCGCGGCGTTGCTGGTGGCTACGTATCGCGGGGGCGGCTCGCCGTCTCGACGTCCGACACGCGCAGCGCGTCGTGCGGGGCGGGCTTCTGCGTCTCTCTTCGCGGGCCTCGGGTATGACGACGATCGCTCACTACATACGTCGCGACGCTGACGAAGCGCGCCGCGTCGGCCTGGTGGAGCCTCCCTGCGTGTCGCCGTCGCATTTCCGGGCGCCGTGGTAGTCTTCGGCGATGGGCACCTTCCACGTTGACGAGTTCGGGAACATGGGCGCGCTAGGCTCGACGTCGGCGACGTCGGCGATCTCCTTCCCGCGAGCGGCCCCTCCTCCGCTCCCTGCGCCTCGTCCGACGATGGTCCTGGGGCGCGTGCGCGTGCCTGCGCCGATGATGCTCCTTCCTCCGAAGTCGGCCCCGGCTCCGGCGCCGGTCTTCGCTGCGGCGGCTCGGCCGTCGATCGTCTCGCCGTCTCGCGGCTCGGCGACGGAGGCGCGCGCCTCGGCCTCGTCGCCTGCGGTCGCCGTCGCGCGCGAAGTCGTGGCGGCCAATGCGGCGATGTGGGCGAAGCCTGACCCGTTCGGCGGCTCGGGTAGCAGCTCCTCGGGTACCTCCGTCCCTGTCGCTGCTCCTCCTGCCGGCGGCGGCGTGGCGGACTACTCGCCGAGCTACGCGGGGCCGGCGATGCGCCCGGCGGCCGATGCCTCTCCTACGTCGTCGAGCGCTGCGGGCTCTGCCGGCTACGCGGCGCCGTCTGGCGGCCTCGCCTCGTACCCTTCGGCCTCGGGCGGCTCGTCGTACTCGCCTCTCTCGGTGCCCGATGATGCGCCGTCGCCGGGCGAGCTCCCTCAGCTCACGCAGGGCGCTCCTCCTCCTGTCGTCGCTGGTGGCGGTCCTCCCGCGTCGTCGGCGACGGGCTACTACGTGGCCGGCGGCGCGCTCGCGCTCGCGGCGGGCCTCGGTCTCTATCTGGCGTTGCGATGAAGTCCGGGCCGCAACAAGTCGCGGCGCTCGTCGTGACCGGCGTGCTCTCCGGCCTGGTGGTCGCGTTCCTCGTCGAGCTGCTGTCCCAGCGGCGCGAAAGGGCGCTCGCGGCCCCGATTCCTCAACCTGTAGCGCCGGGGCACGGTTCCGCGTAGTCTGGGGGCTATGCGCTACATGGGCTCCCTGCTAGGCAACCAGGCTCCTCCCTCCCGCGACGTGGTGCGCGCGCAGATGGCGACGCTTCCTCCCGTCGACCCTGCGGACGTGGCGATGGCTAAGACATACGCGGATCTCGTTCGGGATGACTACGCGGTGGCGGCCGGTGAGGTGGTCGACGCTACGGCGGCCGGTCGCCGCGTGATGATCCAGCGCTACGCGATCGGCGCGGTCGCTGGGCTCGCGGTCGGCGGCCTCGTCGGCTACTTCGCCGGGAAGCGCTGAACGTCGTGGGCTGCTCGTGCGGGCAGAGCTGCGGACCGTGCTCCCTCCAGGCGAGCGCGTGGCGTGGCGATCCTCTCGCGCGGAAGCTCCTCGCGTCCGAGGGCATGGGGGATCTGTTCCCTGTCTTCGTGACTCCCGCCGTGGTGCGCGCGCAGAAGGAGAAGCTTAACCCGTCCTTCATCTCGACCGATGCGGACGTGCGAGGCTGCGCCGAGCTGGGCGAGCCTGAGCGGGCCGCGTGGGCGGCCTTCTTCGCCTCGTGGAGGGCGTACCACGCAGCAGAGGAAACCTTCTGGGGCGTGAAGTCCGAATACGACACGGGCCTGTTTTTCGCCGAGTCGCTATCGCGATGGCAAAAGCAGCTCGAAGGGCGTTGCAAGCTCGCGGCGCCTCGCGTCGTGACCGATGCCGAGCTGACCGATCTGTCTCCGATCAAGTGGGCGGCTGTCGCGGTGATCGCGGTCGCTGTCGTCTACGGCGTCCACACGGTTTTGAAGTGAAGGAGTTTCAGCGATGAATTGCATGAGCATGTTGGGCATGGGCACGATCTCCCCTCCGTTCCTCTACGTCCCGGACCTGGCGCCGGTCGGCTCCAAGTCGGCGTATTTCCCCCGCAGCGTCGATCGCGATGCGATGGCGCTCAACTATCTGGGCTTCATGAGTGACGGCGCGCTCGACGATCTCACGTCCTCGATGGGGTCGCAGTCGGCGGACATGAACAACGAAGCGGGCGCCTGGGATCCTGCGTTCCGCGCTGCGGTGACTCGCTTCCAGGTCGCCAAGGGGCTCACGGCAGACTCTTGGATCGGGCCGCAGACCCGCGGAGCGCTCGCCGCTGGCGTCGCGTTCAAGAACGCGAACCCGGGCACGCTGCCGATCCCTCTGCCTCCGGTCGTTCCGGTCATTCCCGGGCAGGTGCCCGCGAAGCCGGCCGTGCTGCCGGGCGTGACTCCCGCGAGCGCGAAGGACGAGGATGATACTCTGATGTACGTCGGGATCGGCGCGGGCGTTCTCGCTCTCGGCGGCCTCGCCTGGTACGCGTTGAAGTAGGCGCGACGTGTACGAGGTGAACACGATCGGCGAGCTGCCGGGCCTCCGTGGGCAGGCGTGGCCGGAGCCTGCGCCCGATTGGGTGCGGCCTCCGGCGCGCGCTCTGCCTGGCGGCCGTGCCGAGCTGGCGCCCACGGCGGGCGGCTCGACGGTCAACGGCTACGCGGTGGCCGGCGTCGTCCTGGCGGGCGTCCTCGTCGGGGCGCTCGGGCTCGTGGCATGGGAAAGGTGGGGCAAGTGAAGGATTCGACCGTGGTCGCTGTTGTCGTCGTCGCCGCGTCTGCCGCGCTCGGCGCGCTGCTCTACGTCTTCCGCGCTCAGCCGGGCGGCGTTGCGTCTCGAGGTTCGGCCCCGTCGCCTGAAAACGTGGGCCTCTTCCCGGATCTGCGCGTCGGTACGCCGGTTCTCGTCGACTCCGCAGCGGCAAACCTACCGGCGCCGTTCTCGTCGGTGCCGCTCGTGCCGTGCGTCGTCGATATGATCCTGTCGGATCCCTCGGTGGTGAGTGTGCGAACGGGCGTCCCTGGTGCGGCCTCGTTCTCGGGGACCATCCCTCGTCACTCCATCCGCCAGATCCTTCCCGCTCTTCCGCCGGGCTTCGCTGCGTCGTGAAGCTGCCGGCCTGGGCCGACTGGCGCGTCCTCCTCGGGGGCGGCTCGCTCGTCGCCGTCGTGGTCTACGCTCTCGCCTCCGACACGGCGCCGAAGCGCTCGGCCTCGTCGAGCTCCAACGGGGCCGGCGGGCCGGTGCCTGTCGTCGGGCCGCTCGTCGTCGAGCCTGGCCGAACCTACTTTGCGGTCGTGACGACGCACGGCGCCGCCAACGTCGCGACTAGTGCGCAGGTCGAGGCGTACGCACGAAAGCGTGGCTTCGCCGACGTCGCCGTATTCACCGATCGCCCGGTGGCCTGGCCGGGCTCGGACGAGGGCGATTTCTACGTCCGAGCAACGTACGTGGCTCCCGTGGGGCGCGAGTTCCCCCGGCACGAGGGCGGCTTCCTTGGCTCCGGCGACGTGTCGGACGTGTGGCGGGCCTGATCGTCGGCTAAGCTCGGCGCATGAGCGCTCCTAAGTGGCAAGTCCTCTGGATCGGTGAAGGCTTCAACCCTGCGGTCGTGAAGCAAGCCAAGCAGGGGAGCGGCGCCTATGCGATTCGCGAGAAGGGCTCACACGTCGTCCGGTACGTTGGCGAGTCGTCGAGGGGCGTCATGTGGAAGACGCTCCTTCGGCACTTCCAGGCGCCGGACACGTTCGCGGCGACTCGTAACGCGGGGATCTTCACGGGCGACCCGAAGCGCTACGAAGTGGCGTTGCGCGTCACGTCTCGCGGCGCTCGGCCTCGTGCGCCGGCTCACGGGTCGAAAGACTCGGTGCGCCTGGCGAACCTGAAGCGGCGCGGCCTGCCGTATCGCACGGACGCGGATCAACGCGCGATGTCGGCTCAAGCTCGGTGGATCTCGACGCTGAAGCCGACGATCAACAAGGACGATGGTCTGGCGGACCTGCCGAAGCTGAAGACCTGTCCGAGCTGCCACGGCTCGGGTGAGGACTTCCTAGGGGATGCGTGCGACGTCTGCCGGGGCTCCGGCCGAGTGCAGGCGAGCAACCCCGGGCTTCGCGTTCCTCCGGAGTGGACGGGCGCCGCTGCGGCCGAGTACCGGGCCGGCTACGAGGCCGCGGGGCCGCTGCGTCCTTCGGTGCGCCTGGAGTATCAGCCGGGCTCGACGACTCCGCTATCGGGCAGCCATGCGGCCTACGACGCAGGCCACCGGGCCGCGCTGCGCGAGCGCAAGGGCAACCCGGCGGATCCTGCGGTGGTGCGCGCGGGGGCAATGGCGGCCGTCGACTCGGCGCGGAAGTCGATGCGCGACAACGCAGCGGCGATGCACGGTTACGCGAACCCGCGCGAGGTAGTGGCCTACGCTCGCCGCTGGTGGCTCGCGCTCGACGAAGCATCGCGCGACGTCGATCGGGAGGAGTGGGATCGGGTGGCGGCCGAGCTGGAGTGCTACGAGGCGTCCTTCTCGCCTCCTCCTCCTGGTGCTCGTCGTCGTCCCTCGCCGTCGTCGCCGCGTGAGCCCGAGTTTACTCCGGCCGAAGCCGCTCGGCTCCGAGCTGGGTACGCTCGCGGGGAGCGGCGCAACCCCGTACCTCCGGCGCCTCGTGACGATGCGGAAGAGTTCGTGATCCTCGCGCTCTCGCTCGGCGAGACGTTCGAGGTGTTCGAGGTGAAGCAACCGCCGAGCGGTGCGCCGGGCTGGGTCGTCTTCGCCAACGGTCGGCCCTTCGCGATGGGGCTCGGCACGCGAGACGAAGCCGACTGGCTGCGCGATTCGCTGAGCGCCGCGACACTCGACGCACGGCTCTACAACAAGGTATCCGAGGCGGTCGGGCCTCCTCCTACGGCGCGTGGCGTCTGGGGCGCGGATACGATGCCGGGCTCCCTGCGGGGCGTCGTCTACCGTATCGAGGACGAGCGCGAGACGGTGAACGTCTGCACGACCGACACGAGGTTGCACGCTCGCTTCATTGCGCAGCTCGCGGCGCTCGGCACGTCCTACGCGGACGACTTCGCGAAGGCTGCGGCCGATCGCCTCGCGCGTCGCACGGTCGGCGCCTCTCATGATTTCGCGGTCGGTGACCGCGTGGTGTGGTGGTACGGGCAGGACTACTTCACCGGCAAGATCCATTCGCTGCTCCCTGGTGACGAGGTGCAAGTCTCGGCCGTCGTGAAGCACCGCAAGCGAAGCAAGCAAGGGATCGCGGAAGCCTATCCGGTGCGCATCGCGGCCAAGACGCTCCGGCGCTACGAGCCGCCGAAGGCGAAGCCGAAGCGCGCCGCGAAGCCAAAGGCCGTGAGCGTTGCATCTCGAGACTCGGCGAAGCCGGCGCGCGTCTTTGCCGGCGGCGATGTCGAATCGATCGGCGCCATGGTGAAGCGCTCAAAGGCGCTCAAGATCGAAATGCGCAAGGTCGGGACGTCCGATCGCGCTCGCGGCGTCGAGCTGGCGCGCGAATGGTCCGATCTCGAAGCGAGGATCGCAGACGCCAAAAAGAACGCTCGCGGTCCCTCGAAGCGCACGGCGAAGCCGAAGCCTGCGCCGAAGCCGGCAAAGCCTCGCGTGGCTCCGCAGTTCCGGCGGAATGAGCATGAGGTGGTGGCCGAGCTCGAAGGGCTGCGGGCGGGGACGCGTGTCGCCAAGACGTACGAAGAGACGGGGATCGTTCTGCCGGGCACGGTGTCGGAAGTCCTCTACCGCAGCGGCGATCGTCGTCCGCTCGTTCGCATCGTTTGGGATGGGGAACGCCTCCCGCACCCTTACGACCTGGACGACGCGAAGGCATGGGCGGCGGCTGCGGCTGCGCCTCCTGCGCCGAAGCCTGCCGGCTACGGCGACGTCGGCAAGCGCGGACAGCTCGTGATGTTCAACCCGTCGCCTCCTCGGGGAGCGCTGACGCTGCTCGGGCTCCTGACGCGCCTCCAGGTCCAAGGGCTGCGGAAGGTGCTCGTGCTGCGCTGGGGCCTGAAGCGGGCGCCGCTGCTCGCCTACGATGAAGACGGACGTCTGCACGTCGTCTATCGGGGCAAGGTCGAGCGGGCCGCGACTGCCGCCGAGCGGCGCGAGTACGAGCGATCCCATTGGGGCGCGCCTGCGGCTGGTAAGGTCGTCGGCGGCGGCGTGGCGGTCGGTCCCTTCGTCGACCTGGGGGCCGTCCATGCAATCACGTACACGACGCGCAAGGGGGCCGATGCTGCCCCTGTCGACTACGTGCACGACTTCGGCGAAGGCTCCTCGAAGCCTCTCGTGCGGCCCCGGCTGGTGGCCCACGACTGCAAAAAGGGCCATTGTGGGCCGCGTTGTGCCGCTGCCGATGCCCTGGACCTGCACGGGGGCTCGTATCGCGTGACAGAACGGGGAATCGTGGGATAGCCTTCCTGTCGATGGCACAGCTAGCCCGCGTTCAGGTGGCAAACCCTGCGCCGAATCGTGCCAAACGTCGAAAGGGATCCATCGTGGCAAAGAAGACGCACGCGAAGCGCTCGAAGAAAAGCAACCCGACGCGGAAGCGCGCACACGCTGCGAAGCGGTCGCACGCGAAGCGCCCGCACAAGTCGAACCCGAAGCGGTCGCACGCACGCCGCGCGCGCAAGGCCAACCCGCCGAAGCGCACGCACGCGAAGCGCACGCACCGCAGGGCGCGCAAGTCCAACCCGATGCGCAAGCGCTCGCATGCTCGGCGCTCGCGCAAGCGCAATCCGGCGATCCCCGCGTGGGCGATGGCGGGCCTTGCGGCGGGCCTCGGGCTCGTCTCGTACGCTCTCGGCAATGACGGCGTGTTCGCGCTCACGCAGCGCACCGATCCCACGCTGGCGACGCTGGAGCGTAACAAGTACCTCATCGGCGGCCTGCTCACGGTCGGCGGCCTGGTGCTCGCCGTCTACGGCTCTCCGGTCCTCGGCGCTGGCGTTGCGGCTGGTGGCATCGCTGCCGCTGTCGGAACGCAGGTGTCGAATGCGCTCGGCAAGGTGATCGACAAGAAGAACGCAGACGGCTCGCTCCAGACGGCGCAGATCCCTGCGTCGGGGGCTACTCGTATCGCGGGCGTCTTCGCGGTCAACGGGCAGCAGCAGCTCGGCGCGGTGTTCGACGGCGGCCAGCAAATGATCGGCGCCGTCTACGATGACGGGCAGCAGCAGCTCGGCTACCTCGTCGAAGAAGACTACTACGGCGGCTGAGCCGCGCTCCTCCTCTCCCCTCTCTCTCTCTCTCAACTCCGGCGGCCCAAAAGAAGGCGACGGAACAAGGACAACGACAAATGCAGCAGCTCGCCCCGAATGGTCTCCCCCCGCAGGTCAACCGCTTCATCCAGGAGCGTAAGCAGTACCGGGGAAAGGATCTGACGATCCTCAGCTTCCCGATCTGGTCGACCATTCGCTTCGCGGCGAGCCTCGCGGCCGGTCCGCCGGTCGTCGCTACGATCTCGACGGCTGCGCGCACGGCGTTCAGCTACGGGCTCAACCAGGACATGGCTCCCGCCGGTCGCGCGGGCGTCACGGCCACGCAGGCCGACACGAACCTTCAGAACGCAGGCCAGACCCGCGACCAGTCGGACGTGTTCATCTACGGGATTTCGGCGTACGTCACGCAGGACAGTGAACCGGCCTTCGTGCCCGAGCTGGTGCGCGAGACGGACGTCCAGATCTCGACCAACGGATCGATCACGCTGCCCCTCGGCACGGTCGAGATGTTCCCCTCCCCCGGCGGCCTCTTCGGCGGCGGCAACTCCTCGTTCCTCTCGCCCGATCTCTCGGCCGAGGGCAAGGTCAACGGCGGCCCCGGCGGGCTTCAGTCGTTCTTCTCGAACGGTAACCCGACGTCGGGCAGCTTCTACAAGCTCGACGCTCCGATCTTCTGGGCCGGCATCGGCTCCGGGCCGGATTCGTCCCTCTCGCTGATCTGCACGCCGCGCCGGACCATCACGAAGACGAGCTCCCTTGCTCGCGTCGCTGGTGCGGCGGGCGCGACGTTCGACGGCGGCCCCGGCGCATTCACGCCGATCGATGCGGCGCATGCGTTCGTGGACATTCGCTGGCGTCTTCACGCTGCGTCCGTCCAGGTCCGCAGCTCGAACGCCTGACGGCGTGCGTACGTGCATTCTGCACTAGTTGCAGGATGCACGTACACAAGCGGCGCGCGCTGGTGCGCTCGTGAAGAGGTTCGGTCCCTCTCGCCGCTTCTGTGATCCCTCCCGCTTCCTCTGACGAGCAAGGCACCCGATGAATCAAGAGACGCATCCGATCAACCCTGTGCAGTGGGCACAGCAGCAGCTCTCCCAGTACGGCCGGATCGGCGCGACTCGCGTGATCAAAGTGCCGCAGCTCGCGGCGCCGCTCTCTGCGGTGGTCGGCGCGGTCGCGCAAGCTCCGATCCTGACCTGGCGTGACCCCGGCACCGTGATCGCTCTCTACGCGCAGGAGCGCACGGGCACCCTCGCGAAGTTTGCGGGGACAGAGGTCTCGGTGCAGTTCACGGGCGATGAATTCTTGGTGACCAACGGCACCGGCTCGGACTTCGCGCCGCTGCTCTCTCTCGTCGGTCCCAACACCAACTGGTTCCCGATCACTCGGCGTGTTCGGCGCGGCGAAACGTGGTCGGTCACCTATCGGCAGGAGGACCCCGCAGGCACCACGTCGGATCCCTCGGTCCTCTTCGCCTTCATCGCTGACGCCGATCTCGGGCGAATCACTCGCGACATGGCGGACGAGCGCGCACGGCGACAGGCGCAGCGGTAAGGGGCGCGCCGTGTCGCCGCTCCGTATGTGGCGAGTGCCCGGCTCTCTCGGGCTGGCGCTCGCCGTCGCTCCGGCTGGCAACGATAACCCTTCGGTGTCGCTGCCTCTGACGTTCACGTTCCCCGAGACGGTGGACGTAGAAGGGCTGCTCGCGTTCCCCACCGCAACCGTGGCGTTGCCTGATCCCATTCTCCAGTCGGGGCAACTGAGCCTCGATGTCGTCGACGAGACTCAACAGCCGCTCTTCTCGGACACTCGCGGCACGCTGCGCGGTACCGCGCGCGCGCCGGTCTCGGCGGGCCTCCTGATGCTCCAGGGCTTTGCGTGCAACCGCTTTGCGATGCAGCGGCTTGTAAAGTCGGGCGATACCTGGACGTTTACGATGCAGAGTGACGACAAGGTGAACGCCTACACAATGTCGGGGATCTTCATCTACTACCGCCGGAGGGCCGCACAATGAACCGCATGGGTCAAGGTCGGCGCGTTGTGAGTGTCCAGCGCGCCGCGTACGAGCCTCCGGCGCCGCTCGCCGTCGCTCCTCCGTCGCGAAGCCTTGACGATCAGGGCGAGTCGTTCTCGCAATCGTTCCCCTGGCCGCAGAACGTCGAGCAAACGATCTACGTCTTCCAGCGTCGGTGGCAGGCGTGCGACGTCTACCTGTCGACGCGCGAGACGGTGCCTGTGACCGGGACGTTTACCGTCCGCGTCTACGCTCACACGAACAGCGGTCTTCGCGTGCTCGTGGCTACGGGCCGGCTCGGCAACTTCCAGATCCTTCCGGCTCTGACCGGGATCCCCTCGGGGCCGGTCTGGGCCGCAGCGGCTCGCGCTCAAGCGTCCTTCTTCGAAGTGACACTTCAGTACAACGAGATCGCGGTGATTCCAGCCACGGGCGTGGTTACGGTCTCGGTCGCCGCGTCGGACCGGGCGGACCCTGCGCCCGAGTGGGTCGGCGTGATGCCGCTCTCTCTGAGCCCGCAGCCGTTCGTTACGACGGTGACTGCGACGCAGGTGATCCCCTCGCCCGAGCTGGTGCAAGTAAGTGGCGTCTGCGGCGTCGGCGTCGCCGCGGATCGTTACCTTCACGTCCACCGAAATCGGACGGTCGTCGTCTTTGCCGGTCTCGCTCCGATCCTCTCGTTTCCTCTCGGTGTGCTCGCGGGGCAGGGTGGCGTGTGGCCTCTCTCGATGCGCGGCGACTCGTTCGCGATCGTCGCAAGCTCGACGGCGGACCTTACGACGGTCGCCGTAGACTGCTTCGTCAATGCGGTGATGCGATGACGCGGATCCTCTTCCCGTCGCCGCGCTCCTTCGCGCTCGGCCTGGTGCTCGTCGTCGTCGCCTGCGTCGCCTCGGCGTGGTCGTGTACGCCGGCGCAGCTCGCGACGGTCAAGGAAGCGGCGCCGGTCGTCGAGCGCGTGCTGTGCGTGATCCTTCGGGCCGCGTCGACGGACGGCACGGTCTCGGAGATTTGCGCCACGGCTGACGAGCTGGCGCCGCTGGTGCCGCAGCTCCTCGCGCAACGTGCCGAGGGGGTCGATCCTCCGGCGGCGCCGCTGCTCGCCGCGTTCAAGATGCCGGCGCCTACGAGGCGCACGGCTCGGCGTCGGTGCGTCTCGTGGATGCCGCTCCCTGCTCGCACGTCGGGCGTGGTCGACGCAAGCGAGGAGGGCGGGCGCGATGCCTCCTCTGAGTAGGCCGAAGCCTCCTACGGCGCTCCAGGCTGCCGCCAACGAGATCCTTGCGGCGATCGGGGCGTTGCGTCTCGAGGTTGCGGACGAGGCCCGTTCGATTCGTCGCGAAATGGGTAAGCTCTCCGATCGGCTCGATGTGCTCGAAGGCGAGCGCAAGGGGGCCGCGTGAACAGCGGGCCGCCGGTCTCGATTA
>Ga0181337_1000079_pt1 | contig 15169 bp, 28 predicted proteins | sample Sp13VDMM15DD_FD_168302 | JGI IMG/M metagenome (GOLD analysis project Ga0181337, IMG submission 168302) | Freshwater viral communities from Lake Michigan, USA - Sp13.VD.MM15.D.D | ecosystem: Environmental > Aquatic > Freshwater > Lake | place: USA: Michigan | collected 2013-04-23 | reverse complement strand
AAAGAGTAGGGGACGGGGGACGGAAAAGCGACCTGCCCCTTTGCCCGTTCAAGGCCGGTGCGAGTTATAAACTCTGATGATGTTTGATGATGGAATTAGGTTAGAAGCGATCTTGCCGCTTGTCAAGCTTAGGCTTGAATTGAAATACATTCCCATTCGGATCGGCTAGGACTGTATTCGACTTTGTAAGATCTTGCGAGCGGAACATAAGCACAAGCCCGACCGCAACGACGCCAATCAAAACCGCCATGATAAATATTGTGATCGGTAGCGCATCACGTTGACGATGCGATTGCCACCACCGATCTTTCATAGCTTCGGTCCCACATGTCGCTCTAACAATTCTTCGGTTGACCACCATACGGCGGCGGTGAACATCACGCCCGCGATAAAGAACAGCGCGCTTTGGAGGGTGACGTGTTTCACTTCACCACTCCCTTAACCACGCTTGCTACTGCATTCGTGCGCCCGAACATCGCGAGCCCGACCGCGACAAAGATAAAGCCGAGGATCACAAGCACACCGCGCACGAAATAGTTGGCGATGCTGCCTGAGACGGATGCGGCTTGCGGTGCCGACTTGCCGGGGTTCGTTGATCCGCCTTCGGTTGGGGAAGGTTGGTCAAGCCCGGCGGCGGTAGCAACGGGGTTTGCCGATCCGCCTGGGGTGATGGATGGGTTGAGATTGCCGAAGCCCGCTGCGAGTAGTGAGAATGGATCGGCCGCTTGTGCAAGCGGGTTGTCGAATATGTTGCGCTGTACGGGCGTGCCTAAACCGACACCACCGACACCCACATTTAAGTAGATGTCGGTGGCGTCTATCGTTGCGCCGGGGAGTGTAAAGTTGTTACCAGCCACGGTGTATTACTTTCAGGCGCCGGGGAAGCCCCAAGGGATCAGGAATTCGCGAATGTTGGCAAGCGCCTTGTCATCGGCGGGCGCGCTTTCGAGTTTCAGGATGCGTTCCTGTAACGCCGCGTTGTCGGCGGTGAGTGTGGAGACGGCGCTTTCGAGAGCATCGATTTTGCGCGCCGCTTGCTGCTGGAAACTTTCGGTTTCGGCGCGCGCTGTGTTGCCGAAGCCCTGCGGATCGTGGCCTTCATTGTCGAGAATGCCCATAGTCTTTTATCCCTGAGTGAGAGTGGTGTAAGCGCGCCGGAATACCGAAGTGATCGGCGGCAGGTCGCGCAAGGCGGGTGCCGTGAACAGCACGGCGGCTTGATGCGGCAGCATCGGCATCGCACTACCTGCGATCAGATGCTCCGCATACGGGAGAGCCGGAAGCGCATCCTGCGAGGGAATGAGCGGCGGCATGAAGGCATTGAGAAAATCGTTGGCGGTGGTCATTGTTTAACCTTTCGTCGCGCAAGGGTCGCATATGGGTTTGATGCGAGGGTCGGCGTTCATTCCCGCCAGATAGAGTTCTGCGATTTTTGCATCGTTACCGACCGGCGGCTCAAACTCTTTTTCGCATTTGGAGCATGTGACAAGCAACCGGCATTTTGTCATCAGTGATAGACCTTCTGTGCGGTGGCGACGCCTTCGGTCGCGTCGGCGGTGGTGGACGGGTTCATGCCCATCAAAGGCGGCGGCACAACATAGCGGCCTTTGAAGGGTGACGCATCGGGTGGGTTGCTTTCCGGCGAGAGTGACATGCCGACAATCTCGGTGTCGTTCGGCACGCTGACGGAAGCGAACACTTCGCCCTGTTGCGGCTTGCGCATGGTGAGGATAATCAGCGCGGCAATGCCGAACATGATGAGGGCGATGAACATGGTGTCGCGTTTGTCGATCATGGGTGCGATCCTAGAACAGACAGCCGAAGCCGTGACACTGATTTTCGATTGACGCGCGGGCAATCGATGCGCTTTCGCGCGCCTGTGTCACCAGCACTTCGGCAAGCGTATCGTACATGCTGATTTGCGTGTTGCTTGCGATCTGCGCTTGGTCGGTGCCCGCCTGGATTTGTTTGAACGCGACGTTGGCGGTGAGCGTGTTCGCAAGGTTCGTGGTCTGCTGATAGGCGTCGAGCTTTGCGAGTTCGATGGATGATGCGAGGTCGGCAAGTGTGAGGTCGCGAGCCGACGACAGTTTTGCCAATTCGATCTGCCCGCCGATGCTGGCAGACTGCGCCGCCAGTTGCGCGTTGATCTGTTTGTCGGCGGTGTCGGCGGCAGACTGCGCGGCATAGAGTGAGCCAAGCGATGCGTTGGCCGGTGAGGCGCTGGACGATGAACCACCGCGCAAGAGAACAAACAGCACGATCACGCCGACGATCAGCGAGCCGGTGAGGTACGGATGTTCTTTGACGTAGTTCAGCGGGTTCATGGCGCGATCCTAATTCCGAAAGCCGGGCAGTTCATATTCGCCAATCGGCGCATTGCCTGCGATGGGCAACGCGCCCGGCGCGCTGGAAACATCGGTGAGCGGCTGGAGTGCGAAATAACCGGCGGGGTTCGACGGCCCGCCGATGACTTGCAGACCGAAGCCTTGCAGCGCGACCATCATTTCGCCGGGGTGGCGGATGGTCTGCGTCTGCCGTTGGTTCTCGAATGCAGGCCCGACCAACTGTTCAATGGGCAGGGCTTCGGTCAGGAAGGCGACGGCGGGCGCGCCGGGATCGGGCATGCGCCGCTTATCATAGACCACCTGATAGGGCTGGAAACCAAAGCCGGTCTGTCCCGGCACTTCAATGAAGGTCGGGAGTTTCTCTTTGTCTTTCTTGCGCCCGAAACCGAACATGGTGGTGTCTTTCCGGTGTTGACTTAGAAGCCCTGCGGCAAGGCGAAGCCGCCGAAACCGGCGCCTGAGAAACCGTTAACGCCGCCGAACGGTTGCGACGGGTTGTTGCCGGTGACGGGGCCGGTCGCGGCGCTGAGAGCTTGCGCGAAGGCCGATCCGCCTGCGGACAGGACGCCCGCCGTGTTGGCGTTTTTCGACACCAGCACGGAGAGGATGGCGACGCCGACGATGGCGGTGGCGATGGTCACAACAGCGTTGGTCAATTCGTTCATGGCGTGATCCTATGGGCCAAAGGGTGAAGGGATGCCGGACCAGTCCCAAAAGCCACCACCGCCCGGTTTTTTCAGTGTCTCGATAAAAGACGGTCCTGATGGTGTAGCAGCGGCGGGCTGATTTGTCGATGGGGCGGCAGGGGTTCCAGCGGGCAGGGCAAGCGGTCCCGCGTTGAATTGCTCGCTGAACTTTTGGAAGAAACCTTTGTTCGACAGGATCAGCGCGATGATAATCAGCGCCAGAAAATAATGCGAAAACGTGCGCAGATTTTCAACGTAGCCCAAAGCGCCAACCGATCCGATAGCCAAAATCCAGACGGTGAAATTCTGTTGGCCGGTAAAGTCGGATGCGAGTTGCGCCCCAAGTTGCGCATGGGTGTCACGCAACGATGTCACGATCAGGACAAGGCCAACTGCGATCAGGAGAAAAGGCATGTCATCCCCTGATATTGAAAAGGCCGGTGGTGTCGATAGGAAGCCCGAACGCGGCAAAGCCCGCATTCGTGATGCCGGATGCGAGCGCGGTGTTATCACCGGTTGTGGATGCCGCTGTTTTTCCGTCGGCGTTTCCCGGCGCGACGGGGGCAGCACCACCGCCGATGAAAAATCCGAGATAGGTGCGAAGCGATCCGCGCATGGTGATGAACACCACGAAAGCGATGAACAGATAAGCGGCGATGATGTTCGACTGGTTCATTTTCGGCTTTCCGATAAAACCCCGGCCCGTATCGAGCCGGGGTTTTCGCTGAAAGTCGGGACCGCTGTTAGCGGGCGGGGCCCCAGCAATTCCAGATCAGGTTGTGTGCGCTGGTGACGGTGGTGAGCGTGATCGCGGTGGTGCTCACCGAATAGACCGCAACCGGCGTGGCGGTGCGATCCGTTACGGTGCAGAACGGCGCGACGGCGAACGGTTGCGCGAACGTAATCGAGCCGCTGGTGGCGGTCGTCAGGCACGCGCCCGCTTGGTCGGTTGATCCGGCGACGATCGTACAGCCGACGCCGACAGGCGGCTGACCGGTCGGACCGGCGGCGACCAACAGATGGCCGAGGACACTGGTGTTGTTCTGGAGGTTGAAGCCTTGCGCGATCACGTTCGGGATCGGGGCAAGCAATGCGCCGATCAGCAACGCGCCAAGCGCCGTGCCGATGAAACCGAATTTGCGGAGAGTGTCGTACATGGTGCGTGTTCCTTGTGGGTTTGCTGGTGACGATCAGGCCGCGCCGATGCGCTGCGCAAGGCCGGGGTAACGCGCGCCGACGACATAGGCGAGCGCGAGGAAAACGAAAAGACCGAGAGTGAGGCGCGGGATCATGGGCATGTTCCTTTATTCTGAGGCCCGTTTAAGGGTGCCGAGGATGGCACCCCATGCGAAGGAAATCAGGATCAGCAAGCCCATGAAGTAAAACCAATGGGCCGCGTCCATGTCGGCGGAAAACGGGCGCGCGGCCCAATCCTTGAAGTCTTGCATCATGGCTTGTCTCTTTTGTTGACACGATGAACAGGCCATCGGTTATTTTTCCCTTTGGCAGCGGGCGATGGTGTCTCTCACGACCACCATCGCCCGCGCCTTTAACCCCGCGTGCCGGGCGCGGGATTAGCCAGCCGCCAGCGAACCGGCGTTGAGCGCCTGGTTCTGGACCGACAGCATTTCCCAGTACACATTGAGATAGGACGACGCGGCGGCGGTGGAAGCGTTCACCACAAGCTGCGTGTTGCCGTACTGGTTGGTAATGATCGGCTTTTTCCGGTGGTCCATGTAGTAGAAGCCCGGCGGATAGTCGTCACCGATGATATTGCGCGTCGCAAGGCCGATGGCGAACGGATCGGCTTTGGTCAGGAACACTTGGTTCGCAACCTGAATACCGATGTAGTTGATATCGGTGCCGGGGTTCATCACGCCGCCGTTGTTATATTCGAACATCGTCGAAAGGAACGTGCGGAAGTTGGTGTACTGCACCGCGAAATCCGTGTTCGCCACGATGCCATACTGCGGTGTGCTCAGGATCAGGTAGTTGTAGGCGAGCGACGCGACCGGCAGGATCGCTTGCCCGGTCTTCGGGTTGATCGGGATTTGGTCGAGATAGTCCTGATGGATGATGACGTTCACGCCCGAGATCACACCGACATCGCCAGCGGTCGAAGACACATAGGCCGCGTTCGACAGGTCGGTGGTGGCGCTGCCGACGATGGGCGCGTTGTTGAAGGTCAGCGACATGCGCCACTGACCGCCGGTGACGTTCGCCCACACCGAACCGCGCAAGTCGTTTTCGTGGTAGGCGAGCGGCAGTTCGATGAACATGCGGAACGGGCGCGAGACGGTCACCTGCGGCGGTGCCGAGTTGATCGCCATGTTCGAACCCATACGCACCGGACTGTCATTCATGAAGGCCGCACCGAAGGCGCCAGAGCGCCGCGCGGTGGCGAGCGCGAACAGATGCCGGCCATTGGTGTTGATGCGCTGATAGTTCGACAGGTCGGTCAGCGTCACATTCGAGATCAGGTTCATGATGCCGAACGGTGTAGCGTTGAGCGTTTCCGCCGCCGCCTGGGCGATGTTGCCGGTGATCTCGACGACGATGCGGCGGTTGAGGCCCACGTTGGTCAGGTTGAAGTTGTATGTCTGACCGAGGACAACGTTGTTGCCGCTGATTGCCTGCGACTGCATTTGCTGGAACATCGGCTGCGCCTGCTGCAAGATCAGCGCGGTTGCGGCATCGTTCGCCTGCTGGATACGCTGCGCCGCCGACATCTGCGGAACGGCGTCTGTCACTTTGAAGCGGCGGCGGTTGGCGGCATAGTCGGAAAGGCCCCGGCCCTTGAAGGCGGAAGCCGGGCGGGTGATGATGGCGGTGCTGCCGGTGAGGAAATCGCGGGTGCGGAATTTCATTGTCGTTGTTCCTGTTGTGGGGGATTAAGCGGACGGCGACGATCCGGCATCGCCGGGGAAAATAGCGTTCAACGCGAGCCCGCCAATGACAACCATCAGGGTGAGGATGACCCAATTGAGCGGGTTTTTCATCAGCGCGAAATTGAGGGGAATGTATTGCATGGTGCGTTTCCTTGGCGCGGCGTTACTTGTTCGCCTGCGGCAAACCCTGACGCATCAGGCTCGCAACCATGCCGACCGCCGCCATACCGACAGACACCATGACCAGCACGGTGATCCAGTTGACAACATTCCACTGAATGTAATTTTCGTTCATAGCCATCGCCTTTTTGGTACCAGTTGCGAATTGATCGCGTCTATAATTTCGTCGGCGCTTGGAACGGGCTTTACGATAAAACCCGCATCGTCTTTCACGTTGTACCAACGGGCGTGGTATTTCGGCAGACGCCCGCTTTCGTCGCTAAACTCTGGTGGCACCCAATCCAGAAATCCCGGCGGCAAACTTTCGCCAATTGTTTTTTGGTCGCGCTTGTCGTTTAAGTGAAACACCGCAATGTGCGAGGCTTCCGAAAACGCAAAACGCGAAACTTTAACCGGACGCTGTGAGAGAGTGATAACGGGTGTACGCTTTGAGCGGCCTTGTGTCAATAATGCCTGAAAAGCACCCCCATCGGCGGAGGGGACCATATACCCCTCATCCACAAGTAAACCCACATTTTCACGTTCCCACATGCGCCACATGAGGTTTTCAACGTCCATGTCGCCCGGCACGGCGCGCACGATATAGAGCCCCGGTTCCTTTGGGATTTTGGCGGTCGGTTTAAGATCGCGGATGCGGTCGATACCGTTAAATAATTCCTCGCCTTTATAATCGAGAATTATTGTTGAACTTGATTTGAAATCCCGCCGCGACAGAACATAGGCCCCGAATTGGGATTTGCCGGTGCCGTTGCGTCCAACGATTGCCGCATGTTCGTCGGGATCGGGGAAACGGAATTTAGCTGACATGGTGAATGTCGTGGCGGTTTATTTCCGCTTTCGTTTCCACAATGGCAACCCGATTGCGGATGGCTTCAAACTGCCTTTGGTCAGCTAATTCGTGATCGGTAATGCGCGTTGTAAGAGCATCCTTAATATCACGCATATCCGTCTTTAAACCTGCAAACTCATTTGACAGGAAACGAGACGCGGCAAAACCACCGCCGCATGAACAGGCGGCGATGGTTGCGCAGATCGTGATCGTGTTCCAGTCGATAGGCATCGCGATCCTACTTGACGAATGCGCCCTTGATGATGACGCCGTTGACAACCGGATCACGCGGCACATTCAACAGCGCGAAGCCCGGAAGTGGCGCGACCAAATCGACCGCTTCGCAGATCGCGCTGCCCCACGCCGACGCCGACTGGCCAGCCTGGGTGTTGAACAGTGCGGCGATGGTAGCGGCAGTCGGAACGTAGGAGCAAATCGTTCTGGCGGCGTTCTGCACTTGCGCGACCGTCGCCTTAGCTTCTCTGGTCTTTTCACTGACCTGCGCAGGCGTGACACATCCTGCGAGCGACAACGCTACGCAGGCGACAACGATAGATCGCAATTTCATGATGCGGTTTCCTTTACGGCTTCGGTGACTGTTCGGGTGAGCGCCGCTGTCACCTGTTGCGGCGATGGTGAAGGGGTTTCGGGATCGGCAACAATCGCCGCGATCTTCTGTTCCGTCACGGCGACTTGCGCGGCAACGCTGCCAGTGCCGACTTTGACGGTGCCATAGGTAGCGTAAATCGACGCAAGCCAAGGCGCGAGGATCGGGCCGAGTGCGGTAAGCAACCCGGTCGCCAATGTCGCATCAGCAGGCGTGAAAATACCGCGCCCGGAAAGATACGCGATGATTGCAACGGCGGCGACACGCAATTGGCCAAAGATAAAATCGGGGTTCATGCTCGCTCCTGCTGTTCAAGGATATTGCTTTGACGGTAACTGAAAATGAGGGCCGTCCTTAAACGTTTTCCAGTCACCACCCCATTCCAGCGGCAAGCGCAACACGCTGGCCGCTTCTTTCATGATGACGGCGAACGCGACATACAAAGGCCAATCCCATCGCACGTCTTGACCGAAAATGAACGCTACATCGATGGCTTTCGCCAAACCATCGCGGCCCGGAATGTGCCGCGAGTTCATCGTTTGCGACGCGCCGCGCGCCACAAGGATGCGCTGTTCTGCGACCGTGCGCGGCCCGCATGTCACCACCGGATCGAGCGCCGACATTTGCACGGCGCTGCGATAGATCAGCACAAGGTGCGGATGGACACCGCGCAAATTCTTTTCGCTGCGCTGCCATTGTGCCGCCGTCTGCGAATATTCTGCGGGCAAATATGGTTTCATTGGACCGGTACCTCCACCTTGCCGACGCCCGCAATGTCAACAATCTGCGTCTGCGGAACGGTCGGTTTCAATTCCGTTGCCGCCTGGGGCGCGGGAGCCTGCCGTTCACGCGGCTTGACTTCCATCATCGCGGCAAGAACACGCGGCCCGTAGATCGAACCTGCCACCATGATAAGCCCCATCCAATCGCGGGTTTTCGGATCGACATCGATGGCGACGTAATGCGACAACACCGCATCAACGGCGGCGGCAAGCTTTTCGGCTTCCGCTTCGTCGATAGCAAGGCGCGGCGCTTTCAAGGATGCCGACAGGACCGCATGACCCATCAGCAAACCCGACTGCAGCAATTCGCCTAAAGCCAGCGATGACGCCTTGCCTTTTCGGGGGCCGCTGGGGCCGGGAGGTCTGCCGCGCTTTCGTCGGGGTTCACCGTCACCGTTGTCGCCGGAGCTTCCGGCGACGCTGACGGGGTCAACAACGTTTCCGTCGCCGGTTTCGGCGTCACTTCCACTTTCACCTCCGGCGGTTGCGACATTTTCGTGATCGCTTCCGCCAGCGTCGCCGCCAGTTGCGCCAGTTCCGTTTGCAGATTTCCGATTTGAAGTGTGAGGGCGTCGCGCCATGTCTCGGCATCCTTCCTGATTTGTTCGACAACTCGCATCCGTTCCGCTTCCATCGCGGCTTCGGCAATTGCTTCGGCGGCTTCCTCCGCCGCTTCGGTGGCGGCTTCCGCCGCCTCTAACTGCGCTTCGAGCGAAGCGGTTTGTCCGACCGCTTCGGCAACCGTTTGGATTGCCTCTTGCGCTTCGCCGCCTGTTCCCTTGTCCATAGCTCATCCTTCCAGTTTAGAATTGCGAGCGCGGTTTCAACCGTGTGCAGGCGGGCCGCCAATTGCCGGGGCTCCGGGTTCAAGTCCATCGGCTGTTCCGGCAGGATCAATTTCGGTCCCGGCATAATCGAGCCCCTTGGCGGCAATCAACAAATTCAACTTATCATTGACCAGCATAACGCGGCGTTCGATCCGCGCATTTTGCGCTTCAATCGCGGAAAGGCGCTTTTCCGCATTTACAGTGATTTGCACGACACCGGCAATTGTTTTCTTTATTTCGACCGGATCGATATTCAGCTTTTTAAGCACGGTATCGAGTAGCATGTTCATTCCCAAGTCCATTTTTAGCTCCTATCCCGGAATATATGTGTACTGGATATTGATCGACATGCGGCTGTTGGCGGAGCCGATAGTTTGCGGCCCCATACTTGTTAAACGCCATTCTTGATCGGCAGGGATACGCAATTGTAAATTGGATTGATCGTAAACGGGTTGCACCGTCACCACCGTTCCCGGCACCAGAAAAAACCATTTGAACAATAAACCGAAAGTGCCAGTTGATCCGAAATCTAATTGATTATAACCCGCGCTGCCTTGCCCATTAAGAGATATGCACTGAATGCCGGTTATAATAAAATAGCCGTTGGGGCGCGGAGAATTGAGAACATTAACAAAATTTCCAATGTTGTCATAACGCCAATCCAAAGAAAACATCGCATCGCCCAAAGCGCGCGGCGCATAGCCCGGCGTCAATTGCTGATTAACACCGTTTTGAATGAGCGGCGTCGCTAATTCCTGCGGGAACACTGTTTGTAATTGCGGATCGATTGACGGCGCGACCACATAATTAATCAAATAAATTTTGGTCGTCGGCGTAAATCCCGCCGCCAATCCTTGCGCAATAACCCAGCACTTTAACCCGTTCGTCATTGCGGGCAGAGTGACAATCGTATTCGGCGGGCATGTGATTAAATCGTTTGTGTCGGGGAAAAACACCGACACCGAAATAGTCGAATTTGAATTATCGATTTTCACCGTCTCGATTTTATCGAGCAAGCCGCCCGTCACCGATCCGCCCGCAATATCAATCGGCACGGCGATATTGGCGGTCGGTGCCGCCGTGAAATAGATCAGCCAATTGAAAGTGAGCGGGACAAATCGCTTGCCCATAAAGCGCGCGTTCGGCTGTGTGCCCGCGAGCGTATTGTCGCGGACAACCGTAAACCCCGGCGTGCCGGAATATCTTTGTCCCGGTAAAGCGAGCGGATCGAAACTCATGGTTCCTCAACCACCATGATATAGCCAGCGCCACCAGCACCGCCCGCAAATCCGTTGCTGCCCGCGCTGCCCGCCGTGCCACCAGCACCGACAGCATAGGAGTAAGTTGCAGCGAGCCCGGTGACGTAAATCTTTTCCAGACAACCGCCCGCCGATCCTGCCGCCGCCGAACCAACGCCCGATCCGGTGTTACCACCACCACCCGCGCCGCCCGATCCGGTGTTTGAGCCACCACCACCGCCCGCACCGCCCGCGACGCCGACGCCATTGCCACCCATACAGGAGACGCCGCCGGAGCCGCCATAGAGAGACGCTGAGAATGTCGGCACCGAACCCTGGCCCTGCCCGCCCTGAATATTCAGGTCGCCGCCCGATGCGGTGCCGCCAGCGCCCGCACTATGATTGCCGCCGTTGGCGGCGAGTGCGCCGAACGTCGTGTTGCCGCCCGCCGTGCCGGTGCCGGGCGTGCCGCCCGACCCGTTACCACCGGCACCACCGCCAACCATTTTGATTTTCAGAATGCGCGTCCACGGTTGAGTGGTGAACGTGCCCGACCCGCTTGTGTAAACGGTCACTTTTGGCGCGCGGCTTCCATCATAAAGGATCGTATTCAAGCCGCCCGGATTGCCGTTGACGATAGCAGCACCGGCAGCGCCGGAAATCTCGCCAATCTCAAAAGAGTTCTTTACCGCGCCGGGTTCGATCACCACACCATTGTTCAACGTGCCTTGCTGGTTCGTGATCTGCCCGATGTTGAACTTGTCAAAACTGCCGAACGTGTTGATCCCATCGGACGATGCGCCCGATGGATTGATGCCGCCGATGTTCCAAGTGTTGCCGCGATAATTTCCGGCGTTCGTTGACGACGTGCCGATCTGGATCGCCGCCGTTTTGGAAATATGGATGTTCGTGACATTGATAGTGTTTTGCTGAAACGCCGTCGATGCCGTCACACCGAACACAACAATTCCATAGTCGGTGTTTGCCGTTAGTCCGGTCCCGGTGCCGTTGATTTCGACGCTGCCGAACGTTGACGTGTCAATGCCACCATTGGCAATGTTGAAACCCCAAACCGCCGCTGCCGTGCCGCCGCTGGCCGGTGCCGCGAGGTTCGAAATATAGAAGCTTGACCCGGTGATGCCGATCAGACCGTCAAGCGGCACCGCCAAAGTCGGATTGAAATAGACCGCATAAGACGACGCGAGCGGAGTGTTAGGCTGATAGACAATCTGCCCGCCACTCCAGTTGAAATTGCAAATCATGCAGGAATTGAATTGCAATCCGGGACCGGTCACGGTCGTCGAAAAGGTCAAGTTGACCTGATAGAATTGCGCGTCCCATTGTTCGGCGGGCGGCACCGTGATCGTTGCCGACGACGCGATATAGTTGTTCAGATTAGCGCCAGCGCCGCGTGTGACGTTGATCGCAACGGTAGCGGTTGCGGTTGTCGCATTCGACACTGTGATCTGCGTACCGCTATCGACGCTGACAATGGTGGTAAAGCCGGGGATGCCGGGACCTGTCACATAGTCGCCCGCCAGCATTCCGGTGGTTGACGAAATACCATCGATAACGGTGTTCGTGTGCGTGCTGCCGTTACCGCCGAAAATACGGATCGGGCCGCCACCATAGACGCGCAAGCATTGCCCGTTATAGACCGAAAAATTAATCGCTTCCTGCAAGCCCTGCGATGTTGTGCCCGCCGTAGTGACGGCGTTGCCATAGGCATCGATCACATTCCATGCGGCGGTGGTCTGCCCCGACGATGGCCACATGCGAACGCACGCGGGCGACGATGCTTGACCGCCGATGACGGTCGACACCAGCGCGCCGCCAGAGAATGCCATGCCGGTGCCAAGCGGAATTTCAGCAACATTCGCTGCGCTGCCCGTCGCGTTACCAAGCAAGCGCGATGCTGCGACCTGCTGCACCATCGCATAGGTGACTTGATTGCTGCCGATGGTCAGGACGCATGATGCGTTCGTAACATTGCCGGTGAATGCGGGCAGTTGACCGCAACCGACAGCGCCCGCGAGCTGATTGAAATTGTAATCGTTCGCCGCCGCGACCACCGCGCCAGTGCGGCCGAATACAGACGTGACCGATGCGGCACCGCTGCAATTGTTGCCGCCGTCCTGGACCTGCCCGACACCCGGCCCCCACACCGCGCAATTGCCGACAGTAACAGCGCCCGATTGCTGAATGCCGGGATTGGAGATTTGCGCCGATGCCGGTGCGGTGGTGAACGCGGGTGCCAACAGATAAGCCGCCGCGAATAGCACAAGCGATGGCGACACAGCAAACAACCAGCCGAAAATTTTACGATTGAACATAGCCAAAACCTCCATACATGTTCACCGCCGCCGATGAATTGAGAATGAGATCGTTGCCCGTCGATGCCGCGAACCACGGCACGCCCGAACCTTGGAACGTGACCGATCCGCCCGCCGTCAATTGGGCGGCAAACAAAAGCGCGCCGCCGGGGCCATCGGTAAATGAAAGCACAGTCGGCGCGTCAACCGAAAAGATACCGCGATAGAGACGGATCGCCTGCGCCAGCACGCCCGCGACCAGCACGTTGTCACCCATCGCCAGCGCGCCCGAATAGGCGGCGTTGGTCAAAGCCGGGACGACAAGCGCGCCGTCCTCCGGCCCGTATTCAAAATAGGGAACGGCATGGTTCGCGAGTTTGATCGGAACGATCAGCGCGCCATTGGTCTGCACTGTGAAGCGGCATTCGCCTTTGGGCGTCGGCGTCGGAAACCAGCCTTGCCGATACGGTTGAACAACCAACCGATAACCGCCGGTCATCGCGTCATTGAACACGATCACAGTCTGCGCCGTGTTCTGCGAATTATCGACAAAGATCGTTTGAACGAAATCGAATTTCCCGGTCTGAATTTCCTCGGACAAATCGACATCAAGACTTGATGCGCCGGTTAAATCCAAACGCATCGGCAAAATCATATTGCCTTGCGACGGATAGGTGAGAAGTGCTGTTTGGAAAACCGGGTTCATTTTAATTTCCTATCTGTTTCGCGGTGGCTTTGATCGTGCGCGCCATGTAATTAAAACCGCCGTCGCGCGTCATTGTCGGACCCTTGTTCAATTTCGTAACCGCTTTGCCCTCGTACATATCGACCATATCGGACCATGAGAGCCCCGCCGTGCCTTTGCTGCGTATCTTATATTCGATGATTTGTCCATCACTCCCCAATTTGGGCTTTTTAAAGCGGCACGAATAAAGCTTTTTGCCGTCAATAATTACCTCGCTAAATTCATCCTCCAAATCCCACGCGCCTAATCGGTCGGGGTGTAAATCGAGCCCCGGCAATTCCCGGCATATAATGCTGTCGGTGTCGCAATAAATCGGATCGGTCGCCAATTGCAGCGCCTCTAGCAAAACCGCCCGCGCGGCTCCTGTGATGCTTGCCGCCGTGCCGACATTGTTAAATCGAAACCCCGGCGCTGGTTTATGCCACACCCAATATCCGGCGCATTCGCTTTCCGGCAACCTATAAAAATCTTGCTCGCCCGGCGGCAATTTATCGATGCTCGCCAGCCACTCGGCGGGCGGGCTTTCATCGGGATCGGTCAAATAATATTCCTTGAAGCGCCGGGGATTTTGCGCGAATTTTCCATAGGCATTATTCATCAACAATTTTAAAAACAAGTCGTCGCGCTTCACCGCCAAAAATTCCGGCGAGGATTGATCGCCCTTCCGTTTGAAATCGGCCAATATCTTTTTGGTCAATTGACGCCGCTGATAAAGCGGCTCGATGAATTTGGCAAAGTCGGTTTGCTCTTTGCAATCGATACAGAAGTTTATTTCAACATCCGAGATAAGACCGTATTTAACCGCGACATTGTATTCGTGAATGGTGGTGTAAAACCGCCCCTCTTTTATCTGGCTGGTGGTTTCGCCTTCCAGCGTGCGCCCGATCATCGCGCCGTTATTCTTGCAGCTAAGATCAACGAAAAACGTGTTGGGTCCAGGCGCGCCACACCGTAATTCATAATCGAAAAAATCACCGACCGGGTGCTGAAATTTCGACATGACGGCGGGATACATTGAATTGACATCGTAAAGCTTAAAGTCACCTTTGGATTTAAAACGACCAACAAGGCATTCGACCCTGCCACCGAAAAAATATGTTCGTATATAATCATCCCACCCCTCCGAGAATTTTTTAACCTCGTAATGTTGTTTCAATTCGTACATCGCCGCCTGACCGATGGACATGCGCAAACCGAATTCATCGATAAAACCCTTGACGATTTCCAAGAGATATTTGCAGTCGGAAACCATATAATCGATGATTGTTTTTCGGTGCTGATTACGCACGCCCTTGACCAGCTTCAAATAGTCGAATTGCTCTTTCTGGTACGCTGCCAGTTTTTCCGGGATAAGGTGAAAACTATCTCGTAATTCATGCTCGCCAATAGACGCACACATGATACCGCGTCCTTTGAAGCTAACCGCGCCCCGCAACTTGTGCACCAGAAACATAAAATCGAACCGGCCTCCATTGTGGGCATATATGACATACCGATCTGGAAGACTTTTAATTGCGGAGAGGACACGCCCCACGAAACTGCCAAAATTCTCCTCCCATATAATGACGGGTTCAAAGTGATCCGAATACAGGCACGCCGCGAACGGATAAATCCGCGCCTTGCTTTTGTTGTCGAACGGATCGGTTTCGAAATCCAGCACAGCTATATTGCGCGCCCGCTTTTCCTTTTTCTTATCCTTGTATCGCTTGCGCCGCTGTTTTGGCGTC
>Ga0181337_1000078_pt1 | contig 15404 bp, 27 predicted proteins | sample Sp13VDMM15DD_FD_168302 | JGI IMG/M metagenome (GOLD analysis project Ga0181337, IMG submission 168302) | Freshwater viral communities from Lake Michigan, USA - Sp13.VD.MM15.D.D | ecosystem: Environmental > Aquatic > Freshwater > Lake | place: USA: Michigan | collected 2013-04-23 | reverse complement strand
GGCTCCCGAGCAAAATCTCGGTTTACCGACATACACCCCTACAGAGCAGCGTCAACAGTGCCCTCCCTTTCAATGAGTAAGTGAGTGAGGCAGGACAAACTCTATGCAGGACAATGCCCCTGCTAACTTCAGCAGAGGCATCGGATACGCGGGGAAGGAAGGGAAACCCGCTCTATCTACAGTTGGACACCCGTTGACTCCCACCAGCATTCCATGTCTCTGGTTTACCTATGCACGCGGGGGACGGGTGACGCCCTTAGTCCGCAGGTGGTCTAACTCAAGCATTCATGCGGTTGACGATGAACTGTGCAAGCACAATCATCAAAATCCCGTACAGAAACACGGTGGGACTCATACATTCCCCAGCTTGCGCGAGGTAATGACAGGGTCACCAATGATGACAGACACAGACCCATCAGAGCGATTGGCTTCCGTCCACAGAACGTAGACAACAATCACAATGACAACCAATGACAGACCCTTTGGAATCACAGCGGCCGCTCCCTCGGAGTCTCACGCTCCGAATGCGTAGCAATCCAGACCTCACGCGCCGTCTGCGAAGGGCTGACAGCCGTCTTCGTCGGCTGCAGGAGTGCCCTGTCGCGCGAGGTAGCAAACTGTTCCTGCCCCGGCTTGTCAGACGGTGCGTTGTCTGATGCACGCTTCAGCATGACAACCCCAACCACAACAATCAGAAGCAGAATCACTTGGACACCTCAGGCATGCAGTACCCATTGGAAAGCAGACGCTCCGGAGGGCAGGGCGGACCCACGGGAGGCGCAGGAGGCGGAGGCAGGGCGAGCGCTTGCCCAGTGTCAGAGCCAGTCACGAGCCTGACAACGACAGGGACACCCACCTTACAGACAGTGGAGCCGACCGCATTGGGAATGAGGTTGCAAAGCTGAGGCGCCAGCATGCCCAGCGCTGCAATGATGGCAAGCACCCAGCCGGGCAGTGTCTTGCGCGCAGGCGTCTTCTCAGTGTCCGCCATCGGGGCCACCCGCGTTCGCATGCATGACAGCGTTTGAGTCAGGGCAGGAAGGAAGCTTGCCCTCGCCGCACTCCACAGCCGCGACAACCTCACAGTCAACACACGCGGGTGGGTTGATGTTGGCAGAACCAACAAACGCCAGCGCAAACACAGCAGCAGCCTGCAGAGCCTTCGTCATCACGGTACACCTCCATCAGAGACACCAACATCAATTGTGGCAGCGCGCATTGCAGCCTGACGCGCGGCCGCACAGGAACCAGCGCGGTTGTAAGTCTGGGGCGAGCCGTCGCACTTCACCTCAGGGAGGGCAGTGGTGCACTCAGGCTGAATGGTGCAGCCACCGTCAGAGGTGAAGGCCACACGTGCGCCAGACACGCGCACATCCTGCGCAGTGACAACAATGGTGCGTTGCTGGGCGCGGACAATGGCAGACGAAACGAGCCCCACCGTACAGACAGCGAACATGAGAGCGACAGACGAGGGTTTCACATGGACTCCGCAGTGACGTTGACGGTTGGAATGGTGCTGCAGTTGGCTGCATTGACGCGCAGACGAATGTCATCAAACTCCGCGCTGGCCACATTCGCGCAATCGATGCTTCCGATTGGCGAGCCGTCGCACGCGAGCGCAGAGCTTGTGCAGAGCACGGTGGAAGTCGTGTTGTTGTAGACGTCGACAGTAAACGTCTGCGCGGCACCTGCACCCAAAAGCAACACAGCCCAGCTAAGCCGCTGCCAGTTTGCAGCCGAGTACATCCGCGTATTGGCAATGGTCCATGCATTGGCAGGCACGACTAACCCCTGCCCGTGCATGTAGCCTGAAATGTGATTGACGGGATTGTAATACTTCGCACCGTCGCAAAACATCGCTCTGCTCTTGGTCGTGTCCGTTTCAATGGCGCCTTTCTGCCCTGCATTGCACGTGGGAAGGGAGCCAGTCGCCACACCAACAGAGCGCAGATAGGTGGCAGTCGTAATGTCTCCACCTGCAGACACGTACGAAGAAGCGGATACGTATCCATCCGTCGCCAGATAAATGCCGCTGAAAATGTACGTAGGCGAGCGCAGACCAGTGTTTGACCAGATGAAGTTTGCACCGTCGAAGAAGAATCCGACAGGCGCAGACGGTCCTCCCCAGCCAATCGACGGAACACTGGCAGAGCCGTATCCTGCAGGTCCACCATTGACCCAGTATCCACCGTCAGTGACATAGCCAGACGCACCAGCCTGCACCTGCGCGCCCTGCGGTACGTTGCCGATGCTTCCGCCGTCGTAATACCACGGTGAGGTAGAGCTACTGCCGCTTCCGGTGCCGCACGCCCAAGCAGTGCCGTTGCAGTAGTAGTCACACGACAGAGTAGAATTGCACTGCGAACGCCCTTTGAGCGAAGCATTGCACGTTGGAAACGCAGTAGTCGCAATGCAAGGCGTCTGCACTGCAGCCGGGCGACAGATGCCTCCGGGCTGACACTGGCCAAGCAGAGTGGCGACAAGCGCGAGAGTAATCATGGCGAGCCGAGCCCCCACACCTGAGTCAGGAGCGAAGGCCCGACAGAGCCAGCCGAGTCGGTGTAACCGACAAGCTCCCCATACACGCGCCCATAGGGCACGTCATTGAATGACAGACCAGAGGTAGCGGCGCCCACGCCGCCAGTCACAAGCTGAAACTCAGAGTCAGACGGCACCCACGCACCGACAGAACCCGCGTAATACCAGACGCGAATGGAGCCAGCGGTAATGGTGTCAGTGCCCGTCGGCTTTTTGACAATGAAGCGCACGCCCTTCGCGCCATTGATGTTGACGCCCTGCGTGGCGAGCGTAGGCGCGTTCGCACCAAACGCAGTCGCGTTGTAGACGTTGGCAGCGGCCAGCGTAGACAATTCGGTCGGCTGGTAGACGTCGCCACCCGGAGTCATGCGGTAGTCAACGTCAGGCTGTCGCGTCATCAACAGGCGCGCAGTGCCCTGCAGAATGACAGCAGAGGGCGACAGGGTGACGGTGGCGCGCTTGAAGTAGCCGATGAATTGCTCGCCGGGGAGCATGGTGACCATCTTTCCGCCTCCGCCGAAGTCCACCTGCAGAGCGGCGCCGGGCGTGCTGCCGACGCGGCAGTACGTCAGGGAGTAGCCACGCATTTCCTGCACAGACGGAAGCGCGAGGAAGCTCGGGTCTGTCCTGAACAGCGTTGACAGGTCGATGATGACTTCAGCCCAGCCGCCTGCAAGGTCGACAGGGTCAATGATTTTCTTGTCTGCAGCGCGAGTGGTGCCCGCGTCATGCGCGCGCTGCACCTGCGCATCAAGCCCGGCCTTGAAGTCCTCTTCAGGGTTTCCGATGCGTCCGCCGCGAATCAGTGTGGTCATGACAGCCTCATTGCAAGTGCCTTCCAATTGGAAACGTTGATGTGACCCATGTCACCGTCAGGCGGAAACTCTTTCGTCCACCGAATGCCAGACACAAACCCGCGCGCCTCAAACCATTCAGCGACCTGCAGGTAAAGGTGTCGCGCGTCGCTGCCATACGTCTGCACTCCGCCGACAAGCACAGCAAAGTCAATCGCGCCCCCGCGCCCATGAGCCGTGTCCACAGCATGCGCCGCGTAGGTGACAATCTCGCCCGGAGTGCTGCGCCCCTGCGCATACAGACGCGCTTGCTCTTCCTCAGTGCGCACGCCTGAAATGATTTCAATGTCGATGGGGCCGCTGACTTGGTACTCCATCAGCGCAACGCGAAGCTGACCAGTCACGCCGTCTGCGCGGGCAATGTTTTTGACCTTCCCATAATCAACAGTGCGCACAGAACCTCCAATCAGCAGAGCAGCCACAACAATGACAAGCAGCAACATTGCTCAAGCCACTTTGATGACAGCGACAGCAACGACAATCACAACGAGCGCAACGACAAGCGGCCAAAAGGACTCTTGCGCAGACTCTTTGATTTCGGCTGCATTGTCGCGCACGGTAACCGCAGTCGGCACCACAACCTCCCCCCAGACTTCAGAGAAGCGAAACGCGCTGGCGCCTGCAGCCTTCTGCAGAGACACGCACTCATCCCACGCCGTCTGTGCCATTCCCAGCCACGCGGCCGGGGCAAGGTTGCCCGAGCGCACTGCAAGGCCGTGGCGTTCATCCTCCCCAAGGTCATAGATGCGCTGTGAGACGGACTTCAGGCGCCCCTTGTCAGCCTCAGTGCCCGCGTCTGCGCCTGTCCAGTCGAGCGGGTCAATCCACTGATTGAACATGTCAGCGCCCACCACAGCGATGGACGTCTCACTGAGGAGTCGCACCAGCGCGCCATGAATCTGCCACAGCTTCGTGTAATCCGTAACGTCTGCGTCCATGGGTCAGGCTCCCTGCAGCGTCAAGACGCTGTCTGTATTGTGGTCAAACGCCAGCGCAGCACCGTCATTGACAAGGTGATTGCCTGACTGCCTCAGCAGGCCGTTGAAATACGCAAAGTTGTAGTGAGCAGTCAGCGGAGTGCCCGGAGGATTGGCAGCGTTTGCGGCTGCAGTGTCGTCATTCGTGTACGGTGCAAACTGACCCTGCACAAGCTTGACAAACTTTGTAGCCTGACACTGACCGCTGAAGATTGCCTGCTTCAGTCTGTGAGCGACAATCGGCCCCTCTGCAAGCGCCTGTACATAGTTGTTCGCAAAGCCTGCGCCGAGGTAACCACCGTAAGGAGTCGTATGGTTCTGGCTGTAGTACATCGCAACGAATTGCACCCATGATTGGTCATCGAGTGCAAAGCCTTTCGCCTCCACATCGCTTGCAGTCTCGTTGTACTGTGACGCAAAGAATTGCATTGAGGCGAGATTGAATCCGCGCGTTTGCTCAATCGCCATGACTCGGGAAATGACAGCAACGCGCGCCAGAATGTCAGGTGCAAGCCCAGACACTCCAGTGACAACCCACGTCTGTTGGTTGCCAAACTCCTGCAGGTTTGGTCCTCGGTAGTCTTGCGCAGACACGTGCCCGCCGAGTGCCTCAATCAGAGCGCGTGCAAAGGAGTCCTCCAACTGCCAAACCATGAAGCGCATCCTGTCTTGTGCGCCGCGCTTGCCACGCATCAACACTTGATTGAGCGTTGCCGACGCGTGCTGAATGGTGAAGCACGCATAGATGGTAGCGATGATGATGAGCACCACTGCCTGTGCAATCAGGCCGGGCGCTGCAGCGGCCAAACCTGCACCGATGCCAGTGCCTGCAGCCGTGCCCCCCTCTGCGGCCACACTTCCGGCCTCAGCAGCAACAGAACCGGCCTCCACTCCCACGCTAACACCTTCGCCGACGACAACCCCTCCCGTGTACAGCCCGTGAATCGCCTTTCCCAGCGCAATGCCAGCCGTAGCGACAGACACTCCCGCGCCAATGCCGGACATAACGTCTTTCATCGTATTGCTGACGTTGCCGGGGTCTGCGCCGATGCCTGCATTGGAAGGCGCTTTGTTGTCAGGCACCTTGTCTTTGCCAGCATTGGGCAACGCGCGTGCGTCTGCAGTGCGCGACATGAGCAGCACTGCAGCAATCACAACGATTCCAACGATGAGCATTTCCCTTCCTCCAATTCATCTGCTTTATCCTGTCTGCGATTGCAACCGGGTGCGAACCGGGTCCTCACTAGAGGACGCCCACATCAGACTTGCAATCACAGACAGGCTACTGCAGACGACTAGTTGCGCTGAGTCCCAGCCGCATTGATGAGCGACGTAATCCCAGCGAAAGCGACAGCCATTGCACCCACAACGTCATTGTAGGTGCTGTCTTTCGCTTCATTCTGCGGCTGTGCAACGACAGGCACCTGAGGACCCGGCGCGGCAGGCAGTGCGGCTTGTGCCGGACGCGACACAAGCAGCACCACAACAATCAGACCGATGACAACGATTGCAGTGCCGTTCATGGTTAGACTCCGATGGCCCACGGCATGAAGTCCGGACGGTCACCCGTGTACGGCTTCTTGCTGATGGTTTTGATTTTGGCGTACGTCTGGCGCAGACCGAGCGCAGACAGAGCCTTCGCCGCAATGGCGCCTGCAGCGTTCGCAGACTGAGACTCAATGCGGCCGCAGACAATGCCTGCAGTCGTGTTGGTGCCAGTCCACCGAATCCGCATGCCGCTTTCAGCCAGCAGAGGGATTTTGGTGATGCGCGCGTCACGCAACTGCCACGCGAGCATGTTGGTCTGCGCAGGAGTCGCGCCGAGTGCAGTCAGAGTGCCCGGGTTGACGTCGCGCAGGATGACGTCTTGCGCGTTGCGCGGCTCGCCCTGAAGCTGGCCGAACTCGCCGCTTCCGTTCTGCTGGATGAATGCAGAGGCCAGAGTGGCAGCATCCATCGTGTTGACCGAGCCAACACCCGTGTCCAGCGAGAACGCGCTGAACTCGCCTGCAGCAATCGCAGACTGAGCGTTGAGCGACTCCATCACAGCAAGGTACGCGTACAGAGCGCGACCCTGAATGGTGTAATCGGCGGAACCCGCGCTGTACTGCGCCCACATGTACGCGGGCGGCACGCGAATTTCCTTCGGCAGGAGCGCAAGCCATGCAATCGGCCGAATGGTGACGGTGGCTGCAGTGCAGTTGGCAGTCAGACCAGTCAGCGCAGGGAAGCGGAAACGAAGCTCCGCGTTCTCCAGTGCAGCGCAGGGCAGAAGGAAGTCAGAGGGGCTGCCGTCGAAATTCGGCGGACCCACCGACAGGTAGCGGCGGAGGTTGCCTGCCTCAGTCGTCGCAAGCGTCTGCGGCTCAGGGCACAGCGTGCGCCCGCCATTCTCGATGATTTCCTTCTGCCGTAGGGTGAAGAAATTGCCCTGAAAGCGCAGACCGAAGCCATCGTAGAAGTCGAGGCCAGTGACGATGTTGTTCTGTTCATACCGAGTCATTGACCCAGAAGACAGAGTGGGAGTGACGGTGCAGTCAAACTGAATGGCTGCAAGGTGGGCAATCTGTCCAAACAGAGTCTTGGGCAGACCCTGCATGCTCAGGTTGTCAACGCCACCAGCCGCCCAATTGACAGTGCGGAGGGGGTACGGAATCAGACCAGTGCCTTTCATGTGTTTGTCTCCTGTATGCGAGTGGTGTGCTGTTACTTCGCGACAGGGCGACCGAGGTCTGCAACCGTCTTCCCGTCCTTAGCGACGAAGCGGTTGTAGACGTAGATGGTGGCGAGCACCGACAGACCAACGACGATGAGACCCATGAGACCGCGACCCTTCATTTGACGCTCCAGTGTGTTGCGCCCATGAGGGCGGCAGGTGAGGCCACAGGATGCGCAGGACGGGGCGCTACGTCACAGGCCGCTTTACGTCAGCCGCAGGAAAGGCCCAACACGCCCGACGGCTAACGGCCGCGCGAGGCTGTATTGTTGCTGCTCAATGTTGCCTGCAAGCGTAGGCGGAGGTTTGCCTGTCATGCGCGCTTCCTCTTCAGGTGTCGCGCGGCGCTTGCAGCGTTCTTCACAGGTAATGCAATGCCATTCACCGTACGGAGCGATAGCCTTGCAGAACAGACACAGATTCGGCGCAAACCGAAGGTGTGCAGGGCGCTTGTCAGTAGGTCCGCTCACAGTTTCTCCAGTACGCCGCGCGTAATCTCGCCTGTAGCCTTCCACAGGAAGTAATGAAAGTTGGGCATGGTCCGCGCCTCAGGCACCATGCTTTCCTCTAGCATGCCCTCGTCTACGAGGCGTTTGAGCGTGTTCTTCCCCTGCACTCGGAAAATCAACACTTCGTCTGCAAGGTTGGTCACGTCGGTATGCAGGTTCTGAGGACGTCTTGCTGCCCCAAATATGTGTACTTCACGCGGAATACCGTCAACGTCTGGCAGGTGTCGTCCGCGATGGCAGAAGTCGCGCAGGGGGTTGTCAAGCCATGATTGGTATGTAGCGAGCAAGTCGATTTCATCGTCGCAGAAGACAACGCCCCCAACATCCTTTGCAATGGCAGCGACTGCGCGGGCCTCCCAAGGATGTGGGAACAAAACAACTGCATTCCCTGCGTCGCGAATCTGTTTGTACCAGTCAAGCTCTGGAACCGCCTTTTCGTTCTGTGGTGGGGGTGCATACAAAATGTTTGGAGGGTCCCCACGCCAGCGGGGGTTGGGCGTCACACCGTCAATCAGTGTGTCCGCCCATTCCCCTGCTCTGTCAGGCACAAAGTACACGTGCCCTTCGCGTGAGCCGTCGCGCACCATGTCTTGCAGCGCAAGTGACTTGCCTGCGCCCGGTACACCCAATGCGAGACGAATGCTCATGGTCAGGCCCCTGTCTTCTGCGGCGGAGGATTCACTTCCTTTTCAACGACAGTCAGAGGGGCATTGCCGCCTCTCTGCGCCTGTCCGAAGTCGCGTTGACGCGCCTTCGCTGCTTTGTCCTTTTGCATGTAGTGCAGAACGCGCGGCATGGTGACGCCTGCAACCCACAGCGCGACAAGCACACGCGCGTCAAGCTCGCCACCGTATTGGTAGAGCAATGCAGAGAATGCCTGAATGCCGCCCTCTTTCTCGTCTGCATCAAGCGGCATGCTGTCGAGTGTCTCGCAAATCTTGCTGATGCCCCCGACAAGCGGCCTCACCATGACTCTGTAGGGCGCAAGCAGCTTGTCAAACTCTTCCGGGTTCGTCGGAAGCTGTCTGACAGGCTCATCAAATACAGTCTTGTCCTCTTCCTGCGCAACGGGCTGACCGTTGCGCATCCGCGTCTTGCTGCCGAAGGGACGCCCGCGCTTACGCGGGGTCTGCGGGCTCTGGCTCTGGCTCTGCGGCTGGCTTGACCGGTTTGGCGGTAGGCTTGAAGGTGCTGCCGGGCTTGACTGGTTTGACGGGCTTGACTGGCTCTGTGTTGTCGTCTTCTCGCTCATTGCTCACGTCCACCTTGGGTGCAGCGGGGGTTTCCTCCAGAATTCCGTCAAAGACGTCACCATTGACGACGTCTGCAACGGAGTCAAACATGTCAATCACTTCATCGAGAATGCCGCCTGTCTGCTTTGCCTTGCTCACTTGAACGCTCCTTTCAGGCTGTTTGCGGCCGCAGTCGCGCTAGCACGCTGCAGCACAGTCATCGTCTTGTAGGCAGTGTCGCTGCCATCAGCGAGCGCGTTGAGAATGCCCAGTGCATTGCGGCCGGGCTCGCCCGGTCCGTCTTTGTAGTTGGCGACAAGCGAATCAAGGAAGGCGAAAACAGCCCGCTTGATGTTGCTGTCATCTGGAATGTCGAGCATGAACGCTGACAGACGATTCAGAACGTCGCCTGTGTCGTCTGCCGCCTCTGCTTTGTCTGCGGCTTCCTCGAAACCTGCAAGCTCCTCACTGATGCGCTCGTACGACTCTCGCGTAGCAGTGTGCGCGGCTTGCTCGTCATTGAGCCCGGCTTGCAGCGCGTCACGGCTCTGCACGAGCGCGTCACGCTCGCCCTGCAGGGCATTAACAACCCCCTGCTGCACTTCTGACAATCCCTCCAATTCCGCAACGCGCGCTTCAAGCTCTGCTTTGCTCATGTTCGCCATAATTGCTCCAGTCGGGTGAGTGTTGCGTGGGTCAACATAATGTGCGGCTGATTGCGGTTCCGCGCATTGGCCACGCGCAATACCACAACCGCATTGCACTCGCGAGCTTTGCGCACCAGCCGCTGCAGCGCGACGCGGTCATTGGTGCCCAGCAAGACACGCAGGCCTTTGTGCGTGGCGCCCGCGTATTTGCCGCCGCTTCTCCAGTGCAGAGCGGCGAGTGCCCATACCAGCGCCACCACAGAGCGCGGCAATTCATTAATCAGCGTGGCGCGGTAATTAAGCACGGTCGGTATTTACCCTCAGTAGCCATTGCGGTTCAATCCCCAATTCAGCACGTCGAGCGCGTCTGACCTCAGAGGGTCTGCAATTGCGCTGTCACGTGTGCCGCCCAAGTCGCCATCCGTCAATTGAATGCAGGGGACGCACGTGGCCTTTGTCGGGTCTGACGTCATTGCTTCGCCCGTCCAGTGGTATTCGCGCCAATTCTCCAACTGACAGCGCGGCAAGGGGCTGTGATTGTACTCCGGGCCTGCCCACGCAATACGCCCCCATCCTTTGCTGATGTTCTCGTTATGCTTTACCCCGTGCGCAATCATCAGGTGCGCGCCTGCAGCGTCTTTCGCTTGCTCATCGGCAAGCGTGCCACCCGTGAGCAATTCCCAGTCACACCCAGTGCAGGTTAATCGCAGGGGGCGTTTATAGCGCGCGTCAACGTGTTTAATGTGCGTCATTTGCGCCTCAGGGGGCTGTTCTGTTTCTCGTGCAACCCCTCGTGAAGCTCTCTGACGTCCCACGGCTCTGTGTCTCCCTCGGGGTGCCCCGGTATTGCAAACCGTTTCACAGACTGCCCGCGCCATTGCTTGGCAGTCTCACTCTCTGACAGGTGTTTGACGCGTGCATCCTTCTTCAGCATGGTTTTGACAAGCTGCATGCGTCCCTTTGGATTGCCTACGCGCTCGCCCTGCACAATGCGCGCGAATGCGTCTGCACTGACAGGGAAGCCCTTGCTTGCGTAGACAGTCTGCACCTTCGCCTTGCCTGAGGGTCCGAATTCCTCGGGAACGAAATGCTCTGCGCTCCCGTCTGCAAGCTTTGAGAGCATGTACAGCTTAGGCGCGTAGAAGCGCGCTCGGTATTCGTCAAGCTCCACCTTCAGGTCACCCAATTCGTCACCAGTGCGCAAGTCTGCGCTAGGCGAGCAATGCACGCTGTCAGTGTCGCAATAGGATAACCCCTGCGTGTACCCTGCGCCGTTACGAGTCGTCCTCCCTGTCAGATGCTTGTGTAGCAGGATGCGCGAATAAGCCGTAATGAATGACGCCAGCGCGTAATGAGTATGTTTCGGCCAACGTCTGACCTTCACCTCAAACGCTGTGTCACTGCCATTGATTGGCGTGGGCTTCTGCTTCTCATTCTTCAGCGCCCATTCCCAGCCTTCCTCTGCAGTCGCAAACACCTGCAGCTTGCTGGTTTCCGGCCTCTGCGCAAACTTGCCATAGCAGCCATTTAGTATGAGCTTGGTAAACTCACGTAGAGCGCCTGTAGCCGTCTGTTTGACCTTGAAGATTCGATTAACAAAAGAGTCGAACGGTTGAGCGACTGTGTAGTTAATCGCGTCATGGAATCTGACTTCAACACCGCAATGCTCAATCGCATACGCAAGCTCAACGCTAGTAAACCAGCCAGACCAAGTGCCTGTCGGGAAGAATAACCCGCCCGATGGAGGACAGTAAGGCAGTGGTGGCACGTATTGCTTTGGCACTGTGACGCGTGCGTAAACAATGCTGGCGATTTCTGGGTTGTAGATTTGCGGTTTGCCATATCCAATCAATTCCCACGGTAGAGGTTGGGTCATGCTCCAAGGGTAGCTGCTTGTCACGTCATACTCGCGCAATACATGGTTGGGCGCGTGCTTGAAAATCTCTACACGCCCACCACAGAAGCTTTGCCGCGCAATGTCGTTGAAGCGCTGATTGCCCTCGTGCGAAGGCAACGGCTTCCCAACCTGCGCTTTCACCACTGACAGCGCAGACGCACTGAAGGTTGACTTCAGCGTGCCGCCCCATTCCTCAAACATGTGTCTGGCTTTGTCTACCAGATGCCACAGGGCTGTGGTGTCCGCTTGGCACCCTTCCCTGAGTTTTACGTCGGAGTGTTTGAGCATTGCGCGACCGTCTTTCTCTAGCGCCTCGTAATCCTCTTTCGTGAAGACCTTTTTGTGAGGTATGTCAAAGCTTGTCAGCGCTTTGTCAAGGGATGACTGAATGACTGCGAATGAATCCTTGAGCGTGAAAGTCTTGTTAGGCGCCATGACTCGTAGCGAAATGATGCGACCACTCGCCACAGCCCCATCACAGCGCCATCCGGGCATCTGTCGCAGACAGTCAACGATAAACAGAGCATCAAATTTGCCTCCGTTATGTGCCCACCACACGCTAACGTCAGACGCCTCCATTTCAGCGAGCATGCTGCGCACAACCGCCATGGGGCTTTCTCTGTCCAAGGCAAACGCGTGGTCTGTTCCATCAAACAAGTCTCCGCAGAGGGGATTAACCCAGTCGTAGGTTTCAAAGTCATACGTGCCGAATGAGGCCTCAGACGTGCCGTCTTTCATGGCTTGTCTGCCTTCAGCGCGCGTTTCACAGTCGCGGCCGCGTAGCGTAAGGCTGCAACGCGGGCACGCGTCACAGCCAATTCAATTACATCCTGCTGAATGAGGCTGTAATACACATCAGGTGCAGCGAGCCGCTTAACGATGGCGTCTGCCGTGCGTTGCCATTCGTCTGCATCTGACTTGAGCTTTGTGTACACCTCTACCATCGCCAGAGGGTTGCTCATGTGATGACCCTTCCCGGCTTCTCACGGTTCCACTCAGTGCGGAGCGCCTTGCACACGTCGCAGGTGCATCCAATCACCCAGCTAGGCGCGTGCTCGCCCAGCCTTACCGCGTTTAGCTTTGCTTGCGCGTGCCTTCGGTCGCTTGCCTTTGCTAGTCTTTGCTCTTCCTGCTCTTCCTTTGACAGCCTTCGCTTTCGCTCGTACGGCATTGAAATTCACCCTTCCTTTTGTGGTGAGTTTTACTTCTGTCCGAATGGACACAGCTTCCTCTCTGTCTTCGCTGCGCTTGAACAGCTCTTGAATGTCGTCTGACTTGCTTGTGTGAAGCGTCCTCAGGTTGCGTGCAATGTCGATTGGTCTGCCAATGGCTGTACCCACCCACGTTGATTCCTGTCCGTAGCCTGTGCCGATGGCTGCATAGCCGCGCGTGTCTGGCGGCATGCGCTCCTCTGCTAGGTAGAGGAAGTCGATGGCAGTCTGTATGCCGTGCGCGCCTTGCCACGTCCAGACATACACAGTCAAGGGGCCAAGCGTCGTTACATCCGACGGCTTGGGCATTACGCCTTCGTTGATGGCGTCTGCTTGACTTAGCGTCCGTTTGTCAGGCGCTCTGCTGTACGAATACGCCTTGCGGTTCTGCTTGACGCGTGCTCTGCGGTCGGTCTTCTCTGATTTGACTTCCGCTGCACGCTTCTGCAATGCTTTGCGTTTTGCGTACTGTGCAGGCGTCAGGAAGGCCAAGTCACGCACTCTCTGCAATTCCTCTGCAGCGCGTGCCTTGATTGCGTCTGCAGACAGGAAGCGGCCGGAAGGCCCGCGCTGGGCGCGCTGGGCGGCCGCCAGTTGGGCAGGGGTGCGACGGCTGGGGGTGCGACGCTTTGCCACGCAGTGCCCTCCCGAGGCGGCGTGAGGGGCGTTTCGCCCCGGTAACGCGGTTGTCTCACAGGGAGAATCTGCGATGCAATGCTTGCGGTACAGCAAGGCCCCCGGCGCATTGTCTGCGCTCGGGGGCCTTTCACATCGCGCGTCCCGTGGGGGAGGGTCCGGTACGCGCTCTGTCACCGACTTTCGCCGGGCTCACTCCTGACTGTCAAGGCTCACGCAGTCTTCAGCTTCGTGACAACCCAATCACCCATGTCGCGGCCCGCGCCCGACTCGTTGGCCACGCCCTTGGTCGTGACCTTTCCCTTGTACTGCACGCGCACGGGCTCGCCCGGCTTCACCTGTTTGAACTGTGCAGTGAGGCTGTGTCCGCCGTTCATACGAATGACGAAGGGCTGTCCGTTCTTTCCTTCCTGCGCAAGGCCGTGCTGCAGGATGCGGCCTGCCTTCGCACTGCCGACGTACACGCCGCGAATCTCGTCACCTTCCGCCTTCGGCTTCCAGAAGTCGGCTTCCAACGTCTCGCTGAAGTCCTCCGCCTTCGCGGCCTTGACAGCCTTCAACTTCGCCAGAATGTCGCCTGACGACATGATGGCGAGTGCCTGCGCGTCCATCAGGTCATCTGCAGCGCCAGTGCTGAGGCTCGCAACTTCACCCGTGCGCGTGTCAACAATCTCACCGTTGCCGACAGGCGACGGACGGGGGGCAATCGCAGCGGTTGCAGCAGTCGGCTTCACAGTCTCTTTGGCCATGGTGTGACTTCCTTTTGTGTGCAGCCCGATTGATTCGGGTTCTGCATGCCGCCCGTGTACTAGGTACACGGGAAGCCTGCAAGCTCGAATTCAGTGCAATGACTCTGGCGGGTCGTAGGTGTCTGCGATTTTCCGAATGAGCTTGCAGATTGACTTCTGGTCTGGTCCGTCGCGCACTGCAACGAAACTGTTGAGGTAGAGCATGAATGCCGTGACAAACTCTGGGTGCGACGTCGGATGCACTGCGCGTGCTGTCTGCTCTAGCACGTGGAACAGTTGCTCTAGCTCAATAACCAGCTTCATGTTCTTGTCGTGTGGATTGCTCACAGTTGCACCCTGTACAGCAAGCGCTCACCGACTTCCGGGGGGCTGTACACGTCAACGTGCGTGTAGCCTGCCGGGTTGTCTTTGTAGTGCTTCGCAATGCCGTCCTTGAAGGTCTGAGTGAAGACGACGTGCGTTCTGTATGTCTCCATCGGCACGCTGTGCGCGCAGATGCGCGGCTGTGGCGGCACGTCATTGAGACACTCTGCAACCGCGTCCCCCATACGCGCCATGACGTCAGGGACTACCAGCGGGTCGCGCGCGTATGCTTGACGCAGGGCTTCCCATGCTTCCTTCAGGTTCTTTTCGTGTGCTTTCATTTGCTTTTCACCTTCCCTTCTGGGTGGAAGTAATCCCACTCGTCAACCCCAGTCTTGACGGGCAGGGCCTCTGGCTGTCGGCGCTTGCGGAGGATGCACTTCGGCATACAGGAAATGCGGTAGGCGTTCAACCCCTTCACCTTGCGCCACCTGATGTGATGCTCGCATACGAGGTGATTGCAGAGGTTGCAGCGGATGAGGATGACAGCCCCGCCTGTCTTCAGGCTTGCTAGCGGGGTGTCACAGAGGCGGCAGGCTCTCACTCAGGGCGCCCTCGCTCGCCGGGCAGGTTGCCAAACGCGTCGCGAACTGCCGCATTGCGCGGCCCAGTATGGTCATCATTCAGCTCAACACACTGCCACCCAGACACTTCACCACCATAACCGGGCGGAAGGTGCGCCTGAAAGGTGAACGAACCGACCTGCTCAACGCATGTCACCTTTCGGCAGTTGAAACGCGCCTTGAATGCAGCGACAACGATTTTCTTGAGTGGGTCAGTGCTCTTGATTGCCTTGCCTTTGGTCAACTTCCGGTCGTTGTAGGTCTGCATATGCTCTCCGTTTGCGCTGCGTTGTGCACTTCAGACGTCCAGCATACGCCCGTTATTCTCTGCATTCATCCGGTATTTGTCGATTTATTTCCCTGTGGATACGCGGGGTTAGCAGGGGCATTGTCCTGCATAGAGTTTGTCCTGCCTCACTCACTTACTCATTGAAAGGGAGGGCACTGTTGACGCTGCTCTGTAGGGGTGTATGTCGGTAAACCGAGATTTTGCTCGGGAGCCCCCTTCCTTT
>Ga0181337_1000077_pt1 | contig 15635 bp, 27 predicted proteins | sample Sp13VDMM15DD_FD_168302 | JGI IMG/M metagenome (GOLD analysis project Ga0181337, IMG submission 168302) | Freshwater viral communities from Lake Michigan, USA - Sp13.VD.MM15.D.D | ecosystem: Environmental > Aquatic > Freshwater > Lake | place: USA: Michigan | collected 2013-04-23 | reverse complement strand
AGAGAGGGGGCTCCCGAGCAAAATCTCGTTTTACCGACATACGCCCCATCAACACCTGAGTCAGGCGCATGCACTTTCAATGGGTTGGCAATGAGTAAGTGAGTGAGGCAGGACAAACTCTATGCAGGACAATGCCCCTGCTAACCCCGCGTATCCACAGGGAGAAAAATCGACAAATACCGGATGAATGCAGCGAATATCCCTGTATACTGCCCGTCAGTAACCACACAACGCAGCGCAGACGGGAGCCACACAATGAAAGCAGCAACCGGAAACGCAGTAGCAGTTCGCATCCCTGCAGTTTGCTGCATCGATGCATGGAAAGTGACCTTTGAAGGCGGCTACTCGTGCCGCGTGTACTGTTACTCTGCTGACAACTGGAGCTTCGCAGACCTCTCGCCCAAGGCAATCAGGGCTGCGACTGCGGCCATTCTGAAGCTCGATGGCGACGTGTCTGCCGATGAAGTCGGGGAGGATGTGACGTGAAACTCTCCACTCAGTGGGTGGCAATCGACCACAAGTGCGCAGTTGCAGTGCAATTCATCACGCGCGCCGCATGCGAGCGCTTCGCAACGCACTACCTGCAGACCTACCCGAAGCGCGACATGGTGATTGTTGCGCCGGGGGATGGTACAGAGCGCTACGGGTTCCGCAAGCTGGGAACCTGTGTGCAAGCCGCGTATAGCGACGCATGGGTAAAGCTGTAGCGACTGAGTCCAACGGACAACCCTCGACACACGTCGAGGGAACCCCGCTGCACTCAACCAAAGAAAAGGAAGGTGAACCATGGCGAAGTACATCAAAGAGTACGCCAGTAAGGCCGGGCTGAAGGTGGTAAACGCAAAGCATGACCTTGTGGTGAGCGTCACCAAAGGCGACGTTGACAAGGGCGCACAGAAGGACAGCGAGTGCTGTGCAATTGCCCGCGCAGTGATGAAACAGAACAGTGGCGCCGCGCGTGTCTTCATTTTCAAGTCGAAGGCATACGTCGAAACTGCGATGAATCTCACCCGGTACAACCTGCCTGTGTCGGTGCAGAAGGAGGTTGTGTCTTTCGACCGATTCAAGCTGATGGAACCGGGCGTGTACAAGCTGCAGGCCCCGCCGAAGTCTCAGGCGCCCAAGGCGCGGCGCGAAGAGTACAAGCGGAAGAAGGCAGGGAAGACGAAAGCAGGCAAGTCCAAACACATCACGACGGGCGTCCGCACGGGCCTGAGGGAGACCACCAAGTGACCAGCAAGCTACTCGACGCATACAACGCAGTGCGCTGGCAATGGATGCATGGGCACATGCCCTCACCAGAAGCCATGTCAAAGCTGGGTGACGCGGTGTCAGAGACCGTCAATCCTCAGTCAGTCCCCCCGCGCATCTGCGCGCACATCGTGCCGATGGAGACATACAAGACGCATGTCGTCTTCACTCAGACGTTCAAAGACGGCATTGCGAAGCACTACAAATACAACCCGGCAGGCTACACGCACGTTGACGTGTACAGCCCCCCGGAAGTCGGAGAGCGTCTGTTGTACAGGGTGCAGCTATGATTGACTGGTTCGTTGCAGGCGCCATCATAGGGGTTGTCGCGGGTCAACTGCTTTTCCACTACTGGAACAGCAGACCTCCGAAGTGAATACATTCGAGCTTGCAGGCTTCCCGTGTACGGTGTACACGGGCGGCATGCAGAACCCGAATCAATCGGGCTGCACACAAAAGGAAGTCACATGCCTCCCGTCAAGAACACCGTCGCAGTGAAGACCGAAGAGAAGTCGATTGCCCCCCGCCCGTCGCCGCAGGGCAATGGTGAGATTGTCGACACGCGCACTGGCGAAGTCATTCCCTCTGCGCAGGCTGACAACCTGATGGATGCGCAGGCACTCGCCATCCTGTCGTCAGGCGACCTGTTGGCGAAGTTGGAGCGCGCAGAGAAGGCGAAGAAAGAAGACTTCACCACTGCACTGGAGTCCGATTTCTGGAAGCCGGGCGCGCCGGGAACCCCCGAGGCCTGCATCAAGGGTGTATTCGTCGGCAGTGCGCTGGCGGGACGTATCCTGCAGCATGGACTCGCTCTGATGGGCAAAGAGAGCAAGCCGGGCGCGAAGGATGGCAAACCGTACGTTGTTCGCATGAACGGTGGCCACAGTCTGACTGCACAGTTCAAGCAGGTGCAGGGCGGCGATGTGGTGCATGTCGAATACAAGGGCAAGCAGACGACGAAGGGAGTCGCCAACGAGTCGGGCTCCGGGCGCGACATGGGCATTTGGGTCGTCACGAAGCTCCCTGCTTGACAGTCAGTTGCGAGCCCGGCGAAAGTCGGTGACAGAGCGCGCGCCGGACCCTCCCCTACGGTGCGCGTGATGTGAAAGGCCCCCGAGCGCAGACAATGCGCCGGGGGCCTTGCTGTACCGCAAGCATTGCATCGCAGATTCGCCCTGTGAGACAACCGCGTTACCGGGGCGAAACGCCCCTCACGCCGCCTCGGGAGGGCACTGCGTGGCAAAGCGTCGCACCCCCAGCCGTCGCACCCCTGCCCAGCGAGCGGCCGCCCAGCGTGCCCAGCGCGGCCCCTCCGGGCGCTTCCTGTCGCTTGAGCAGATGCAGGCGCGCGCACGGGAAGAGCTACAGCGGGTGCGTGACCTTGCATTTCTGACGCCTGCACAATTCCGCAAATACAGTGCAGCGCAGCGCAGACAGAGCGAAGTCAAAGCAGAGAAGCAAGACAGAAAGCGCAGAGCAAAGAAGAACCGCAAGGCGTACGCGTATAGCAGAGCGCCTGACAATCGCACGCTAGCACAAGCAGAGCAGATTAACAGTCAGGTATTGCCTGCGCCGACGGATGTAGAGTCGCTGGGTGACTTGACTGTCTACATCTGGTCATGGCAGGGCGCTCACTCCATCCAGACTGCGATTGACTTCCTCTACCTAGCAGAAGAGCGCATGCCGCAAGACTCGCGTGGCTACGCAAGCATTGGTACAGGCTACGGAGTGGATGCAACGTGGGTGGGTACAAGCATTGGCAGACCTATCGACGTGGCGCGCAACCTTGCCACGCTGCACACGAGCAAATCAGACGACATTCAAAGACTGTTCAAGCAGAGCGAAGTAAGTAAGGAAGCTGTGTCCATTCGGACAGAGGTAAAACTCACCACAAAAGGAAGGGTGAAATTCAATGCCGTACGAGCGAAAGCAAAGGCTGTCAAAGGAAAGGCAAGCAGAGCTAAGGGAAGCAAAGGCAAGCGAAAGAAAGCACGCGCAAGCAAAGCTAAACGCGGCGCGCGTCGGTGAGCATTGCCCGACTTGGGTGATTGGATGCACCTGCGACGTGTGCAAGGCGCTCCGCACTGAGTGGAACCGTGAGAAGCCCGGGCGGGTGATTGAATGAGGCGCGAACAGATTAAGGGCGCCCTTATGCTCGGGTTTGCAATCGCAGTGTCTCAGTTTCCATGGGTCATCATCGTGTGGCTTCTGGTGAACCGATGAAAGACGGAACCTCTGAGGCCGCATTCGGCACGTATGACTTTGAAACCTACGACTGGGTTAACCCCCTCTGCGGAGACTTGTATGACGGTGAAAGCCACGCGTTTTGTCTGGACAGAGAAAATCCCTTGGGAGTTGTGCGCAGCATGCTTGCCGCAATGGAGGCGTCTGACGTTAATGTGTGGTGGGCACATAACGGAGGCAAATTTGATGCTCTGTTTATCGTTGACTGCCTGCGACAGATGCCCGGATGGCGCTGTGATGGCGCTGTGGCGGGTGGTCGCATCATTTCGCTTCGAGTCATGGCACCTAACAAAACGTTCACACTCAAGGACAGCTTCGCAGTCATTCAAGCAAGCCTTGACAAAGCGCTGACAAGCTTTGACATACCTCATAAGAAAGTCTTCACCAAAGCAGATTACGAGGCACTGCAGACAGACGGTCGCGCAATGCTGAAGCATTCAGACGCCAAACTGCGCGAGGGTTGCCAAGCAGACACAAAAGCCCTGTGGCACTTGGTAGACAAAGCCAGACACATGTTTGAAGAATGGGGTGGAAGCCTGAAGTCCACATTCAGCGCGTCTGCCCTGTCAGTCGTGAAGGCGCAGGTTGGCAAACCGCTGCCAAGCCACGAGGGAAACCAGCGCTTCAACGACATTGCACGCATGAGCTACTGCGGAGGCCGTGTAGAGATTTTCAAACACATGCCTGACGGCTTGCTGCGTGAGTATGACGTGACAAGCAGCTACCCGTGGAGCATGACCCAACCCTTACCGTGGGAGTTGATTGGATATGGAAAGCCGCAAATCTACAACCCAGAAATCGCAAGCATTGTTTATGCGCGTGTCACAGTGCCAAAACAGTACGTGCCACCATTGCCTTACTGTCCTCCATCGGGTGGGCTCTTCTTCCCGACAGGCACTTGGTCTGGGTGGTTTACTAGCGTTGAGCTTGCGTATGCGATTGAGCATTGCGGTGTTAAAGTCCGATTCCATGACGCTGTTAACTACACAGTCGCTCAACCGTTCGACTCTTTTGTTAATCGAATCTTCAAGGTCAAACAAACAGCTACGGGCGCTCTACGTGAGTTTACCAAGCTCATACTAAACGGCTGCTATGGCAAGTTTGCGCAGAGGCCGGAAACCAGCAAGCTGCAGGTGTTTGCCAGCGCAGAGGAAGGTTGGAAATGGGCGCTTGAGCATGACCAGCAAAAGCCCGCGCCAATCAACGACAGTGCGACTGCATGGGAGGTGAAAGTCAGACGTTGGCCAAAGCATACGCATTACGCGCTGGCGTCATTCATAACTGCATACAGTCGCATCCTGTTGCACAAGAAACTGACCAATGCGTATACGGAAGGACTCGCGTATTGCGACACAGACAGCGTGCATTGTGCGACGACTTCACGGCTTGACACCAGTGACGCACTCGGCGGTTTGAAGGTGGAGCTAGACGAGTACCGCGCACGCTTCTACGCGCCAAAGCTGTACATGCTCCACAAGTCGGAAGGCGACGCAGAACACTTCAGCCCGAAGGAATTCGCGTCAACGCACGGGAAGTCTCAGACGGTCTACGCAAGCAAAGGCTTCCCTGTGTCTGCAGATGCATTTCACCGCATTGTAGCAGGCGAGCGCGTCGGCAATCCGAAGGGACGCATGCAGCTTGTCAAAACCCAGTTGAAGAAAAACGCACCAGTCAGACACCTGACAGAGCTTGAGACTGCGAAGCAATGGCGCGGGCAGAGCGTGAAGAGGTTTGCAATACCCGGACACCCAGAGGGAGACACAGAGCCGTGGGACGTGAGGGAATTGCACGAGGGGTTGCATGAAAAACAATTCAGCCCCCTGCGCAAGAAATGAAGCACATAGACGTGCGCGAGAGGCGCCCAGAGAATGACCCGCGCAGGTATGAGCCGCTCCCATTGTGTCAGTTGGAAAACATGGCTGAATTCGTGTGGAGCGGGGAACCAATGACGTCAAACCCGGCAATGTCCAGTTGCATTGCCTGCATTCAGCGGCACGACGGTGACAATGGCGGCACACGGGAGTCAGCGGTAATTGACCCCCTACGTGTTGACCTCAATGACTGGGCTGACTGGTCATTGCTTAAGGGCGACACGAAGGGGTAAATACCGCCCATGGTAATTCCGCCGCGCACGCTGATTAATGAGTTGCCGCGCAGCGTGGTAGCTCTGTGCTGGGCGCTCGCCGCTCTGCACTGGCGGAGTGGCGGCAAATACGCGGGCGCCACGCATAAAGGCATCCGCGTGCTGACGGGAATTACTGCGCGCAGCGGTGTGCAGGCTTTGGTGCGAAGGGCTGTAGCCTGCAATGCCGTTGTGGTATTGCAGCGCGGCGGAAGGCGGCACGTTGTACTCACCCACGCAACACTCACACGACTGGAGCAATTATGGCGGACATGAATAAGGCGGAGTTGCAGGCGCGCGTCACCGAATTGGAAACAATGCTCAACAACCTGTCAATTCGTGAGGAGGAAACTGACCGTGCGCTGACTTCGACTGCAGAGGAGCGCGACGCGCTCAAGCAGAGCAATGACGCGCTGACTTCAGGCCTCAATGATGAGCAAGCCGCGCACGCTGCTACCCGTGAGGCGTGTGAGCGTCTGACTGAGGAATTGCGCCAGCGTGAAGAGGCTGAAGAAAATGACAGCCAAGCAGAGGCGGCGCAGAGTGACGTCATGGCGCAGGTGTCCGGTTTCCTCATGGACATTCCCGACGACAGCAATCTGAAGAAGGCCGTCTTTGCCTTTCTTGATTCGCTTGTCGAGAACTACAAGGACGGGCCGGGCGCACCCGGGCGCAATGCGTACGCAATCCTCAGTGCGCTCGCTGACAACAATGACACTGCATACAAGTCCATGACTGTCATGGCGCGTGCGCAAGCCACGATGGCTGCAAACAGTCTGAAAGGGGCGTTCAAGTGAGCAAAGCAAAGCAGACAGGCGGCATTCTCGATGAAGTGATTGACATGTTTGATTCCGTTGCAGACGTTGTGAATGGTGACGTCTTTGACGGCTTTGCAGAGGAAACCCCCACCACTCCCGCCGCACCCAAGGTGAATGACAATGACGACCCCGAGCCAGCCCCCACAAAGCCCGTCAAGCCCGTCAAGCCCGGGAGCACCTTCAAGCCTGCCCCCAAACAGAAGCCAGAGCCCACAGAGCCAGAGCCAGAGCCCGCAGACCCCGCGTAAGCGCGGGCGTCCCTTCGGCAGTAAGACGCGGATGCGCAACGGAGTGCCGGTTGCGCCTGAAGAGGACAAGACTGTATTTGACGAGCCTGTCAGACAGCTTCCGACGAATCCGGAAGAATTTGACAAGCTGTTGGCGCCTTACAGAGTCATGGTGAGGCCGCTTGTCGGTGGCATTTCCAAAATCTGTGAGACATTGGACAGCATGCCGCTGGATGCGGATGAAAAGGAAGGCGGTATTCAGGCGTTCTCTGCACTGCTGTACCAATACGGTGGAGAGCTTGACGCACGTGTGCTTGTCGCGCTGTGGGTTGCAGGCGTCACCATGCCGCGCGTCATCCACTACATGGCAAAGGACAAAGCACAGAAGGCGCGTCAACGCGACTTCGGACAAGCGCAGAGGGGCGGCAATGCGCCTCTGCAGGTTGTTGAAAAGGAAGTCAACCCTCCACCCGCTGCACACTCGAAGGCAACATGAGCATCCGTCTCGCATTGGGAGTACCGGGCGCAGGCAAGTCACTTGCGCTGCAAGACATGGTGCGAGACGGCTCACGTGAAGGGCATGTCTACTTTGTGCCTGACAGGGCTGCAGAGTGGAGTGCAACAGAGCTTGATGGCGTCACGCCAAACGTTCGTTGGCGTGGCGACCCTCCCAACATTGTCTACGCCCCTCCGCCACAGCATGAAAAGGAAGTGATTGACCTTGACTGGTACAAAGAGATTCGTGACACAGGGAATGCAGTGGTTTTGTTCCCTTATCCTTGGGAGGCTCGCGACGTCGCTAGGATTGCTCAGCAAGTCGGAGGAGTCGTCTACTGTGACGACGAAATCGACCTGTTGGCAACCTACCAAGCATGGCTCGATAACCCAGTCCGTGATTTCGTCCACAGAGGGCGACATTTGCCAGACGTTGATGGTATTCCGCGCGAGGTACACATATACGGGGCCGCACGACGTCCGCAGAACCTTCACACAGATGTGACTTCAATGGCAGACGAAGTGTTGATTTTCCGTGTTGCCGGTAGTCGCACGCTCAAACGTTTGGTTGACGAAGGTATGTTGACTGAGGAAATGGTTCCTGAAGCGCGCACCATGCCCAACTTTCATTACTTCCTGTGGAAGTCCACAGGGGAAATCACACGCGGTGTATTGGAGGGGTTGACGTGACTGCTCTGCTCAAGCGACACATTCCCGCCGCACCGACAAAGGGCAAGGTTGCACGTTGTCTGTTCTGCAAGCTGTATTGCCCGCGTGGCGAGTGGTATTGCCATCGCTGTAATGCGCGCAAGAACAAGCGTGCGACTCCTGAGGAAGAGGCGCGCATGTCTGGCAAGCCTTCGTCTGCACCTGCAGGCACAGTTGAGCAGAACGAATACAGCCTCGCGCGGCCGTTAGCCGTCGGGCGTGTCGGGCCTTTCCTCAGGCTCACTTAATAGCGCCTGTCGCGTTTCGTCCCTTCCTGCGCATCCTGTGGCCTTCCTGCCGCCCTCTGGGCGCAACACACTGGAGCGTCACAATGAAGGGTCGTGGTCTGATGGGTCTGATTGTCGTTGGTCTGTCGGTGCTTGCCACCATCTACGTCTACAATCGCTTTGTCGCGAAAGACGGAAAGACGGTTGCAGACCTCGGCCGCCCTGTTGCGAAGTAACCAGCACTCACCTCGCATACAGGAGACAAACACATGAAAGGCACTGGTCTGATTCCGTATCCCCTGCGCACCGTCAACTGGGCTGCAGGCGGCAACGACAACCTGTCACTGCAGGGTCTTCCCAAGACTCTGTTTGGACAGATTGCGCACCTCGCTGCAATCCAGTTTGATTGCACCGTCACTCCCACGCTCAGCAGCGGCAACATGACGCGCTATGAGCAGAACAACATCGTCACTGGCCTCGACTTCTACGATGGTTTCGGTCTGCGCTTTCAGGGCAACTTCTTCACCCTGCGGCAGAAGGAAATCATCGAGAATGGCGGACGCACCCTGTGCCCGGAGCCGCAGACGCTTGCGACCACGGAAGCGGGCAACCTCCGCCGCTACCTGTCGGTGGGTCCGCCGAACTTCGACGGCTCTCCCTCTGACTTCCTTCTGCCCTGCGCTGCACTGGAGAACGCGGAACTCCGCTTCCGCTTCCCTGCACTGACGGGTCTGACTGCCAACTGCACTGCCGCAACCGTGACCATCCGTCCGATTGCGTGGCTTGCACTGCTGCCGAAGGAAATCCGCGTGCCTCCCGCGTACATGTGGGCGCAGTACTCGGCTGGTGCGGCTGACTACACCATTCAGGGGCGTGCGCTGTACGCGTACCTCGCTGTCATGGAGTCGCTGACTGCGCAGAGCGCCATCGCTGCCGGTGAGTTCTCTGCATTCTCGCTGGATACGGGTGTTGGCTCTGTTAACACCATGGATGCCGCCACTCTGGCGTCTGCATTCATCCAGCAGAACGGCTCTGGCGAGTTCGGACAGCTTCAGGGCGAGCCGCGCAACGCACAGGACGTGATTCTGCGCGATGTGAACCCGGGCACGCTGACTGCGCTGGGTGCGACGCCTGCACAGACCAACATGCTCTGTTGGCAGCTGCGTGACGCGCGCATCACGAAGATTCCGCTGCTGACTGAGAGCGGAATGCGCATCCGTTGGACTGGCACCAACACGACTGCAGGCATCGTCTGCGGCCGGATTGAGTCTCAGTCTGCGAACGCTGCAGGCGCCATTGCGGCGAAGGCTCTGTCTGCGCTCGGTCTGCGCCAGACGTACGCCAAAATCAAAACCATCAGCAAGAAGCCATACACGGGTGACCGTCCGGACTTCATGCCGTGGGCCATCGGAGTCTGAGTCATGAACGGGACTGCAATCGTTGTCATTGGTCTGATTGTGGTGGTGTTGCTTGTGTCCCGTCCGGCGCAGGCCACTCCGCTCACCCCTCCGCCCGGGCCGCAGGTGCCCGTGCCGAATGCTCCACAAGTGGAAGCGAATGACAACACTTACAAAGATGTTGTGAGCGTCATGTCTGCCGCCTTCGCTGGCATTGCAGGTGTCATCAACGCGACTCAGCGTAACTGATTCACGTCTTCACCCGCTGTAGCTGCGTTGGTGCCTCTGTGTCAATGGGCATCAACGCAGACTAGAACGGAGGAAGGGAAATGCTCGTCATTGGACTCGTCGTTGTGGCTGCAGTGCTGCTCATGTCGCGGTCTGCGTCTGCACAGACGGCCCCTCCGCAGGTGCCGCCCAAGGCGCCTGACACGAAGTCGCCTTCCAATGCAGGTGTCGGCGCAGACCCGGGCAATGTCAGCAATACGATGAAAGACGTCATGTCAGGCATTGGTGCTGGCATGTCGGTGGCGACCGCAGGGCTTGCCATTGCAAAGGGTGTTGCGGGGCTTGTCGGTGGGGGCGCGGGAGGGGCTGCAGGGAGTGGTGCCGCTGGGGGCGCTGCAGGTGGTGCTGGAGCCGCGGGTGGGGGCTCTGCAGGCGGTACGGGCGGCGCGAGTGCAGGCGCAGGCATTGGAGCGGGACTCGCTGCAGCGGCGCCGGGTCTGATTGCATGGGCAGTGGTCATCACAATCGGTGTCATTGTCTTTGCTGTCGTCAGCATTCAGCATGCATCGCAGACGCTCAACATGGTTCTGCAGAAGGGCAAGGCCGGATGTGTCGACAGATTCCGCTTCATGGTGTGGCAGTTGGAGTCTGAGATTGCAAAGGGTCTGATTGAGGCGCTGGGCGGACACATTCAGACGCAGGACTTTCGTGGGCCTACCAATCAGAACTATGGCAATCAACAGACGTGGGTTGTCACGAGCATCACTGGGTTGACGCCTGAAATGATTGACCGCATCGCGGTTGTCTCGCGTGTGATGGCGATGGAGCAAGCACGCGGACACAATGTCGCCTGCATGCGCTTCTTCACCTCGCAATATGGTGAGACTGCCAATTCAGTCGAGTCGAAAGGCTTTGCATTGGATGACCAGTCATGGGTCGCCTTCGTCGCGATGTACTACAGCCAGAACCATACGGTGCCTTACGGTGGTTATTTGGGGGCCGGGTGGGCTTCCAACTATGTGCAGGCGCATTCCGAAGGGCCTGTCATTGCCAAGCGGCTTCTGCAGGCGATTTTCGCCGGACAGTGCAGCGCGACGAAGTATGTCAAGCTTGTGCAGGGCCAGTTTGCTCCCTACAACTCGGATGACACGGCTGCAGCGAATGCCGCAGACCCGAAGGGTACGCCGCTGACTGCGCACTTCAATTTCGCATACTTCAACGGTGCTCTGCGTCAGTCGGGCAATCACCTCATCAATGACAATGCAATGATGGCGTTTGACCATGTGTCAGACACCACCATTCTTCTGCCGGGGGCCTGAAAACATGGACGCGTCTGTCACAGACTACACGAAACTTTGGCAAGTGCACGGCGCGCTTGTGCGTCTGCTGAATGAGACTGCAACGGTTGTGGTGGGAACTGACTGGTTCCTGAATGCCATTGACCCTCTGGACATTTCAGGTGCAGACGCGGGCACTGAGGCGGACAAGGGGCGCCTGAAGTCTGTCAGTCAGCGCGTCTATGACTTGGGACAGGATGAGCGACACGGGCTTGCCGTGCGCGCAGGCAACCTCTCCACTGCTGCATACCTCGGCATGTGCCAGACGGCTTGGGATGAGCTTGCCAGCATGCAGACGGCTGCAGGCTCAAGCGCGTTTCGCTTTGCGCAGGTGTGGGGAGAGATTGTCGTCCCCACTGCAGTCACGGTGCAGGCGGGTGTCATTGACGCTGCTGAGACTGCGAAAGAATCCTTCTGGCCTCTGCTGGTTGCAGTCGTTGTGATTGTCGTTGCAATCGCTGTCATCAAGGTCGCCTGACAATGTTGCTGGTGCTGGTCATTCTCGCTGCTCTGCTGGTTGGAGGCTCTGTGCGTCGCTTGGATTACGGAAAGGTCAAGAGCATCGACAAGGCAGACGGCGTGGATACTGCGCTGACTGTGCTGCTGATGGAGTATCAAGTCAGTGGGCCTGTCAGCATTGAAGTCATTTCAGGCGTGCGCGCTGAAGAGTCGCAACTGAAGCTGTGGGCGAAGGGACGTGACGGGGATGTGATTGTGAATCCCAAAGAGGTTGTCACATACGCCAAGCATGCTACCGAGACTGCGCACGGTCGCGGGGGCGCTTTCGACTTCGCTGTGCTTGTCAACGGTGTGCAGTGCTACGGAAGCGACTTCCGGCACCTGTACATGCAGGCGGCTGTATGGTTCGAAAACCGTGGGTGTGTTGTTGGCATTCACTGGGTTGACAAGTTTCCGCCTGATGGCGACATGGGGCACGTTGAGCTTGCACACTGGAAGTCTCTTGCACTGAGGATTGCTTGATGCCTATTCGACTTGCACAAGGTGGCGGACGCATCGGTAACCCGGAGCGTGAGTTTCAGGAAGGCCTGACTGCGCAGGTGCATCGCGCGCACAACGCGGGCATGGTGCGCGCAGACGACAGCAAAATCACTGCACCTGTGGAAGAGCAGGGCGGATGGCAGGAATACATCGTCAACCTTGCCAACCTCTGGTCAAATGACCCGAGTTTCCGCGTGCTGCCCTCTCAGGCGGAGTTGAAGGGCTTTTCCCTCGCATACTGCCGCAGTGGCAGCACGCCGGGCGCAGCGCTGCAGATTGATTTCGGTGGTGGCGGTAAGATGGTCACCATGCTGCCGGGTGAGCAATTCATCGGGCATTTCAAGCGTGCGACTGTCACCCTGTCTCCCTCTGCGCTCATCCTCGAAGGCACTGCGCGTCTGCTGCTGACTCGTACGCCTGAGGTTGACTACCGCATGCTGCCGGGTGGGGACGTTTACCAGCCGTCGGAAATCATCATGCAGGCGACTGCGGTTGGTGTGCAGCCTGCGGTTGGCTACAACGCTGCGGCTTTCGGTGCCAACATTCCGACTGCAGCAACGCAGGGAATCAACATCAACGGTGCGAAGGGTGTGCGCTTCATTGTGAAGAAACCTGCAGGCACGGCATCCATTACTGCAGGCTCGATTCGCGTCTGGTACTACTCCAGCACTGTCGGCGCTTGGGTTCCCTCTGACTCTGAGTTTCAGCTTGTGGTGGGTGGAGTCGGAGCGTCTACGTCTGGCCTGTCGTTCAATGACGTTCCCTATGGGCGCGTCTTCCCCGAGCTTGTTGGCTACCAAGACTCTGCCGGGTCTGTCGGACCCAACATCTACACTCAGGTGTGGGGGCTCGGCTCGCCATGATTACCGCTCTGCTCTTCTCTCTGCTCGCACAGTGTCAGCCGGGAGGCATTTGTCGCCCTGCTGCAGTCCAGACGCCTTGCATTCCCACCGTCTCCCTTCCCGCCTGTCAGGACAGCCTGAAAGGACGCGAGCAGTGCGTGCGCGACTCCATGGACGGCGGCGTGCTGTCTTGTCTCGCGTTCTGTGATGGCGTTGCGTGGCGTTGCATCGGCTCTGGTGGCGGAGGAGGAGGGGGCATTGTGTATGACGGTGCTGCGCCCATCACTGTCACGGGCACTACCATTGGGTGCGTTGCCGCGTCTGGAGTTGTCGGAGGGTGCGTTACGACGGGTGCGCAGACGTTTGCAGGCAACAAGACTTTCAGTGGAACGCAGACATACGAAGCGCAGATTGACGTTCAAGCATCCTCTGTCGTGCGTGGTTCATGGCTCTACCTTGACGGCGCAGGTGGTGGACTGCACCAACACCTCAGCAGCAATGGTTCATTTCAATTCATCGGCTCGCGCAGTCTGGCGGATGTGGCTGCGGAGTTTCGCATTGACGGAACCCGTGCTCGCACGACTGGGGCTTTCTTCAGCTTGTTCAACTCTGCGGCTGACTCTCTTGGCAGTGTTGACGTGCGCGGGGTGTACACGCTTGCAGGTCCCGAGGGTGCCGAGCCGTTTGCGCAGCTTGTGGACGGGACTGGAGTTGCTGGGCATGTGACGATTACCACCACCCCCGGACAGGCTGTTGTCATTGCAGGCAAATTCAACGCGCCTGATTCGCCTGAGTGGACTGCGACTCTTACAGACGGGGGACGCACGGTTGACGGTGGCTATTATGAGTATGCAGGGCGGCACGGTGAGTTGACTGTCACCGCGTCATATGGGCGTGACGCCGGTATGCTTCTGGATTTGCGCAATCCGCAGTCTGGAAACGGTGCAATCACTGACCTCAAAATGTATGTAGACGTTTGGGGCGGCATGGGGCAACTCGGCGGGCAGACGCTTGCACAGTTTGCTGAGTGTCCGCTGAATACGGTCATCACAACGTTTGGACAGTACATCTACGGACAGAATCCCAGCACGCTTATGTGGGCGCGTGACAAAGAACGTTGGTACATGTGTACCGCGAGTGGATGGATTCCTGTCGGCTCACCGGGTCACATTTCCGGATTTACTCCGGGTGGCGCACTGGTTGCGACGGGTGCCACCACTGTGCTTGGGCAAACGCGCATGTATGCACCTGCTCTGTGGCAGCGAATCACTGTCATTCCTCTGCTTGCTGGTGCTGGTGGTGGCACATACACCGTGCGCGTTTGGGACAACACGACTTCGACACAGATTTGCATTACCTCACCTCTCAACTGCAACACGACTACCTTTCACAGCATTGACTGTGCTCAGGGTCCTACCAACATGTTTGACGACGTGCGAATTGAAGCGGACACCTCTGGCTGTGATGCACTTGGTTCCCCCATGCTGAATGTGACTGCGGAGTACTTCTGATGATGACCAAAATCCTGCAGGGCTTGGCTGTCTTTACTCTGGCTGTCGTTGGGTCTGCCAACATCAACCCTCCGTCTGCGGCTGTCATTGCGGAGTGTGGTGGCGGCACGCTGCCCTCGTGTCCTGAGGCGCAGATGGACTTGCGCCCGCCTTCCATCGCGTCTGCCCCTGAGGCGCACGATGGCGGCCGCTGAGACGCCCCCGCCGCGCAAGGGACTCCCTGCATGGGTCCTTGCCATCATTGCAGCGCTCGGCTTGCTTGCGCCTCAGCTTTGCAACCTCATTCCCCATGCTGTCGGCTCCACCATCTGCAAGGTGGGCGTGCCCATTGTCGTCAAGCTTTTTACGGGGGCTGACACGGGGCAAGCCATCGCCCTGCCTGCGCCTACGCCCGTTCCCGAGGGTCCGCCCTGCCCTCCGGAGCGCCTCCTGTCCAATGGGTACTGCATGCCTGAGGTGAAGCCGTGATTCTTCTGCTCGTCGTTGTCGTTGGGGTTGTCATGCTGCAGCGCGCGTCTGCAAACTCTCCTGCCTCCAAGCCGGGTCAGGAGGAGTTTGCGACGTCGCGTGACAGGGCTCTGCTTGCTCCGCTCAAGACTGCCATCAGCGCGTCTGCTACTGAAAGGGCTGTGCTGCGCAAGACGCATGATGACGTTGAGACTCCCCGGAAGAGGCCAATCTAATGAAGATTTCCATGTCATTGGTTGTCATTGCGATTGTTGTCTATGTCATTTGGCAGGAATCGCAGCGCACTGAGGGGAGTGTGAAGGTGCAGATTGGTGAGCCGACCATCACTCATCGCACGATGGGCAACACGTGAGTCGCGGCGCCATGCTTGTGATTGCGGTCGTTGTTGTCTATGTGCTCTTTGTGCATCGCACTGAGTCCATTGGCTACGGTGGCGAGCCTGTGAGGACAGACGCAATGGGCAGCATTCAGGAGTATTACCGTGACGGGCAGTGGCATCAGGTGGTGCGATGAGCGCTGCAACGTTCTTCCTCGGGATTCTGATGATGGTCATTGCTCAGTTGATTGTTGAGCATGTGTTGAGTAGACAGAGCTAGGTTTGCCCTTCCTTCCCTAGCGTGTCCGAAGCCTCTGTCAGTAGTTGACAGGGGCTTTGACTTTCCCCCACCCCAGCAGACGCATGTTGACGCCCTGTTGGCACCTGTTGGTGCCTGTCTGCGGGGCGTATGTCCGTTTTTCGAGATTTATCTCGGGAGCCCCCT
>Ga0181337_1000076_pt1 | contig 15650 bp, 26 predicted proteins | sample Sp13VDMM15DD_FD_168302 | JGI IMG/M metagenome (GOLD analysis project Ga0181337, IMG submission 168302) | Freshwater viral communities from Lake Michigan, USA - Sp13.VD.MM15.D.D | ecosystem: Environmental > Aquatic > Freshwater > Lake | place: USA: Michigan | collected 2013-04-23 | reverse complement strand
GGATTAAACGCTTGCTCTGATTCAGCCTTAATGCTTACTATTCCTTCCTCAGCATTAGCGTTCTGTGCCCTTGTAGCTGCGTTCCTGATGGCTTCTCTAGCTAGGTTAATCTGACGATGCCTGTAGCTTTGTCTGCCATAAGCTGCCATCTCAGTGTCATTGGTGTAGTCAGCCATCATTTATCCTTTCGGCGACTTATGCGTTTAGCTGCGCCTGAGTTATGAAATATCAAAAAGGCACTTCTTCGTCTGGATCATCTTGTCGAGCGCTCTCTTGTGACGCGCTACCCGTTGCACGGTAAGCTTTGCTACTAAGCAATGTCACATCGTTTACGCGAACATCAGGGCTTGTCCCTTCCTTGCCATCCTTGCTTGTGTATTTGCGAAGGGTAAACTCGCCGCTAATAGCAACCTGTGCGCCTTTAAGCAGGTAGGGCGCAAGAGCTTCACCACGTTTGCCCAAGATTGAGCAATTGGCCCAAGTGGTTACTGCGTTATCGCCATATCCTGAATTAACGGCTACGCTAAAGCTGGTAATAGCATCGCCTTTAGCAGTAAACCGAGTTTCGCAATCACGGCCTAAGCCTCCTGTAAAGTTCCAAACGTTCATAGTTATGCCGCCTTTTCTAGTGATAGTTTTCTAATGTTGTAACTTGCTGTTAGCTGCTCTTTTTGCTCAGTATTCGCACGCTTGTATGCGCCACCGAATATGCCCTTGAGAGCTTCCATGTCAATTGTCTCAAGCATGGCGGCTTCACATGCCTTTACTTCGTCAGCGGTTAATGGTGGTGGCTTGAGCATAGGAGCCTTGTTCTCTTTGAACTCACTCTCAAGGTTTGCCACATACTTGCTGTCATCCCACTGGCCGCTGAATATGTCACCAGCAAAGCCGAGATACGACATGCACTTAGTCATTGCATCCGTAACTGACTTTTTTGGGGCATCTTCATCTGTCATCAGGCCGCCGTCATTCTTTTTGTAGCAAGCCTTTGTCTGTCCAATCTGACTAATTGAGCCTTGCTTGCCATCGTGCTTATACCAAAGCTCCACTACAGCAACATGCAGCACATCGGTATCAGATAAGCGCTCCATACGCTCATTGATGATGTTTATGCCCCAGCCAATACCACACATACCAAACGCTTCTGTCATACGCTCAACCAGGTAATAAGGCTGCGGACTGTTGCCCTTGTATTGTTTGCCTGTGATTGCTTTCACTCGCTTGGGATCTGTTTTCTTTACACTCTCCCAAAACTTCATGTTCTCTGTACTCATTTGCTGCCTCCTGACAATAAATCCAATATTCGTATTCTTCATTTTCTTGCATCTGCTGTTGTTGCAAGTCATCGTCATCTTGAATGTAAGCGTCATTGCTCATAATCAATCCACACTCACATAACTAGCCACATAGCCACGCTTAATCATTACCGAGCCATAGCCATCCTGCATGTCTACTAGGCAAGCTACTGGCTTACTAGCTTCTATCTTGTCGTCACTCATGCATCCAGCGATAAGAAGTGTTGTAGCGTAAAATATGAATACAGCTAGAATCTTCATCTCTTTCTCCATAACTTAAATAGAGCTAGTGTTAAAAGTAAAAGGCGTAAGGTATTCATTTGTTCATTAGGTCTGTGAAAGTAAGTTCCGCGCTACCCGTTGGTTAGTCTTCAACCCTGCGCCATCCCTCAGGCGTATATTCGCGTTGACGACGAATCTCATAGATTCCTGGATTAATCTTGATGGACTCATGGGTATCGAATGAGCGCAGATGCTTGATGACTGTTTCTGCTTCATCGGTAGCCTCAATCACTTCCAGATAGCTAATCATTGGGTCATTGGTGGTGTAGAGTGAGACATTAGGACGCGCCTCAATCACATGGTTATGGCCTGTTTCAGAGTGCGCTACGACATGCACGCCTTTTTCTGGTTTAATCAGCTCAATGCCTTCTGGTAAAGATTCAATGCGGCGGATTAGTAAGTCACCTTGTGCTGCTTGATTGATAAAAGTTTTCATGGTTAATATCCTTTAAAGTAAATTAAAATTAAGTGCGCACTTCTGGTTTGTACTGATACATATCTAATCCATATGTCCACGAATTTGCTTCTAACGCTGTTTTCATTTCTCTTGGAACAGGTAACGCGAAAACTCTGCCTGTGCCACAACGCACTTGCAGGAATTTCTCTTTCCCAGAATCAGGTATTTCACATTCAAGCAAAGTGCCTATTTCCTCGTCACCATCAGCATCTATAACCCTCGCATTTAGTTCAGATAAGATATTTGCCCATCCAACAATTTCACATGCTGCTCTGCGCTGCTCAATGTTCTCCCAAGTCAGCGCTTCTTTTGCTGATGGTTTTTTATCAGTTACCCATTCGCTAGGAATGGCGACCCCATGCCAGTGATATAGCGACCATCCATCGCGATATTCAATTGATGATCCATTCTCTGAGTGCAACCTGCCTTCTGCATCACGCTTGATATGAATTGGCCTATCAGAGATAGCCAATACATTTTCATGCCACCATACCCATCCGCATGATTTGGTAAGTGCTTCATCAATTGCAAACTTCTCCAAAGTTTCGTCTTCCCAAGATAGGGCATCTCTAATGAAATCTATATAAGCGCACCATCCAGACCAAAAAGCGCCGCCACGGTAGTTGTTAATGCCGCTCTCCACTTGGCTCCTCACTTGGCTCCACACTTGGCTCCCCACTTGGCTCCTCACTTGGCTCCACACTTGGCTCTCCACTTGGCTCCTCACTTGGCTCCTCACTTGGCTCCTCACTTGGCTCCTCACTTGGCTCCACACTTGGCTCCTCACTTGGCTCCACACTTGGCTCTCCACTTGGCTCCTCACTTGGCTCTCCACTTGGCTCCTCACTTGGCTCCCCACTTGGCTCCACACTTGGCTCCTCACTTGGCTCCTCACTTGGCTCCACACTTGGCTCTCCACTTGGCTCCCCACTTGGCTCCACACTTCAGGCAAGTTTTTTAACAACTCAATTGCCAACGCTCCGCCTAGAGTTGCGCCATAAGGACTAGACATTCGCAAAATAACCATTGGCTTATTAAGATTGCATAACGCATAGGCTTTTAATGAGGCTTCCGTTGCCGCATCAAAATCTGCTGGCTCAGTAGACAATCCGATATCAATCCACTTTTTAACGAATTCAGGGAACCTTGCTTTCTGTGCTTCTGTAATATCGGTTATTTTTTTCATTTCACTGCCCTTTCAATCCGGTAATCCGCACCGAGCAAATCGCTCGACAAAATCTTCCTAAAATGCCCTTTGCAGCGCATCTACAAACCACCATAAGCACCCAACTACTCCTAACACTAGAAAGAACCATCCCCAGAATGTCAGCTTGTAGCTATCACCTAGCTTTTCAGATACATCGTAGTAATCTCGGACTATTGGGGATGAGTTCATGCTGGAACTGCCTTTGGCTCAGGATTAGCTTTACGAAACGCTAGCGACTCTTTACGGTGCGCTTTACATGCAGCTAATAGCCATGATTTGTTCTGTGTCCAGAAAGCAGCAGCGCGTGATTCCATGCGTGATATTTCTTCATCATCAAACGCTTTCCACTTATCATGCTCATGGCGCTGGCATCCGATAGTAAGGAATGATTCAGTGATCGTAATATCCCAAATAGTGCCATTTATGAAGATAGGGCAGATGGCGAGTTTTTCACCCCGCAAGTCAGCACCCTGCAAGTCAGCACCCCGCAAGTCAGCACCCCGCAAGTAAGCACCCCGCAAGTCAGCACCCTGCAAGTCAGCACCCCGCAAGTAAGCACCCCGCAAGTCAGCACCCTGCAAGTCAGCACCCTGCAAGTCAGCACCCCGCAAGTCAGCACCCCGCAAGTCAGCACCCTGCAAGTCAGCACCCCGCAAGTAAGCACCCCGCAAGTCAGCACCCTGCAAGTCAGCACCCTGCAAGTCAGCACCCTGCAAGTCAGCACCCTGCGATACTGCTTTAACCAGCGCCGCCCTAATATCTGTAACTTCAAACTCACAAAGTGTCGTTCCTGTGAATCTATGTTTTATCGAAATCATGCTGCTATCCTTTTCAAAGCACCCTGTTCAACCTCATATCCCAATGACTTAGCCAGCACCATGACGCTCTCAACATTGTTAAGTGCTGCTGCTCTACTTATTGAGCGTATCAATGTAGCTACAGCATCAAAGTTAGCCCAATCGGTAATGACTTCTGCCAGCACATTGAGATCGTCTAGGCTGTCATCTGCATCACTGGCACGTTGTTCTAGTGCTTGGTCTGTAATGTCAGGCCACTCCCATGAAGGAGTGTTTTGGCGAGTAAGTGGCATGTTCATCATTTATCCTTTGGGTTTATTGCTAGGCTGCTTAAACTTTTAGATGATTAGTAAATTCGTTTGAAATCACATTCAGCACATGAGCGACATCTCCGCCAGCAGGCCAAGCATCAGATGAAGAAAAATTATCAACAATGAAACATAGCGCTTTAGCTTCTGCGGCAGTTTCAAGAACTATTGTTATTGGCTCAAAACTTGGTTTCTGTGTAATTTGCATCTCTAATTCTCCTTATCTGCTTTACGTTTAACTCAGGGTAGATGCTCATCACACGGTCTGCTCGCAGTACCTATTTCGCCCTGTAGAAGTAACTTGTTTCGTTACTGCATGGATAGAAGTATATAGACATATATGTCTTAGTGTCAAGACAATTGTGTCTTATAATGTAAAATATTTTTAGGCGAAAAAAAACCCGCGATTGCGGGTTATTGGAATTACTAAATATTACTTAATAGCAGTTAGTGTGAACTTGATTGCCAATCACAGATGATGTGCAATTTGTTTGTTTTGGTGGCTGATAGGCCGGAGGAGTTGGAAGTTTATATATTGGAGGGCGCTCTGTTGCCATGATTGCGGCATTTCTTCTGCGCTCCCGTTCCTGATCTGCTGACTTTTGTTCTTGCTCCATAGTAATAATCGCAGACTTTTGCATCTTAAATAAATCATATTCTTCTTGCGTAATCGCTCCAGATTCGAGCTGCAATGCTTTTTCATAATAATCTGTAGCAACCTTCATGTGATAGCCCTTGTCTGGGAATGTTGTTTTCGAGAACGCATCATAAACGCCCTTGTAATATTGAGACCACTTTATCTCCCCAGCGTCTGCTTTTGGCTTATTGGCGTCAATATATAAGGAGATAATCTCGCTATTCCTTGCATAGTTTTTCTTTTGCTCCATATCGGCGCAACCAGCAAGCATTGCAATTAGTATCAGTACGCTAATCTTATTCATATTATCCCCAAGTCTCCATAGATTGAGCCCTACATTCAAGAACATTAACCAGTTTTTCAGCCATCCGTTTACCGCTAATTGGATTTTCCAAGTATCTCCCGACTACCCCCATGCTGTGATGGTAAGGAGCATGCTTTACTACATAGCAAATCCCTGTAATTTTCCCCATTCTAGCCTGCTCTAGCAAAGTTTCAAGACACTGTATTACGTTTAGATTTGTGTAAGTTACTACCTTGAGTTGGTTCGGCATCTTTGATCTCCTTAGCGCTTATTTTTTGGTTATCAGCCCTAGCGGGCTTTTTAACCTTACTTGCGGAGGGATCCTTTGTAAACTCTGAATAACTTTCAGACTTAGGCGGCTTGCCAGAACTCTTATAAAACGTTTCTTCTATAGCTGTAGCCAATTTTAAAACAGGCGGGTTGCTAGGGTTAAGGTTTGGTATCAATAGCTGCCAGACTTCCAGATCCGTTTTAGCGGCTATTTTCTCAAGCATTCCAAGACTAGCGATGCTCTCTGCGTTCTCAAGCCGATTATAAGGCCGCTGTAATAGCCCGCACTTAGCCGCAAACTTAGCTTGGCTAAGCTCATAGCTTTCACGCAACACCTTCAAATTCTTAGCAATTTCATCCATTAGTTCCATTTCGACATTAAACATTAAAAAATAAGACATTTGGGTCTTGTTATCTAGACAGTTATGTCTTAAACTATAGGCATGATGAAACTTGAAGAACTTAGAAAAGCACTCAACGACCGCAAAAGCGAATGGACTTCACTAGCTGCGCAAGCTCTTATTTGCCGCAAGACAATCGAGCGGACTGCTGCCGGCAGAACATTTCCTAGAGTTGACATAGTAGAGCGCCTTTCTGATCTGTTGAGCAAACCCCAGTAACCCCCTTATCGGGATGGTTCCCATAGTGCCATCCCGATTTTTTTTAAACAAATTTTGGATAGTCAAATGAAGTCAAACATTTTGAACGCAGTTGAGCAGCGGGAGCTTCCATTATCTCGGAAGGTAGACAGGATGCAGGTTCCACTAGATACGGTGGTTCGTCAACCATCCCTATCTGGCGCGATTGCACTTTGCGTTCAGATCTCCGGCCTAGAAGAAAAAGAAGTGTATCTAGAGCTAGGCATTGATGCAGGACACTGGACTCGAATCATGAAGGGCGATGCTCATTTCCCTGTAAACAAACTCAATGACCTATGCGACCTATGTGGCAATGAGTCCCCTTTGATCTGGTGGGCTAACTCACGCGGCTATGGATTGGTATTGCTTAAATCAGAAGCCGAGCGTAGGGCAGAGGAACTTCAGAAGAAGTTGGATGAGGCAGAAATGAAGAACCGTGTACTTATTGAAGCATTTCATGGGAGGGCAGCATGAACACCTACAGACTAGGATTTAGAGATTCACAAGGTAACAAGCAGGTTGCGGAAGTAGACAACGTACCTTCATTTTTATTTGCGCGTGACTTTGTCATCCGTGAAGCAAAGGCCAGCGTATGCCTGGCTCTGGTTAATCCGATAGAGCCTAAGCCTGCACCTGAGCTAGTTCCATTCACAGGAACAGAAGCAGCATAAATGCATCGTGGTTACGTCAAGGTATGGAGAAAGATTGAGGACAGTGGATTGCTCCAAGTCCCGAACACTCTTGCCTTGTTCATGTTCCTGCTATTGAACGCAACGCATAAGGATAAAAAAGTGGGGACGAATACTGGAATTGTTGAGCTGAAAAGAGGGCAGTTTATAGGCGGCAGAATCATGCTTGCAGCACGCCTTGAGCAAACTGAACGCGAGATACGTACATCAGTTGACAGGCTTGTTGCTCTGGACATTATCAGCGTGCAATCGACCAACAAGTACAGTTTGTACACCATTGAAAACTATAGCAAATATCAAGATGTTGAAGCAAATTTACAAAATAACGTCCAGCAGAACGACCAACAAACGACCATCAATCGACCAGCAGACGACCAACAAACGACCACTAAACAAGAATTAAATAATTTAAGAAATAAAGATATACCGCCAATCGCGATGCTCATGGCTATGGGTTTATCAGAATCACTCGCTAAGGATTGGCTAAAGGTTAGGAAGTTGAAAGACAAAGCCGCGACACAAAGAGCTTTTAATGCGGTAAAGAAAAAATCTGATGCAGGCGGCTACACATTTGAGCGAGCTATTGAGATTTGCGTGGAAAGGTCATGGGCTGATTTTGACGCTTCATGGGTAAAAGATGAAACAACCAAACAACAACCAGCCGTGAAGGATTGGACATGAGTTTAGAAATTATGTTGGGAAGATTGCAAAAGGTTAAGCGTTCTGGTCACGGTCAGTACATGGCTTGCTGTCCAGCCCATGAAGACAGAAGCCCCAGCCTATCCATCAAGGACACAGGCGAAGGCCGATTATTGATTAACTGCCTAGCGGGGTGCGACACGCTAAACGTGCTTAATGCGCTAGGCATGGATTGGGAGGACGTTATGCCACCAAAGGAAGCCAGCTACCAAGCGCCAGTTAAGCAGCGCGTATATCCATCTGATGCGCTCAAGGCAATCCAGACCGAGGCGCGGATTGTGATGCTGGCTGCTTACTCGATATTGGACAAAAAAGATATGACGGTAGGCGACTTCCAACGATTGCAACTTGCGATGGAACGGATCAACGAAGTCGTGGAGATGGCAAATGCTTAGCCCTATCGAGAAAACAGCCGCAGCATTAGATGAACTGGCACAGCGCCGTAAGGTTCAGAAGCTACCGAACATTGACTTCGTAGCGTACATGCGTGACCGCGAAAGCGAGAAAGATAACTTCAAGCAGGTTTCAGAGTTTCGTGATGAGGTAATCGAAAGGTTGGCTGGTAAGAAATCCATCGGTGCTACGTTGCCTTGGACTAAGACGCATGAGCAAATCAAGTTTAGGCCGGCCGAGGTCACGATGTGGCAAGGCTTCAACGGTCATAAAAAATCAATGGTGCTTGGCTATGCGGCTTTGGGGTTTATTCAACAAAACGAGCCTGTATGCATAGCATCATTTGAGATGAAGCCTTCCAGCACGATCACTCGCATGTTACGTCAAGCCGCTGGGTGCGAGAGGCCAACAGAATTAGCTTATGACAGCTTTGTAAATTTCGCTCAGGACAAACTATGGCTATACGACAAACAGGGGTCTATCACGCCAGAAACTCTTTATGGCGTTATCTATTACGCCGCAGACAAGTTAGGCATCAAGCATTTCATTATCGACAGCTTAATGCGGGTAGTGGCTGGGGAAGACGATTACAACGCGCAAAAAAACTTTGTGGTAAAGCTTGGGGACATTGCATTAGAGACGGGCATACACATCCACTTCGTACACCACAACCGCAAAGGCGACGAATCAAAGCCTGCTGGAAGGTACGGGGCAAAAGGCTCTGGCTCGCTATCAGATAATGTCCACAACGCTCTAGAGGTATGGCAGCGCCCTATCAACGAGAAAGAAGAGGGTGACATGCCAGACATGTTCATCATGTGCGACAAGCAGCGCGAAGGTGAGTGGGAGGGCAACATAGGATTATGGTTTGAGCCGCAAAGCCTTCAGTTCTCAGGTACGCCAGATTTGAAGGTACGCACATGGATCCGCTAACCATTAACGAGTTCATCAAGGCTATGAAAGCAGAGTTCGGTGATTGTGAGTATCGCGCAGAAAAGGAAGGACAAGTAATAACCAGCAAGGGATGGAAAGACCTTCCACCTATGCGCGAGTTTCCAGCACAGATATGGAGTAAGCCTAAATGAGCAAACTTTTGGGCAGCTATGTGACGGCTGATGAGGCGAAATTAAATGTGGATATACCAGCATGATTAAGGGCTATCACTTAACTGCTGGCAATCGCAATAACTTTGTAGCTCAAGTACAGAGACTAGACCCTACGATTGATTGGATTGCTGATGTGCGCCCATACAAAGCGAAGCGCACCCTAGATCAAAACTCCCGCCTCTGGAAGCTATACACAGCACTTGGTGACTACATTGGCCTAGACAGTGAGGAAGTACATCAACTGATGGGTTATCGCTTCCTACGCTATCAGAAGCAGGTAGGTGACAAGGTAGAGGAATTTGTTAAATCAACCACGAAGCTATCGACTAAAGAAATGACCGACTATCAGGACGCTATCGAGCGATGGGGTGGTGAGATTGGATTCTACTTCTTTCAGGACGCAGCCTAATGGATATTGAATCACTACTCATCACCTTCATGCTAATTGGTTTCATTGGCGGCGTATTTGTCGGATGGATATTGACCGTCAGATGGATATTTAGCAAATGAACGTAAAGCTGCCACGCAAGAAAACCTGCCCATATTGCAGGCAGTCTTACCAGCCAAAGCGTCCGCTACAGCCTAACGTATGCAATGAGTATGACTGCATGGTGAAGTTTGCAGTAGCACATAACGAGAAGCAGCGCGAGAAGAATGCAAAGGCAGATAGGCGTGAGACTAAAGCTAAGTTAGAGGCGATTAAGCCTAGGAGTAAGTGGCTTGCAGAAGTGCAGGCCGTGTTCAATAAATTTGTGAGGATGCGCGATGATAAAGAACCTTGTATTAGTTGTGGACGACACCATGAAGGCCAATGGCATGCGGGCCATTATAAGAGTGTTGGCTCATGCCCAGAACTTAGATTTAACGAACTTAATTGTCACCGGCAATGTTCAGCATGCAATAACTATTTGTCAGGAAACATCATCAACTACAGAGTCAATCTTCTCGCAAAAATTGGACATAAAAATCTAACTTGGCTAGAAGGCCCACACGAACCAAAGCACTACAGCATCGACGACCTAAAGCAACTCAAAGCCCACTATCAACAGGAATGTAAACGACTAATCAAGGAGCAATCATGAAACTTCAAAGACAAGACACAGTTGACTTATTAAAAAAAATTCTACTGTTCTGCACAGAGCAAGAGCGGTCATTGGGTGAAATTGCCTTGCATATTGGGAAGGTGCATCAAGAGGTTTACGGATATCTTGATAGGCACTTCTATGAGGGTGATGGGTACTTTGAATATATGCGAACAGAAAGAAGCGTTAAAAACAAACCAATGCTCAAGATTAAGGCGCTTAAATATCCATACGTTCCAAAAGTAATCTCTGTCTATAACCAGCAAAAGGTTGACATGGGTATAGAGCGCCCAAATAGCCAATTCCTGGACAGGATGTTTGGCTACACCGATTACAAGCCTCCATTGCTCGATAACGTTCATTCTCATAACGACAAAATGAAGCCAGCGCCACGATCCTACAGCAATCAGCGGGTATGGGTAAGCGGATCCACTTTAAGTTCGATATATATAGGAGCGTGAAGATGATTTATTTGATATGCGGACTAGTCATTGGCTTTTTTGTTGGCGCATTAGCTGCTGGAGGAAGCATGCGCGATAACATCAAAAAAGACATCGAGCTAACAGGCCAACTACGCATTGGCGACAAAGTTTATAAGCTGACTAAATGAAATCATCCCTAGCCAGCATCCAAACTCAACAGCCAGCCGATAGCAAAGAGATGAAGCAGCTACGCATACGCGCACTAAACGAGAGCGCCTTAGCCATTATCGAGCTGCAAAAGGTTCCAGACATGGCAAAGCGCAAGACGATAGAGGATGAAGCTAAATTGCAATTATTTGGAAAGGGGCGCAAATGACAAGCCAAGATAAAGTCAAGGATGCACTGAGCGTTTGGGCCGACTGGATGCGTGATGACAACACTAAGCTCGGCTTTCCATCTCAATCTATCGGAATCAGTAGTGGTGGCAGTGTTTCATCATGGGAGGACTTGGAACTAAGCCTAGATATTGGCATAGCAAGGGCAGTGGATGCGATTCTAGAAGGCGTTAGTAACTCGCAAAGGCTAGCGGTTCATCATTTCCATTTAGCGGCTGTATGGCGCTCAAATAGAACTAACATTGAGGATGACTATGCCAATGCGTTAATGGTCATTGAGTTTGGATTAAGACGGAGAGGATTGATATGAAAACAGCTATTTTATTAATTTTATTGGTGGGCAACATTTACTTGTTTCGTAGGGAGATGATAAACACATTCAAGATTGCTTATTACGAGACTAAGTTAAAAAATCGTGGTGTTGATATTTCTCATGTGGAAAATATAACTTTGCGCGAAATAATAAAAATTGATTGACAAGGAATTTAAACAGGCGTATAAATCAAATGAGGGCAGAGTATTGCCCAAAGAAACGTAAGCCGCTTTGGATTGTGGGATTCCCGGTCGGCGGCTTTTTTACGTCTATAGTCTGCATTAGTGCCGAGACTGCCCGATGTGCTTCTAAGCGCAAACCTAGGTAAAGGGATGAAACAGTCTCCGCTCTAATGTGGATTAGTCATACGCATGATGATTATTGAATATCTATTAGACTCGCTCGTAGATTAGCTGTCGGATTCAGAGCCGACCCATAGTCATCAGCCGTATGGATATTTGAGGTTCGGCACTAACCAGCATAGCAAATAGTGCGTCATATCCACCACACAAGCACCTTAACTGGTGCTTTTTTTTATGCGCGGAGGTTTCATGTATAGATTACTGATACTCGCAGCACTAGCAACATGTATAAAAAATGGGATATGAAATAAAAGAGGGCGATGCATCTGCAATGATAAGCCCATTCATGCATGACAGCCTAAGCATAGAAGAGCAATCAAGGATCAGATATCTATCTCATCTATATGTCCCAAAAGAACATAGGCGCAAAGGCGAGGCAACAAAGCTGCTAAACAAAATCACTAGTGAAGCTGATGAGGCAAGAGCAACCCTTGTCGCTGAGGTAGGCGCTTATGATGATGGCGACTTAACAGGCGAAGCATTAGCTGGTTTATATGTAAAGCATGGCTTTATAAAGATACAAGACAGCCCATTGCTAATGATGAGAAGTCCCGCGCCATTAAACTTATCACCAAAGCCAACCAGGCTAATTATTACAGACTTATACAGTTAACGGCTACTTTAACCGTGCATCCTTAGAGGATAGAGAAATGAATAATAATCAAAAGATTGGTGGTTGAGTCAATTATGGCTGCTCCATTAGGCAATGACAACAATAAGAAGGCTAAAGTTTGGTCTGACGCGCTTCGTAAATACATCGTGCAAAACGACAAAATGGAAGCGCTTGCCAAGGCTGCTGTGAACAAAGCATTAGATGGCGATGTTGCAGCGCTTAAAGAGATTGGCGATAGGCTTGAGGGTAAAGTATCGCAGCAGATTATTGGCGCGGGCGAAGATGGAGAGCATCTAATCAATGCCAGCTTAGAGGTAAGCTTTGTCGAATCGAATAAAGGCTGAGTTCCCTGACAAGCTTAAATGCTTATTCGAGCCAAATCGCTACAAGGTTCTATATGGAGGCAGAGGCGGTGCAAAATCCTGGGGAGTTGCCAGAGCATTATTGATTCAAGGTGCAGCTAAGCCATTGCGCGTGTTATGTGGGCGTGAAGTTCAAAAGTCTATACAAGACTCTGTACACAAACTGCTTAGCGATCAGATACAAGCATTAGGCCTGCAATCCTTCTACCAGATACAGAACAACATCATTCGTGGCAAGAATGGAACGGAGTTCACATTTCATGGACTCAAGCACAACATTGGCAACATCAAGTCAGTCGAAGGCACCGACATATGCTGGGTTGAGGAAGCGCAGACGGTATCAAAATCATCGTGGGATACATTGATACCAACTATTCGGAAAGAAGGCTCAGAGATATGGATAACATTCAATCCCGAGCTTGATGACGATGAAACATACAAGCGCTTTGTATTAAATCCTCCTGTCAATGCAATCATACAGAAGGTTAATTGGTCTGATAACCCGTGGTTCCCTGAGGTATTACGGCAAGAGAAAGACACGCTTAAAGAGCGTGATATGGATTCCTATCTCACGGTGTGGGAAGGGCATTGCAGGGTAACGCTTGATGGTGCGATTTACGCCAATGAGTTGAGGCTAGCGACAGAAGAAGGTCGCATAACTCGCGTTCCTTACGATTCATCCAAGCCCGTCCATACATTCTTTGACTTGGGCTGGGCTGACAATACATCAATATGGTTCGCACAAGCAATCGGGTTCGAGTTCAGGATCATAGATTTCATAGAAGACAGCAAAAAGCCAATTACCCATTACATGCAGGAGTTGCAGAAGCGCAATTATCTATATGGCACGCATTGGCTTCCTCATGACGCTCAAGCCCATCAACTGGCAACAGGTAAGAGTATTGAGTCAATCATGCGCGAGGCTGGATTCAATACGCAGATAACACCAAAAGCATCAATAGCAGAAGGCATCAATGCAGCACGAGTCTTATTCAATCGCTGCTACTTCGATGCTGAGAAATGTGCGCCTGGCATCAACCAGCTAAGGCGTTATCGCTATGACGTCAACCCTGACACTGGTCAATACTCAAAACAACCATTACATGACAATGCATCGCATGCTTCTGATGCGTTCAGATACTTAGCCGTAGCTATCCAAGAAGAGACTAAAGGACAAAAGCGAAAAGATGAAGAACAGCAATATTACGGCTCTGATGGCTGGATGATGTAATGGCTAAGAAAGCTAAATCACAGCAAGAAGACAGCATCCCCCAGCGCGCCCGTGCGTTCTTTAACTCGGCTGTTGAGCGTGAAGCATTACAGCGCCTTGAGGAGATGGATGACATACGATTTGTCGGGCTGTTAGAGCAATGGCCAGCAAATATCAAGGCGATTCGTGAAGCTGACCCACAAGGCGCAAGGCCATGTCTGGTTGTTGATAAGGTTAATCAATACAAGAACCAAATAGTAAACTCAATGCGCCAGAATCGCCCAAGCATCAAGGCGCGTCCTGTTGATGATACTGGCGACGAAGAAGTTGCAGATGTATTTCAGGGCATCATTCGCCACATTGAAGATTCAAGCAAGGCCGACATTGCCTATGATTGGGCTGGAGAAGGCGCTGCAACTAGTGGAATCGGATTCTTCCGCATATTGACTGAGTACATTGGTGACTCATTTCAGCAAGAGATCCGAATTGCGCGTATTAGAAACCGATTCTCTGTATATACAGATGATTTTCGTGAGCCTGATGGTTCTGACATGCTGGAGTGCTTGATTACTGAGCGCATCAAGCGAAAAGATTTCGAAAAGATGTACCCCAAGTGCGACCCATCATCATGGTCGATTGCAACGGGGGATAGTAACTGGCTGGACAAAGACTATGTCCGCATCGCTGAGTATTTCTGGGTAGAAACCACCAAGGAAGAGCTTTATCTTTTGGAAGATGGCAACTCTATCTTTGCTGATGAGTACATGGAAAAGTATTCAGATCAATTGGCAATGAATGACGCTTCTCCAGAAATGATGGCTGAAATGATTGAGCCTCCGCCAGCCATTGTAAACAAGAGGCTAGGAGAAAAGCGCACGGTAAAGTGGGTCAAGGTATGCGGTGGCGATGAAATATTGGATGAAACTGTCATTGTTGGAAAGTTTATCCCTGTAGTGCCTGTTATAGGCATTGAAACAGACATAGATGGCAAGAGGTATCTGCGGGGCATCGTTCGTGGCGTTAAAGACGCACAACGCATGTACAACTACAATCGCTCCATCATTGCCGAGAGCCTTAATCTCACTATCAAGGCTCCATTCATTGGCGCTGTAGGACAGTTCAAGACGCAAGGAGATAGATGGGCCGCTGCAAACAGGGTTAACTTTGCGCATTTAGAGTATGACCCTATTTCAGTGAATGGAACTCTTGCCCCAGCTCCTCAACGACAAGGATTTGCAGGCGTTCCGACTGGACTATTGCAAGACATCGAGACATCTGAGCATGATATCCAGTCTGCTTTGGGCATGTATCAAGCTTCTATCGGGCAGGATGGCAACGCTAAGTCAGGTCGCGCACTGAACGCACAGCAAAAGCAAGGGGACATGGCGACATTCCAGTTCCCTGACAACCAATCCAAATCAATCCGACACGCAGGCCGCATCATTATTGACATGATCCCCAAGGTTTACGATACAGCTCAAGTAGTTCGTATATTAGGGGAAGATGGTGACGCGAGCTATGCCAAGATTGACCCAGAACAGCAAGAAGCGGTTGTCAAGCAGCGTGATGATAACGGCGCTATCAAGAAGATATACAACCTTGGCGTTGGCAAGTATGACGTTACTGTGACCGTTGGCCCAGGCTATGCCACTAAGCGCATGGAAGGTGCTGACTTCCTCACTCAGCTAGTCCAAACATCTCCAGACCTTATGCCAGTCATTGGTGACTTGTTGTTCAAGTCGATGGATATGCCTTACTCAGAAGAAATAGCTGAGCGTATGAAGAAGATGATGCCGCCACAACTTCATT
>Ga0181337_1000075_pt1 | contig 15819 bp, 17 predicted proteins | sample Sp13VDMM15DD_FD_168302 | JGI IMG/M metagenome (GOLD analysis project Ga0181337, IMG submission 168302) | Freshwater viral communities from Lake Michigan, USA - Sp13.VD.MM15.D.D | ecosystem: Environmental > Aquatic > Freshwater > Lake | place: USA: Michigan | collected 2013-04-23 | reverse complement strand
GGATGCTTGCACATCAGGAATAACTAAATGCGTTGCCATTACTGTCCTTCCCTGTCAGCGTGTAGCTGGTCAATACAGCGATTCAGCAAAATTACTTTTTTGTCGGCTGAGTCGAATTTGTTGACCAAGTACTCAGAAAATCCTGTAGAAAGTTCGGCTTGTGGTGTTCCGTTAGTTCCGCTGGAATCGGTGCTAGCTTCGGGCACTGTGATACGACAGGTCGGGTTTGTGCCGGAACTCCCGCGCAACTTGACAATCCCAGCACGCAAATCAGCAATAATCCTGTTTTTAGCATCTTCTGTTTCCTTGAGTGATTTGAGGTATGAAACTGACAAATTCTGTGCATCTACGGCGCGTTTATTCTCAATGGCGCGATGCTTAGCCTCAGTCTCAAGCGTTTTTGCGTTATAGGCTGCTTGCTGTGCGTTTTCGCGTGTTTGCCACTTAACTCGCTCAGAAATAGCGCCTTGATGCCATGAAAAAGCCATCAGGCACAAAAAAGCCGCTAATGCGGCTATGTATTTGATAGGCACAGGGCGCGTTCCTTTTCTCGTCGTATCGCTAATCCTCGAACCTTCTTGCCGTTGTCATATACCCACTTGGATAGCTCATTGCATCCGGCAACGTGATCGCCAGCATTAAAATTTTTGACTAGGGTGGATTTGCAGAAAGCGGATTGGCCTACGTTAAATGTGAAGCTCACTAGAGCATCGTATTCATTCTGGCTAAGCGGTGAGGTGATGCAGCGCGTTACAGCTTGCCCGGCTTCTGATGCGTTGCGTTGGAGTTGGTCTAGGGCTTGAGGAACGGTAACTGGCTTATTGGCATTGTGAGTGTTGCCGAATCCGTTGGTTACTACACCCCCTCCATCCTTGTACGGAGTGGGAGAATAGCTCTCTAGCAGGGCAATCATGACCAATCCAACAGCAGACAGGCTAATCTTCGTCGTGTTGTTCATGAGATAGCTTCTCTAATGCGTCTGGGATGTCACCTTTGCGATGGACGGAAAGGTTATCTATGAGGTCTTGGCGCTCTTTGCGGTCTATTGCTTCACGCCTGAACTTGAAGAATATGTTGACCAATAGCCCGACAAGGCCAATCAACACCCCTAAAGCGGCTGCATTGGTATTCAGGAAAGCCAGGCCAACTGCCATGCCTGAGCCTGTGTATTGAATCTTTGTGCCTACGTCTGCAATGGCTTGAGCGGCTTCTGACTTATCCATTTTGAATTTCCGTGAAAGTGGTTGCGGTTCCCTTGATCTTCTGGGCTGTGTTGGCGGCTAGATATAGTCCAATGGCCCACTTTGATATATCAGTAAAGTTATCGGCCGATATCTTCCCGTACCAAAGAAGGGCCGCGCTTAATATCACGGATAGGGACGCAAGCAGGAATCTGCGAGAGGCGTATTTATTCATTTGCTGGTTTCCAAATATTTGCGAGCTTTGGAATTAGGTGCTAAGGTGCAATCGCCGCTAGTGGCGGGAGAGCCTTGGCAAGCTCACAGTACGGTTGTGGGTAAGCGGCTGGCAGCATGCTGATACATGCCGCTGGTCGCTCTCTTTATTACAAGGTAATTCCGACTTCAAACATCTGGTCAAGCTGCTCAGGTGTAATGCCAATAGCGTTAGCCATAGCGTTTAATATTGCATCATCACGCGCAAACTCGTTGGCGAATTGCCATGCGTCTTTAGTAGTCTGGTCTGCTTGCGATATAGCGGCTTCTACTGTCACCCTCAAGCCAAACTGCGTAAGCACTTTCCTAACTTGCCATGCGGATAATGGGGCTAATTTAATAGCCTCAGGAGGTAGCAATTGTTCTGCCTCCTCATCAGTGATTTCCACAGCCTCATCAGGCAGCAAGTTTGTAAACTCTGGAGATTCAAGGAAATGGAGGAAATTGTCTTTATCTTTGTAATATGGCATTAGCTCATCTCCTGAATCGTAGAGAATGTCCCGGCTGTGATAGTGATGGAGTAAGGCTTTCCAGGTGGGATCACTTCCATTATGTAAATGCTATTATTGGCTGCAACTGCCACCGAATACGAACTACCATCTATATTCATAGTGACGGCTTGGGGTGAAACGCTATTGGCGCTAATATATTTGAAGAACTTAGGCTTGCCTGTTGTGTTGTAATAAGTAACGCCTGATGTTCTAGTTACTCCCACCCATGCACCATTTCCTATGCTTGATAAAAAGTCTAGCGCCTGCCCACCTGAGCCTTGAAATTCCGTCAATGTTGTATATCCAGTGCCAGAAGTCCAGATTACATCTGTAAATCCAACTACACGATACGGCGAGTTGGCGGCGACTGCTGATGCTGAATAAATAACATTTGCCGAAGTCGCGCCAGCGCTAATCGTGGTTGGCGATATTAGATTTGACTCGTCCAGCAATAGCCCACCTGAGGAATTCGCAACGCACAATATTGGAGTGCCAGCGTTATAGGCAACAAGCCAAATCAATCTTCCAGCCTGCACAGTAGTCAGCCCAATTGATGCAGCAGTCGGTATTGTTAATGTTAGTATTCCATTTGCAACGGTACTATACGATCCGCTGTTTAGTGATGTTGGGCGATAATCAAGATTTGATGCAGACAGTGTACCGATAAGCGTGTTTGACGATAAAGCGGCAGAGAATGGCTGTAATTTTGATGTTTGATTAATCGCTATATCATCAAGGCCAGCTACAGTGATATCTTTGTCAGGGAAAGTGACAGTGCGCGACGAGGTGAATGATGCAAGGTTTAATATAAGCTTTAGCAGCTTATTTGCAGTCTGAGATAGGCGAAATTGTGAGTCTGTCAGGATAGGCAAAGAATCATTGTCAGGCGTGATTAATCCTAACTGCACAGAATTTAGCCCACTGTCCAGTGTGCCGCTGTCCATGACTACGGTAACGGTAGTCAATGCAACAAATGTCGATACTGTTATAAAGCCATACACAGTGCCAGCAGTAACAAGCAACTTAACCCTGCGTCCTACGGTAAATGTGCTTGTTTGATCGCCAGGCACTGTGAATTGCGTAGCGCTAACGTAAGTGGGAGTGACGCCAGAAGCAACCCACTGGTCGATGGTAATTGAAGAATCATTGACCCCTGTCACGTCTGGGATTGTCCTGATGGGTGATGTTGGCGGGTCAGTATCAGTAGATGAGGCAAACACAAAATCGTAGCTTAGCCCTTCTTGTAGCCAAATTGGATTGGATGGCTCACCTCTTGCGTTGAGGATAATAGGGTTTGACTGTGGTACTAATCCTGCGGAATCTGTATAGGTGGTCTGCTTGGTAGACGATCCGGCGGCATAGGTGAAAACCTTCGCGCCAGTAGCCGCAATGCTATTGATGTCTTCTGCCCAATTGTAAACAGGCGATAGTTTTGCCATTATCGTTTCCCAATAAAAAAGGCACCCGAAGGTGCCTTGTTGTGTAATAATTTAATTATGTCTACTGTATTTCTTGCATTGCTGATAAAGCCATTTGCCGCCTTATTTATATTTGGCTTTATATGCCTTCCTGTGCGCCTACTTGTTCAAAAGCTTCCTGAGTCAAAATTAAAGAATTTTTTACTCTTTCCCATAAGTAAGTGATCCAATTGTCCCCACCGCAGGGGCCAAGCTTCTTAACATCTGATTATTAGCTGCACTATTGCCAAGGCTTGTTATCATTCCAGGAGCTACTTCAGGCGCTTGCGTCATAGTGCCCTGGTATGCCTTTGATAGTATTCCTGAACGTATAGCTGGACGCGCTCCAGCCAATGCCATAGGAAGGGGGTTCCCCGTTGCTGCCGATGCTGTTATAGCCCCATACCAATCAAGAGGACTAGTTGCTGGAATTGAACCATCTATTTCTTGTGCCGCCTTGGGGAAAGTGGCTGCAAACTTAGCGGCCTGTTTAAGCTCTCCAGTTAACTTGCCTTTTTTAAGCATTGGAACTAACTTCCTGATGTCAACATTCCCTCGCTCAGTAAGCGCTTTTTCAACATCATAAGACTTGGCTATTGTCTTTCTTGCCTCTCTGAATGCAGCCACAGCCTCAGTATTGCCTTGCTTAGTCATCGTCCTATCAATTAAATCTTCCAGTGCGTTAGCGGCCTTTATTTGCGCCTTGCCGATGGCCTTCTCTGCTGCATTTGCAGTCGGAGAAACGTTGTTTCCTTCATTGCGCAACAGCTTGATAATTTCGTTTGCGCCAGCTCCACTGAATTCTTCTTTATTAAGCCCTTTGGCTAAATTATCGAACTCTTTTATATATTTACTTGAAAGTTCTGGCGCTTCTTTTTCTACAGCAGAGTAAGCACCTTTAAGATTCATAATTGCCTGCTCATATGCAGCGTCTTTTTTGATGATGGGAACTTGGGAAATAATCTCATATGCCTTGCCAGCTTCTGCCCGAACGGATTGAAGAGTTTCTTTTGTTAATGGGGCTTCTGGTGGAAGATTAAGTGATTTACGCACAAGGTCATTGCTTACGCTTTGGTTCTTTACGGAGGCTACCTGTCCAGTTTTTATTTTTCCAGAGATTCCTTCAAGTACCTGATTTGTGGTTGATGGGTTGGCTTGAGTTGGAGGCACAACATACCCTAGGTCTTGCCCTTCTTTTAGGCTGGCATTCTTTGTGGCGTTTTGCATATTGGCATTTTCAGCAGCAATTTTCTGCTGACTAAATCTATTCTTTAATGCAGCAGCAGCCTTGTCGCTGACAAACTTCGCGACAATCCCAGCAGCAACGCCTTTGCCTGCATTTGCCCCCCTTGATTCTCCGTTAATGATTGGCTGAGATGCCCCCATTGCTCCGCCGATCACTGCTGATCCAGAATAGGTATTAGCGCCAGGAATTAACGCAGTTGGCAAAGCAGTTGCCACATTGCCTATTACACGACCAACATCAAACCCTTCGCCTTGCCCACGCTCATAGTTGTTTATTTCGGTACGCAGATTATTGGTATAAGACTGTGCGCCTTGTGGCTTTATTCCGAGCTTGGCCCCCAATGCCGCATTTGCCTCATTAGCGCCTTTTATCCCCTCACTGCCTTGTAGCATGCCCTGCGTCATCCCTTGTGGAATATCCATCATTCCACGCCCGATGCTGGCAAGCATTGAAGGCCTTTCAATTGCCGGAGTATCTTCGGCTACTGGCGCAGTCGTCTCTTGGTATTTTTCCCAAGGCTTGGCCTCGCTAGCTGGAGATTCTGCATACTTCTCCCAAGGCTTTCCCATTATTTAGCTTTCTTCCATGATGTTGGTTTTGCAGGGTCGCCGCCGAGATATACATAGCCATCCTCAACCTTGCCAGGCTTGATTTTTGGCGGCATCTTGGCATCTTTAGGAAGAATTGCTCCTGATGGTGCTTTATATGCACTACCTGATGACTGAATCAATCCGTCTACAGCCTGTTGCCGAGCTAGTTTCTTTTGGTCTACAACTTCTTGGCTATCCCCAATTTGAGGGAAGTAGGTGGTAATTTCATTCTTCATTTCATCAACACCAATAGCCGCACCAGATTCCTTGCGCAGTTTGGCACGAACCCAGTCACGTTGAGCCTGTAATGACTTCTGACGATCAGGGGAACGTGCCAGGTTGGCAGATGTTTCGTTGCCGATGAATGGAGTTCCCCCTGCTATCGTTTCCAATATCCCAGGCTTTTGCTCCACCGTGTTATCCAGCAGCATTTCAGCAGCGGCCATGCGTTGTGCATATTCCGCGGCTGTGCGCATACCTTCTGTCAGCTTTTCTGGCTTTGGATTGCTTGCATTAACTCCAGATACACCTCCTGATTTGTCGAACGCAAGCCTATCCCTTGACACTCCCAATTGAGCGCCAGAGATGCCTTCAGCAACGCGGTTATGACGCGCCGATTCCTGTTCTCCAATAGTTGCAACCTTATCTAGCTGCATCCCCTTAATTGCTGGATTCGTGAACGGGTTCATGTCCACAATCTCGATCTTTCCGCCACGGTCTACGCGCTCATATTTAGGTGTGAGTTGACTGATCGCCTTGTCAGCGGTTAGCAAATTAGAGCGCTGCCAATCTTGGTTGTAGCTTGTGGGGGCAGTCTTAGCAAGCTCAGGAGCAAGTTGGGCCGCTTCTTGCAGAAAAGCCTGATGGCTAGCATCGTCAGTGACGGTAGACAGCCTGTCCTTTAGATATTCAAAGGTAGCTTTCTTCTGCTCCAGCGCAGCCTTGCTTTCTTCCCTTGTGGCTTTAGCCTGCTCAGATTTTGCCTTAGCCTGTGTCTGCTTGAATTGCAAAGCTTGGCTAGGGTCAACGCGCATCAGGTTGGCAAATGTGCCACCCTCATCCAGCGTGCCGTCTGGCGTTATGGCATAAGCATTGCGCCCAGCATCCGCCCGCTGGTCATCACGTTGCTGGCGCTGTATCTGGTATTGTTGGAACTGTTGCTGATTCCGCAGAGCATTGGCTTGGTCAGCAGCACCGTAGATTTGTGCAAGATTGAAGTTTTGAAATTCAGCCATTATGACATCCACCATGGTTTAGGTTGCGATGAGCCGTAATCATATGAGCCATCATACGTAGTCGTGGGCTTCTGAGCTGTGCGCAATGCGTAAAGAGAATTGCCTATTCCTGATTGAATGGAATTGTTCAGGTTCGCGGCGTTTTGCATTTGGTACGCCCCTACCTGTTGCGCTGTTGCCATATTGCTATTGCTCATAGCGTTGGCTGCGCTCTGACCTGCTCCTACTAAAGCGCCAGCCGCTTGCTGCCCGCTATTTGATGTGCCAGAAAGAAAGCCATAATCACGGCTCTTATTAGCTGCATCTCGGTTATAGGCATTGCCAAACTCATTAGAGGCGTAGTCTTGGTTGTACTTTGTCAGCGCTTTTAGGGTAGCGCCGGAATCGTACCCACCACGAGCCGCAGAAGCTCGATTAATACCCTTGTTGCCCTCATCCATGCGGAATTGATAGCCAGGATCTTTAACAAAATCCTCATTGGTGAAGTTCTTGAGTAGGTAGCCGTCACCAGTCGATCCAGGATTGGCGGCTTCATATTGGGCAGCTCCTTGCTCCCAATCTGAGAGTGCTTTGTTGTAATTCTCATCAACCCATTTATTGACGGCAGACATATCCGAGTTGCGGTTATATCCCTTCCCGAATTGCTTGTAATGCATTTGCAGGTATTGGTCTTCAAACTGTTGGCGGGTGGGGCGTGGTGCATACCCTTCAGGGTCAGCAATGCCTAATGCCTGTGCAAGCCTCTGATTTGCGGCTGTGCCAGTGTTCATGTATGGCGATAGATTGGCCTTAGCTTCACGCAAAGCATTCTCTTGCAGGCGATTGCTGGCAGCATTGGCATCCTTTGCTGCACGCTCTGCTGATTTAGAGCCACCCAATGCTCCGGAAATCAATGATCCCCCTACCGATGCTCCGATACTCGCTGCCGTCATCCAAGCCATAATTCTTCCCTCGTTTTTGCGATTACTTCATCCTCAATTTCTTGAAGATTCGTTTTGTTTGTTTTGTGCACCGTCATAAACACGCAGTCGGTTAAAGTGTGGGCGGCGCGTTGCGTTCCTCTTTTGGTCAGTCCTGCCAGCGGCCCGGTGTATTCCTGAACTTCGTCGTAGCCATTGGTCAGGCGAATGCGCCCGCTAACCAATGCATGGAAGTGGTTTTGTTTGTGTATCTTTGAAACAAAGGTGGTATCTGCTGGGATGTGGGCGACTCTCCCATAAAACCCATTGGTGAATAGGTGAACAATCTTTATGTCGGCTTGCGGCAATGCGCCTAATGAATCTTTCAGGTCGTTTATTTCGGGTATCTGGTAGAAATCCTGCTCCTTAAGAGAGGATGGCTTTATATCCAGAATCACACTGTTGCTCCTGTTGCATCTATCCAAGTTGCTCCGTCTGCACCTATCCAGATAGGCTTGCCGTTGGCGGCTAAACTAAAGTCAATAAAAAACCTTCCTGGATACAAGTTCTTAGTGGGGCGCTGTGCTGTTGTTCCGCCCTGTTGCGTGGCGAGAATGCCTTTGTAAACTTCTGAAAAAAACTCGATCCAGCCAGGGTCAGGCATAGCTTGATTGCCTACTGCCAACTGCGTCTGGAATGGTGATTTGGTTGGAGGTGCGCTTATCATGAACGTCCTGGCCTCGCTTTAATGCTTGCGCCAAAGATGACGCGCTTCACTGGGTCTGTAATGCGGAATTTGAAAACAAAGTCATAGGCTTGGCCTTGTCTGCGCCATACCGCACGAGTCAGGTAATTGCCTATCTCCCCAATATCCACCCACTGCTCTGGCCCGTAGGTATGTCCGCCATCTTTCGATACAGAAAGCATGATTTGCGGGTTATTGCCCTGCCCTGTTGCAAGCCCTACACCTGTCTCCATGTAAAGCTGTAGCTCGTCTACAATCATGCGGACATTGCCCTGATTAACATGCCTCGATATGATCTCGAATGTGATAGGGTCGCCGTTGTCTGCGTATGTATTGGGATTAAGGCGGTACAGGTTGCCGTTCTCAAAGTCAGTTACCATGATTTTGTCTAGGTAATTAACGCCAATCTCGGCACGATGACGCCCGATGTTGTAGCCTTGCACCTGTGACCATGCGCCGCTTAGGCCGTCATAAATCCAGCTAGCGTTCCCTGTAGGGAAGTTAATTTGCAGCATAGGATGACCGCCTAACATGTAACTAAAGGCGGATGCATCGGCTACTGCTGCGTAGTTATTTATAATGTGTTCAAGCTCTGGAGTAGATATGCGCTGCGGGCTGTAGCCATTGAACTTGGCGACGATTACCTCGCCCATTCTGTTTTTAGCCAGAAATGCCAGCGTGTTGTCATACTTAACGACTGAGTTGACAGCGGCGCATCCCCACTCAGTAGCTCCGCCTGATATTCTGGCAAATGGAAAGTCTGTCTCGCCTGTATTAGTCCAGAACTCGGTAGACACTGACCCCATCAAATGCAGTGTTGAGTTGTCTGTTGGTGTAGCCAGCAGGATATCGGGATTAGATTCAGCACTTGAGAAGTCAAGCGCATCCCAATTAAACCCGTCATTTATCCCAGATACATAGAAGCGCTGCGTATCGACTTTTGGGCCGATAAAATAGCCATCCATCCAGCTCACATAGCCAAGATTAGGATAGTCAGGATCAATGATCTGGCTGAACTGAGGCACGGTATATGCGCCTACTACAGAAGCATTGACTCCAGGATCAGACAGCATCGTATAACTGAACTGAGTTGGGCTGATGTAATCTATATGGAACGTGCCGTTATATGCCGCTGGGACGGCTCCTGCTACTGTAATGACGCTAGAAAACAGGTTATGATCTGCTGCTGTAGTAACAGTTGCCGTCGTGCCTACATGGGTAATAGAACTAATGGCAACAGGAGATATAGCTTCAAAGGTATAGATATATCCGGCTGAACCATCAGTTAACATCAACTGAGAGCCGTTATCCGCCATATACACCTTGCCCTGTGTAGTTCCTATCGTGCCTTTTGCTGTCTTTACTCCAGCGTTGTTGATTTCATAAAACGTGCCGCGATGTACTGCATATAGATAGTCTGTGCGCTGATATAAGCCACGGATAGTCGTATCACCAAATGACGTGAATAAATCAAGCCCAGGAGTGCCATAAACAGCGACCTTTGCCCTGTCATCTCCTGGTTGCGGCTCCAAGTAGCAGTTAAGTCGGCGCTGAGAGGTTACATTGTGACTTTTCCCGTATTGCCCGATGCCGAACAGGTTAATGTCTGACATTAATAGCCCATGAACCCGTTATAGCCAAAATTACTGCCTACCATGTATCCAACTTCTGTTTTCATGACAGGCCAAGGCAGGTTTCTGTCCTTGATATTGGCTTGTGATTCAATGGCTATCTGCACCGCCTCTTGAGTAAGTGAAGTTCCATGCTCAGGGGCTATCTCTTTAGCCAAGTTATAGCGTATTGCTCGGTAATATCCCGGGGGGAATGTGTAATTTGTGGCTAAGTCCGAAAACTGCTGAATCTGCGTCCATGTGTCAATATAAATATCGCCCTGTGTTGGCACTCCATAGATATAGATAGTCCCTAATGGGAAGGCCGCATCGTAGTAAAAGTATTCTGGGAACGATCCATTGGCCTTAACAGCGATAGAGTCGTAATCCTGGTTGTTTATTTCTTTAAGCGGATAGTCCACGCTATTGATTCGGATAAATACGTTGTCCAGCTTTACAGGACGAATCATACTGAAATCGCCACCTGTGCCTATGGTGTAGGCCGCTTGTCCATTCACCACGGGAAAATTGTTCTGCTGAACGCTATATACATAGGTTCTGTCGGTATTCCATGAATCCATCAAGTCATTCAAGGCAATAAGCCCATCACTGGCTTCCGATGACGAGGGAGTTTCGTTATTTCCGAGAACCCCCGCCGTTTTCATGGCTCTGGTGATGATTTCTAGTGCTGATGGCATGATTTATTCCAAAAAAAAAGGAGAGCCGAAGCCCCCCCTTGTTTGGTTGATGACAATTAAGCGAGTGGTGCAGCCGCAATAGATGGGCTGATGATTGCCCAGCTGATCAATGTGGTTGCGGTCGCATTTGCAGTTCCGTAGATAGTGAAAGAGCCTGCTGCTGGCAACACACGTTCAACACGAAGCAATGTTCCATCTGCCGCGGCTTGAGACACATAGGCTACAACGATGGAATTGGCATCTACTTTGTTGCTTGTAATAACAACAGAGCTTGCGCCTGCAGCAATAGCCGCTGTACCCTGCATGCCGTTATAAGTCACAGCGCCAGTGGTTGTGCTTGCGCGAGTTGATGCAGTTGCTTTGCTTTGTGCGATGAGTGCAGTTTCGATGTTAGTTGGCAGGTTAACTACAGTTCCCGCCAAATAACCCTCGTATGCTTGGGTTAGTAATACAGCCATGATGATTTCCTTAAATTAAAAAGCCCCCTAAGGGGCTATGTTGATTAAACGGTGTAATATTTAACGGACAATTCAGGATAGGTCGCAGCCCACCCAAACAGCACGTCAAGACGGGTCTGTGCAAAGTCATTCACACCATCGTAGAAGGTTGTCACCTTGACTGAGAAACCATCCTCAGATGCCGAGCCAACATCAATAACGCCCTTGCCGCCTGGAGGTGCCCACAATGGAACCATTGCCAATGTGAATGCATCTTTGTGATAAGCGATGTTGGCTTGATAGCTGGTAGAAGCAGCACCGATAATCACGTAAGGCTGTGCAGTTGTAGGCGATGCTGTAACGTTCTGGAATGCGCCAGAAGTTACGATTGCTGGGCTGATAGGGATAGATGTTGCACCTACCAACACATCAGCGGTTACTACAAAGTTGGCCAATACGCCTGTTGATTGACGTGACTGAGGATTGACTGCGAATACGCCTGGCAGTGTGATTGATGTGCCTTTAGTCAGCGTGCCGCCAGCAACAGCAACAACGGTCAATGTGGATCCAGTTTGACCAGCGCCGTTGATGTTGGTAGCAGTTGCTGCGCCGTTTGTTTGTGTGGCAACGTTCTGATCCATACCAACGACATAGCCAAGGCTATCAACTACCATGCCTTTTTTGTATTGGTTAGAGATAGAAGATTGGCTATTGAACAAGCCCGCCAAGCCAGCAACAGAAGCACCATTAAGGCCAGGCCCCATGATGAAAGCGCGTTGATTGTCACGTGGAGCGCCCATTTCGTCCAAGCGGCGTTGAGTATCAGTAAATACCTGAGTAGCTGCCAGTTGGGTTGTAGGTAAAGCGCCGGTAGTATTCAAGGCATTAAATGTAGCTGTACGAGCCAAATCCAAGCCTTGACGGTCAATCTCATTCACTACAGAAGCTACAGCCGCTTCAATCTTGCGTTCCTTTTGTTGCAAACTCAAAGTTTGCTCAAAAGATGTGAAGCCAAGATCAGAGCCGCCTTGAGAAAGCACTAACGGGATGGTGGTTTCAGTAGTTGCTTGAGGCACAGAAACGCGGCCTGCACGATAAGTGTAACGTGGTGGCTTCTTGATGTTGATGGTTGAGCCAGGGCTGTAACCGCGAGATTGATTTGAGTCAAACTCAGATTGCCAGTCGGTATTAACGTTTGCTGAGAAGCTAAGTGAGTTTCTAAGAATCGCAAGAGCTTCTTTCGCGATAATGGAACAGGTTGCTAACGAGTTAGACATGATATTTCCTTATGTATAGACGTAAAAAAAAGCCGCGTTAAGCGTCTTGGTCATTTGGTTTGGTTATCGCGCCCATCTGGCTCCTTGTTTTGCTCTCCATTCGGTGTACTCACGGACGCTCATCTCCTCTGGGGATTTGGCGCTAGCTGTACCGCTACCGATTGGTGCAATTGGCTTAGGGGCGCTTGATATTTTTGGTGGCTTCTTGGCTGACAGTTTGTCTTCCAGCTTGCCGATTTCTTTGGCTTGTGCGTAAGGGGTTAAACGGGCTATGCGCTCAGCTTCTGCCAAGTCAACGCCAAGGTGGTGAACAATGTCGGCGGCGTTCTCAGTTTCGAGTAGCGCACCAAGCATTTCAGGCGCAAAAGACAATCCCTTTGATTTCAAGTGCTGGCCTGTTTTATTGGCCATTTCATCGAAATCATCGTATTTGTCGTTGCCTGCTTCCCATACCTCAGCCTGCTTTGCGTTGTGACGCTCTATTGCCGATTGTTGCTGCTTCCTGGATTCCGCACTCTTTGATTCAGCCTCTTGCGCTGCACGCTCCATTTTCACGGTGTGCTTTGCTAGGGCTTTCAGGTATTGCGTGTAATCTTCGAAATCTTCAACTTTCGGCTCATCTTCACTAACTGGAGCCGCTTTCTGCACTTCCTGGCTAACCTTTAATCTGGTTTCCAGTTCAATGCGTTCGCGTTCAGCCTTACGTTCAAGCTTTGCTTTTGTCTTTTGAACGACCTTATCCAAGTCCTCTTGGGTGAAAGTCTTCTCCGCTGGTTTATCTACGGGCTGCGTACCCTCATCGTCTGCAATGGCATCTGATGGCGCTACATCTGTCTCTGTAGCTGGAGCGTCTTGCGGCGCTGCTGCGGCATCGTCATCGCCAAAACTCAGCTTGAAGTGAAGAAATGGCAGTAATAATGCGAATAGTGCTTTACTCATTTGAATCTCCAATTAAGGACTCGGTCAACGGGCCGATACGTTTGAAACGGGCATAAAAAAACCACCCGAAGGTGGTTGGTGTTAGTGCTTTAGTAAGTAAGGTCGTCTATGTAATTCTGTGCAATTAGGTAAGCCAGAATATTTGCCTGTGTGAAGTAGGCTTTGTTCTGCGCCATTGTTCCGGCTATGCCAAACGTCCCGATATGGATACCATCACCAGAGCTATTATCGAAAGCGTTCCAGCGGTTATTAGTGGAGATTGCAGGCAAGAAGTCCCACCACTTATCGAAGTATTCAGGCCCTGCACCCGCATTAGTAGCGCCCCATGTGTTATAGGCGACACGGAAGTTGATAGATGCAAGCTGAGTATTGTTGTTTAGGGATTTCCATGTATCAAACGTAGGGTTCACGCTGTCCGAACCAGTGTAAGCACCACCGTTCGTGGTTAACGCGTAAGTCCCAACGCCACCGGTGCCTGTAGTTCCGCTTGTGCCGAAGGCTGCGATTGCTGTATCGCTAGTTGATAGAACATTAGCTGGAACGCCTGTGCCTTTAATCGCCATGCCAGCTTCAACAGCTTGTGACCCACTCAGGCTGACAATAGTTAATATTCCGGCAGTGATGCTACCTGAAGTAATTTGTAGGGCCGTGCCTGGATTGTTAGGCGTACAAGCAACGCCGATGATTCTCTGATAGCCCAAGCCGCGAAGTGTCGCAATCACTGCTTGCTGGTCAGTAATGAGGTTGGAACTCAACTCATTAGTAGCAAGCCCTACAATGGCAGTCCGCGCATAAGAGCCTAGAACTCGACCAGCTGCATTTACAGGGAAGCAGTTAGGAGCATCGCCTGATTTTGCTAGATTGTTATAGGGAATGTCTTGATCTGAACCGAATATGTGCCACCATCCGCTAGGATTTGATGTGATGCTATTGCCTATAATGTCTACATTGCGGACTGACTTGGCATCCTCAACCACGGTCTCGGCAAGAATAGCCACCGGCTTCCACATAAATGTGGTTGCTTTATAGGCACTAGCACCGCCCCAAGTAGCATCAGAGCTAAGGAACCCAGAGATTCCCTTGGTATATATCTGACCTTCAACAGTGGTGAAGTTGTTCATATTGTTAGTGCCAATACCAACATCGAATGGCGATATACCATCAGAATTAGTCACTTCAACATGCAGAGTGCAGACAGTTCCGGCAGGGATGTTGTACCCAACGTCTATTGGGTCAGTCCACTCAGAGGCGATTGTGCCGCCAGCAAAAGTTACAGATGTTTCGCCGCCATTAAACGTAATCGGGTAAATAGTTCTTACCGCGCTAGAGTTTGGCAGTTCCCATGAACCTCTAAACGTCAATCCTGCAGTTGATGCATAGTCAGCATCTTGTGGGATTAGATTGCCTGTGTTCATCTTAAAGTTGTGGAACAGCGCTTTAAGATTGTTGCAATCACTAACGTTCTTGTAGCAAATGGTGTAGCAGACAGCAGCGCCAAACTTCATATCCGCGCCAGCTACGTTAAGGCCAGATAAGTCCGTGCCGTTATAGTTGGCTAGTTGTAATACGCACACAGCAGCTACGCCACTGCGGAATGCGCCAGAAGTAATAGACGCTACATAAGTGCCTTCTGGAACAGGAGTAGCAGCATTGGAGCTATACACCAAAGTACCTACACGGCCATTGGTAGATCCGCCATTACCAGACCCCATAGAGCCGCCTATGGTCATAACCGTTCCGACTATGCTTGAACCGCTTGCTGGAATGGTTAGGACATTGGTAATAGTCCTAGTGCCGCCGTCATATCCCCATCCTGAATTTGGGCGGGTGACTAGGATGCCAACGAATCCGCTTAACACTGATTGATATGCGCCATTAACCTTTGCATATATATCTTGAACCGATGAGTAAGCTATATTTCGCTTTACAAGTTCATCTATTGCAGATGCGTATGCACCTGATTTTTTAGGCTGAATAGACATTAAGCAGTTTGTATCCAGATAGTGCCGTCAGGACGTCCGTCCGCATTCACTGGTGCGCTAGAAGATAAAGCTATTGGCGTGTTGGTAACATTAGTTACCGCTGTTAATGCCGAGTTGGTATCTGATGCCAACCCAGAACTTACAAGTCCAGCGCCAAAGCTATCATCAACTGAATAGGTTTGCCCTACTGTCATCAAAATCCCGTAAGTGTCATACACTTTCGGCTTTAATATCGTTACGGATATAGTCATTGTTCATTTCCTTCGGGCATTAAAAAACCCGCCGAAGCGGGTTGTTCTGTTGGTTCGCTTTCTGGCGGCCCTATTAAGTGGGCCACTGCCTGCTCTACCATGTTTATTCGCTCGTCATCCTGTTCTTTTTGCGCAGCATCCAGTTCAACCTTAATGCGCTCGGTCTGAGCCCTGAACTCCTCTATCTCTACGCGCTTGGCTTCCAATGCATTCTTTGCTTCGGTGTCATTAGCCTTTTGCTCTAACTGCTTAGCTTCCTGCTCTGCCTCTTGCATAGCCGCATGAGCTGCCTCTAATTGCTGCTGCAACTGCTGGATGAATTGCGATGCTTGCTGCTTAACTTGTTGAACCTCTGGAGATTCATCTTCACCGCCTTGGCCTTGAAGTTGTGGCGGCATCATCTTCTTCATACGCTCAGCTATTTCTTCTGAGTAAGGCATATCCATCGACTTGAACAACAAGTCACCAATGACTGGCATAAGGTCTGGAGATGTTTGGACTAGCTGAT
>Ga0181337_1000074_pt1 | contig 16126 bp, 20 predicted proteins | sample Sp13VDMM15DD_FD_168302 | JGI IMG/M metagenome (GOLD analysis project Ga0181337, IMG submission 168302) | Freshwater viral communities from Lake Michigan, USA - Sp13.VD.MM15.D.D | ecosystem: Environmental > Aquatic > Freshwater > Lake | place: USA: Michigan | collected 2013-04-23 | reverse complement strand
ACAGGCTCGCCCGACCAGTAGATGTCCGGCTGCGCCCAGAAGAACTTTTTGACGCCTTCCTCGGCCATGCGTCGGCACACTTCGTACAGGCACAGGTCATCCTTGGTCAACTGCATGTAGACGATGAACTCGTCCGGGTTGATGGCAGGCTTGTCCGCCACAACTGCTGGAGCAGCCGCCTTCTGCTTTTCCAACTCGGCGTAGTACGCGGCCTTCGGGCCGTCATCGACCGGAAATCCGATGGAGCGCCGGAAGTTGAACAACTGCTCGCCGCTCTGCCAGCGTTCCGGCGACGCGTGCTTCAGGTCATGCGAGTCGCGCGGACGCTTGTGACAGTCCGGGTGCATGTGCTCAAAGAGCAGGTGCATCGCTTCGATGGCCACGCCGTCACGCAGGGCAACCTCGGTGAACTCGGTGTCGCAGAACAGAGAATGGTACTTCGGGTAGAAGATGTAACCGTAGCGGTCGTAGCGTTTGCGGGTGAGAATGGAGAGGACGAAGATGTTGAAGACGTAGCCGTCGTTGGTGTGGATGACAAACTCCCCGTCCATCCAGCCGGGCTGGACACCCATGAGCTTCTCGTCCCATTCGTAAGGCGGCACGAAATCATCAGCCACGGCGATGATGACCTTGCCGGTAGATTCCGCGCCCGCTGCGTTCCAGCCTGCCACGCAATTCTTGGCTCCGGTGTTGACCACAACCTTGACCGAATGAAGACCGGCAGGGTCCAGTGCCCTCGCAACCTGTAGACACTTTTCATTTCCTTCGTCGATACCGATGACCCACTCGATGCTCCGGTACTTGGACCGCTCGTTCCAGAGCGCAAACACCTTTGGAATCGCGTCCGGTCGGACGGTCGTGTAGACGAGTGAAAATTGTGGCGTCGCTTCGCTCATAGAGTTTCGTTCTTTTATGAAGTCAGAATAAAGAACGGGATAACTATGGACACCCACTTGGAAAAACAGCACCAGATGCTCAAGCTCAGGTCAGCCGCCGTGGCCAACAGCACCACCCTGTCGATTTTACTGGCAAACCAGTTGCAGGAAATGGTCCAGTTGAACAACTCCTTGGTGCAGCACGCTGACCGGCTCGTAGAGGCACTCAATGCAAAAGATTCTCACAACGATGGTCGAGCAGTTCAAAGCCCGACACCACCACCAGCCGGAGCAGATAGTACTTCATCCGCTGGCGCTGGTGGCTCTTAGCACGCGACGCTCAGTGGCTCCGATGTGGAACGGGATACCTGTGGTCTGTGGAGAAATCCAGCCGAAGAAGGTGACTGGAGTGGCGACGCGGATGGGAGTTCACGTCGCCGTCGAAGAGAAGGGGAAGAAAGCAGTACTGGAGGCGTTCGACCTGCCCTAGTTCTGGCTGTGCGGCGGCTGCTGACCCATGACCCGGTTCACGAGGTCGTCAGCTTCAGCTTCCTGTGCCTGCTGGTCCTGCAACTGACGCGCTTGCGCGTAGTGAAACGGTAGGCTGTAAGTCGCGAAGTCGGGCAACATTCCCTTGGACTCAAGGTACTGCGCCATCTCCGGCTCGTGAAACCACGGGCGCACAAGCTCAATCATCTCCATGACTTCGCCGCCCGCGCGCTGGTAAATCAACTCCAGCTTCGCGATGTGCTCGTCGGTCAGTACTTGACCGATGGTCGTCTTTTTCCAGCTTTCTGGTGTTGGCATAACGTAATTACGCAACGAGTTCGCCGAACGTCTTTACGCCGGTCACTTCCAGCTTGCAGCGGGAGAGTTCCGTCTGGAGCACGCCCTTGTAGTCGGAATGCTTCTTGACCGTGCCTGTCACGACCACAGAGGCACCGCGAGCATACTCGTGGCTACCGGACGCCTTCCAAGTGAAAATGTTTCCAGTCGCGTCCTTCATCCGAATGAAGGTCGAGCCGAACTCGTTGAACTGTGACGGCATGTAAGTGCAGCCGAGGATTTCCAGCTTCAGGTTGCGCAGGCGTTCGCCCTCCTTGCCGACATGAACGCTCTTGCTCTCGACGGCGGACTTCTGCTCAAGCAGGTGACGGCGGTAGGCTTCCACGACGTAGGCCGCAATTCCGATGAGACGCGGCTCGATGCACTCGGCGCGGGCCACGGCCAGCAGGCTGTGCTCGAAATCCGTCAGCGTGCGGGCGCTGCCAACCAGAGCGTCCAGCATGTTGTCCTTGATGTCGTTGTCATCACCTTCGAGCACGGTCAGGTGCGGAGCGTACTTGTGGATGATGTGCGTGCAGGCGTCTTCGGCGAACTTGGCCGCTTCCGGGGTGATGGCGTAGCTGGCCAGACTCTCCGGGTGCGCTGAGAAGAAGATGCTGTAAGCAGTGTTCGCCGTCGCGGCCCGCTGCTGCTCGTTGGCCACCTTGCGGGTGATGAACTTGCCTTCGACCGCCACAACCTGCGCGACCTGCGCCAAGAACTGGTGCTTGTTGATGCGCCACGGCTCGCCGCCGACACCGCCCAGCCAGTTGCGGCGGGTGGCGGACTCAATCGCGTCGTAGGCGCGCAGGATGAGTTCGGTGGCGCGACACAGCACCTTGTCCTCGTGCTTTAGGAAGTCTCTCATGCAAGACGAGCCGACCTGAACCTCGTTGCCGTCGTCGTGACGCAGGATGTAGGTGTCCTTGCGCCTGCGGTTGGTCTGGCAGTGCTCGCAGTACGGCACGCCATTCCGGTACTTGTCGTTGACCGTGTGACCGGGCACCGCGCGAACGATGTTGCCGTCGCTGGTGTGAACCATCGTGGCGATGAAATGCCAGCCGTTGTAAACAGGCTCGGTGCCGGTGGCCTCAACCACGAAACGGCGAATCATCTGGTTGGCCTTCTCCGGGTGAGGCTCATCCTCGTGACCTTCAATGGTCATGGTCACAGCAGGCTGACCGGCCTTGGTCAGTTGCTTGTTGAGGGATGTGATGCGGGCTTGAAGCTCGTTCCAGTTGTTTTCGTATACCAAGAATTTCATGGTGCGAATATACGCTCCTTTCAAATCCCGTCAACATTAAATTTTAGTCCCGTGCTCATTACCGCAGCGGGTGCATCTCCAGACGTTGGCGACCAGTTCCCAGTCGCCAGTCGGGCAGCAGTTTTTACCGGGATGCGGTGGCGTCATGGTCCGGCCAAGTACTGGAAAGCTCCAGCCGCGCGCCGGGCTTTCGTTCCAGCCAACGCGCCTGCCGTCCGTGAGCGTCCACCAGAAATGAACGTTCTTCTCGCGGCCCGGCCAGCGCACGAGATAGCCCTCGTGTTCGGCCAAGACCTTCACGTCCTTCAGCTTGTAGGCCCGGCTGGTGTGGTACTCTCCCCGCAGAAACTCGTGCGGAAGGACATCTTTGAGTGTCTTCGTCTTCATCCAACACTGTAGACACAGCATCAGACTTGCGTCAACACTAAATTTTAATACTCCTTACTTCCCGGCAGGACGCAGCCACTTTGACACCTTGCTCCAGTCAGGCTCCGGCCACTTGATTGGCTTGCCGCAGTCAGAGTGATGGTCCACGTCTTCCTGAACGTAGGTGTGCTTCTCCAGAATCTCCTCGTTGCAGTGCGGGCACAGGTAGATTTTGACAGGCTTGGTGGACTCGATGACAGGCAGCGCAGGAGCGTCTACGCTTTCACCGAGCACGCGTTTAAGTACTGGATTCATCAGTCAATCATTGCTGGAGTGTGGCGCTGCATTCCCTTCAACTGCTCGACGAGCTTGGCCATTTCCGCCTCGGCCTTGTCCCGCTTGGCCACGTCGAGTTGCACGTCCTTCACCGGGCCGGGAATAGCGCCGGAAAACTTTAGCCAGATTTCACCCTGAAGGAAACGCGCACTGGCCGTGGCATACTGCTTCACCCAGTCCGCACCGGTCGCCGGAAGATTCTCCGTGCGCTCGTGAGGCCAGTAGGCGTAGATGCCCGCCTGATACCGCTCGATGGGATTGTGAATGAGAAGCGCGCGGCCCATCTCATCATAAAACCAGTCAGGCCGGATGGAGGTCACACGCTGCCACGTCTTGCGCCAGCGCAGGAAAGTGTCGTACTCGTCGAGGCCGGTGCGGAACAGCGGCGCTGGATTGATGAGGTTGCCGTAAAAGATTTCCGTTGGCACCGGGTTCGGCTCCACGAAATCAACCTGCACGATGCCCAGCCCGACATCCGCACCTTCGAGGTACTTGTACTGGCCGCGCACCATCACGACGGAGCCGACCTTGATGTTTGGCACCCACTGGGAGTACAGCGACAGCGCGTCTTGGATGCAGTCCAGAATGTGCTGGTTGGTCAGTTCAACATTCCACACGGGACCGCCCAGCTTCCTGATGATGTAATTCTTCAACTGGTCCATCGTGTAACCACGAATGGGCAGCGTATCAGGGCTGTCGGCGCTGGTCTTTAACGGCTGACTGGCATTGCTTGTGACCATGCCTTAACTACCGGCACCGCGTCACACCTTCGGATACTGGCTGAGAATCTGAACAACAGATTGCGGGTGTGACTGGTGGGCGTGTTGTTCGAGCTTGGAGCGAAACGGAAAACCAGTGCCGCAGGCCAGACAGATGAACTTGTTCTGCGGCGTCAACGGCTGTGCCGTTCTGCGCCCGCGCGGCAACGGTTGCGGCAACGGCTTCTCTTCCTCTTGCAGCGCCTCTTCCACGAGCGTAGCGGCGGCAGACGGAGCTTCCTCGACCGGCTCGGCCACGGGTTCCTCGTCCACTTCAGGCTCAGCCACGCCGAGCATGTTCGTGCCTTCAAGATGTGGCGTCGGAAGCGCGTCCTCGTCAGGCTGGACCTCCTCTTCCTCTTCAACGGGCGCGGGCGGCGCGGCCTTGACCACCTTCTTGACCGCAGGAACGTTTGGACGGCCAGCAGCCAGCGGTGACGCGGCAGCCGTGGCCGGAATGGTGGTGTTGGCAAAAGGTGTCTCCACCACTGGCGCGGCGGCAGCCGCCTTGACCAACTGCTGGACCAACGGAGCGGCAGCGGCCTCACTGGCGATGGCCTCGGTCAGTTCCTTGGGCAGTTCAGAAGGCTTGGTGCGGGTAGTGTCGGTGGCGTAACGGATGGGAGGAATGTTGCGGGGAGGAGAGTCAGGAGAGTCAGGCGTGCCGTAGTCTTCAGGCACATCGCGCGTCTTGCGTATGAAACCCAGCTTGCGGGCCTCCTCCACCGACATGCCCATGTGCGACGCACGGTGCGGCAGCGGTTGCGGCTCGGTCGGACGCGCAGTTTCCATGACCGGCGTGCGGACGCCACGCACTTCTTTGAAATTGGTGATGGAACGAACCGCATTGCCGTCTCGTGCTGGCGTGTTCGGCGTTACGACCGGAATCGCCACGATGGGAAGTTCCTTGTCGCCCTCCTCGCGCATCAACTGCTTGTTCTGGACGTAAACATCAAAGTACGGGTCGTTGATTTTACTGCCAGTCGCCCGGTCGAGGATGAATTCGTTGGATTGCAGCACGAGCGTCACGTTCAGCTTGCTGATGACCAACTGGATTGGCCACTTGTTCCCGTTGTAGTAGCCAATCACTTTCGTAGTATTGCTCATGTCTACTAGAACGTGGTTTTTGAAAAACGAAGTACTACTTTTTATTCCTCCTCGATGGACATCACCCCGAACATGGGTGTGCCCTCGCCCATGTAGGCACCGGACACGTTGAAATCGAAGTGCTCTTTGGCATCCTCTTGTGACAACCCTGTTCGCTCCAGATTTTGTAGACATTTCTCCTCATCGTAGAGCAGTACCGGTTGAAAAGCGCAGCGGTAGACGATGCCGATGATGCAGTCGTCAAAGCCGTCGATGGACAGAGCCTCCGGGTTTAGTTCAGCAATGCGCGCACGCCATTTGTTCACACAAAAGAGAACGGCTGCCATCGCGAGACAGCAGCCGTTTCCAAACTAAAGCGCCAGTGCCGAACTGACCCTTATATCGCTGAAGATAATGTCGATGCGCCCAAAGTCAACTCCAGCACCGTTTTATCCACATCAAATTGCTCTGGTCGGCAGACCCGGCGAGAACGTACTGCCCGTTGGCCTGTTTGAGCACCACACCGTCCGCTTCCGGCAGATTATCCGGCCCGGACATAATCCAGTCCTTGCCCGGACGGGCAAACCGCCATGTCTGGCCAATCAACCGGGTCATTTGAAAAGCCAGCGCCACCCGTTCGGACGTGGTGGTGTTCAGCAGGCTTTTTCCATTGAGGACAAGCAGTTCCGCCGGATGAAAGATGCCGCCCACGACCTCACCGTCGAACAGTGTGATGTTGGGCATCTGCTTGTGCAGGAAGCTGTCCTTGTTCGAGACTTTCTTACGGTACCAGCCGCCGTGGCGGTTCTGAACAAGTACTGAATCATCCTTGACCAGCAGGCAGGCCCGGTCGCCGTTAAGCTTGGGCTGCACAATCGTCCGAAGCTCAGACGGGTCGGCCTGCATGTCGGCCCAGAGCTTGCGCCGGTAAACGGGAGATTTGAGTGACCGTCCCTGCGCCGGGCGCATCGGGAAAAACGGCATCGCTATGCCGGAGGCAACTTTAATTCGGTCCATGACGCAATGTAGACACAATACGTCAAAATGTAAACGTTAAATTTCATCACGGCATGTTGAAGTCGAAGGTACTTCGTTCAACCGTCAGCGGTTCACACAGGTTGACCCCAAGCAGCTTCATGGATTCGGCGTCGAGATAGAGGTACTCCCGGCTGGCCTTCTTGCCCTTGATTTTTACCGCCTTCACCTGCCTGACAATGTGGGTGTCCCGCTCCTCGCAGCGGATGGAAACGAAATCCCCGTAGACCAAGCCAATCAGGGCCAGAGTTTCCGGGCGGGCGCTGGCCGTGGGTGAGTCCGTGGCCTGCATCAGCCCAGCCTCCATCAGTAGTTGCTGATTCGGTAGAACGCGTGGTCGCCTATCACCACTACCGGCTTTTTGCCTTTCGCCCATGCTGGTTTTTCGTCAGCACGCGTGAAATGGGTGGATGATTTGGTCATACCCGGCAACTCAGCCGGGGATGCGCAAACCGTCCGGGCAATCTTCAAGGCCGTGGCGTAATCGCGCTCGCGGGCAAACTTTGCCACCAACGCGTCTGCCGTCGTCCTGTTCAAGCAGGAGAAGGCGTGAACGCTCTTGCGGCGCGCGAGCACGACTTGCAACGGCGTCTTGCGCTTCTCCGCCGACCTCTGGTGAATCACTTCACCCACGGCGGTCATGCCTGTTTCACCCTGACACCATGCTTCGCCCATAAGAACGGCGGCTACCACCTTCTCCTGATAAGTTTGTGCGGAGAGTGTACAGGCGGTGAACAACAGGACGGCGGCGATGCGTATGACGGCCAGCATTGTCTTACGTTCGCTGGGCAGTGGTCCGCTTTCCACCAGCGGAATGAAGCAGGCAACAATCTCTTCTTCGTTGCCAGCCTTGTGGAGAATCAGGTTGGAATGGTCGCGCTTGACCGTGAGGTTGCGCTTGCGCGCCAGCCAGCGAATCTCTTTGTCAGAGTATCTTTTGCTGCGCCGCCATTCACGAGAGAACTTTTTGCTGGCTAGTTGATAAGTCATCCAGACTTAGAACGGTTACGTGGACGGCATGAGCACCGTCTTGCCCATGCCGTAGTCGTCAGCTTTCCTGACGGTGTAGCCGAGCATGGCCAGTGTCTTCACGTTTTTCCAGTACCATTCATCGACCTTGCCTGCTATCAACACGAACTCCTTCTTCTCCTTGTCGATGCGGTAGGCGGCACCGGTCGTAATCGTCTTCCAGATGGCTCCGTGATTCATGGCCTCGATGAACCTTTGAAACCAGCCAACTTCAAACGAGTTAGGCTGCCACGGCTTCAACCAGTCCGGGCACTCGTCCTGCGGGGTTGCCTTGGGCGGAGCGACCGCGACAAACGCGTCATCGTAGAGTGTGCCGTCTTTGACAGTTATCATTTGAACACCAAGTCAACCGTGTGTTTGTTCAAGTCGATTTCGACCTCCGCCAGCACTATCCCCTGACGGCCTTCAGGTTCGTATCGAGCATTGAACGTTTCGATTGGTGTATACGCTGCAAGCTCACTTGGGTCAACATTTATATTTACCGGCGGACCTTGGTAGATGTCCGGGTAGCGGGCGCGGAAGTCCACCTTCTCACCGCTCTCATACTCGCCGCTGCCTTGGATGTCGCAGCGTTTCAGTACTGGTTTGATTTCGTTCACACCCCACTGCGCCAAATCGAACTCCAGCCCCCACGTGGCCCAGCCGAAGACCTCGGCCTCCAGCGGGCCGACGACGTAGACCTTCGGGCCTGCGCCCTGCCGTTGAGGATAAGTGTCTACACGCGTTGTGAACTCGAAGGTGGTGTCTTCGAGCAGGCGTGCGGCGACCAACAGGCTGCGAAAATTCATTCCTGCGTAACTACATTATTACGTTCTTACGTAATGAAACAGTTCAGGCAGCCCCCGTCGAGTTGCCCGGAACTTCAACCAAATCGACGAGAGAAAGAACGAACGAAAGTATGAACGAACTGAACACATGGGAGTCCCGCATCTCTGCGGCGGCTCAAGCCCTCAACACCACCCCAGAAGCACTCGAAGCAGCATTGCTTGCGATGGGCATCCAAAAGGCAATGGGCCTTGAGATGCTCGGCGACGATGACGTTTTCAAGTTTGGGGATTTTCGCGAAGCATTCAAGGACCACGGCATCGCCGCACTGCGCATGGCGATGAAGTTCCTGAAGGGCGGGAAGAAGGCTGAAGACCGGACGGAAGTGGACCCACGCACAGTGCAACTGACCGCGCTGGGCTACAAGGTGAAGCTGGACGACGCGCCGACTGACCAGTTGCTCAGGCTCTACGACCCGGCCAAACCATCGGACCCCGTGACCAACGCGCTGAGGAAGCGGTTCGATGACAAGCCCGTCATCGCATTCGACAACAGCGGCAAGGTCGCGGTGGAAGCCACGGTGGAGTACGTGTCTGGTCTGGAGCAGGGCTGGCCTGTGCAGGAAACCATCATGGTGGAGGGGAAGCTGGCGAAGCTGTGGAAGGTGGGAGAGAAGCCGAACCTGATGGCGGAAGAAGACCCGTTGTTTCCGGGACAACCGCTGCGCAACGGGTGCAGCACAGTGAACGCCCGCAACTGGAGCAAGGTGGACAAACGGTCACGGCAGCTTTGTCGTGTCATCCTCAACCGTGGTGAAATCGAACCGAACAACCCGGAGGCCGTCTTGCGGCTGCTGGAGCGGGCTGAACTCACCAGTGATGCACTGCCGAAGGCTTACCCCGAAGCAGACCTCGAACTGCGCGAACTCGAAGCGCGCAGTGATGCTCCGAAACTGATGGTTCCGGTTGGCGGCACTGCCGCCAAGCCGCAGAATCCGTTCGGAGTGAAACGCCGGTACTAAAACCTCAATCGTCTGGGCACAGGAGCACTGTGCCCAGACACAATTCACATGACAAAATTCAGCCTCACAGACTACCAGCAAGACCAGTACTTGATGGCCGTGAATAATCTCACGGTCGGAATGAACATGCCTGACGCCCTGAAGTCGGTTGGCACAGGTGAAAGCGAACACTCACACGGTCTGCCGCCGTATCACCGTCGCCGGGCCTTTCTCGTAGACGAATATCCGGCATGTCCACCTGACTGGCTGCGCAGCAGTGGACGCATCAAGAGCTACTTCGTGCCAACGCGTGACGGCGCTGGCCTGTGGCTCGACTTCAACGCGTGTCTCGGCAAAGTCGCCCATGACGTTGCCATCGTCATCTCCGTGCAGGGTATCAACGCCATCACCGGCCTGCCGTGCAAGGATGCACAACTGGAGCAGTACCGTGACGAATGTCCGAAGCACAAGAAGGCGTTCGGACCTGACCGGCTGTGCGCCGACTGCGGGTTCAAGTGGCCGAAGCAGAACTACCTGAACAGTACCGGTACACCGCAGGGCAGCCTGTGGCTCGACGGGTTCCGTGCGGAGGATGGCAAGGTGCGCCAGTACGTGTTCACCAAGAGCGTAGAGCGTGGCGTGGCCGCAGCCATCATCGGTGGCGACCGGGTTCACGCGCTGGGCATCTCCTTCTTCCTCTCCAAAGCAAAACGACCTGAACCAAAACCAGCAGCAGTTCGTTTCAACTCGATGGGAGGTAACATGTGGGGTGGAAAGATTGGAAGCTGCGGTGATGACGATGCTGTCTACACATCACATGTGAAGTCGGACATGCTGCACATGGTCGATGACAGCGGGCCAATCGCGTGCGCCGGAATGCAGACCTACAGCACATCGCTCGACGCGTCGAGCCTCATCGGTGAAAAAGGCATCGCCGGGCCGCAGGGTCCAGCCGGTGAAAAGGGTGCGTCAGGACCGCCGGGCAAGATGATGTATGCCCGCTCGTTCGCAGGCGGCACCAACCGGCTGATGAGCGCCTCACTGAAGAAGACGGCCTTCGTCGCGCAGGTCCAGCAGGTGGAAAAACTAGAAGTCGCCGCCGGAGCACGCATCGACCAGCGCATCCACGACGACCCCGGCAGCTTGGAGGACTGGCAGGCAGAGCCGGAGGGTCTGATTGTCATCAACTACTGCACCGAGGCAGACGCCGAGAGGATTCTGGCCGGGGGCAAGGTGGACCTGTCAGGACACCCGGAGGGGTTCCTGCAAAAGACTGCGGTCGGCAATCCCTAGTTGCAGGCAGCCTGCACGCCCACTGGCAGTGCGGACAGGAAACGCTGAAGGCTTTCCGGTTCGCGGCCAGTGGGTTTTTCGTCTCTGGCTGTCTCCGGTCCCGGCACCATTGCGGCGGCATCTGCGGAGAACACCCAGTTCGGCTGGCACAACTGGCATGTACACTGTCTGTTGTATTCGCCCGTTTTCATGTCTACAACATAAAGCGCACCGTAGACGAGTGCAACTAAAATGTCTACGGTGCGCTGAACTTTGTAAACGGGCCGGAATCAGGTCACAAGGAACATCTTCCAGTCCGGGTGCCGAGGCTCAATCTGAACCGACATGGGCAGTTCCTTCGGCTCGACCGGCTTGATGAGCAGCCTCAAACCGGCCTCCGTGGGCGTGCGGTTGCCCTTCTTGTGGTTCACGTCCTTCCGGCTCCAGACGAGGTTTGTCCACGAGTCTTCGCCGCCACGGCTGCGCGGCATTACGTGGTCGAGCGTGCCGTCCGGGCAGAAGTCGCCCGTGTAGGCGCACCGCTTGCCGTCCCGCTTGGCGATGCCCCGGCGGTCCAGACGCGGCCTGCTCTTGGGCATACCGTCGTAGTTGCAGGCGACGACCACGGTCGGCACGCGGACCTTCCGGTTCGTCGTGCTGATGGCCTTGTCGCTCTCCCGGACGCCGAGCTTCACCCAGTCATCCCAGCGGAGCGGCATCATCGACTCGGTGTCGATGGCCGTGCGGGTGCCCTTGGCGCAGTCGGTGATGGCCGTCTGCACGTCAGTCACGCCAATGGCCTGCCAGTGGCGGTTCAGCACGAGTACGCTCTCGGTGAGGATGTTCATAAAGTCTTCAGTGTTTGAACTTTGTTAAAGCAGATGGCAGCCACGATAGGAGTTGCACCTATACACTACCGCTTCAAAGGCGGGTGCGCTGACTGTTACGCTACGTGGCCATTAAGGTGGTGCCCCCGGTGAGACTCGCACTCACAACTCCCGAATTAAAAGTTCGGTACTCTGACTATTGAGTTACGGAGGCAAAAATTGTCGAGGAAGAACTGTAGTTAATCATGCAAACGGTAAAACCCTGCTGGCTGTGCGGCTCATTGGAATGAGGCGGGCAGGCAGCAACACGGAAAGTGAAACGGTATGATTATTCTAACCGATGAGCAGCAGGTCGCGGTAACGGCAGGCTTCACCACCGCCGCTGGTAATCCAGCGCGTGTTGACGGCACGCCGGTATGGCGCTCCTCTGATGAAACCATCGCAACTGTAACCCCTGCGGCTGACGGCCTCTCCGCCGTTGTCGGAACTGCTGGTGCCTTGGGCACTGCGCAGATTTCCGTCGAAGCGGACGCTGACCTCGGCTCTGGCACCCGGCTTATCACCGGCCTGCTCGATGTCGAAGTGCGCGCTGCGGAAGCGGTCGCGGCCATTGTGACGGCAGGTGTGCCGGAACTTGAGCCTGCGGCTCCCACGCCGTAACAACGGCCTGAACATCTGAAACCAGCAGGCGGGTAAAACCGCCTGCCTTTCCATCTTTCTATGCCTAGCCAAAAACTCGAAGACCTGCGGGCGGAGTTGTTGGCAGCCAAGGCGACCATCCTCCCTCAAATCGAGGGCTTGCATGATTTCGCCCGGCTGAACATCAAACCGGAGACGCAGACAAAGGTTCAAGAAGCCATCGTAGACTTCGAGCGTCGCCTCGGCCTCATCAACACGGCCCTGAGCGCGCTCGACGGCCTGTCAGCCGACAACTATCCTGCCGTTCCGACGCGCAGTGTGCTGGCAGATGTCTACAACGACCTGCAAGAAAACGTCACCACCATCGAGGCTGCGTTCGAGAAGTTCGCACCCATCGACGAAGCGGTCACGGCAACCATCACTGCCGGAACGCCAACACAGGAACCGTAGCTGCGGATTCAATGCACAGAAAGGCACGCTGGAAACGGCGTGCCTTTTCTTTTGGATATTGGTGCCAGCGGGGAGACTTGCACTCCCAAGGCTCAGTGGCTCTCGACCACTGGGGTCTGCTAATTCCCTCTTAACCACGCTGGCAAATTGTAATGTCGTGCTCTGGAACTTTAAGGTGCTTGGCGAACCACGCCTTCCACGCGGAATCATTCTCACTTTTTTCGACTACCAACTTCACACCGTAGACTTTAGACCTGAAAGTTGTCTTAGCCACCGGCCTATGTTCTAGTTTCCACGCCTCTATACGCTCTAAATCAGGTTCGGGCGTAACGTCGTAAGCATCCGCGAAGCATCCAGATTGCGTTTGTATCTGATGTCCTGTTTTGAAAATAAGTCCCATCAAGAACAGTTCACCAAAACGAGAACTTACTGTTGACCTACGCATCGCAGTAAGGCGCTCAACCTGAAACGCTGCGACTGGACCGTACTCGTAAATCATTCTGTAGACATAAAGTCGAGCAGCACTTAATCGACCTGTTTCGGCAAGCCAGTGATAAGCTTCAAGGCTTCTGCTGTTGCGTACCATACGCAAAAGAACGGTATTTTGAAAATGGTACCCCCGGTAGGATTTGCACCCACAACCTTGCACCAATCTAGTGCTTCCCGTGTATAAAACGGTCGCTCTGCTGTTGAGCTACGGGGGCGAAAATTTCTCTTCTGCGCTTTGAGGCCGCGCGGCGCTTCACCGCAGCCGCAGCATTGCACTCCACGCATTGAGTACTGAATCCTCCAACCTCGCCGTAATGCTGGCAAGGTCGTAGTGCGCACTTCCTGCATGTTGGTGCGTCCATGAAAGTAGAGGGGCTGGGCCATTTTCAGACCCAGCCCCGTGATGTCAATCCTCAGCCGGTGCGTCTTCCACAACCTCCTTCGGCTTCTCCGTGTCGCCACGGATGAAGTCCGCAATCAGCGCGGGCACTGCCGAGTCGAACCCGGCCACGTCCAGACCGAACTTGTCGTCCGGGTTGTTGACGGTGAACGGAGTCGATGTCGTTCCGACCACGATTGAACGTGCGTCCGGGACGTACCGGTTCCGGTACTCGCGCAACCGCTGGAACGGCTGGTGGCCGCTGTTGACCTCGTTGTCGGTCATTGCAATGAACGCTCCAACCTCCAGCTTGTTGCCGATGGCGTACTCGTAGCACAGGCCGATGTTGGTCGAACCGAAGTTGCTGATTTGCGCCCGGCGCGCTGCCTCAACGAGCGTCATACCCTTGCGGATACCAAGCTCGCGGAAGTCGTTCGCGAAACCGAACACATGGCACTCCTCTTCGATGCTGACGTGAATCAGCGACAGCGCCGCCACGGCCTCACAGCTTGAGATGGGGTTGCCCGCCATCTGCGCAGACATGGAGCCGGACACGTCCAGACCGATGAGCATCGGCTTGTCGCACGGAACAACGTTCGTGAACGTTGCGTAGAACGCGGCGTCCAGCGCCGACAGAACGTTCGGGACCGCGTTCCATGTCAGGCTGCCCTTCATGCCGCGACCCTGAGCGTAGACCTTTGCCGCCAGCAAGACCTGCATCGGGTGGACCCGTGACTTGCGCAGGTGCTCGGCGTCGCTCAACTTCTTGACGACGAGCTTGGAGGCTGACGACAACGGCTTGACCAGACCGACCGCTGACATCTTGCCCAGCGACCGAATCATTGCGTTGAGCGGCATCTTCTGGAGAAGTGCTTCCCAGACAGCAGGGCTGTTGAGCTTCTCAGTCGGCACGGCCTCCCGTGGGAGGTTGTGCTCGGTAATCAACTCAATGAGCTTCTTCTCGGAAGCCGTCTTGGCCTCCTCAAACGCCTTGATGACCGGCGGCAGGTGGCCGATGACGCTCGGATACTCCATCGACCGCTTGGTGGCCTTGCGGGCTACCGTGCGTGCCTCCAGAGAACCGATACCGCCAACCATCCACCGGAGCACGGCCTCGGTGCCGTTGTCCGTGGTCTTCGGGTGCGACAGACGGAGCAAGTCCCTGTGGGACCAGCCATCGCGCTGCTGATACTTGATGGCCTGCATCGCCAGCTTCTCGTCAGGCATCTGGGTGTACCAGTTGCCGACCGCGCGCCGGAGTGCCCGGCCCGTGCCCCGCATCGCAGTGATGTACTGCATGAAGTGGAACAGGTGTGTGCCGATGCGGCAAACCTTCGGTAGAGCCGTGAATGCCGCAGAACGGGTCGCCTCATCGCCATGCGTTGCACACAGGGCGAGGGCGAACACAGCCGGGTCGTTCTTGTAGGCTCGGCCCTTGTCGGACACGTCTACAATTTCACGAACCGTGCGCACGCCGTCCGTCTTGATGCAGCGGAGAATGGCGGAGTGGTTGGACTTCACGAGGTCAGCCTCACCCACGTAGTAGGTGCCACCCTCGGCTCCGAGGATGAGGAACCGGGTCAGCCGGTCCCAGTCGTTGACCTCCCAGACGAATCCACCGGTTGAGTTCGGCACCTGCGAAGGTGCAGCCTTGGTGGTTGCAGGGGTCTTGTTTGAGCGCGTCTTGGTCGTGACGTGCTTCGAGTAGTTGATGGCCATGATTGGCCTCCTTTCGTATACACACCGCCAACCTGTTATTGGCTTGCGCCATTGTCGGTGTCTTCTTTCCTCAAACCGGGTAAGGTTGTGACCCGGTGTGCTGGTCCTCAGCACGAAATCAGTACAGAAAAAAGTGCGAGTAAGGGATGTCGTCGGAAATGCCTTTCGGCAAACCGCTGTTCTGCCATTAAACTATCCCGGCGTGTTGTGCCGGGAGCAGGACTTGAACCTACACAAGCGGTACCTTGATAACCAACAAACTTCGACTCGCACAAAACTAAGCGGGTAAGGGAAAGCGACAGCAGTTTTTGCTTCAGCATCCTCGCGGATACCGGTGGGGTTGGGTACCCACAAATGTCAGCTTAATAGGCCGATGCGATAACTGTCACCATTCGACCCGCAAATTGGTGGACGTGGCGGGAGTTGAACCCGCGTCTTTCACTCACTGCATACACACATTCACATGCTTCTCCAGTTTTTAATGTCCGCTCAGACTGGCAACTGAGGAGCCGGACAAGCCCGGTCAAGTTGACCGGAAGACAACGCCGACTTTTGCTCGGCATCCACACCAGCCTGCTGTCATCGTTGATTCGCCGTAGCAGACATCGGGCGGTCAACGGTGCGGCACTTAGGCCGCAGCTTCGACGAGTTCCACGGCGGGCAGGTAGGCATCAGGGTTGTCCTTGATGGCTTCGGCCTGCGCGAGAAGCGCGTCGATGTTCACATCAGCGTTTTCAGCGTTTGTGTTTTGGTTGAGTGATTAGCGAGGCCAACAACCATCCTCGGCATGTCGCACGTACACTGGGATTGAAATCGAAACCAGTACACGCCCTTCAAAGAACAATACTAAAATTGGTTGCGGGAGAGGGATTTGAACCCCCAGCCTCTTGGTTATGAGCCAAGCGAGCTACCAGATTGCTCCATCCCGCGCTCCAGTGTAGCGCCCCGTGCGGTTTCAAGACACGAGGCGCAAAAGCTAACGAAGTGTTCTGACGATTATGTAGACAGTCTC